>Ga0210402_10000007_pt1 | contig 169135 bp, 156 predicted proteins | sample IncBWC7MmetaG_FD_161055 | JGI IMG/M metagenome (GOLD analysis project Ga0210402, IMG submission 161055) | Forest soil microbial communities from Barre Woods Harvard Forest LTER site, Petersham, Massachusetts, United States - Inc-BW-C-7-M | ecosystem: Environmental > Terrestrial > Soil >...
GATCCAGGCAAAGCGACCGTATGATTCATTCATTCGTTTGGGATCAATCTTTACTCCCTCTTGTTTTAAGCGGTCGAGCAAAGCATCCAGATCGTCCACGATGTAGTTGACCATGAACGGTGCGTGGAAATAGTCAGAGGAGGCGGGAAAAATAGTCCAAACTGTAACGTGTTCCTTTTGCGCGTCGTCGTGCTCGCGCCACGGAAGCATCACGCCTCCGCCTTTGTCAGCGAGTCCAAGATGCTTCGAATACCATTCGCGCATCTGATCACGATTAGCGGATTTGAAGAAGACACCGCCGATTCCAAGGATGCGTCCGCGCTGCTCCATTTTGACAGGAGGCTTCGACTTTTCAGGTTGCGGAGATTGCACTTCCTGTCCTCCTTTTAAGCAGGCCGAGATGAGCAACAGCGAGCCGAGCGCAATTGTGCTCCAGAGCATTCCTTGCATGTGTGGACTATACAAGTTTCGATTCGTTGCGTAAAGGACCGCTTGCGTGGGCGGCGACGCCGCGCGAACGCGAACGTCAAATAGCGCCGAAGAAAGCCCGTCATTTTTCTCTGAAGATCACGAAGGTGTACAGTGAACACATCGAAGATGAACAGTGCTCATCTTAGGAAAAATGCGATGGCGAACAGCAAAGATGTCGTGGTCACCGGGGTCTCCACCGGAATTGGTTGGGGAACCACAAAGGTTCTTGTTTCAAAGGGATTTCGCGTATTCGGTTCTGTACGCAAGCAGGCTGACGCCGATCGGTTGCAAAGAGAGTTCGGTAACGGCTTCGTGCCTCTCATGATGGACGTTACGGACGCCGGCGCTGTACATCAAGCTGCCCAGGCCTTGGAAGGACTGCGGAAGCGGTGGTCAGCGGCAGTCAGTAATTAGTTTGCAGTTGGTTGGAATACCTGACGTTGTACGCCGACTACGCTGCGAGGCGAATCAGATCCAAACTAAAGGGCAGCACTAAACAATTCGGATGGTTGCAAGCCCCCGCAACCAATTTGGGATTTAGGGGCCGGGCACACGCGCTCGGCCTTTTGTTTGTGCCTACGGATTTGCCACAATTCATCAGAGAAGAGAGTGCAATCCCGAGCGCCCGCCCGATAGCGAAACCGCTCTTAATCCTGTTCGCCGAGGGTTTGGACGTACGATTTGCCGTATGGGTAGAAGAGGTCCTTACGGTCTTGCTGCCAGGCGGCTTTGAGTTCGGGCGTGGTGATGTCCCAGTCGGGGCGGCATTTTTTGGTGACGGCGCGCAGGTCCTGGCGGAGATCTTCGACAGTCGGGCGGCCGAGGAACCAGTAGCCGTTGTAGATTTTATGGATGACGAGACCGGGCTCGAGGACAATCACGTGGGGGATCATAGGATTGTTGACGGGATCCGTGTATTCGGCGATGTCGAGATCTTTTTGGACGATGCGCCCCGAGTCGGAGAGGAACGGCCAGTGGGCGTCGACGCCGCTGCGATATTCGTTGGTCTGAGTGATGTTGTCAGTGCTGATGGTGACGAGACGGCAGTAGGCGACCTCTAGCTCGCGATGAAGTTGCACAAGGCCTTCCGCCTGGCGGCGGTCCTTGGGGCAGAAACCTCCACGGCTGAGGACGAGAACCATGGGATGCGGCCCTTGCAGTTCGGAGAGCTTGCGGCGTTTCGCGGTGTGGTCGGAAAGCTCATAGTCGGGGAAGATAGCGCCTGGAACAATGTCGGATCGCATAGGAAAACCTCTGCAGTTGGATGCGCGTGGCCGGGTTCCGTCTCACAATACTTGGGAATCGGCAGACTCTAATCAAGGTTGCCGCGGGGAGAAGTCCGTGAGGACAAGAAAGGTGGATTCAATTTTCTCGACCAGCTTGCCATTGGCCTCGGACTTGTCGCGTACACTCTGCCATTCCGGATCATCGCGGAAAGCTTGCCAGTTGGCGGTGGCAGCGTCGCGACTTGGATGCGCGAGGATGTACACGAGGGTCTTGCCTTTGAGGGGCTCGTCGGTAGGCGTCCAGTACGCTATGTTTTTGATGCCGTGCTTTTCAAAGAGCTTCGTGGTGTGTTCGCGAAAGCGGCGCAGCAAATCCTCGAGCTTGCCGTCATAAACGTGATAGACGCGGAGCTCATAGACCGTCGCTGAGTTTTGCCCGGAGCCCGACCCTCCCTGTAGCGAGGCGGCCCAGGATGCAGGTGGAAGAAAGGAAAGTGCAGGAAGCGATTGAAGCATTGTGCGTCTTTTCATGTGCGCGATTCTAGCAAAGGTTTAGGCCGGGTGTCCCGTCCGCGGGGCGAGTGGGTCGCCCTTGAGGCGGCTTGCGGGGTTACCATTTGCCGGCGTGCGCGCCGCCATCCACGTGCAAGATTTCACCGGTGGTGAATGTGGCGTCCGTCAGGAACAAAACTGCGTCCACAACTTCCTTGATTTCACCCATCCTGCCGACTGGGTGCAACCCTTTGAGAAATTCAAGGGCCTCGGGTTTATGCATCGGAGTGTTGATGACGCCGGCCGCAACCGTGTTTACGCGAATGCCCTCTTTTGCGTATTCGATGGCGAGAGCGCGCGTTACTGAATGCAGGCCACCCTTGATCATGGTTTGAACGGCCACCGAAACAGCGGCGAGCGGCTGGTCAACCCAGGTGGTGGAGATATTGACGATGCTGCCGCTTTTCTGCTTCAACATTTGCTTCACCGATAGCTGGGTAACGTAGAGGAAGCCCGCAAGCGTGATGGAGACCAAGGAGTTGAATTCCTCGGTCGTGTATTCGGTGAAAGGCTTCGGGATGAAAATGCCAGCATTGTTGACGAGAACATCGACCCGGCCGAACCGGGATACGGCGGTCTCCACGATCTTCGTGGCCGTGTTCGGGTCGCCGATGTCTCCCCCGGCCAACGCGAGATTCGGCGACGCCGGGAACGGGTTTGATTTGATAATGTTTCGCGAATTTGCAACCACGTTGTACCCGCGTTTCAAGAATGCTTCCACGAGTCCGGCGCCGATTCCCTGTGAGGCGCCGGTTACGATTGCTGTTTTCTGTGCATTTGCCATTGCTGAGCTCCTTTCCGCAGCCGTCCTAAAGGACTCAAGTTAACCACCCGGATGATCTGCGCCAAGTTATCTGCGACAGAGACACCTGTTATTTTGAGAGTGTTACCGCGCCGTAGAGAAATTTCAATATAATGATTCCACCAATAATCCCCAGACTCATGCTGAGCAGGGTTCCGATCAGGAAGTACTCCGCAAAACGCACAGACTTCATCTCCGGATAGCGCGCGATGGATTTTGCAGTGAGGATTAACCCCACGGTTGCGGGAGACTGGAGAACGAGCGCCGTCAAGACGACGAAACGTTCGAGCCATCCGATATACATGCCGGCATTCTGCATTTCATTCGTTGTTTCTCCCAAAATACTCATGTCCTGCTTGGTGAGGGGTTTCGTCAGGAAACGAACAATATACCCTCCACCAAAAATGACCGCAATGTAGACCACCAGCACGAGAAGCGGCTTCTCTATTGCCGACTGAAACCAGTGGATTTTTGCAAGCAAGATCAAGAAAGGGGGCCGAATGATCAGCCATGCCGTGAGGAAGACAGTGAGAGTGTGAACTGCCTGGTCGCCCAAAAATGTCGCCGCCCCGTCCTCAAGAATGCCGGAACGGACGAGACGGAGTTTCAGCCAGTCGATTACTAAATGGACTTGCGTCAGGCCAAGAATGAAGCCATAGAAGTCCATTCTGACCGCGAGCCCCGGGATCGCAAATCCCAGGAATAACGCGGCGGAAAAGAAGTGAATCGCGCCGTGCTGTATGTACGCCAGGGCCGCCCCGCGTTTCTTCCGGGTGACCATCTGATCGGATTGCAAAACAAAGTCTGTGAGCAGGTGAGCAAGGTAAAGGCCAAGAAAGCAGGTCAGGAATACTTGCATGATTTCATGCAATCCTTTCTTGTTTGACGGACTCGTGCATTCGCTGAAAGTGCGACCCGATGAGCTTCTTCATGGAATCCATCATCTCCAGAGTCTGCCAGAGGTGGCTCCGGCTCAAGTTTCGCGAGGCCGTGGATGCATTGATCTTAAGTGCTTTTGCCGCGAGGTCAACACGCCCTTTAGCCAGGTACGCATCGACCGTACGCCACTGCTTTTGGGAAAGATGACCAACCAGGGCATCATGCAGGTTGTAAATCAGGTTTGCCACCAAATCAAACTCTTCGTTTTCCGAGCGAAAGCGGGTAATTTTTCCCGAATGCAAGCGTCCCTCTTTCGTCTCCCCGATCGCCGCGCGGGCGAACTCAAAAGCCTGCCCGCCCAGCTGATTCACAGGCGGACGCAGGTGCCCGGAGATGCGACCAATACCTATTCCAATCCTCAACTGTAACGGGCGCATCCGCCTTCGCAAATCAAACAGGAGCCCGGGGATCTGGTGAAGATCAGTTGCGACCGTTTGGAACTCATCCCCGGCCGTGACGGCGTAGGGCAAACGAATTCGTTTTTCCTCGAGATGGGCAATCGTGACGAGCCGAAGCTTGGCGCCGAGGACAGAACGCAGGTCCTGGGTTCGACTCGAGCCCACCACGTCGGCAACGATTACGCCCCAAAGCTTTTCAGGCATATGCACACTCCTATGCAATCATACATAATTGCATACTTACGTGCAATAGCAATTTCTTGCCCGGCCCGCGAAGATCACGTTGGAGCCTTTCGCAAGCGCCATCGGAATCGTTCGCTGCCCCCGGTTGGAGCCGCCGACAGTTTTCAAGATATCCCGCAACAGAATCATCTGTAGTTTGTTATCCTAATGTTTACTCGGCCCAACCGCTCTACCCCTCCCTAGAGATGTTGCGTCCGCGCTAGCTCCCTTTCCGGAAGATTATTCCGGGAGATTTAGAACAACGAACGCATCCACGCTCCGCCCAACTGCATGCGTTCAGATAAGGCCACCAGCAGTGCAGACAACGCAAATTTTGCAGGCTTGGAAAAAAATTCTCAAGGGGGAATACCCTTCCCTTTCGATTGAGATTACGCGTGAGTGCCCGTTGAAATGCCCGGGTTGCTATGCCTACGACGACGCGCACCTGGGAGGCGGACAAACACTGCGCCAATTGAATGATCGAAGAGGGCAGGCCCTGGTGGATGGAGTGCTGGAAGTTGTCGACCGGCTGAAGCCCCTGCACTTATCCATCGTCGGCGGGGACCCTCTGGTCAGATATCGCGAGTTGGAACTGATGATCCCGCAACTGCTGGCGCGGGGAATTCACGTTCAGATTGTTACCAGCGCTTTTCGAACCATGGGGCCGACCTGGGCGAGCCTTCCGCACCTGTACGTTGTCGTGTCCATTGACGGGTTGCAGCCGGAGCACGATGCGCGTCGAGCGCCGGCAACTTACGAGCGGATCTTGAAAAATATCGCGGACCAGCGGGTGACGGTCCATAGCACTATTACCGGGCAGATGATGAAGCGGCCCGGCTACCTGCGAGAATTCCTGGAATTCTGGACACCGCGGCCGGAAATCAAGAAGGTCTGGTTCAGCATGTTTACTCCGCAAGTGGGAGACCAGATGCCGGAGATATTGACTGCGGCGGAGCGGGCGCGGGCCATTGCGGATATGACGCAATTGCGAAGGGAGTTTCCGAAGCTGGACATGCCCGAGGCGGTGATTCAGCAGTTTGCCAATCCACCCCATAGTCCCGACGAATGTATATTCGCGCAAACGACGCAGACGCTTTCGGCGGATCTGGAAACGAAAATTACTCCCTGCCAGTTTGGCGGCAGTCCGGACTGTTCATCGTGTGGATGTATCGCTTCGATGGGTCTGGCTTCCGTTGGAGCCCACAAACTGGGAGGCATGCTTGCGGTTGGGGCGATTTTCAAAGCCTCGTTGAAGATCGGCAGGAACACTGCCCAGCGGAAACGCACAATCAGGCCTGAGCGCCCCCTGCCGATTCTGCAGGTGAAATCAGAAGGGTGCGCCCCCGCGGAGCAAGGGAAGAGATAATTTCCGAAATTTGCAACCTCATTCTAATTTGCCTCCGCAGCGCCCAGGCAATCGGATTGGTGTGCCTACCTCGAAATCTGACTCTCGAGGTCTTCCAGGCTTTTTCTAATACGGGAGGCATCCGGGGAATTGGGAGCAGCCAACAGGTAGGCCCGAAGCTGTGTGGCTGCGCCCTTCAAGTCGTGCCTGCTACCGTAGATCTGCGCCAGCAAGAGGTGCACCTGGGGTAAGCGGTGGAGATGGTCCGCATCAATTGTCTGGAGGGCGTTTTTTTCCGCTCCCGACAACTGACTCAGATGAAATTGCGCGACAGCCATATAAAAGTGGCCGTACACGTTCTGCACGGGATCGAGCTTGAGAGCGTGATCCGCAAACTCCAGCGTCTGGCTCCAGTGGCGCAACTGGCCGGAAATGTCCGCGAGGCAAAGGTAAGCGGGGACAAAATCCGGATCCACGCTGGAAGCCTGAGAACACACGCCGAGGGCTTCCTCGACCCGGTTGCGCACTGCCAGCAACTGCCCCAGCAGGACCAGTGCGCCCGCATACCGGGGATACAGCTGCACTGCTTTGCGCAAGTGATTTTCGGCGCCTTCGAATTTCCTGTCCCGTAAGTCACCGCACCCTTTTTCGTATTCGCCGCGCGCTTTTCCAGGAATTTGGAGCGTGGCTGCGCTGACAGTGTTTCCCCGCGCCTCGGCAACCACCCACAGCAAGCAAGGGCCATTCTTCTGGGGAGCCGTCTCATGTATCGTGCCCGCCGCGTCGGGGAACCCATGAACGCGTGCGGAATTGTGCATCGGCCAACCCGGCGCTGCACCACTTGATGAACTACTCTGCTGAAAGGGGAGCGCTCTGGGCGATAACGAAAAAAGGAGAATGCAAATCACAAGCGGGTTTCGAATCAGGCTGGCGCTCGGCCGAGCGTGAAGGTCCAACATGGCGTGCCTCTCTCTCGAATGCCAAGTGCGGGCAGCGAGAGGGACAAAGCACAGCTTACAAGGAGATGCCGGACTTCGCATATCGGCCCTCCGATACTGGCGATTGTACATCGCATTGCATTGGGCCGATAGTTAGAGAGCGGGGGAGTAGAGGTGCCTTGTTCCAGAAGGTGCGGCGCGTTAACTTTCTCCTAACTGATGAATGCGATGGGCTCAAAGACGCGCATGCTGGCTGTTTCCTTCCCACTGCCGTTCACAAGTGTAGAGGCCCAGATTTTGATCAATTCCCTAACTAGCTGCCTACGCTGGAATTAACGTTCTGCATCACACGGAATCAGGGGATCTGGAGGGGCGCGAATAGTTCGCTATTTGGAATTGTTTTGACACCCACCTTCCTGTAAAATCCGCGGCACTAGATTCGGTGCGAGTAATTTGCCGATACAGGTCGCCCGGCACAGGATTCCGAAAATGTCTCCACCGGATGCCCAGCAATTCCAAAAGTCACCCGGCCTGAACGGAATCGCTCAGCCCGGCAACGCCTCGCAGGATTTCACCTCCTCTCTCTCCGCTTTTCTGGATGCCGCAAAATCCGCCTTGACGGGAGCCAACGCGCAACTGGCTGTCAGCCTGCTGATCATTGCCATATGCTATTACCTCGCAGCCAAAACCAGCCTTAATTTGCGGTTCAGCGGCTCGACAAAAGCGGCGCTTTGGCCCACCAACGCCATCATGGTGGCCGCATTGCTACTGACCCCCGTTCGCCGCTGGTGGATGTATCTGTTGGCGGTGGTTCCAGCGCACATTTTGGTGCATTGGGCATATCACATCGGGGCGATGTGGATGATGTTTCAGATCGGACACAACACCGTTCTTGCGGTCGCCGCGGCAGCGATCCTGAAGCGCCTGGGACCTTCGCTCTTCAGCTTTGACCACCTGCACGATGTGCTGGTCTTTCTGGGGGCGGCCATTCTCGTGCCGGGTATTGCGGCACTGGGACTGGTGACGGCAGTAAACAACATTTGCTCGGAGGAAACGATCCGGCTGCACGGTTGGTCGTTGAGTTTCTGGCATTCACTGAGCCGCATCTGGCTGACCAACACGGTGTCGTTCCTGGTGTTCGTGCCGGTGATTCTACTGTTTGCATCCTGTGGGCGTTTTTGGATTCAAACTTTGAAGTCCAGGCAGTTGGCGGAAGCGTTCGCGCTCGCGGTCCTGCTGCTGGCGAGCGGCTATCTGATTTTTGGGTCGGGGTTCGCGAGACCAAGCTGGGAGCCGGCAACATTTCTGATTTCCCTTCCGCTGTTGCTGTGGGCCGCGATTCGGTTTGGTTCCGCGGGCAATAGCCTGGCCATCGCGGCGGTCGTCTGCGTTTCCTTCTGGCGTGCTTATCGCGGGGACGGGCCGTTTGCACAGGATGCTTCGATCGCGAAAGTCGAGTCCATGCAGTTGTGCTGGATCCTGCTGACGGTTCCGTTGATGCCGCTCGCGGCCATGATTCAGGAACATAAATTTGCGTCAAAGGCCCTCGCGGAAAGCGAAAATCGTTTTCGGCAGTTGTTTGAGCAGGCCTCGGTCGGAGTGGCGCTGGAGTCTCTCGAGGGGAGACTCACCATTGTGAATCCCGCATTTTGCGCCATGTTTGGATACACCGAAGCGGAGTTGCATCAGATGAGTTGCGCGCAGCTCTCGCTCCCGGAGGATCTCGCGGCCGAAGCGCCTCTTTTCACGGAACTTTGCGCGGGCAAACGCTCGAGTTATCAAATCGACAAGCGATTTTTTCGAAAGGACGGAACGCTTATGTGGGGACGCGTGAGCGTCTCACTGCTGAAACCGCAAGACGGGAGCCAACCGTTTGTTATCGGAATGCTGAGAGACATTTCCCTCCTGAAACAGCGCGACCAGGAACTTGTCACGCTGACCGGCCGCCTGATTGAAGCGCAGGAAGATGAGCGGCGAAGAATCAGCCGGGAGCTTCACGACGACATTGGGCAGCAAGCGGCGGCCATTGCCGCGGACTTATGCGTGCTGCGAGAGACGATGGCCCGCGGAGCGAGCGATTCGGCCAGCGGCCTGGCGGAGATGGTTTCCCAATTGGCGACCGAGTTGGCAACCAGCATCCACAAACTCTCCCACGATCTGCACTCTTCACGGCTCCAATATCTGGGACTTGCTTCGGCGCTGAGAGAACTTTGCGATAAGCTGGCCACCCAGCATCATCTGACAATCGAACTCAGCGTGGATTGCCAGGTGGATCGCCTGCCGGAACCGGTGGAGCTGTGCATGTTCCGGATTGCGCAAGAAGCTCTGAGCAACGTGGTGAAGCACAGTGGGGGCACAACGGCATTTGTGAAAGTTGCCATGCGGGGCAAAACGATCAGCCTGTGCGTTGCCGACGATGGAATTGGATTCGATACTTCCGCTGCGCCCTGTGGAATCGGCTTAACCAGCATGCGGGAACGGCTCCGCATGGTGGGAGGAGAGTTATCCATAAAATCTTCTTCAGACTCAGGGACGGAGCTTATCGCGCAGATAAACCTTCCGGCTCGCAAAGCCGCGGCCGCCCACGCTTGATCCTTGCCGAGCGCGGGCTTCAAACCTCTTTCGAACGGATATCGCATTCAATTATTGCCCGCCCGGAGCGACTCATGCGGTTTGCTGTTTGCGCGCAACTGTGAGAAATAGAATGGCGTGGAAATTCTGTGGAGGAAATCTAAATGCTCTCACCCTGGTTCGGGGAGTTTATGGGCACGCTGGTGTTGATCCTGATGGGTGACGGCGTGGTGGCGGGCGTGCTGCTGAAAAAATCAAAGGCGGAAAATTCCGGGTGGATTGTTATCACCACGGGATGGGCCATGGCGGTGATTGCCGGGGTCTTCACCGCGATTGCTTGCGGGAGTCCCAGCGCACACTTGAATCCCGCCGTAACACTAGGCTTGGCAATTCGCAGTGGCGACTTTTCGAATTTGCTCTCTTTTTTCACCGCACAGATGTTGGGTGGAATTCTGGGAGCGACGCTGGTCTGGTTGCACTTTCTTCCGCACTGGAAGGAGACGCCCAACCAGGCAGCGAAGCTTGGCGTGTTTTGCAATTCTCCCGCGATCCGCAACTTTCCTGCGAACTTTTTGAGTGAAGTCATAGCTACATTTGCGCTTGTGTTTGTGGTCTTCGCGATTTTTTCAAAGAATGTGTCGGCCGCGGGTCCCGCGGCAGGACTTGGGCCGTATCTCGTGGGCAGCCTGGTTTGGGGCGTTGGACTCTCGCTGGGCGGCCCGACGGGTTACGCCATCAATCCCGCGCGCGATCTTGGGCCAAGAATCGCTCACGCAATTTTGCCCATCGCGGGAAAGGGCGCCTCGGGATGGGACTACGCGGCAATCCCCGTATTTGGCCCGCTGGTTGGCGGCGCACTGGCCGGGTTGCTGGTTAAGATTCTTGCGTTCTGACATCATCGGGGAACCAATGACCAAAAAAGTGAAGTGGGGAATATTGAGCGCGGCGTCCATCGCGAGGAGGCGCGCGGTGCCGGGCATGCTCCAGTGCGAACTGGCGGAGGTCGCGGCGGTGGCTTCGCGCTCGATTGAGAAGGCGCAACAATTCGCCCAGGAATTTTCCATTCCCAAGGCGCATGGATCGTACGAAGAGCTCATCAATGATCCCGAAATCGAAGCGATTTACAATCCCCTGCCCAATCATTTGCATGTGGAATGGTCCGTTCGCGCGGCAAGCCGAGGCAAGCACGTGCTTTGCGAAAAACCAGTGGCGCGGACGGTGGCGGAGGCGCGGCGTTTGCTCAAGGCTCGCGACGAGTATGGAGTGAAGGTTGGCGAAGCGTTCATGGTGCGGAGCCATCCGCAGTGGTTGCGCGCGCAGGAACTGGTCCGCGCGGGCCGCATCGGCAAACTACGCTCGGCTGACTGCTTATTCAGCTATTTCAATGTGAATCCGGAGAATGTGCGGAATTCGGCGGAATTAGCGGGCGGAGCGCTGATGGATATCGGTTGCTACCCCGTTCGGATGTCGCGATTTATTTTTGGCGAAGAGCCTGTTCGCGTCATGGCTTGTGTGGAGCTTGATCCAAATTTCAAGACGGACCGGCTTACATCCGCCATTCTGGAATTCCCGGCCGGGCAATGCATCTTCACCGTGTCCACGCAGCTCGTTTATTACCAGCGGATGCAATTCCTTGGCACGGAAGGGCGTCTGGATATCGAAATTCCGTTTAACGCGCCGACTGACAAACCGTGCCGGATCTTCATTGACGACGGGAAGGACTTGTATGGCGGAGCGAGCCAGATCACCGAATCACTGCCCGTCTGCAATCAGTTCACAATTCAAGCCGACCTGTTTTCGAAGGCGATACGCGAAGACAAGGAATTGCCGAATTCGATGGAAGACGCGGTGTGCAACACTGCGGTGATCGAGGCGCTATTCCGGTCTGCGCAATCGAGCAAGTGGGAAAAGCCGGAGCATTTGTAGTAATTATCCTGCCCTATAAGTAGCGTCCACCGTAAGGTGGACGCTACGCTTTCAGAATTAGTCGTAATATTCCTGGCCGAGATGGGTGATCAAATCCTCGCCCACCATCCAGCGCAGGGTGTTCTTCAGTTTCATCAGCTGGATGAAAAGGTCGTGCTCCGGATAAAGTTCGGGCGCCGTCATTGGCGACTTGAAATAGAAGCTGAGCCATTCCTGGATGCCGCGCATTCCGGCGCGCTGCGCGAGATCGAGGAACAATACCAAGTCGAGAACGATCGGCGCCGCGAGAATCGAATCGCGGCAGAGGAAGTCCACCTTGATTTGCATCGGATAGCCGAGCCACCCGAAGATGTCGATGTTGTCCCAACCCTCTTTGTTGTCGCCGCGCGGCGGATAGTAATTGATGCGCACCTTGTGGTGGATCTTCTTGTAAAGCTCGGGATACAGATGCGGCTGGAGAATGAATTCGAGAGCGCCGAGCTTCGATTCTTCCTTGGTCTTGAACGATCCGGGATCCTCGAGGACTTCGCCGTCGCGGTTGCCGAGAATGTTGGTGGAGAACCAGCCGTTCAGGCCCAACATGCGGGCTTTGAACGCCGGCGCGAGGACGGTCTTGATGAGCGTCTGCCCGGTCTTGAAATCTTTCCCGGCAATCGGCACGTTGTGCTTTTGTGCGAGCGCCTGAAGTGCAGGAATGTCCACACTCAAGTTTGGCGCGCCGTTGCCATAGGCGATGCCGCTGGTGATCGCCGCCCAAGCGTAAAGCATGGAAGGGGCGATCGCGTGGTGATTTTCCTTCATCGCCTTCTCGAATTTTTCAAGGGTCGTATGCACGTCGTCCTGGGTGAGGAAAATCTCCGTTGAGCCGCACCACAGCATCACCAGGCGCGAACAGCCGTGTTTTTTCTTGAACTTTGCGATGTCGTCCTTGATCTGCAAAGCGATTTCGTATTTGTTCTTGCCCTTCTTGACGTGCTTTCCATCCAACATCTTCACGTATTCGCGGTCAAATGCTGCCGGCATCGGCTTGATTTTGGAAAGAAACGTTTTCACCATCGCTAGGTGATGAGGATCGAGAACGCCAGCCTTCGCGGCGGCTTCGTAGGAACTGTCCGGAAAAATATCCCAGCCGCCGAAGACGATGTCATCCAGCTTGGCCAACTTCACAAGATCTTTAATGCGCGGCGAACGTCCGTCGGTGCGCTTGCCCAGGCGGATGGTCGCCATCTGCGTCAGCGAGCCGACCGGCTGCGCTTTCTTCTTGCGCACAAGTTCCACGCCCGCCATAAATGTTGTTGCAACCGCGCCCATGCCCGGCAGGAGCACTCCCAGCTTTCCTTTCGGCGCGGCAATACTTGTTGGCTTTTCCATGAATTCCTCAGTTAGATCGTAGGTGGACCACACAAGGCACAGCCATCTGGCAGGAAAGCTGTAACCCAAACTATTAATGATGGAGGAAGCCCAGCGGATATGCAAATGGAAACCCAACGCAGGCTGAAGAAGCGCGTGAGATTCGCATCACGCGGCGGCGTTCGAAATTATTGGGTGCTCACTTTCGTTCCGGCCAGCTCAAGCTCCACGTTGACGACCGGCTTCACTTTCAGAAGGAAATTGCTGGGATCCTTGATGCCCCACTTGGTATAGGGGATCTCAAACTTGGCGGTCCCCCTCCAGTGATCGCCGTTGAATTCGGAGTGAACATCCGCAACAAGCTCGTGGTCCGTGCCGTGGAGAGTGATGATGCCCTTCACTTTGAAATCGGATGGAGTCGTAAGCAAAACCTGGCCGTCAATCTGCGAGGGACGGAATGTGGCGTCGGCAAACTTCCAGGTTTCGAGAATTTCCTTGTGCATGCGCTGGTCGCGTGAATTGTTGCCGGTCTCTCCGCTGATGGCATTCACCACTATCGCGCCGCTGGCTTTTCCGGTTTGGGGGTCGATTTGAAGAGAACCACTCTTGAGCGCGAAGGAGCCGTGCACCATGTGGAGTGTGCTGTCCACGCTGAAATGAAGCTTGGTCTGCGCCGGGTCCAGCGTCAGCGCGATTTCGTGTGTTGTGGCCTGGGCGGCTTGCGGACGCGGGGGGGCCGGCGCCGCGGAGAGCAACATCGCTACGCAGAGGATAATTGCCATCGAAGCCGTCGCCGATTTCCAACCGTACACGCGCATATTTTTGGCTCTCCTAAGTGGTCAGAAACCGCCATCCAAGGTGCGCGCCCGCAGAAAGCAAGTCTCCCAGTGCCGCTTGCCCGGTATGAACTGCCAGCAGGCGCGCGAAAAGTTGCGGGCGTTTCGCCAGCATGCGGATAGATCGCGCCCGCAGAGTGACGTTGCCAGCCAACGTCAGTAATAAATTTCCCATGAGGGTGGGCTTCCGCGCCAAATTTCGATGGGTGCGTGCGTAACTTGGCAAGTCGCCACGCTCCATGGCATCGGCGAGCGCAATCGCTTGACGGAAAGCGAGCCGCAAACCCTCGCCAGTGATGGCATCCACGCCGCCGGAGGCGTCGCCGACCAACGCAACGTTACCCGAATGGACGGCCCGAAGCGAATGCATCTGCGTGATCGCACCTCGCTCGCGGCTGGCAAGTTCCGCGCCGGACAGGCGGTGTTTCAGTTGCCGGCAATCTCGCAACATCGAATCGAATGCAGCATCTACCGCGCGCTCCGCCATCACCACAATGCAAACTTCTTCGCGTCCGATCGGCGTTACGTAGGCCTGGGCGCGATTTCCCCAATAAATCTCCACCCGATCGGTCCAGGGGCGCACGCGGTAATGCCGGCGCGTGGCGTATCTTTGACTTTGCCTGGCCGCCGGATCCAGACCGCTCCACCGGCGGACCCGCGAGCCGCTGCCATCGGCGCCCACAATCCAGCGCGACGGCAGAAATTCTGTGGGTAACTGCACGCCAGTTTTCGTAATCGCAGAAACGGGCGTCCTCCACAGCAATCGCACTCCGCAGTTCTCAGCCCGGGCGATCAGCCATTCGTGCAGAATCGTGCGCCGGATGCCGACACCCACATCCAGGGGAAATTCCGCGCCTACCTGCGCCTCTTGTTGAAGGAACCGGATCCCACGAATCCGATATCCAGCGTCAGGCTGGATTTCGACGCCGAGTTCTCCTAATGCTGCGATTGTTTCGGGCATCAACCCTTCGCCGCACGCTTTGTCAATCGGCGGCTCGGTGCCGTCCGCGACGACGACCGACATTCCTCGTTGACGCGCAGCAATCGCCGCCGCCAGACCCGCCGGGCCTCCGCCGATAACAAACACATCCACCTTTGTTCTGCCGGAGACCACTCCTAGCCCCCATTCCCTTGCTTTTTTATTGCGATCAGACCTTTGCCAACTCGACGTCAGACAAGTGCGGCTCGGCGCGCCAGGCCGAGCGCTTCGCTCCAGAAAGCGGCTGAGGTGTGCGCCAGTTCCACTACACTGCGAATGGCGGCCACGAACTCATTCAACTGCTCTTCTTTCACCACCAATGGCGGCGCTGCTTTCAGCACCATGAAATTGTTGCCGCAGATTTGCGTCAGGATGTTTTTCTCTCGGAACATGCGCATGACCAGGATTTGGCCGAACATCGCCGGATGGATACGGTGAAAAGCCTCAAACGGCACGCGCAGAGAGATCTTTTTCGGCGCCACAAACTCAATTCCAGAGAGCAGGCCCATCCCGCGAACTTCTTTCACCATTTCGAAGGGAGCCAATTCGTTTCGCAACTTTGCCCGGAACATCTCGCCGAGTTCCATCACACGCGGGCCGAGCCGCTGTGATTCCAGCACGTCGAGCGATGCCAGCCCCGCCCGCATCGAGAGACTGTTTTCGCTGAAGGTGGATGTGTGGACAATCGCGCGCCGCAGCGAGGAATATACGGCGTGATAAATCTTGTCGGTCATTAGCACGGCACTGACGGGCATTAGTCCCCCGCTGAGCGCCTTCGCAAGAATCACAATGTCGGGATGGAGTTCGAACTGGTGGGAAGCGAGGAAGGTACCCGTGCGGAACATGCCTGTCTGCACTTCATCGATCACGAAAAGCGTGCCGGTCTTTCGGCATAATTCCTGCGCCTTTTGCAGATATTGTTTCGAGGGAACCCGAATGCCCGCCTCGGCCTGCACCGGTTCAAGCGCGAGTGCAGCATGGCGCCGGCTTTGCAACACGCTTTCCAGCGCGCTCGCGTCGCCATATTCCACGCCCACCGTGTCCTGAAGAAGCGGGCCAAAGCCTTCGCGCCAGAAGGCGTCGTTCATCAAAGAGAGAGCACCTGCGGTGAGGCCGTGAAAGCTGTTCCTGGCGTAAACAATCCCGGCGCGGCCGGTGGTGGCGCGCGCAAATTTAATGGCTGCCTCTACGCCTTCGCTGCCGCTGCTGCCAAAATAAACCTTTTCTAATCCTCCGCCCGCAAGTTGGCACAATCGTTTCGCAAGCTCTCCGGCGATCTCCGGCACGTGGCTTTGCAGCATGGCGGGACCGCTCTTGTCCAGCTCGTCTTTGAGCGCCTGCACTATGTAAGGATGGTTGTGGCCGGTGTTGTGGACGCAGTAGCCGGAGAGGAAGTCCAGGATGCGCCGCCCGTCTTCGGTAAACAGTTCGCTGCCAGAGCAGCGCTCGTAGCGAACGTTCATATCCAGGATATTCAGCAGCGCAACCCACTGCGGGTTAACGTATTCCTCGTAAGAACTGCTCAGCGAACGGGCCGGGGAAACCTTGGAAGCCTGAGTTGCCATGGGTTTATGGATGCTCCTCTTTCGAAAGGAGATGCCTTTGTCGCGGCACTTGCACAAGAATCGTGCTCCGCCGCCGGCATTAGCTTGCTTGACCTATGTCCGAAACTTGCTGTTGACTGTGGGACGTACAGAAACCGGCATACGTTACGCTTATGTTGTTTAGCATTTCTATTAATTTGACTGATTCAGCCAGGTCGCTCATCCTTAGTACTTGCATGGGCGATAGCCTTGCTGCCTGCTCGGTCGCTGTAACTGTGTCTGGCGGCCGGCTCGATGTTTCAAGTCAGCACAGGCCCCATGGGAAGTTTTACAGGCGGGTGATGGCGGGCAGTCAGCAGGATCCGAATTGTTTTTCGGGGCCATCATCTACAGATGGATGATGGCCGCCCTTGTTTTTGTTGGGTGGGTAACGTTCTGGGGAGGGATTCGGAAGTGTCGGGCAACTCGTTGAAACCCCGCAGCAGTGTTCTGACCGATGGCGCGCATCGCGCCCCCGCACGCGCCATGCTGCGCGCCGCCGGTCTCAAGGACGAAGACTTCACCAAGCCGCTGATTGGTATTGCCAACACCTGGATTGAAATCGGCCCGTGCAACTACCATCTTCGCGAACTGGCCGTTCATGTCCGCGACGGCATCCGCGCCGCTGGCGGCACACCGTTGGAATTCAATACGGTTTCCATTTCCGACGGCATCACGATGGGTACCGAAGGGATGCGGGCTTCACTGATCAGCCGCGAAGTGATTGCCGATTCGATCGAACTCGTCACTCGCGGAAATCTTCTGGATGCACTGATTGTGCTGGTCGGCTGCGACAAAACCATTCCGGGCGGCGCCATGGCCCTGGCCCGGCTGAATATCCCGGGCTTGATTCTCTACGGCGGCTCGATCGCGCCCGGCCAGTACGAAGGCCACTCCGTAACCATTCAAGATGTGTTTGAAGCCGTCGGTGCGCATGCCCGCGGGAAAATCAGCGACGCGCAGCTCAAGGAACTCGAATGCGCCGCATGTCCCGGCGCTGGAGCGTGCGGCGGGCAATTTACCGCCAACACCATGGCGCTGGTCTGCGAATTTCTAGGTCTCGCACCCATGGGCATCTCAAGCGTGCCTGCCACCGACGCGGGCAAGGCCCACGCTGGAGAACTCGCCGGAAAACTCGTGCTCGACCTGCTGCGCAAGAACACCACGCCTTCGCAAATCATCACCAAGACCTCGATTGAGAATGCGATCGCGGGCGTTGCTGCCACCGGAGGTTCCACAAACGCAGTTTTACATCTGCTGGCCATCGCCCGGGAAGCTGGGCTGCCCCTTTCGATCGACGATTTTGACCGCATCAGTACGCGGACGCCGATTCTGGCCGATCTCAAACCAGGAGGACGTTTTGTCGCAACCGACCTTTATGCAGCAGGCGGCACTCCGCTCATCGCAAAGCGCATGCTTGAAGCCGGCCTGCTCCAGGGAAGCTCCCTTACCGTCACCGGGCGAACGCTTGCCGAAGAAGCCGCAAACGCTAAAGAGACGCCGGGACAGCAAGTCGTCCGCAGCAAAAGCAACCCAATCAAGGAAACGGGCGGCCTAGTTATTCTCAAGGGAAATCTGGCGCCCGAAGGATGTGTGGTCAAAGTTGCCGGGCACAAGACGCTGAATTTCAGCGGGCCGGCGCGGGTGTTTGACAGCGAAGAGGCCGCGTTTGGCGCGGTGGATAAAGGAACCATCAAAGCCGGCGACGTCGTCGTGATTCGTTATGAAGGCCCGCGCGGCGGGCCGGGCATGCGTGAAATGCTGGCCGTCACTGCCGCTATTGTTGGCGCAGGGCTCGGCGACGATGTTGCGTTGCTCACCGATGGACGATTTTCTGGCGCAACGCACGGACTGATGGCGGGGCACGTCGCTCCCGAGGCCGCGAATGGCGGCCCCATCGCCGCGGTTCGCGATGGGGACAAAATTACGTTTGACCTACCCAAGCGCACGCTCAGCGTGGACCTCACGGACGCCGAGGTTCAGAAGCGCATGGCCAACTGGAAGCCGCCAAAGCCGCGCTATACGCATGGCGTCTTTGCCAAGTACGCCGCGCTGGTTTCCTCTTCTTCGCTCGGCGCCATCACCACGGTGCCGGCGAGTTTTGCATCGGACGACGCTCCGATTTCTTCGGGGAGAACTCTATGAAGCTGACAGGTGCGGAAATACTCTGCGAAACGCTCACGCGCCTGGGCGTGAAACACATTTTCGGTTATCCGGGCGGCGCGATTCTTCCCGTATACGACGCGCTTGGAAAATCCAAGCTGCACCACATTCTGGTGCGCCACGAACAGGGCGCCACACATATGGCTGACGGCTACGCGCGTGCCACCGGCGGTGTTGGCGTGGCGATGGCCACTTCCGGCCCCGGCGCAACAAACATGGTCACTGGGATCGCCACGGCGATGCTCGATTCCTCTCCGGTTGTGTGCATCACCGGCCAGGTCAGCAGCAAACTGCTTGGCTCCGACGCCTTTCAGGAAGTGGACATCACCGGCATCACCATGCCAATCACCAAGCACAATGTGGTGATCTCCAAGGTGGAAGACATCGCGCGCACTGTGCGCGAGGCATTTATCATCGCCAGTTCCGGGCGTCCCGGGCCGGTGCTGGTGGACATCACCAAGGATGCACAGCAGGCCACTGCCGAATTTGATTGGGAGGCCAGCGTGCCGAAGCTGCCGGTCAAGCGGCAGCGTAACAATCATGATCAAGAAGAGTTTGACCGCGCGGTTGAACTTCTGAATTCGGCCAAGCGGCCGCTGATTCTGGCGGGCCGCGGCATCATGCTTTCCGGCGCGATGCGCACGTTTGAACAATTCGTCCACACCAGCAATATTCCCGTGGCCATGACTCTTCTCGGCATCGGCTGCTTCCCTGCCAGCGATCCGTTGAATCTTGGCATGATGGGCATGCACGGCGAGGCATGGGTGAACAACGCGATTCAGGAAGCGGATTTGCTGATCGCGGTCGGGATGCGATTCGACGATCGCGTCACCGGCGACTTGCGAGTGTATGCGCGCAACGCGAAGAAAATTCATATCGAAGTGGACCGCGCTGAGATCAACAAAAACGTGAAGGTGGATGCCGCCATCATCGGCGACGCGGGAGAAACGCTTGCTGCGCTCTTGCCGCACATTCACGAACGCGATCACAGCGCATGGATGACTCATATCACGAGCTCGAAGGGAGATTCGGCGGTCCGCGACATACAATCCCTGCCAGACAGCGGCCATCTTTATGCCGCGCACGTCATCAACGATCTTTGGAAAGTCACACAGGGCAACGCCATCGTGGTCACCGACGTCGGCCAGCACCAGATGTGGGAGGCGCAGTATTACCATCACAACGCGCCGCGCACCCTGATTACTTCCGGAGGGCTCGGCACGATGGGCTTTGCGCTTCCCGCTGCGATTGGGGCGAAGATGGCGCGGCCGGACGCGGAAGTCTGGGTGGTCGTGGGCGACGGCGGCTTTCAGATGACCATGTGCGAGCTGGCCACGATCGTCCAGGAAAAGATCAACATCAAGATCGCCATCATCAACAACGGGTATCTCGGCATGGTTCGGCAGTGGCAGGAATTTTTCTACGACAAGCGGTACGTCGCGACGCCGCTGGTTGCGCCAAACTTCGCGGCTCTGGCAAACTCGTTTGGTATCCGCGGCGAAACCGTAACCGCGCGTAAAGACGTGGTGCCAACCATCGAAGCTGCCCGCAAGTCGGACCAGACAGTGCTGATCGATTTCCGTGTGGAGCAGGAAGATTCGGTCTACCCGATGGTGGCCGCCGGCGCTGCGCTGAACGACATGATTCGCCGGCCCAACAACCCGCTGGTCGAAACGGCGACGGAACCATAGTTCCCTTCCGGGAGAAATTGAGGAACACATGCAAACCATTGTTGCTTATGTGCAGAACAAGCCCGGAGTGCTGAACCGCGTGGCGTCGCTCACTCGTCGGCTGGCCATCAACATCGATTCGCTCACCGTCGGCCCAACGGAAAATGTAGAGATCGCGCGCATGACCATCTGTGCGCATACCGACGAACGCGGCGCGACCCGGCTCGAAGCCAGTCTGGAAAAATTGGTGGATGTGCTTCTTGCCGAAAATATTTCGGATCGGCCGATGCTCGAGCGCGACCTGGCTCTGATCAAGGTCGCTGCGGACCAGCAGAACCGCCCGCACTTGATGGAACTTATCAAGGTGTTCCGCGGGCGCGTGGTGGACGTCGCGCCGGAATCGCTGATCGTGGAAGTTTCCGGAACAGTGGACAAGATTGACGGGCTGTTGGAAGTTCTTCGACCGTTCGGCGTGCTCGAAATGGCGCGCACGGGGCGCATCGCCATGACCCGTGGGAGCGATCTGCTGCGTCCTCCCGCTGAAGTGGTGGATCCGGCGGCAACGGCGAAATAGTTTGTATTTTGTAGCGGCCGCCTTCTGAAGCGGGCGCCTTAAGTGGCACAGCCATTCCTGGCTGTGCTCTTAGGGTTTATTGAATTGCCGGGCCACCAGCCTCTGCTTTTCATGATTTTTCGGCCGCCTGACGGTCAAAACGAAAGGAACGAAATGGCAAACCTGTATTACGACAAAGACGCGGACCTCGCGTTGATTCAAAGCAAAAAGGTCGCGATCATTGGCTACGGCTCGCAGGGTCACGCGCACGCTCTCAATCTTCGCGACTCCGGAGTTTCCGTGGTCGTTGGGTTGCCCGAGGGCAGCGCCTCTCGCGCGAAGGCGGAGAAAGACGGCCTGACGGTGAAAACTCCCGCGGAAGCCGCGGCCTGGGCGGACGTGATCATGATTCTTGCTCCAGACACGCGACAGCCGAAGCTTTACAAGGAAGCGATTGAGCCGCACCTTACGCCTGGCAAAACGCTGATGTTCGCGCACGGCTTCAACATTCGCTTCGGCGCCATCAAACCGCCGAAAACCGTTGACGTCACCATGATCGCACCGAAAGCGCCGGGGCATCGCGTCCGCGAAGTTTTTGTGGAGGGCGGTGGCACGCCCGCGCTAATCGCCGTGGAGCAGGACGCGACAGGCCACGCGAAGACGCAAGCCCTGGCCTACGCAAAGGGACTCGGCACTACGCGCGCCGGCGTTCTCGAAACCACCTTTACCGAGGAAACGGAAACCGATCTATTCGGCGAGCAAGCCGTTCTATGCGGTGGCGTCAGCGAACTGATCAAGGCGGGATTTGAAACACTCGTCGAAGCGGGCTATCAACCCGAAGTCGCCTACTTCGAGTGCCTGCACGAACTGAAGCTCATCGTGGACCTGATTTATCGCGGCGGGCTCAGCTACATGCGCTACTCCGTCAGCGACACGGCCGAGCAGGGCGACTATCACGCGGGCAAGCGCATCGTGACGCAGCAGACGCGCGAGGAGATGAAGAAGCTTCTCGCCGGTATCCGCGACGGCAGCTTTGCCAAAGCCTGGATTGAAGAAAACGAAAAGGGCTGCCCGAATTTCCTGGCCCGCCGCAAAGCCGAACAGCAGCAGCAGATTGAGCAGATCGGCCTGAAACTTCGCGCAATGATGCCGTTCCTCAACCCCGTCGTGGCTCCCGGCCTGAACGAATCCGCCGCCACCGCCAAAAAGTAATCGCTCTCGGCTGTAGGGGCGCAGCTGACTGCGCCCTCTTTTTGTTTGTGGATTGCACATCCTGGCCCGGGGCTGTCTTCCGAGGACGCCCAAGTATCAGCTATCATTCTGCCTGTGACTCGAACTCGCCGGTGTCTCCTCAGCCTGACTCTCCTCGCCTGCTCTAGCCATCTTGTTCCGGCCCAAACGCGGCCGAGTTCGAAACCCACAACAGATTCCCTTCTCCCCGGCCCCAAACCCCCCGACGCTCCGCCCGAATGGAGACGACACGTCGGCATCTACGAATACAGTAGCTATCAACCTCCGAAAGTCACCGATATCATTCTCGAGCGAAACCAGCGGCTCTATCTGCGCTATCCCTCCGGAAAGGAAGTCGAAATCAACATCGAGGACGGCATGCTAGGCGTTCCGGACCCCGATGGCCGTGGCTGGATCTACACTCTCTCCGATGAAGGAGGCAGTGCTCCCACAACTTTCACTTATCTTAATGAGGGATTTACCCGCACCGACGCCGGCTCCGATCCCGCGCACTTCTACCATGTCACTCCGGCGCAGCCTGTTGCGAAGCTTCGTGAAAAGGCGCTGAAGCTGTCGCCGCCCGCGGAACCCGGTCCATTCCGCAAGCCGGATATCGTTGAGCTGGCAACTCTCGATTCGGCGATTCGTCTCGACATCCGCTACGCCAGCGCGAACAATTTTCTGAGCACGCCGGTTTATACGGAGGCACGCGCGTTTATGCAGCGGCCTGCGGCCGAGGCGCTGCTTCGCGTGTTGCACAAGCTGCAGCCGCTGGGCTACGGATTGCTGATACACGACGCTTACCGGCCGTGGTATGTGACGAAGATTTTCTGGGATGCCACGCCGCCTGAGGGGAAGATCTTTGTCGCCGATCCGCAGAAGGGCTCGAAGCACAATCGTGGCTGTGCTGTGGACTTGACGCTCTACGATCTCGCGACTGGGCAGCCCATCGAAATGCCGGGCCTGTACGATGAAATGTCGCCGCGCTCGTTTCCCACTTTTCCGGGTGGCACTTCGCTGCAGCGATGGCATCGGGACTTGCTGCGGCTCGCGATGGAATCGGAAGGTTTCACGGTGAACGAGGACGAGTGGTGGCATTTCGATTACAAGGATTGGAAGCAGTACGGCATTCTGAATGTGCCGTTTGAGAAGTTAGCTGTCAGCCGTTAGCCCTAAGTTTGGAGGAGAATCCATTTTGCGAAACGCCGGAATCCGAATCGTATCCGCTGTGCTATTCCTTGCCGCATGGGCGGCGGTCGCATGGGCGCAAGCTCCTGATTCGCTCGAAGCTCGCATCCAGAAAGTTATGGGACGGCCGGAGTTTGCGCGTTCGAACTTCGGCATTGAATTTTGCGATCTCGAAACCGGCAAAGTGGTCTACGCCCTGAACGCCGACAAACTTTTCGTTCCTGCTTCGACCACCAAGCTCCTCACAGAAGGCACGGTTCTGGCGAAACTCGGACCCGATTATCGATTTCACACGCGCATGTATCGCACCGGCCCGATCGACAAGAAAGGCACGCTGAAGGGTAATCTCATCCTGGTGGCCAGCGGCGATCCCAATCTTTCGAATCGCATTCAGGCAGACGGCACGCTCACCTTCATGGATGACGACCACTCCTACAACGGCCCGGCGCTTCCTGGCGACCCGCTCGCAGTCATCAAGGATTTCGCCGCGCAAGTCGCCGCCAAGGGGATTCACAAGATGGAGGGCGGCGTCTACGTGGATGCGAGCCTGATGCCCGACGGCGAGCACGAGGGCGGCACCGGCGTCACGATGTCGTCCATCATGGTCAACGACAACATCCTCGACCTCACCGCCAAGCCCGGAGAAAAAGTGGGCGACCCGGTGGCGCTCGGTGTCTCTCCCCAAACCTCCTATTTTCATTTCATCAACGCATTAACCACCGGTCCAGCGAACTCCAAGCTGTTGTTTGACGCCACGGACCCCGCGGCGCGGCCCGATGATGGCTCCTGGGAAGTTACCCTTTCGGGAAACGTTCCGCAGGGCAGCGGGCTGCATACGCTCGCCTACCAGATCCCCTCACCTACACAATTTGCAACCGCTGTGCTGCGGGAAGCGCTGCGGGCCAAGGGAATCGAAATCAAGCCGAAGAACTCGGCCGCGGTGGTGAAAGATTTTTCGTCGTTCCAGCACTTCTACACCTCTGAGTTTCAAGTGGCAGAGCACATCTCCCCGCCGCTGAGGGAGGAGATCAAAATCACACTGAAGGTGAGCCAGAATCTCCATGCCGGCATGGGACCATATTTTCTCGGCATCTTGGTGGCGAAGAACACAAAGGATCCACTCTCCGCGGGCTTCAAGATTGAACATGCGTTTCTGACGGACGCGAACCTTGATCTTTCTGGCGCGTCACAAGGCGACGGTGCGGGCGGCGACTGGGCCGATCTCTTCAGCCCCGATTTCATGTGCCACTATCTTGCGTACTGGAAAACCCGGCCGGAATTCCCCATTTTGTTCAATGGCCTGCCGATTCTGGGAAAAGACGGGACGCTGGCGAAAATTCAAAAGGACAATCCGGCGGCGGGCCATGTGTTCGCAAAGACGGGCACGTTTGCCGCCGAAGACAAACTCAATTCGCGCCTGATGCTCAACGGCAAGGGCCTCGCGGGCTATGTGCAGACAAAATCCGGCAAAACTTTGGCCTTTGCCGCTTATGTGAATCACACCGCCATGCCAGCAGATCCGGACAGTGCACAAAAAATCGCGGGACAAGCACTCGGTGAAATCGCCGCAGCCGCCTATGATGCGCCACTGCCCTGAGCAGCGGCGGCATGTGCGTGCCCCAGTTTACCTATTCCCATGCCTGTGCCGGTCTGAAGTATCATTCCCCGCATGAGGACAACTTGAATCTCTTCTGCGCCCGGTTGTGGACCGCACAAGGATCTGGAGGATTGGGCGGACGCTTGCCGCAACTTCCTAGAGCGCAAGATTCGCGTGTTTGCGTTTGCCAACAGTCAGCACAGTGGCTACGCACCAAACACGTTGAAACTATTTGAGGAATTAATAGAGAAGAAATAAGGCCGCGAATTCTCCGGTTCAACCGAGTTTCGTCTTGCCCATTTCGGCGACGCGGCGTTCGTAGATCATTTCGCAGGCGCCCTTGCTGCTGGTGAACCGAAATACGATCTTGTGCCCCGATACCCTCTTCGCCCGCGACTTCAAAACCGCTCCGTTCAGTTCCACCCAGTTTCCGCTGACCAAGTATTCGCCCTCGCGCCCTTGCAACTCAAACTTCCCGTCAGTCTTCAGCGAGAGAGGGGGCGCTTTACAGGTTACGGCTTTCCCGGCAACACGGGCTTCCGAACATACATACTGGCCGGCTACGTCGTCGCTCTGCGCACGGCTCTTGGGCGCACAGGCCAGGCCCAGAAAACCCGCGGCGGCGACCATCATCAATTTCATCGAAATCCGTTTTGACATCCGCATAACCAGGAACCCTCCCACTCGCGCCCTGTGCTCAAATTGCTTCGATGCTAACGAAGCATAGCAAGGTGCAAGTTACTCGCCAGGGAACCCATTCCATAACATATTGATATAGCAGCGCTTAGAAACTGCCCCCCCCGGTTTCCGATGCAAAGATAGGAACACTAGTTCACATTCCGCACACTGCAGCGGAATTTTTTTGCCGTACTCCCCCGAGCGTACCGGTCGCGAGGAGTACTCGCCCCATATATTTTAAGGTATTCTACTCAACTGGTAACTCAGGCACGGCGGCTCCGTCTTTCCGAGGGTCGGAAGCCCCATAGTTGACGCCCTTCGAGGAGTCGCGCATAACGACCTGGCCTCCACCCATCGCGGCGGAGAAGGCGCCCGTCACCTCAATTTTGTGCCCTTTCGCCGTCAGTTCATCGCGCACCTTCGACGAGAAGCGGTTCTCCATCTGGACATCGCAGCCGCCAAACGTGCGCTTCGTGAATCGCGCCGCTTCGAGCGCCGATTGAATGTTCATCTTGAAATCCACCATGTTGGCGATGAATTGCGCGTGTGCTTGCGACTGATTCCATCCGCCCATAATCCCGAAGGCCACACGCGTCTCGCCCTTTTGCGCAAAGGCCGGGATGATCGTGTGCAAAGGGCGCTTGTGCCCGGCCAGCAGATTCGGTGAATCTGTGTCCAGGGTAAAGAGCGCGCCGCGGTTGTGCAGGACGAACCCGGTTTCCGGCGCGACGATTCCCGAGCCGAATTCGCTGAAATTGCTCTGAATCAGGGAAACCATGTTTCCGTCGCGGTCCACCACGGTCAGGAATGTCGTGTCGTTCCCCACGCGCGCGTCGGCGCTGACGTCGCAATTGGCATGGTCTGGATCGATGAGTTTCGCCCGTTCGGCGGCATGCTCTTTCGAAAGCAGCGTCGCCACCGGCAATTTCTGGCCATGCGGATCGCCGATGTATTTCTTCAAATCCGAGTACGCCAGCTTTTTCGCCTCAATCATGGCGTGCAAAGCGTTCGCAGAGCCGTAGCCATAGTCTTTCTGTTGTCCCAGGGGAAAGGTCTCCATAATGTTGAGCATTTCGAGGGCGGCGAGTCCCTGCCCGTTTGGCGGCAGTTCGTAAACGGTCCAGTCGCGGTAGGTGGTCGAAATCGGCTCAACCCATTCGGTGGAATATTCCGCCAGATCTTGCGGCGTCATCACTCCGCCGTGGCGCTCGATCGTGTTCAGAATCTTTTTCGAAATGTCTCCTTTGTAGAACGCATCGCGGCCGTGCGTGGCAATCTGTTGCAGGGACCAGGCCAGGTCCGGGTTCGCAAAAATGTCACCCGTTTTGGGCGCATGGTCCTGCTGCAAATACAATTTTGCCGCCGCATCATCGCCACGCAGGTAGTCCGTGGCGCCGTTCCAATACATCGCTACCCACTCGGTAACGGGAAAGCCGCTGCGTGCGGTTTGAATGGCCGGGGCCAGGTCCTCGCTCAATTTCTTGCGGCCGAATTTATCCGCCAGCTTCTGCCAGCCATCCACGGCGCCGGGGACTGTGACGGTATTCACGCCGGTCTGCGGCATGTCTCGCAGGCCCTTTTTCTTCAACAACTCCGGAGTCAGGTTTTTCGGGGCCCAACCGCTGGCGTTGAGGCCGTACAACTTGTTGGCCTTTGCGTCATAAACAATTGCAAAAAGGTCTCCGCCTATTCCGTTCATCATCGGAGAGACCACGCCCATCATCGCGTTCGTGGCGATGGCCGCATCCACGGCGTTTCCACCTTGCTCCAGGATGCGAACTCCTGCTTGCGCCGCCAGTGGAGATTCCGCAGCCACGATCCCCTGCCGCGTAATCACCATCGAACGCGCTTGCGAACGGTCTTGCGCCACAGCATTCAGTCCGAATGTAGTCCCCATTACCCACACCACCCACGCGCCCCAGGCGATTCTGCGTTTCACAAAATCTCTCCGCATTGGCAATCTACAATCAACACAGCGTATTCAAAATCAGACGCCGCTCGCCAACTTTATCCTGCACCTCGCCGCCGGGCAAGCCCGCTTCCGTTCCTTTCCCAAACGCCGGCGCAACTCTCCCTGCCCCACCAGTTGGCCGTGCACGCCGCTTCCGCTAGAATGGCCCCGTGCCTGACTTGACCCCTTCTCCACCGAAACCCGCGGTCGTGGACGACTTTAGCGCACGCGTCGCTTCCCTGCTTGCCGCGCGCAATGCCGATCCCTTCGGCGTGCTCGGTCTGCATCCCGTGGAATCTCCGCAAGGCCGACTTTGGTCCATTCGCGCGTTTCAGCCTCGTGCCGTGGAAGCCCAAATCATCCTCCCGGGCCAGGCCAGTCCCGTCCCTATGCGCCAGCTGCGCGACACTGGATTTTTTGAAGCCACGCTTCCCACTCCCAGCGATGCTGCGCCCGCACCGTCCAGCTACCGGCTCCGTTTTCGCAATGAGTATGGCGACGTCTGGGAGTCGCACGATACGTACGCCTTTCCATATATCCTTACCGAGTTCGATCTCTACCTGATGGGCGAAGGCCGCCACTACGACACCTATGAAAAACTCGGCGCGCACATAAAAACGCTTGAAGGAGTAACCGGCGTACACTTTGCCGTGTGGGCTCCCAACGCCCGCCGCGTCAGCGTCGTCGGTGATTTCAACGGCTGGGATGGCCGCGTCAATCCCATGCGCTCGCGGGGCACCTCCGGCATCTGGGAACTCTTCGTGCCTGAATTTGACGAAGGCGTCATCTACAAATACGAAATTGTCGGCCCACAAAATAATGTTCTTCCCCTGAAGGCCGATCCCTACGGTTTTCGCTCAGAACTCCGGCCAAACACAGGCTCAGTCGTCGCGCGCCTCGATAAGCATTCCTGGAACGACGCGGACTGGCTCCAACGTCGTTCCTCCAGAAACTGGCTCGAGCAGCCCATTTGCGTTTACGAAGTGCACCTCGGATCCTGGCGTCGCTTGCCCGAGGAAAACAATCGCTGGCTCAGCTACCGCGAACTCGCCGACCAGCTCATTCCCTACGTCAAGGAACTTGGCTACACGCACATTGAGCTCCTTCCGATCATGGAGCATCCCTACGACGGGTCCTGGGGTTATCAGACGCTCGGCTATTTTGCCGCCACCAGCCGCTACGGCTCTCCCACGGACTTCATGGAATTCGTCGACCGCTGCCACCAGGCCGGCCTCGGCGTCCTCCTCGACTGGACGCCGGCGCATTTTCCGCGCGACACGTACGGCCTCGCGCAATTCGACGGCACGCACCTTTACGAGCATTCCGATCCCCGCCAGGGCTCGCATCCCGATTGGGGCACGCTGGTTTACAACTACGGCCGCAATGAGGTCGTAAACTTCCTCATCTCCAACGCGCTTTTCTGGCTGGACAAATATCACATCGATGGACTGCGCGTGGACGCGGTCGCGTCGATGCTTTATCTCGACTATTCGCGCCAGCCTGGAGAGTGGATACCCAACCGCTACGGCGGCCGGGAAAATCTGGACGCCATTGATTTCTTCAAGCGACTCAACGAAGTCGTGCATCTCCGCTTCCCCGGCGTTCTCACCATCGCGGAGGAATCCACCGCCTGGCCCAGTGTTTCGCGGCCCACGTATCTCGGCGGCCTGGGCTTCAGCTTGAAGTGGAACATGGGCTGGATGAACGACACGCTGAACTACTTTTCCAAGGATTCCATTTACCGCCGCTACGAGCACAACAAGCTCACTTTTTCACTGCTCTACGCGTTCAGTGAAAATTTCATGCTGCCCTTCTCGCACGACGAGGTCGTTCACGGGAAAAATTCGCTGCTGCACAAAATGCCTGGAGATATGTGGCAGCAGTTCGCGAATCTCCGCCTGCTTTTTGCCTATCAATATGCGCACCCCGGCAAGAAACTTCTGTTCATGGGCCAGGAAATTGGCCAGCGGCAGGAATGGAGCGAGACGCGCAGCCTGGATTGGCATTTGCTGCAACACGAATCTCACCGCGGGATCCAGCGACTGGTCGCCGATCTTAATAAACTTTTGGCCAGCGAACCCGCTCTGCACCAGGTTGATTTCGATTGGCAGGGTTTCGAATGGGTGGACGCGAACGACTCCGACAACAGCGTCTATTCGTTCATCCGCCGCGGCAAGAATCCCGACGACATGCTGATCGTCATCCTGAATGCCACGCCCGTGGTGCGCTACGGCTACCACATCGGCGTTCCCCGGCCCGGGCATTACGAGGAAGTCCTCAACTCTGACGCGGAGGCTTACGGAGGCTCCAACGTGGGCAACCTGGGCGGGATGAACGCCGGCGAACATGCCTGGCAGGGCCGGCGCTATTCGCTGGCTCTAACCCTGCCCCCGCTCGCCGCCGTCTTTCTTAAGTGGCGTTCTACCTGATCGCCATGCAACCCTCCGCCTTAAGGTAAACTCTATAGAGATAGAAACGATTCACTCGCGAGGTTTGCTGTGTCTCTGACGACCAGACAATTTATGTACAGTTCGCCTCTTCTTGCAGGTGTTCTCGTTCTCGGCTTGGCCACCGCTGCTCCTGCGCAAGACCCTGGTCCGCTTCCGCATCCTCCTTCTCCCCGTACCCAGGCTCCGCCTCCCCCTCCGCCTCCGCCGCCTCCTGCGAATCAGACTTATCACTCGGCGCCGCCGCCGCAGGCGATCCATTCCCCTGGGGACAGCCCCATCTTGAACGAGCCGCCAAAGCAGCCTGTGGACCAGATCATCAAGCGCTTCTCGGAACGCGAATCGGAGTTCAAGCTCGAGCGCAGCAACTATACCTACACCCAGACCTTCTCCATCCAGACGATCGACGACGACGATCGTCCCGATGGCGAGTACCGCATGACCAGTGAAATTGTCTTTACACCCGACGGCAAACGCTTTGAAAAGGTCACCTCTGCTCCGCAGCCCACGCTGCAGCGAATCATGCTGAGCGAGCAGGACCTCGACGATGTGCGCAACGTGCAGCCGTTTGTTTTGAACAGCGAAGACCTACCCAAGTACAACGTCACCTATGTCGGTCGCCAACAGGTGGATGAACTTTCCTGCTACATCTTTGATGTTGCCCCGAAGACCATCGAGAAAAAACAGCGGTATTTTCAAGGCCGGGTGTGGGTGGACGACAACGACTTGCAGATTGTGATGTCCGACGGCAAAGCGGTTCCCGACATCATCAACAAGAACAACGAAAACGTATTCCCTAGGTTTCGCACTTATCGCCAGAACATTGAGAAGGGCTTTTGGTTTCCGGTTTACACCCGCGCAGACGATTATCTCCACTTCCGCTCCGGCGACGTGCACATCCGCATGACCATCCGCTACTCCAACTACAAGAGGTATGGCAGCACGGTCAAAGTGGGCTCTGCCACGGAGATCAAGGAACCTCACTAGTCGCATTGCTGCGGGGTATCGAAAAATTTGTTAGCAACCTTGCCGGTGCAACTCTAATCTAATTGATTCGGGGCCCTTGCCCAGGCTCGGAGCTTTCTGCAAATTCGTAACGGTTTGCCCACTGTCCGGGGTTGAGAGTCACCCACCTGTCCTCTCAGCCAGTTACACCTCAAGAAAATAATTTCACCCACCGGGCCAACTATTTGGCCGGCAACGGCACACTAAACAAGGGGTGGCCGGTTCGACGGTTGGGTGATTTGGGGATGAGTATTTTGTCAAAAATTGTTTTTCGAAAGTGCCGCCACTCGGTGCGTGCCGCCGTTGGCTGGATTCGGCCCATCGCAACCCTCTTCTGTCTTTCCTTTATGGCATCGGTTTCCGCGCGGCCGGTTCGCGCCAATTGCGAAAATATTCCCGCCGGAAGATCCTTCTGGGTACGCTTGCTGGACCCTGTCGCGTCCTACAGCTCCAAGCCCGGCACGTTTATCCGAGCGATTCTCATCCAGTCTCCCGATTGCGATGGCGCGCCCGTTTTCCCCGCCGGGCTCGAAGTGGATGGACGACTCGTTTCTGTCCGCCGGGTCGGCCTCGGCTTTGCCCACGACACAGCCTCCCTCGAAATCCAATTCGACCAGATCGTCACAGCCGATGGCAACGTGCTCCCCATTTCCTCGCAGGTCGTGGAAGTCGACAACGCCCGTGAAAAGGTTCGGAATGGAAAGATTCGGGGTATTCTCGCCACGGACACACCCCAGGGCCGCATCACCAGCCGGCTTGGCCACCTTCCCACCTACGACCCCTACAGCGACATGGTCTTGCTCATCTACCGCCTGTTCACCATTCTTCCCGAGCCTGAAATCTATTTCCCGCCCGGCACCGACCTGCGCCTGCAGTTAAACGTCTCTCTTTTTGTCGGTGACCAACCCGAACTCCCCCGCGTCTCCTTTGAGATGGACGAATACGAACGTGGCGACGTGGAAATGCTTTTGAACAACGTCTCCTCGCGCACCACCACCAGCAAAGGCAAGGACGCCGACGTTGTCAACATGCTCTTCGTCGGCTCCCGCGAACGGGTCGATTCCGCCTTTCAAGCCGCGGGTTGGCAGAGCAGCGACCATACTTCCACGCGAAGTTTCTTTCGCGAGTTCGGCGCTTTCCTCACTTTATCGAACTACCCGACGGCGCCCGTCTCCACGCAGTTTCTGAATGGACGGCGCCAGGACCTTACCTGGCAGAAGAGTTTCAACAGCTACAGCAAGCGCGATCACGTACGTCTCTGGGACCAACCCGGCACGGTGAACGGCCAGCAGGCATGGCTCAGCGCCTACACGCGGGAAACCAGCGCCGCTCTCTCCATCACTAATCGCAAGTTCATTCACCACATCGACCCCAATCTCGATGACGGCGTGAACATGCTGGTTCGCGACTTGGCCCTTGCGGGCTGCGTGAAATCCGTCCGGCTTTTGCCGAGGCCCGAACTACGCGAGACCGTGACGAACGCCACCGGCGACGAAATGCGCACCGACGGCACGCTCACTATCGTGGAACTCGCCAACTGCGATTACCCGCCCGCGAACTCCGCGCACTCCACTCCCTTGATTCCCGCTCGTCCGCGTTCCAGGATTGTCCGCTATCTGCGCACTCAAGTGTTGGTCTACAAGAGCGACGTTGTTCGCGGAAACATCATTTACGGCGGATTTGATCTCACGCGCATGGGAATTCACGCGTTCCGCTATCGCCATCGACACGGGCAAATCGATGATTCCGATGACGGCATGCCGCTCAGCCCGGTTTCTCCCGACACCCTCTTCCCGCAAATCACCTTTGGCGGAGGCTCCGGCCTCGCGATGTAGTTCGATTCAATTTCATTCCGTTGCTTTGGTGGCGGAATCTGATTACACGCGCGGGTGGCCCACAAAATTCCATTTGCCCCAGGCAAACGATTCGTGCTCGGGCTGAAAGTATCGCCGGGCCAATTGCGAAATCTCCTGCGGGCGACCTAGCCAGTTGTCATAAGTCTTCCGCTCGTTTTCGATCATCGTAGCCAGGGCATCCAATTTCACGGACAGGCGCCGCGCCACCGGATTCTGCGCTACCGCGTGCACGAACCGAAGGAACGGCGTCAGCCACGGCTCCACGAAAACCACTCGCCCCTCGGGCCGCAGCACGCGCCACACTTCCGCAAAAACACGTTCCAGATCGTCCGGCAGCAGCGGCAGGTGATGCAATCCGCCTTGCACGATTGCAGCGTCTTTGCTTTGATTCGCGAACGGCAGTTCACGGCAATCCCCCGCATGGCACCGGGCTTCTCCGGTGTACTCCGCCAGCAGCCGCGGGGACAGGTCCACTCCCTCGATATTGCGGAAGCCGAGCCGAGCCAGTGCGTGCAATCCGTTTCCGCGCCCGCAAAACAGCTCCACCACGTTTGTTTCCCGCGGCCAGTCGCCCACTCCCAGCCGGCGCAATCTTTCCGTGAATTTCCGGATCTCCTCCTCCGGCGTCTCGAACCGTAAGTATGCCGCTTCCCACGGATCGATTGCCTGCCTTGCCGAATTCTGCGCCGAATCGGTCATTGCGCCTCAATCTCCTCCTGCATCCCGTGTGCTAAAGTTCTATCCAGGAACTGCCGCATGGCAGTTTCCCACACTCTTCGTTTTCTTGCGAAATGGATTCTCTCAAGGAATGCTGAAAAGCCGGCCGGCGTTGCCAATCCGATGACTTCCTCCCCCCAATCCTGGCCGCTCTCTTGGATCGCCCGGAGCCATCGCGCCCTCGTGTTTGGCCGCCGCGCCCGAGTGCTTGCCGATGCGCTGGCTCCGCTGATTCCATCCGAAGCTCGCACTGTCCTCGATATCGGTTGCGGCGATGGCACGATCGCCAGTCTGCTCGCCCAACGTCGGCCCGATCTAGCCATCGAAGGCGTGGAAGTCATTCCGCGGCCAACTTGCCAGGTCCCGTGCCGCGCGTTTGATGGCTCGCATCTTCCGTTTCCCGATCGATCTTTTGACGTCTGCCTTTTCGTTGACGTGCTGCACCACACCACCGATGTCACGCAAATTCTCCGTGAGGCGGCCCGCGTCTCGCGCTCCCATATCGTCTTGAAAGACCACCTGAGCGAATCTTCGCTCGATCACGCCACGCTGCGCGCCATGGACTGGGTAGGCAACCGCCCCCACGGCGTCACGCTGACCTACAACTACCAAAGCCTGCGCCACTGGCAAGAGCATTTCGCGGCGTGCGAGCTGCAAGCCACACAACTTTCCACTGTTCTCTCTCTCTATCCGTTCCCGTTTTCCCAACTGTTCGGCCGCAAACTCCACTTCGTCGCGCAACTCACCAAACGATAATTCTTCGCCTGTAGCTCAGGCCTTCGAGGCCTGAGGATTTTCACCACCATAACGCAACCATACGAACGCAGGGGAAAGCCTCACCCCTGAAAGGGGTGAGCTACAGGAATGCGGAAAGTCACTGAAAAAACTTCTTAAGCGCCTTCACTTCCCATACGCCCGGAATTGGGAGGCCGCACTTTGAGCAAGCTCCGCTTCTCATGCGATTGTCCCGCACATCGTGCCACGACCGCCGGATGAGCAATTCTCCACAGGCGGGACAGTACGTGTTCGCTGCTTCGCTGTAGATATTTCCTTCATACACAAAGTTCAGCCCCGTTTTCAGCGCAATCTCGCGCGCACGATGCAGCGTTTCCGGCGGCGTGGCCGGCTTGTCGCGCAGCTTGAAATCCGGATGAAACGCCGTGAAGTGTAAGGGCACGTCCGGGCCAAGATGTTCCAGCACCCACTCCGCCAATCTCTGCGTCTCCGCGGGATCATCGTTCAGCGTCGGAATCATCAAATTCGTAAGCTCAAACCACACGTTTGTCTCGTTCTTCAGCCACTCCAGCGTTTTCAGCACCGGCTCAAGATGCGTTAGCGTGATCTTTCCGTAAAATCCCTCGGTGAACGCCTTCAAATCCACATTTGCCGCGTCCACGTGATCGTAAATGTCGTGGAACGCTTCGTAGGTGATATAGCCATTCGTGACCATTACCGTTTTGAGTCCGTAGTTTTTCGCCGCACGGCAAATATCAATGACGTACTCACCCCAGATCGTCGGCTCGTTGTAGGTAAACGCGATCGAATCGCATCCGTACTTCAGCGCGAGCAACGGCACTTCTTCCGGCGGCACAGGCTGCGACCTCACCTGGTCCTGATGCGATTTGGAAATGTCCCAATTTTGGCAGAAGAAACACCCCATGTTGCAGCCTGCCGTGCCCATGCTGAACACGCGCGTGCCAGGCAAAAAATGATTCAGCGGCTTTTTTTCGATGGGGTCGATTTGCAGCGCGGCCGGGGCTCCATATCCAAGGTTATAGAGCTTCCCGTCCTGATTGATGCGGATGAAACAAAATCCCGATTGCCCGGGATGAATGTGGCAGTGTCTCGGGCATAAGAAGCAATGCACACGCCCGTTGCCTTCCGGCTCCCACCACTGGGCTTCGTGCAGCGATTCCGTCTTCTGGAGGACCTTCAGATCGCTCATGATCCTCCTCCTGCAGACAGTATACTCCCCGCAAACGCACACGATGAGCTTTGGGGCGTTCGCGTGCCAATTGATGGAATTGGGTTGTGCCTTCAGGCGTGCCGGCGCTGGACGCGGCGGCGCTCGGCGGACCAATCGGCAAAGCGTTGCAATTGGTCGCGATACTTCCACGTCAGCTGAAAAAATTTCGTCGCGGTCATGTGCGCGGCTTCTTTACCCAGAAACGTCTCAAACCGCCACTGCAAGTATGGGCTGTCCCACGGCCGCAACCGGTAGCCCCGAGCTGCAATCCAGTAAAGCCGAAGCGTCTTCAACATCGGTTTTGCCTTTCTTACCGCGGCACCTATCCGCCGAGCGGGGCGGACAGATGTTCATGCACCAATACCCAGGTCTTCCCCTTTTTTTCCCAGATTCCGGTGTATCGCACCGGTGTATCGATCGTCTTGCCATCCTTCATTTTTGCCGAGAAGTGCATCGGCACCGTGGTCCATGCGATGTTTCCATGCCGAGTCACCTTTAATTCTTTTGCTGCCGTCAGCGAGCCGCTCTGCATCTGGTCCAGTAGTTCTTTCCGCACGCCGGAATCATACTCTTTCCAGCCACTGTAGGAAAACGGCGCCAAATCATAAAAGACCAGTCCATCCTGTTTCGCGTAATATTTCGCCGCGTTGTTCGGATCGCCCGTGCTCCATGCTGCGCAATACCCGTCGATCAGCTTACGGAACGTGGCTTCATCCGTGGCTCTTTGCTGAGCCCGGGCCCCGGCGAACGTCAACAAGCCGCCGAAAAAGGCTATCAATACATAAAGGATCCAGTGATTCCCCAACTTGCTCGTGCCCGCTCCCGAATCTGGAGTTCCCGGCATCCAAACCTCACAAGGTTAAATTTTTGAGGCCAAACAGGGCCTGGCCGAGCAGAGTGAAAGTACCTTAGACACATTGGCGGGACAATTCAAGCGGAAATTGAGATTTAATGGAAGATTTACGCGGCGAGGCGCTTCACCCAGATGCGGGTTGTTGCCGGTTTGCCTAAGTGCATCATGTGTCCATCCGCGCGCACGGTCATCGTTTCGTCGTACTCGCGCCTTAGGACTTCCAGTTTCGTGGCCGGCAGCAGCCGCAAGCCTTCCAGAAATTCCAGGAACCCTTCGTCCTTTTCGTAGACGCACATGATTTCGGCGGTTTCTTTGGCCTTCAGTTCCGAAAGCAGCACGCCGCCCTGCTTGCGGAGTTGCGCGATTCCGCCGTTCATCGGGACACCGTGCGGGCACGTCTTCCTCGCCGCGAACCGCTTCAGCAGCAGCGCTTCCACCTCCGGTGAAATCGCGTGCTCCATCCGCTCCGCCTCAGCGTGAGCCTTGGACCACGATAATCCGATCACTTCCGTCAGCAGCATCTCCGCCAACTGGTGCCGCAGCATCAGGTGCTGCGCATTTTTTCTCCCTTGGGCCGTCAGGTGGATGCGGCCGCCGCGCTCGATTTTCACGTGGCCATCGCGGGTCATGCGCTTTAGCGCCGCGGTCACCGCCGGCGGCGTCACGTTCAATTCTTCCGCGAGCCGCGCGCTGATCGGCACCTGGTTCTCTTCCAGCATCTCCCAGAGCGCCTTCAGGTAATCTTCCTGCGATACACTCGTTTGCTCGCGTCGCACTTCGTCTCCTAAACTCGGCTTAAGCCGGCGCGCTGCTCTTTTCGCAAACGCTGCGCCAGCTCCCTCACACGTCCCCGAATGTCCTCTAAAATTCTCTGATAAGTGGCCTCGTCTGCGCCATAAGGATCTGAAACTTCCCAGTTCTCGACCTCAATAAACTTCTCAAGGGACTGAGACCGCGTGTATCCGCTGAGATTGACCACCAGGTCGATTTCCTCGGACACAATCTCCCGCAGACCCTTCGACCGCAATCCGTTCGCGGAGTACCCGTTCCGTTCTAGAATCGCCTGCGTCATCTCCGGAATCACCCCCATCGGATAAAACCCAGCACTCGATGCCTCGATTACGTCATTCGCTTCTTTCTTCGCAATGGCCTCGCCCATCGGACTGCGGCAGGCATTCCCGATGCACACAAACAGTACCCGTGTTTTCTTCTTGTGGCCCATTCTTCTCGGAGTCAAAGTAATTTGCAATCCGTGCGTTACTGCGCCGCTGTGGCCTTCGCCGTTCCCTTCGCCGCCATCTCCAGAAAATGCGCGTGCACGGTCGTGTCGTCAGTTAATTCCGGATGGAACGTCGCCGCCAGTACATTTCCCTTTTGCACCAGCGCCGCTTTTCCTTCATGCCGGGCCAGCACCGCGATGTCCTTCCCCACTTCTTCAATAATCGGCCCGCGGATGAACACCATCTCGAGCGGCTCCTGCTTCAAGGTGGTCAATCCAAAAAACACGTCGCTCGCCAGTTGCCGCCCGTAGCCATTCCGCAAAACCGCCATGTCCAGCAAACCGAGCGATTCCTGCGGGGGGTTCTTCACCTGCGTAGCCAACAAAATCGCCCCGGCGCACGTCCCAAAAATCGCGCCGCCATTCCGCGAAAACTTGCGGATGGCGTCAAACAGTCCCTCTTCCTTCAAAAATTGCAACTGCGTGGTGGATTCCCCGCCCGGGAGCACGATCCCATCGCACCCTTCCAAATCCTGCACCGTGCGCACTTCCACGGTCTCCGCACCCAATTCCTGCAGCATCGCCGCATGCGCCGCAAAATCACCTTGTATTGCCACAATCCCGATCTTCACAGGTCCCTTCTTCTTTCCTTCTTTGTGCGAATGACGCGGCCGGGCGCGCAAGGTGTTCGTCGCGCTCCGCCCGGCCGTTTTCTTCCTCGAATCAAGCTTCCTGATGCCTTTGGCGCGACTCTTCAAAGCCCACCTTACCAGCCGCGCGTGGAGAGCAAATCTTTCTCTTCCAGTTGCCGCACGTCGATTCCCGGCATTGCTTCGCCAAGTTCCTCGCACGCTTCCAGAATCGCCTTCGGATCCTCAAAGTGCGTGGTTGCCTTCACGATTGCCTTCGCGCGCGCGTCCGGATCGCTGCTCTTGAAAATGCCGGAGCCAACGAACACCGCCTCCGCACCCAACTTCCGCACCAGGGCCGCGTCCGCAGGCGTCGCAATGCCACCCGCCGAAAAATTCGGCACGGGCAATTTCCCGGTCTTCGCGATTTCGCGTATCAAATCGAGCGGCGCGCCCATCTCTTTCGCCTCGCGCATCAACTCGTCGTCGCGCAGCGTGGTCAGCTTCTTCATCTGCGAAACGATCGAGCGCATGTGCCGCACCGCTTCCACCACGTTGCCGGAGCCGGCTTCGCCCTTAGTCCGGATCATCGCCGCGCCTTCCGCGATGCGCCGCACCGCTTCGCCCAGGTTTCGCGCGCCGCACACAAAAGGAACCCGGTAGTCGTGCTTCCAAATGTGATTCTCTTCGTCCGCCGGCGTCAGCACTTCGCTTTCGTCAATAAAATCCACTTCCAGCGCCTGCAGCACTTCCGCTTCCGAAAAATGCCCGATGCGCACCTTGGCCATCACCGGAATCGTCACGGTCTTCATGATTTCGCGGATCACCCTGATGGACGCCATCCGCGCCACGCCTCCTTCCTTGCGAATGTCCGAAGGCACGCGCTCCAGCGCCATCACAGCGCAAGCGCCCGCCTTTTCCGCGATGCGCGCCTGATCGGCGTTCGTGACGTCCATGATCACGCCGCCCTTCAGCATCTCCGCCAGGCCGACCTTCACCCGCCATTCATTCGAGCCCTTGGCTTTTCCGCCATGACCGTTGCCGCTGCCGTTTGGTTTCTTTGCTTGCATATTCCTTCTCCTCTGAAAAATTTGGGAATCCTCAAAACCTTTTATTGAGCGGCGCGAACCCGCTCGAAATGCTCCTTATCAATCGCCACAAACCGCGCCGTGCCTCGCGCCAGGAGGTCGCCCTCGGCGTCACGAATCTCTCCCACGCGAAACCGGTTCCGGCCCTTCTCTTCTTCCTGCCAGCCTTCCACTACGATTTCCTTGTCGACCGGCACCGGCTTCCGGTACACCACGTTCAACTCCGCGGTCACCGCTTTCTCTTCCGTCAATTTCGAAATCTTCCCCATCGCTTCGTCCAGCACCACCGCGATGATTCCGCCGTGCGCGAATCCCGCGCCGCCGGCGTAATTCGCTCCCAGCACGAAACGTCCGCGAGTCCGCTTGGCGTCAAAGTCCAGATCAAACACCAACCGCATCCCGGCGTCGTTCTTTCCGCCGCAGCCAAAGCAGCGATTGGCCTCCTGCGTTTCGAGTTTTACGATTTTCGCCATTCTTAAACCAGCGCCACATGCGCGCGTTCCGCCCGGCGCGTCCCGCGCTGCCGCTTGCGCATTTCGCTCTTCAACAGTTCCGCAAGCGTCGCCACGCCGCGCGCCAGTTCTTTTTCGTTCAGGCTCGCAAATCCCAGCCGGAGTGTGTTCGGCATCGGCGATTGCACGTAAAAATATCTTCCGGGCGCGAAGAGCACCCCGCGCTCCCGTGCATGAATCATCAATTCGCTCGCGTCAAATCCCGGCGGTAATTCCAGCCACAGGCACATCCCGCCTTCCGGCTTCATCCAGCGCACGCCCTCCGGCATCTGCCTGCGCAATGCCTCATCCACGGCGCGCAACCGGTCCGCATATACCTTACGCATCTTTGTCAGATGCTTTTGAAACAGCCCGCGCTTCAAGAATTCCGCCAGCGTTGCCTGGGCCAGTTGATCCGTGTGCAGGTCCGTCATCTGCTTCACCAGGCGCAGCCGCTCGATCGCCGCGGCCGGGGCCACAATCCATCCCACGCGCAACCCGGGGAACGCCACCTTCGCGAAACTGTCAATGTGGATTACCAGATTCCCGCGATCTAGTTGTTTCAGCGAAGGAATCCGTTCCTCCTGCCCGTTCAGGCGCGCGTAAATGTGATCCTCCACCACCGGCACCTGGTAACGGCCCGCCATTTCCAGCACCCGGCGGCGCGACGCCAGCGGCATCGAAGTTCCCGTCGGATTCTGAAAGTCCGGCGTCAACACCAGTAGCTTCACGCGATTCGCCGCCAGCGTAGCTTCGAGCGTTTCCAGATCAATCCCCAACGCGCTGCCCGGCTCCGCATGCGTCCGCACCGGCACGCCCAGGCACCGTGCGCGCACTCCGTGAAATACCGCCGAAGCGCCCGGATACGTCGGATTTTCCATCACCACGGTATCGCCGGGACGCACAAACGCCTTCGCGATCAAATCCAGCGCCTGCTGGCAGCCGTCCGTAACCAGCAGTGTTTCGTCTTTCGCAGGAATTCCGTCCTGCCGCAGCATTTCAAGCAGTGCTTCTTTCAACGGCGCGTAGCCGTCCGACGCGCCCAGGTTCAGGATGTCCTGCCCTTCGCGCTTCAACGCCGCGTGCGAGCAAATCTGCAACTCTTCCACCGGGAAAAATTCCGGATCGGGCCGCGCCATAACAAATGACAAGGAATTCACCGGCGCCGAGGCCGTCAGCCGGCTCAATATCTCTTCGCTGCGCTCATCCGCAAAAAGCAGTTCCCAGCGCAGACCGTCGCCGTTCGACAAGCTCGCCGGCGCGGGCGGCGTGATCTTCAATCCATTTCCATTGTTGCGAATGAACGTGCCGCGGCCCACGTGTCCCTGGATCAGTCCTTCCGATTCCAGTTCGGCGTAGGCGTTCGCGACGGTGGTGCGATGCACGCCCAGCATCTGCGCCAGTTCCCGGCTGGCGGGAATGCGGTCGCCCGGGCGCAAATCGCCCGCATGCACCAGGGAGCGCAGTTGGTCGCGCAGTTGAATGTAGAGGGGAATGTGACTTTCGGGCTGAAGGTGTAATGGCAGCATTGTCTCTCACCCCAGTCTAATTCTACCAGAAATTGGCCTAGTAAAAGAGCCAATTTGTCTTCCGCACGCCTATAGCTCAGGCCTTCAGGCCTGAGGGTTTTCGCAGCGACGGCGCGGGCTTGCCGATGCGATGGAAAGCCTCACCCCTAAAGGGGTGAGCTACAGGTGATGGACGAACTCTGCGCCCATCTTCACTCCGGCCGGATCTCGCCCGCCCCGTTCTTCTCTCCTGCCTTCAAATCGCGTATGCACAATTTCGCCCAGTCCTTCGCGTCGCACTGGTAAATCTCTTTCATCGGCAAATCGTCGTCCCGCACTTCGTACGCCCCGGACTGCATATCGTCGCTGTCGTCCGGCGAACCCACCACTACGGGGCTTCCTTCCCTCACCCGTAGCCGGAACTGCTTCGTTGATGCCTCATAGTTCGAATACAGGAAGCAATACCCGACGCACGCCCGGTCGACCACGTGCAATGCCACCATGCGATAGTCCGGCGGCTCAAAAATCGTTGCGAGCACGCGCATCCCTGGCGGCAACGCCCGCGTGATCCTTTCCGCGTTCGCTTCCATCCGGCTCGCCAGTCGCGTGTCCCGGTAAACAAACGTGAAGTACGCCGCCGCGCATGCCGCAAGTGCAACAAAATGCCACTTCCGCGGCCGCAGCATCCCCAACCAGCAGAAAATGAATATCGCGCTGATCAGCGTCAGCCGCGTCACCAGCAGTCCAATCCAGCCTGCGTTCTCGTCCGGCCGCAAATTCTCCGGCAGCAGCGACGTCAAACAAAACGCCACCGCATAAAATTCCGGAAACAGCCGTCGCTCTTTCCCATTCCCTTCTCCCCGCCGCCACGGAAGCAAATCCAACAAAGTCGCCACCACCACAAAGACAATCATCGCCAAAGCCACATACCATGTCTCAGGACGGAACACCCAGAACTGGTCCGCCCCGTTCCACTTAATAAACGGCGCGTCCGGCCAGTCAGGTTGAAATTCCGGATGCCGCGCCAGCAACCACCGCACCACCAGTCCTATGCAAATGGCCGCGGCTGGAGGAAGCCACTCCGTAAAGCCCCGCATTCGCGGCCAAAGCAGCCGGTACACCCCGGCCGCCGCCAGCCACAAAAATCCCAGCGGATGCGCCAGCAATGTCAGCGGGGCCAGCAGCACTGCGATCAAAATCCCACGCCGCTCGCCGTGCCAAAGTGCCGCAAGCCCAAAACACGCCAATCCCAAAGACAGGTAGTAGTTCATGAACCCCATGTAAAACACGTAGCTGTACGCCAGCATCGTCAACCCCGGCATCAGCAGCCACGGCCGCTTCCGCGTCGCCACGCTAATCAGCGTGAACACGCCCCAGAAAAACACCAGCACGCATACCGAAACCGCGATTTTCTCCGCCGCGCCAAATCCAACCAGTTTGCCGAGTTTCAGCAGCATCAGATCAAACAACACATTCTTCCACTGCCACACGGCGTACACTCCCGGCGCCTTTCCCTCCTCAACCAGCTGCGCCAGCCAGGCGTTATAGACGTGGCTCGCCAAATCGCCCGCCTGAATATGCCGCTGCCAAAAGCATGGGATGAGAATCGCCGCAGACACCAGCAACACCAGTCCCAGTTCCGTTTTCGTTCGACTTTTCGAAGGAGAAACTTTTTCCGCCCGAGGCGAAGCTTTAGCCTGTAGCTCGCCCGTCACACCCGCATCAGTTCGCATGCGCCGTATTGTATCGTTTCCCCCCGCCCACCCAAAAACGGGCAAGCCTCACGGTTCATGCAAAAATGCACGCTGTCATTCTGAGGGCATCCGACGAGGATGCCCGAAGAACCTCAACTTCAGACGTAGCACTCAATATGGAATTGGTAATAAAAGGAGATGAAAGGCCGAAACCAGCGCTACCGCATCGGCTGCGCTTCGCCTAGCTTCTTCAGCCGGTCGCGCAATTTCCTCTGCAGCGGATTCGGCGTGTTCGGATTAAACGCCACCAGGTACCACAGCGGCTGCGTCTTGTCCTTGCTGAGGTACGTCAGGGTGTTCGCATCAGCATTCGGGTGCCGCGCCACGTTTTCCCGGATCGCCCCGTATGGGTGCTTCGCCAGCTTGCTCAATGTCTTCGCATTCGTCCGCGGATGCTCGCTGATCAACCGCAGCATGTAATAGTCTTCTTCCGGAGCCTGCTTCACCAGTTTCTCCAGCATCTCCGGTTTCGCTTCCGCGCTCAACACCAGCCCGATTTTCTCGTCCCAGGCAGTATTGATCTGGTTCAATTCCCGTGTTCGAGCGTGGATCAATTCTTCCAGAATCCGCCGCTCCTGCTGCATACGCGCGATCGGCAACTGGGTACCTTCCAGCGAATCCAGCACGCGCAAAAGGTGCTGGCGTTCCCCGAACACGATCTGCGAAGTGCGATCGATTCGCCCGCTTTCCTTTTCTTTATGCTGTACTAGGTCCGAACGTCGCATGTTTGGATGCTCCCAATTCCCACCGGGCCTGTCCCCGAATGGAACGAATTCTTTGCCGGCCTGCTTTTGAAGGCTCATAAAATTGGCGCTGCTTTCTGGTCCTGGCTGCGGCTCAATTGGATTATCTTCCGGCCATGCGGTAGGGTAAAGAATCGCGCCTCGGCCCTGTGCCCGAAGTGCAACGCCCGTAGACTTGGATGCTTTTGGGCCGATTATGGCCGCGAGAAAAGGAACCCTTATGTCGGCATTTCAGGAGCATCACGACGAACTGGAGCACTTTGAGCAGCGCTTCGGGCGCGACAGGGGCCGCCTGGCCGTCTCTCTCGACCGCATCACCAACGCCCTGGTCCTCGTCGGCCAGCACGGCGTCTATTGCACCAGCCAGCGCAACCCGACCGTCCCGGCCATGGACCTCCGCATGGTCAGCCAGGAACTGACCTACGCAAAAGAACTCATTCAATCGGTGATGGAAGAACTCCGCAAACTCCGCGAAACCGCCCAGCAGTAGCGCCCCGTCGTCAATTTGTGATCCTGAGCGCATCCGACAAGGATGCGCGAAGGACCTCAATGGAAAGTCATCCACAAGCTGACATCGTGCGGCTCATCGCTTCTCCACCGGAATCACAAATTTCAGCGCCGTGTGTGTCGCGCTGAATCCCACCACCTTCACATCCTTCAACCCTGCCTTCCGCCCCGCGCCGATCACGTCCATTTCCGTGATGCTTTTCTGCCCTTTCGGATAAACCACCCACAGCGCCGCGCTCCCCCTCATCTTCCCCGCAATCTTCCTTACCTCTCCCAAGCCCTCACGTGTCTCTGCACCCAAGAAAATCCAGCCCACTCCATCCACAATCTTTCCCGGCGCCACTCCTGACTTCTGCTGCTTCAATTTCGTCAGAAACTCACCCGCCAGCTTACCGAACACCGCCACTGGCTGCCCTGCCTTCACTCCCAGTTTCTCCACCACCGACTTCGGATTCGCAATCTTCTCCCGCCATTTCTCCGCCCGCTCACCCAGATCGAGAACCACCAGTCCCTGATCCGTCTTTACCCGCAATTCGCCATCCTTCGCTTCTATCCCGCGAATCGCCGAAAATGGAATCTTCCTCCGCGCTTCCCCGCGAAAAACTATCTCCGCCGTCTCCAGCAACGCCTTTCCGCGCACACTTTTACCACCCCAACGCGCAGTGCAAACCACTTCTTGCCCCATCGTTGGCCCTCCTCGCTAAATTGTCGGTGGATTCCTTATGCGCCGTTCCAGACCGCGGTCATCGGCCCGCCTACTTCAAGAACGGATTCATTTCCTTTTCCAGCCCGATGGTCGTCGATCCGCCATGGCCGGGGTGTACCAGCGTGTCATCCGGCAACTGCATCAGCTTCTCGCGCAGCGACTCCATAATCTGCTCCATCGAACCGCCCCACAAATCCGTCCGCCCGATGCTCCCCGCAAACAGCGTGTCTCCCGCAAACAGCTGCGGCTTTGCCAGCTTCACCTTCCCGCCATCCTTCGGCATGTAAAGCGACACGCTCCCCGGCGTATGCCCTGGCGTATGAATCACGTTGGCCTGGAACCCTCCCCACGGCAGCGTATCGCCATCCTTCAACACTTGATCGACCTCTGTCAGCTCCGGCGTGGCCATCCCGATGAACGCCGCCTGCTCTTCCATCCCGTGATAGAGCGGCAAATCCTCGCCGTGCATCATCACCGGCGCGCCCGTGTACATGTGCAGTTTCGCCAGCCCACCCACGTGGTCAATGTGCGCATGCGTGCTGATGATCGCCTTCACCATCAGCTTATAGCGCCCCAGCATGCTAAGGATGCGCTCGACCTCGTCGCCGGGGTCGATCACAATCGCTTCCAGGGTCTTAGGGTCTCCGATGATCTGGCAGTTGCACTGCAGCAACCCCACCGGAATCTTCATGTAAATCATGTCCGGGTACGCCGCGTCCGACGTCGGCGCCATTTTGTGTGTCGCGTCCATGCCCAGCAGTATAACCACTTTCCCCAAAATTTCCTCAGGTACCCTTTTTGAGTGCGGCAGCAAGGCTGCCGCCTTTGAGGAGTGGGGGTGGGCTGATCGTCGAATATTGTCTCGCCGATTGAACCTTAAAAGCGCGGGCTCCGCCACCGCACTCAAAACCCGTCTGCTACACTGAGAAGGTAATGAGCAGCCCATCGAATTCGCGGTCCCCATCTCTCCCCACGCCCCTCGCCGAACTCCACCGCCAATCCGGCGCGCAAGTCGGCACCTGGTTTGGCTGTTCCCTTCCCGACCATTTCGGTGACTGGCTCGCCGAATACCGCTATCTCCGCGAAAGCGTTGCCCTGCTCGACAAAAACTACCGCGCCTATCTCGACTTCACCGGCCCCGACCGCGTCCGCTACCTCAACGCCATTCTCACCAACAACATCAAGGACCTGCGCGAGAATCACGGCACCATCTCGCTCTTCCTCAACCCGCAAAGCCGAATCCTCGCCGAAATCGAAACCTACGATCTTCCCGACAAACTCTTCTGCGTTTCCTACGCCACCATCCGCGAACCGCTCATCGCCGCCCTCGATAAATACATCATCATGGACGACGTCACCCTCGCCGACCGCACCGCCGACTTCGCCACCCTCGCTCTCGAAGGCCCCAAGGCCGCGCTCGTCACTGAAGAACTCACTGGCGTCGACCCCGCCGATCTCGCCGAACTCGAAACCCGCCTCGTCTCCGTGCAGCGGATTCCCTGCCGCCTCGGCAAGCGCTCTCCCGGCGGCACCACCAGCGCTGAATTCCTTGTCGATCGCACCCATGCCGAATCGCTTTGGCAAATTCTGCTCGAAGCCGCGCGCAAACACGGCGGCGGCCCTGCCGGGTACCAAGCTCTGAGCGCTTTTCGGCTCGAGCTTGGCGCTCCCTGGTTCACCTACGACTTCGGCGAAAAGCAAATCCCCCACGAAGCCGGCCTGCAGGACTCTCACATCAGCTACACCAAAGGCTGCTACACCGGCCAGGAAATCGTCGAACGCGTCCGCTCCCGCGGCCAAGTCAATCGCGTCCGCGTCACTCTCAAATACAACACGCCGCAACCTCCCGCGCCCGGCACGCCGCTACTCTCCGAAGGCAAAGAAGCCGGCTACACCACCCGCGCTGCCTTCTCTCCCGCGCTCAACGCCCCGATCGGCATGGCCTATGTGCGCCGGGAAAAATCCGCTCCCGGCTCCATCGTCGAACTTCCCGACGCCGCAGGCACCGCCACGGTCATAGCCACACCAATTCCCTGACTCGGGTTTCCCACCGCCTCCTAAACGATTCGCGCCCGCACTTGTAGCGGCCGCCTTCCGAGGCGGGCGACTTTCTACGACCTTACCACGCTCAGTTATTTGGATTCTTACCCGGCAGCGACCGACAAATCCCGGATCTGGCGCACCAGTCTTCCGCGGTCTTCTGGGTCCATCGCGATAAACTGCACCGCAATCCCGTAGTGCTCCTGACACCGCCGCACCACGGCGCGTCCACGCACCTGTCCCAGCGGCATATCCAGCAGGACCTGCACCAGGCTGCGTATCGCCACTTTTTTCTTGGTGCGAAAAAACAGCCCGCCGAGCGCGAGGCTCTCCACTTGCGATACGTCCCGCTGCATCCCAGATCGCCACGCCACCAGCACGCTCGTGGGCGGCTTTATCCGTGGGTAGGCCCTTTGTTCAGCGACACTCATACCCCGTCCTTCGCGTCCGGCAGTCTAGCTATGGCTGGGGTTTACGTCCAGAAAATCTTCAGTTAAATTCGCGTTTTGGCGGGGTCTGCTCCGGCCCCACCCGTCCGGCGGCGATGTCGGCCTTGAAGTAGTTCTCGCCCTTCATCGGGAATCCCGCCAGCCGACGCAGCATGGCGATCTGCCCCACGTGGTTCAGCGCGTCCGCCACCGGTCCCTGAAACAGCTTTTCCGGCGAGGCGTGCAGCGACTCATTTCCTTCCAGATACTCGTCAAAGCGCTTCAGCGTCCCGAAAAACCGTTCCACTTCCTTCGCCCACGGTAGCGGCTGCGAATCCTTCCATTCTCCTTCGCCCTTGGCCATGGAAAGCGCCCAGTCAAACAGGTCACCGAGATGCGCCAAGATCTGCTCCGGGGTTCGCGCCTTTTCGGGAGGTTGGAATTTGGCGAAAGATTCCGGGAGGTCGCGCAGCGCTTTCCCGGCCCGATACGCAATCGTAGCCAGGCAATGCCTCAGCAAATCGCGCGCGCTGACAGTTTGAGGAATTGGCGAAGCCACGGAAACCTCCTACGCGAGATTCAATGCCCGCTTGAACGAGCCCTTCTCCGCATCAATCTTCTTCTGGAGTTGCAAAATCGCGTACAGCACCGCTTCCGGCCGCGGCGGGCATCCCGGCACGTAGACGTCCACGGGAATCACCTGGTTGCAACCCTGCACAATCGCGTAGTTATTGAACACGCCGCCCGACGTGGCGCACGCGCCCATCGAGATCACCCACTTCGGCTCCGGCATTTGATCGTAGAGCTGTCGGATTACCGGCGCCATTTTCTGCGAAAGCCGCCCCGCCACAATCATCAGGTCCGCCTGCCGGGGCGATGGCCGGAACACTTCCGCGCCAAACCGCGCCAGATCAAACCGCGAAGCCGCCATAGACATCATCTCAATCGCACAGCACGCCAATCCAAATCCCAGCGGCCAGATCGAGCTGCGCCGCGCCCAGTTTACGGCCTTGTCCAGCTGCGTGAAGATAATTCCCTCATCCTGCAGCAGCTTCCCGAAATCATCCGGTTTCGTCAGCGTGACATGTTTGGCCAGAGTGGTTTCCATGGTCCCTCGTCTTCCTCCCTATATTCGCACATCGCCCCAACCCGCACAATCGGCTCACTCCGTCGCTTGTGAGTCGGTTCCCAATTACTCGACAACACCGGAGTTAACAATTCCGCGACCTTCGCGGCAATCGGGAAATAAAGTGCGACGCCACGTGCGAACATTGCCGTATGAAACTGCTACACAAAATGTTGCTGGTAATGGCCAGCTTGACGTTGCTTCTAGTAGCCGGTGTCGGTAGCTGGTTGTTTCTCTACATGGGTGATTTGCCCGAATTTGGCCATCTGTCGCAGTTTGCGCCAAACACTCAATCTGTGGTCTCGGATCGTTGTCTCGCCGGCCCTTCCACCTCCATTCCCTTCGAACGGATTGGTGACCCATTGAAAAACGCCCTCGCTACCGCTGAACCGGCTCAGTCACTGCCGTACGAAATTGCGCGCTCTCTGATGTGCAACCATTTGGGAGGAATGGTGAAGTATCACTTGAATGAAGCCCGGCTGAGTTGGCACATCCGGATGCATTTTTCCCAACAGCAAATATTCACCATCTACGCAAATCGAGCGTATTACGGCGAAGGAATAACGGGCGTTGAAAGGGCTTCCCAAGAATTCTTTCACAAGGAACCGGATGCTTTGAGCGCGGGGGAGGCCGCCCTCTTAGCCGGATTGCTTCGCGCACCCGGTATTTATTCTCCCCACAGACATCCTGAGAGAGCTCTCCAACGCCGCAATAAAGTGTTGGAGGAAATGGTAGCCCAAGGGAAGCTCAGCGCGTCCGAGGCAGCAAAATTAGAGGCGAGCCCAATCGCTGTTCAATAGAAATAGCACCCACTTCGCACGAAACAGGAGCAATTGTTCCTCCGTCGAACTTGAACGCGCCAAGCTACTTGACACCACGGACACCCCTGCCGCTACGATAGTGTATCGGCGATATTTTTTCGGAGACCACGAGGCCATGAGCACGGACGAAACCAAGCGCGCGGCGCAGGAATTCCTCGCCGCACAATTCACCGAGGCGGTTCAAATCGAGGAAGACCGGCTCAATAGCCAGGCCGCCGTCGCCCTGGCTCCCAAAGTCTGGAAGCGGGTTGCGGAAACGTTCATCGCGCAATGCGAAGCGTGGAACGTCATCACCAAGGAAGAATCTCTCACCTGCAAGGAAACCATCCTCGGCGACCTGCGCATCCGCTGCGCCGGCAAGCCCGATATCATCACCGTCCACTACGATTCCAAAAAACTTCAGGTTATCCTCAGGAACACGGCCCGCCCTGAACACGAAGGCGACTCCACTTTCTTCATCCAGGGATACAACGGCGGAACGGAAGCGGATCTCTCCCGCAACAATCAGCGCGCAAATCTCGAAGTCGTCGTCCTCGGCGAACTCCGCGTCCTCGCCGGCATCGGCCGCACCGCCAAGTAGCAGCAGAGGCTTCAGCCTGTGCTCTTCTCTGTGCTCTTCCCTTCTTACCTCAGTGTCCTCTGTGTTAAATCTTTTCTTTTCTCTTCACTCCACCCGCAACACCACTTTCCCAAACTGCTTCGCCTGCTCCAGATAATTGTGCGCCGCCGCGCAATCGTTCAAGTCAAACACCTTGTCCACCGTCGGCTTGAGCCTTCCCTGCGCCACCAGCTTCAACACCATCCGCAACTCCGACTTCGTGCCCATATACGACCCCATGATCGATAGTTGCCGGGTAAATAAAAACCGCAAATCGAGTTTCGCGTCGTAACCCGTCGTCGCCCCGCAAGTCACCAGCCGCCCTCCCATCGCCAGGCTCTTCACGCTGTTCTCCCACGTCGCCACGCCCACGTGCTCCACCACCACGTCCACACCGCGATTGTTCGTCAGCCGCCGCACCTCTTTCGCAATGGGCATGCTGCCGTGATGGATCACTTCGTCCGCGCCCAATTCTTTAGCCTTCGCAAGTTTCTCGTCGCTGCCCGCGGTGGCGATCACTCGCGCCCCAAAAAATTTCGCAATCTGGATCGCCGCGCTTCCCACGCCGCTACCCGCCGCCAGCACCAGCACCTCTTCCCCTGGCTGCAGCGTCGCGCGATTCACCAGCATGTGCCACGCCGTCTGAAATACCAGCGGCACCGCTGCCGCATGCACCCAATCGAGATTCTCAGGGTACGGCATGCAGTTCACTTCCGGGCAGCGCACATACTCCGCGCAACCCCCGTCGATCATGTAGCCCAGATTCGTAAAATCGCGGCACCGATTGTCGTTCCCCGAAATGCACGCCGCGCACTTCCCGCACGTCACCCCCGGCGCCAGTACCACCTTCTGCCCCACACGCACCGTCGTCACTTCCGACCCAATTTTCGCCACTTCGCCCGCCACATCGCTCCCCAAAATGTGCGGCAGAGGAAACGGCACGCCCGGTATCCCGCGCCGCACCCACAAATCAAGGTGATTCAGCGCGCAGGCACGCACGCGCACCAGCACTTCGTTCGCCCGGACGTGCGGCTCCAGCGCTTCCGTGTAATGCAACACCGACGGATCCCCATGCTGGTGAATCACAACCGCTTTCATAACCATCCTCCAGGATGCAACTTCGCTCGCGCTCCCGATGCTATCGCATCACGATACGAATTGCCCGCACACGAGTTTGGTCAGAGTTTCTGGTGGGAAATGCACCGTCAGCGATAGGATGCTTAGCGGACCACTTAAGGTGGCGAGTTGCAACTTCACTGAATGACGGGCGAACCACGCGTGAAGTCCATCCGGCTTGGCCCCAGGAAAGAGTGCAAACGCGCGTGGGCGAACCGCCTGGCCGCCAGAATTTCGGCAAGGCGATTCGCCCATGTTCGTTCCGCTCCCCGATTCTCCACGAAGGCCGCCCGAGCGGGCGCTCGCTCACTCGCTCACTCGCTCGCTTGCCCTCGTGGTCCTCGGATTACTTCACTTCAACTTTCAAGCGCATCCAGGGATGGATGCAGCACTGAAACTCATGCTCGCCTTTCGACAAGCCCGTGACTTGCAACTGGCTGCCTTGCAGGATCCGCGTCCGTGCCACTGCGACGTTTGAAAACCCGCCGACACATTCGGGGGCCGTGGTCTCTCCCGGCGTATTCAGCGGCGGAATAAACCCGCCACCAAAATGCGCCACCTCAGTGAACGTGTGCGGTTCGCCGCCCTGGTCAACCACATTCAAAGTCGTTCCATGCTTGATCGTCAGTGCATCAGGTTCAAAGTCCCAGCCCGGGTCCGGCGTGCCGGCCTGGGCCTTTGCAAATAAGTCGGTCAGCACCGTGAATGCCCCAAGCGTAACGTTGTGGCAAAAGTCGGGGCCCAGCGCGGCATTGAACGTCGCTGGATCGCATTCGTCCAAAGCCACAACCTGCACCGAAGCCGGAGCTGGCGCGAGCTCTTCGTGCGCCGCGCCGGCAAATACCAGACCGGCAGCGACTAAACCGGCCTTTATCAATGTAAATCTCGTCATGGGTTCCTCCCCTTTTGTTCATCAATTCAGCGGGACCTGGCGTCGGCCCCCCTTGATGGCGTGGATAATGCGCGATGACCGGGTTGCCGACAATGGTGAGCGCCTGAAATTTGTCTTAAATCCTTGTGTATTCCGTATCCACGGAGAAAGACGGCACTTACCCCAGACGCGGAGTTATAATGCGGTGAAGATTTCCTTTGGTTGTCCCCCGTATGACTCCGAACCTGCTGAAACTTGCGGACGATCTGGAACTGGATCGCGGCGCTTATGAGTTGCGCCGCTCCGGCAAAGCGCTGAAGTTGTCCCGCATCCCGATGGAACTCCTGCTCCTGCTGGTGGAGCGCCGCGGGGATTTGGTAACCCGGGAAGAGATTGTGGAACGCATCTGGGGCAAGAACGTGTTCCTGGACACGGACAACAGTATTAACGCCGCGATTCGCAAGCTGCGCCAAGTGCTGGACGACGATCCCGAGCAGCCCCGGTTTGTGCATACGGTCACCGGCAGGGGATACCGGTTTGTGGCGCCGGTGAGCGAGGTCCGAACCGCCGAGCAAAAACCCATGAGGCATGTGGAGCCCCGCGTGAGCAATCTTCCCGTGTTGCGGACCGGGTTTGTGGGGCGAGAAAAGGAAACCGCGGCCGCCAGAGAACTCCTGTTGCGGCCGGATGTGCGGCTGGTGACGGTCACGGGTCCGGGAGGGATCGGCAAAACGCGTCTGGCTGTGGAGGTGGCAAGCGCACTGCACCAGGAATTTCCCGGCGGAATTCATTTTGTTCCGCTCGCGCCGCTTAGCGATCCCGGCTTGATCGCCGCAGTGATCGTGCAGGCGCTGGGGATGCGCGGGGCGGGAGGGCAGTCGCCGCTCGAAATACTGAGAGAGAGTTTGCGCAATTCCGTGAGCGCACCGATGCTGCTCCTGCTGGACAATTTCGAGCACCTGGTCCCGGCTGCGCCTATCGTGGCCGAGCTCCTGGTCATGGTTCCCAATCTTAAAATTCTGGTAACCAGCCGCGCAGCGCTGCACCTTTACGGAGAACATGAATTCCCCGTGCCGCCGCTGGCGATGCCCGATCCGCTGCGCGTGCCGCCGGTTGAAGATTTGTCTCAATACCCTGCAGTCGCGCTATTCGTGCAACGCGCGGTGGCTGCCAAACTGGATTTTGAACTCAACCGGGAAAACGCGACCGCCGTGGCCGAGATTTGCGCGCGGTTGGATGGCCTGCCACTCGCCATCGAGTTGGCCGCAGCCCGGGTGAAAGTTCTTTCGCCGGCTTCCCTGTTGACCCGGCTCGCAAGCCGGTTGCGGTTGTTGACGGGCGGTGCGCGGGATCTGCCGGAAAGGCAACAGACGCTTCGCGCGGCGATGGATTGGAGTTACGACCTCCTGAATCCGGCCGAACAAAAACTGTTCCGGCGCTTATCGGTTTTCGTCGGCGGATGCAATCTGGAAGGCGTGGAAGCCGTGTGCGACACAAAAGGCGATCTCGATCTGGACCTGCTCGAGGGCATGGGCTCCATGGTGGATAAAAGTCTGGTGCTGCAGGCTCCCCCGGCGAACGGTGAAGTCCGCTTCGTGATGCTCGAAACGATTCGCGAGTATGCGCTGGAAAAACTGGAGGTGAGCGGTGAGGAGTCCTCGACGAAACGCGCGCACGCCGCGTACTGCCTGGTGCTGGCGGAAGAAGCGCCCGCGGAGCAGACCGGCGCGCAATCGGCCGGGCAGATGGAACACTTCGTCGCCGATAACGGCAATTTTCGCGCCGCCCTGGAGTGGCTGACGGATACAGGCGATGCGGAATGGGGTATGCGCCTCGGCGCGGCGTTGTTTCGCTTCTGGGAGACGCGCGAGTATCTCACCGAAGGCAGAGCCCGGCTCGGCAAACTGCTGAAACTTCCGCGCGCCGCGGCTGCCACAAAGTTTCGCGCGAGGGCCCTTTTTGCCGCAGGCGTGCTCGCCGGCGGGCAGGGAGATTACCTGGCGGCGGATGAGTTGGTCCGGGAAAGCTTGGACATCGCGCGCCAATTCGACGACGGGCAGGGCGTTGCGGTGTCGCTGAATGCGTTGGCGGTGCTGGCGCAGGACCGGGGTGATCTTGCCGCCGCGCACGCACTGTTCGAAGAAAGCCTCGAAGTGTGGAGAGAATTGGGAGACTCGAAGGATGTGGCGCGTTCGCTGAGTAACCTGGCGAATGTGGCCACGATGCAGGGTGACCACGCCCGCGCGAGTTCTCTATACGAAGAATGCCTCGCGATCTTCCAAGGACTGGGGGATCGCACAGGAGTTGCCTGGTCGTTGAACTCTCAGGGCGATGTCGCGCGCGATCGGGGCGACAAGCTAGCCGCGCGGGAATTGTACGGGCAGGGACTTGCAATTTTCCGGGAACTCGGCGACCGCTGGGGAATTGCCGGTACGCTGGCCGATCTGGGCAACATGGCGAGGGAAGAGAGGGATTTTTCCGCGGCACATTCGCTGTATCGGGAAAGCCTGAAAATCTTCCAACAACTGGAACATAAGCGCGGAATTGCCCGCCTGCTGGAGTGCTTCGCGTGTGCGGCAGCTGCTCAAGGCCACTCTGAACGAGCGCTGCGGCTGGCAGGTGCGGCCGCTGCGTTGCGGCAGAATATTGGCGCTCCACTCACGCCGGCGGAAAAAACCAAGCTGGAGAGCCATCTGGAATGCGCGCGGCCGGGATTAAGCGAGACGTCGAGTGCTGCGGCCTGGTTGGAAGGCTGGGAACTGCCGGTCGAGCGAGCGATTGAAGAGGCGCTCCTGCGCGACGGGGCTTCCTCCTCAATTTGACGCGATCTTATTTGCCGGGCGGACCAGGACAGGTTGACATTCATAGTAAGGAAAATTCGGATGCCAGACCTCATTTCTGTGAATTGACTTCCCCGTGCGTGGGCCGTACGCTAGTTTTTCGGATCCAAGTATGGACCTCTTTGAAGAAATCGTGCGCATGCGGCGCGCCGGGCAGCGCGGCGCCCTCGCCACCATTGTCCACACCAACGGCTCCATCCCCAGCTATGAAAGCTCCCGCATGCTGGTCCGCGAAGACGGTTCATCTCTCGGCACTGTCGGCGGCGGCTGTGTTGAGGCCGACGTTTGGGCCGCGGCCCGCGAAGTGATGCACAAGGAAGCCCCGCGCAAAATCGTCTTCCACTTGAACAACGAAGCCACCTATGACAACGGCCTCATCTGCGGCGGCACCGTCGAAATCTTTATCGAACCCATTCTCCCGCAGCCCATCGTCTATCTTTTCGGCGGCGGCCATGTTTCCACCGCGGTCGCCAAGGCAGCGCAAGCCGTCGGCTTTGGCGTTGGTGTGATCGACGACCGCGAAGCCTTCGCCAACTCCCACCGCTTCCCGATGGCTCTGGAAATTTTCACGAGTTACGACGATGCTTTCGCCAAGCTTCAGCCCAACTCCTCCTCGTATCTCGTCATCGTTACACGCGGCCACAAGGAAGATATGCGCGTGCTTGCGTGGGCCGTGCGCACGTCTGCGCGTTACGTCGGTATGATCGGCAGCCGCCGCAAGGTCCTCAGCGTTTACAAGGCTCTCGAAAAAGAGGGCTACACCATGGAAGAATTCGAGCGCGTCTATGCACCGATGGGACTCGACATCGGCGCGCTCTCACCCGAAGAAATCGCCGTCAGCATCGTCTCTGAACTCGTCGCCGTTCGTCGTAACGTACATTCGGCCGCCCACAAAAAAATCAAGCTGGCTGCCGCGGACCCGGTCGAAACCCAGTAGCTTCCGGAGTTTTCATGCTTGCCGCTGTCATCCTCTCGGGCGGAGCCTCTCAGCGCATGGGCTCCCCAAAGGCACTTCTTCCCTATCAGGGCCGCCCGTTCCTCGAGCATTTGCTCGAAGTCACACGCCACCCGAAAATCAGCGCCCGCCGCGTCGTGCTAGGCGTCCATGCCGAACCCATCGCCAAAGCCATTCACTTGCCCGCCGATGAAGTGGTCATTAACACCGACTGGGAAAAGGGCCAGCTCTCCTCAATTCAAGCGGCGCTGAATAGCCTGCCCGTTGGGCTCGATGGCATGCTCCTTTGCCTCGTTGACCATCCGCTGATCAGCGCTAACCTCGTCGGCGATCTCATCGCCACGTTTTACACTTCCAATGCGCCGGTTGTGTTGCCGGTCTTTGAAGGCCGCCGCGGCCACCCGGTCATTTTTTCAGCAAAGCTTTTTCCGGAGTTGCAGACCGCGTCCCTCGACGTCGGCGCCCGCGCCGTCGTCTGGGCACATCGCACCGAAATCTCCGAATTCCCAACCAACGAAGAAGGCTGCGTCCTCAATCTCAACGACCCCGAAACCTTCGCCCGCGTAACCCGCTCCGCCGACTGAGCAAACTCCGCAACCTGATTTATGGAACGAGATCTGCGTTATAAGAGCGATGTCATCCTGAGCCTATCCGATAAGGATAGGCGAAGGACCTCAACTCTTACGGCATCACAAAAATTGAGAGTTGAGATCCTTCGCGGCGCAAACTACGCGCCTCTCAGGATGACAAGTTATAGTTCGGGTTTTACAACGAGCAGGTGTGAACTGCGTGAGGATCTTCCCTATATTTTTTGCAAAATCGCCCGCACCCCATCCTCTGCCAACTGCGCCGCATGATACGACGCCGGCGGCAACCCTCCCAACTCCGCCGCAATCTCCGCCGCATCCATCTCTCTCAACTCGCTGACCGCCCGTCCCTTCATCTTCTCCGTCAACACCGATGCGCTGGCAATCGACGCCGTGCATCCCCGGCACAAAAATCTAGCCTCGCGCACCACGCCGCCCTCAACAATTGCGGCCAGCCGCAGCACATCCCCGCAGACAGGGTTGCTCACTTCAACTACGGCCGTAGCTCCCGCCAGCTCCCCCGCATTCCGCGGCCTCTGAAAATGTTCCAACACCAGTTCACTGAACATTGGCCCCACTTCCCAGCCTTCTACTTCTTTCCTGGCAAATACTTCTTCTCCACCGATGCCACCACCACATAATTCGGATCCACCATCTCCGTCAGATGCAGCTTCCCCACCTTCGAAAACAATTCATATGCATCGAGCTCAGACAATCCATAATCGCGATGCATCCAGTGCACCATCTCCGTCACCGCAATTCGCACCGCGTCATCCACCGGCCGGTAAATTCCCGTGGTCATAATCTCGTGTTCATTTTCAAGCCGCGGCCAGCCTGTGCTCTTCCCCTTCACTACTTCAAACCGGAACCTCGCCCTCATCGGCACTTCCACCGCGCTTCCCGCCACTTCTCCATCGCCCATCGCCGCGTGCCCGTCGCCAAAATAAAAGAGCGCCCCCTTCACGTTCACTGGCAAATACAGCGTATTCCCCGGCGACACTTCCGGCGCGTCCATGTTCCCGCCGAACTCCGCCGGCACAATCGAACTCCGCGCCTCTCCATTCGCCGGCGCCACACCGATGCAGCCCAAAAATGGTTTCAGTGGAAATTGCACTTTGAAATCCGAATCCGTCGCCTGAAACGTGATCAGTTTCTTCTCCGCATCAATTGGGTAATACCACGCCCGCTCCGGCAGCGGCTCTTTCTCCAGCATCGGCGTGTAATGTGTAGCGTTCGCCGCCCCGAATCCCGGCGCGAACGTGCCTACTCCCTGCTTGCTATCCACCTGCAGATCCAGAATGTGTACCACCAGCGTGTCGCCCGGCTCCGCTCCATCAATGAAAAACGGCCCGGTCAGCGGATTATCAATCTTGATCAGCGAAAACGGGTCGCCCGGCTTCTGCAAAACGTTCCCGAAACAATCCAGCGAATTCGCCTCCAGCACGCCGCCCGCCTTTACATGCGCCACAGGCTCTGCCGGCCCAAACGTAGCCTTCACGTTCTCCATCGTCCCCTTGAATCGCACCACATCCCCATCCGCCCCCTGCGCCCAAATTCCCACCGGCCATAGCGCCATCGCTATCCCAACCACAATCCCCAAAATTCTCACGCGCATCCTCCAATCCTCGTTTCCAAACTCCATCACACCCGCCATCTTAGGTCAACCAACTTCATGCGGTCGCATCGTTGCTTCATTGCTTCATTACTTCTAAAATCGTGATTCTCTATGCTCCACGTCGCCGCCGCCGTCATCGAACGCCCCGACCGCCGTCTCCTAATCGGCCAGCGACGCCGCAGCGACACGTCTCCCCTCAAATGGGAATTCCCCGGCGGCAAAGTCCGCAGCGGGGAAACATTCGAACAAGCACTCGCCCGCGAACTCCGCGAAGAACTCGGCGTCACCCTCACCAAATCCGTCGAAATCACCAGCGTGCGCCACCAGTACGCCAACACGCCCGAAGAACTCGAAATCCACTTCTTCGCCGCACAATACGCCGAACCCGACATCTCGCCGCACGTCTTCGAACAAATCGCTTGGGTCCTCCCCCGCGAACTCGCCAATTACGATTTCCTGATGGCCAATCGCGAACTCATCGCACATCTAGCCACCGGCCGCATCAAACCCGCCGAACTCCTCGCCACAATTTGAGTCATTGGAGAGCTACAGGATTTTGTTCCCGCCGGCAACGCAGTGACCCTGCCTCGGAAAGCACCAGAGGCGCGGCAGATGTTAGCCCAGGGCGTAAGCCCTGGGGAGACAACCAAAGCAATCACGAGCGCCGGAGGCGCGACAAATATTTCCCGGCCCAAACTCTCAACAAATTCAAGACCGGCACATCTCATTGCTGCTCTACGGATCCAAAATACCGGTAATGCCCCGTAATCTTCCAACTGAAGAGCACGTCTTCCATCTTCGGCCCTGCTCCGATGTTGTGGACCACCATGTACCTTCCGCTCTGCGCCGCCTTCCGGTCTACCACGATCCCGATATGCGGCACGTCCCCACCCAAATCCCAGGTCACCAGATCTCCGGGTCCATAGTCCTCCGCATGCGTCGAAATGGGCAACGACGTTCCTTTCCGACTGAAGAAAACCATCAGATTCGGCACCCGCCGGTGGTCAATGTTCGTGTCCGGACGAAGCGTCATCCACCGCAGATGGCTCGGATACGACCGGAAATTCGCCGCGATATCCTCGTGCACTTCTTTCTGAAGATCGATTCCCAACGACCGGTACGCCCGAACCACCTCGTCGCTGCACACACCCGTGTCCGCCGGGACATCTCCTCCCGGGTACGGAATTTGTAGATATTTGGGATCATAACGAACGATGTAATGCGTCCGCTCAATAGCCGCAGCGGACAATTTTTCCAAAAATGTCTTTTGCTGCGATTCGCTGAGCCGGCTCGTTTGAACAAAACGCACCTGGGCCGCGAATCCTAAGGCAATCGTCAAAAACACAAGCGCAAGGCTAAAGCGAGCTCGAAATAACATTTCGTGTCCACCTAACCCGCCGCAATACTTGTCATCCTGAGCGCATCCGACAAGGATGTGCGAAGGACCTCAATGCTCACAACAGCGCATGCCACCGCCCGCTCGAGTATCCCCTAGTACGCCCGTCGTTGCGCTACGAAATCACCGGATTCGGTTTCTCGGCATTAATCCCCAGATCCTTGATCGCGTTCTGCACCGTAGCCTCGCCCACCAAACCCTCCTGTGCGAGTTCGTGCAGCGTAGCCAGCACTACAAACCGCGAATCCACCTCAAAGAATTCGCGCAGCGAGGTGCGCCCTTCGCTGCGGCCGAATCCATCCGTGCCCAGGACGGCCATGCGCCGCGGCAGCCACTTGGAAATCATCGCCGGTAGTGTCTTCAGATAATCCGAGGCCGCCACGAATACGCCTTGTTCTTCCCCAAGGCACTGTTTCACGTACGGCACCCGCGGCGTCTCGTCCGGATGGAGCCGGTTCCACCGCTCCGTCTCAATCGCGTCCGTGTACAGGCACTTGTAGCTCGTCACGCTCCACACATCGGCCGCCACGCCGTAATTCTTTTCCAGCAATTCCTGCGCCCGCAGCACCTCGTTCAGAATCGCGCCGCTGCCCAATAATTGCGCCCGCAGCTTCGCTTTCTTGTTCGAAGCCGGCTTGTACTTGTACAAGCCCTTCAAAATGCCGTCCTTCACGTCGCCCGGCATGTGCGGCATCACGTACGGCTCGTTCATCACCGTGATGTAGTAAAAGATGCTTTCGCCCTCTTTGTACATCCGGCGAATGCCCTCATCGATGATCACCGCGATCTCAAATGCAAACGCGGGATCGTACGCTAGCAGGTTCGGCACCGGCATCGCCAGCACGTGGCTGTTGCCGTCCTGGTGCTGCAAGCCTTCTCCGGAAAGCGTTGTGCGTCCCGACGTGCCGCCCAGCAGGAATCCGCGAGTGCGCATGTCGGCCGCGGCCCAGATGAAATCCGCAATCCGCTGGAACCCGAACATCGAGTAGTAAATGAAAAACGGAATCGTGTTGATCCCATGCGTCGCGTACGCCGAACCCGCCGCAATGAACGACGCCATCGATCCCGCTTCCGTAATTCCCTCTTCCAGGATCTGCCCGTCTTTCGCTTCCTTGTAGTAGAGCAGCGTGTTCACGTCCACCGGCTCGTACTTCTGCCCCACGCTCGAATAAATTCCCACCGTCCGGAACAATGACTCCATGCCAAACGTCCGCGCTTCGTCCGGCACAATCGGCACCACTAACTTCCCGATCTCCGGATCCTTCAGCATCTTCCGCAACATGGCCACAAACGCCATTGTCGTCGAAACCTCGCGCCCCTCGCTGCCCTCCAAAAATTCCTTGAACAGCTCCGTGTGCGCGCCCGAAATCGCCACCGACCGCGCCTTCCGCTGCGGCACATACCCGCCGAGCTCCTCGCGCCGCGCCCGCAGATAGCGGATCTCTTCGCTGTCTTCCGCCGGCCGGTAAAACGGCACCTTCGCGATCTCCTCGTCGCCCAACGGAATCCCAAAGCGCGAACGAAATTCCCGCAGCTCTTCCTCGTTCAATTTCTTCTGCTGGTGCGTGACGTTCTTTCCTTCTCCCGCCTCGCCCAGTCCGTATCCTTTAATGGTGCGCGCCAGGATCACTGTCGGCCCGCCCTTGTGATCCACCGCCGCCTTGTAGGCCGCGTACACCTTTCGCGGATCGTGCCCGCCCAGCCGCAAGCGCCGCAGCGCCTCGTCCGGCAGCGGCTCCACCAGCTTCAACAGCCGCGGATCGCTTCCAAAGAAAAATTGCCGCACATACTCGCCGCTCGAAACCACCAGCTTCTGGTATTCGCCGTCCACTACCTCGCCCATGCGCTTCACCAGTAGCCCTTCGGTGTCGCGCTCCAGAATCGGATCCCACTCGCTGCCCCACAGCACCTTAATAACGTTCCACCGCGCGCCACGGAATGCCGATTCCAGTTCCTGAATAATCTGCCCGTTCCCGCGCACCGGTCCATCCAGCCGCTGCAAATTGCAGTTGATCACGAAAATCAGGTTGTCCAGTTTTTCGCGCGAAGCCAGCGTGATCGCGCCCAGCGACTCCGGCTCATCCGTCTCGCCGTCGCCCAAAAAAGCCCACACCTTCGCGTCCGTTTCCGGCTTCAACCCGCGATTTTCCAGGTAACGGTTATACCGCGCCTGATAGATTGCCATCAGCGGGCTCAAGCCCATGGACACCGTCGGATATTCCCAGAAATCCGGCATCAGCCACGGGTGCGGATACGAAGACAGGCCGCCGCCCGGCTTTAACTCCCGCCGGAAATTTTCCAGCTTCTCCGTGCTCAGCCGTCCCTCCAGAAACGCGCGCGCATAGATACCCGGCGCCGCGTGCCCCTGGAAGTACACGGTATCGCCTTCAAAATTCTCGTTTCGCGCCCGGAAAAAGTGGTTAAACCCCACCTCGTACAGCGTTGCCGCCGAAGCGTACGTCGAAATGTGCCCGCCGATGTTGTGTTCCACCTTGTTGGCGCGCACCACCATCGCCAGCGCGTTCCAACGGATGAGCGATTTGATCCGCCGTTCCAGTTGCTGGTCCCCGGGAAATAGCGGCTCCAGACGCACGGGAATCGTGTTCGCATACGGCGTGTTCGCCGTGAATGGCAGATCGATCCCGTTCACCGTTGCGTGCGCTCGCAACCGTTCCAGAATTTCCCGCGCCACTTCCGGCCCGCTCGACTCCAGCACGGAGTCAAGCGATTCCAGCCACTCCTGTATTTCAACGTCTTCCATATTCCGCTGTGCGAAAGTTTCCTGGTCCATGAGAGCGATGGCCTTTCTCTTCTTCCCGCCGGGGCTCACTCGCCGCCGGCACATTCATTTTGGTTTGCGTCTGACCATCTAGAATACACCCTACCCGCACCACTCGCATCCCGCTTCCCAGTTTTTCTTCCTGAAAATTCAGAGCCCGCCCAAACGTGGCACAGCCACCGCCGCCCCATCCCGCTTTTTTTGCGGGATGATTCCTGGCCGTGCTCTTGGCTGTCGGCTAATGGCTGTTGGCTAAAAGCTCTCTTTTCACAACGTCCTTCCCCCATCCACCACCAGCACCTGACCCGTCACAAACTCCGCCACAATCAGATACATCACCGCATCCGCGATCTCTTCCGGCCTGCCAGTCTTTTTGAGCGGCGCGCGCCGGGTAAAGTCCCTCTGCCACTCCTCCGGATCACCCGGCATCGTAATTGTCCCCGGCGCGATCGCATTTACGCGCACCGACGGCGCCAGTTCCTTCGCCAGAATCCGCGTCAGCATAATCACGCCGGCCTTCGAAATCGAATGCGGCAAAAACTCGGTCCACCCAAGCAGCCCGCCAATGTCCGCAAAATTGATAATCACGCCGCGCCCGCTCTTCGCCAGATGCGGCGCCGCCGCCTGTGCGCAAAAAAACGGCGCCTTCAGATTCGCATCCAGCGACGCATCCCAAATAGCCTCACTCGTCTCCCCAAACTTCGCCTCCAGGAAATTCGCCGCGCAATTCACCAGAATATCCAATCGACCGAATCGAGACGCCACGCTCTGCACCAGCTTCTGTATCGCCGGCACCTCCGTCAATTCCGCCGAAAACGCCGATGCGCGCCGCCCCATCCTTTCAATTTCCGCGACCACTTCCCGAGCCTCCACCTCCGACTTCCCATAATGCACCGCCACATCCGCGCCCTCGCTCGCCAGACGCAGCGCCACCGCCCGCCCCAAGCGCTTCGCCGCGCCCGTGACCAACGCCACCCGCCCCGCCAATTTTTTCTCGTCGCTCATCCCGCCAACTTAACACAATCTTTCGGAGTGCGGCCTGTCCTGAGCCCTATCGAAGGAGAGCGGAACCAGCGCTCTTGCGCACGCAACCTCACCGACCACCTCAACCACGGCTAGATCATTTCAAGATTTGTCATCCCGACCGGAGGCCCGCGCCGTTTGCGGAATGCGGTGGAGGAGCTGTTGAAACAAGTACAAGACGTCCTTGCTCGGAGCGCCTATTCACATCGTGGAGACGGATTCCGGTTTCCTCTTCGGGTTGGCCAATTGTCGACGGCAACAAATCCGGCCGAAGGTCCGCCGGTCGCGCCCCGAATAGTAATCTCCGACCAGACAGCCTCCGTTGGAGACTCTCAACATCGCAGTGCCGTAGTGCATGTGCATCGTCCTCGTCGCATCTGCCAGCGGCTGATTCTGATACTGGTAGATCAGCGCAACGCCTTCCGGGTCGCCGACTTGAATCACCGCCGCGCAGCTCCGCGAGATGGATGTGGCAGTGGTGAGGAATATGGCCAGTTGAGTCCACGTCTGGAAAATATTGATCACCAAGTTGTGGCGCTTCGCATGGCCGTCAAAAGAAGAGATAAGGTAACCTCGCCAGCATCCAGCGAGATTCGGGATTTGCACGAGCCCCACTTTGCACACGAAGCTGTTCCGCCATAGATGCCTGTCGAAGAGGGCGTAGAGTACGCCATAGAAAACCATCAGGGAAGGAGCATCCACCCACCAAGGAACCGAGAAGTGAATCACCTCGAGAAATTTAGAAGAAAGCCATGCCAAGGAAATCGCCACTAGGGCCAGGAACAGAGGAACAACCCTCCGTTCGTCCGAGTCTGTGCTATAGCCGTGCATACATCACCTGCTCGACTCGTCAGAGCCGAACAGGCCTTTGCGGGCCTGCTAGTGGCGCCCTCACCCCATGTTATTGCCGGGAGGCACCAGAAAAAAACTAGCTTTGTCCGTAACGTGGCTTCCTGAAGATGGAATCCGTTGGTGCCCTACATGCAAGCAACTGTGGACGGTAGCGCCTCTATTATTATTAGAATGCTACCTTTCGGAGAAAGGTTGGATGGCTCTTTCGCAACGAATTCGCCGTCCATCCATCACTCGGTCCCACCCATCCAACTTTTTCTGCCTGTCTCTGATGCTACAATCCCCAAGATTTATCCGAGGCCTCTCCATGAAACTCGACATTCTCGCCGTCGCCGCGCACCCCGATGACGTCGAACTCACTTGCGGCGGCACGCTGATCAAAATGGCCCAAAAGGGATACAAGACCGGCATCCTCGACCTCACCGCCGGCGAAATGGGCACGCGTGGCACGCCGCAAACGCGCGCGAAAGAAGCCGCCCTCGCCGCCAAAATCCTGCAAGTTTCCTGGCGCGGTAACCTCGGCGTTCCCGACTCCGATGTGCAACCCACTCGCCAGAACAAGCTGCGTCTGGCGCAAGTCATCCGCGACCTTCGTCCCCGCACCGTCATCCTCCCTTATTGGGAAGCTCGCCACCCCGACCACTACCACGCTTCCACGCTCGGCTACGAAGGCTGTTTCCTCGCCGGACTCAAGCAACTCCCGCTAACCGGCGAACCCCATCGCCCCTTCAAAATTCTTTACGCAACTTCCTTCGAAGGCATGCCCGCCACCTTCATCGTGGATATCACCAAGCAATACACGCAGCGCCGCAAGGCCGTCCTCGCCTACGGTTCTCAATTCCGCCCCGCCAAAAGCGAACGCAAGCAGCGCGTCTTCCTCGCCATCGATGAACTCGACAACCGCATGGACCTCCTGGCCCGCCACCACGGCCAACTCATCGGCGCGAAGTACGGGGAGCCCTTTCTCCAAAAAGAGCCAATGTCCACCGACGATATCGTCACTCTGCCGGTCCGCTCCATCTAATTTCAGGGCAAAAAATAGGGGCCCGCTAAGCAGAACCCCGTCGAGAAACGCCCAAATTGCAATCACCCGCTAACTGCGGCTAATCATCGTCCACTGCCGGGACAAATCCCGGTAGCCCCTGCCCTTCCGGCGTTCGCTCCGCCTTCACCCGCACGAGGTCCTCGCCTTCCGACCCCGATTTCCTCAGCACCACAAACGTGCTCAGCGCCTCGTTGTACACCCGGGTCACCAGAAACGTGTCCCCGGTCTCATTTTTCTTCCAAAGTTGCCCAATCTGAATTTTCCGTGCGCTCATATACTCGCTATTGACTCTAGATACCCTGTCCCCCAGTGTCAACTGCCCAAACACCCGGCCGCCTCCAACTTCCTCATTTCCTTGAGTTCTTAGGAAACCTTCATGACCCCAATTACATCCTAGAACAAAGAGAACCCCCACACCGCGCATGGGTGTATACTCAGCTTTGGACCCGGGAGGTAGGCATTATGCGTAAGTCTTCGCAGTTCCTTTTGGCCCTGTTGCTTGCCGCGAGCCTCGTTTCTTGGCCGGCCATCGCCTCCGCCCAAACCCCATCTTCTAATCCGCCGAGCCAGACACAAACACAGCCCCAGGCCGGCCAAACTCAGACACCCGACCAGACGCAGTCGGCCTCCCCGATTCCGCTAAGCAAGCAGCCTCCTCCTCCGCCGCCCCCGCCAGACAAGACCACACCGGCCCCGGCCGCCGCGCCGCAACCAGTTGCTGGCGCACCTCCCGATCAGCCCAAAACGGTCCACCCCAAGAATTCCAAGGAAGACGTCGACGCCATCGGCAACCGCAACGTCGGCAAGGGCATGAACTTCTATTCCCTCGAACGCGAAATCGCCCTCGGCAAGGCCCTCGCTCAGGAAGTCGAGCGCAGTTCCAAGTTAATTGACGACCCCGTTGTCACCGAATACGTCAATCGCGTCGGCCAGAACCTCGTCCGCAATTCCGACGCCCAGGTTCCCTTCACCATCAAGGTGATCGATTCCGATGACGTCAACGCCTTCGCCCTCCCCGGCGGCTTCTTCTACGTCAACAGCGGTCTCATCCTCCGCGCCCAGGAAGAGTCCGAACTCGCCGGCGTCATGGCCCACGAAATTTCGCACGTCACCGCGCGTCACGGCACCAAGCAAGCGACCAAGGGTGAACTTATCCAGCTCGGCGCCATGGCCGCTATGATCGTCGTGCCCTACGGCTGGGCCGGCTACGGCATCTATCAGGGCATGAACCTCGCCATCCCACTCACCTTTCTGAAATTCTCGCGCGACGCCGAACGCGAAGCCGACTTCCTCGGCATCCAGTACATGTACAAGGCCGGCTACGATCCCAACGCCTACGTCACCTTCTTCGAACGCATTCAGGCCGACGAAAAGCGCCGCCCCGGCACAATCCCGAAATTCTTCTCCACGCATCCACCTACGCCGGAGCGCATCGAGCTCGCGCAAAAAGAGATCGCGCGCATCCTGCCCGATAAGGACGAGTACATCGTCACCACCTCCGAATTTGATTCTGTGAAGGGCCGCCTCCGCAACGTCATGTTCGCCAAGAAGGTGCAGGACAACCAGCCCGGCAAGCCCACCCTGCGCACCAAAACCGAGCAGACCGACAAGCAAAAGCAAGGCGATCCCAATGCCACCACCAGTGGGGACGGCTCCGAAGACGATCGCCCCACTCTAAAGCGCCGCCCCGACTCGCAGTAACTTTTCTCAATCTCCGCTCTTGCAAGGGCCGGGCTCGCCCAGCCCTTCTGCTTTGTGGCACAGCAACTCCTGCCTGTGCTCCTGGTTTCTCTCATCGTTTTCAGCACCCGGGACAGGAAGACGCAGAACCCGTTGATGAATGAAAGTTCATTCATCTGTGGCAATACGAAGACGGCGCATGGAAAATTACGCGGGTCATCAGCTACGACCACCACGCCGCAGCCAGGTAGCGGCGGCCACGCGTTCAAGCGCTTAACGCAGGTCGCCGAGTCTTGCGCCTTCGCATGACCAGTACTAAACCGATCCCAGCGAACAGCATAGCGAAGGTGCCCGGCTCTGGAGCGGCAATCGTCGGCGGATCAGCTATGCTCAAGGGCAACCCTCCGCCACCATTGGCATAGCCTGGCCGCGAGGAGACTGCAGGCGGCGATATCGCGCAGCATTCAAGATCCACAAAATAGGGAATGTGAACCGCACCTCCGGTGAATTCAATCGAGAAGCTCGCTGTGTTTGCCGCAACATCTGCCTGCGCCGCCCAAATGGCATCAGGGGAGCACGCCACCATCGCCACAATCAGTGGCTGATAGCCTGTTGCTCCGGTGCAACCTGCCAAGGATGTGTTGAAAAGCGCCGGCGTGTGGGTCCCGAACAAATAATTATATTGGTTGGCGATAGCCGTGTAGTCGAACACTTCGGCGTCCCAACTCACCTTAAAGCTTGAGAACGGGTTTAGAGCACCCGGTGTATTGTCGTAAACGATTGATCCAGATGTCGGCAATAGGGTTCCCGACGGACCCAGGAAAGCGATCGTGTAGTTGGTATAAGTGTCCGCGTGGGCGCTGGGCGAGACGCTGGCCGCAAGCAGTAAGGCGATGACCCAAAACGATTTTTTCATACGTCAAATCTCCCTTTCAAGCGCCCGCGAGTCAACTCCATGCATGTGTGATACTTGCGTGCGGGGATGCGCATGTCAATCAGGTAATATCCCGCGTCAACTACAGGGATTACCGACACCCCTCGCAAAAACCAATCCCCCAAGGATCGGGTACTCACCATTGCGGTTGCTCCCAGTGCCGCAACGGCGCTAGAATCCCTCCAACAGTTGCGCCCACAACCTTTTCTCAATTCATAATCAGGAGGGAATATGAAAGCAAAAATACTCGTTATGTCTCTGGCGCTGGGCTTTATCGGCGCAGCGCTCTGCCTCGCCGCCGACGGGTTTATCGGCACCTGGAAGTTGAATGAGGCCAAGTCGAAACTCGCCGCAGGCATGCCGAAGAACAGCACGGTGGTTTACTCGGCCATGGGCGACAACATCATGGTTACCATCGACGGCACCGACGCCGCCGGCCAGTCCGCGCACAACGAATGGATGGGCAAGTTCGACGGCAAAGACTACCCGGTCACCGGCGATTCCAGTTCCGACACGCGCTCCGTCAAGAAAATCGACGATCACACGCTGACGTTCACCGTCAAGAAGGGCACCAAAGTTCTTACAACCGGCCGCATCGTCCTCTCCGCCGACGGCAAAACCCGCACCGTCACCACCGAGGGCACCGACGCGAGCGGCAAGAAAATCACCGCCACCGCCGTCTACGACAAGCAGTAGCGGCGACTCTCTAGCGCCAGAGGCGCGGCACACGTTAGCCCACCGCGTAAGCGGTGGGTTTTCCAACCCAATAAATCCCAAGCCCCGGAGGGGCGACACATGCCTCCGACTCTGCGTCCATTTGCGGCTCACCCCGCCATTCACTGACAATGTCAGGAATCCTCCCGGTCCAATCTGCCAGGCATCCGCCCGGTCTGTACCAGCTGGTAACTCCCCCTCCCCCCTGTTTTTCGTAAGTGACCGAAATACAGGACTTGAAGTCCAATGGTTTCTATCAGTTTTGAACTGGTGGAAATACGGGACTTAGCTGCGAGGCTTTTTGGGACGGGAACGTGCGCGGTGTGTAGAGATGCAGCTTTCCGCGCGAACATGGCCCTTTATCTCTGATTATTCACAACTAAGCAATAGTATTCTGTAGTACTGGGACAATTTTTCGTCGCAAAGGTAACGGGGATGAAGAGTCCAAAGTTAAAAGTTAGTGGTTGAATGTCCAGAAAGAGGGTTAGAGCCGACCCGACCCCAAGACCCGGGTACCATAAACCGGAACCCGGGGCACCCGGCTCTTTTCTGCTCGGTGCCATTCGGCGTGATTCTATCATGTGGCTACGAGTGAAGCGTCAACGTGCCCGGCGTGTTTCACCTCAGGAGAATGAAAATCGAAAAGGCACAGGGTCGAAAGAGGCGCTTGTGCTTGTAACGACGTTAGTATAAGTTTGCTTTTACCCGCCTGATTAGCGGGCAGGAGAAATTTTTCACTTCAAAAAATTAGGTGAGTGCGCCCGGAGGGATTCCAACCCTCAGCATCCCGATTACGAATCGGGAGACCATTTGCAGTGGACGGGCGCACCGCCTAACTTCTACATCTCCCCGCAGTATCGGCGTACACTCCTGCATTGTCAACCATTTGAGGCCGTGGAAACTGTGGAAATGCGACTACGTGAGGATAACTCCAAACGTGAACTGCGATGCTCTCACTTCTTGCAGGGGAACGCCTTCCTCATCTCTTCGACGAACAGAAGATTCGCAGGCTTGTGCAGTTCTTCGGGATCGTCTTCAAGATATTTGATGAACACTAAGAGAATCTGACCGTTGTCAACGTTGACGGGGAGGCAGAACTTCACGTCTTTCAGAAAACCCTGACGTTCACTCCGTTCGTGTTTTTGCCCGTTAGTGCGCGAAGTTGCTGAACTCTTTGTCGTCAAGCATCAAACCCATGAATATCCACTCTTCATCCTTGTGCTGTCGAATGTATGACGCAATCTCTTGACCTAGTACGTCGTGCTTCACCGTAGAAGCATTGACCGCGCTCTGCATCTCCGTCAGACGCGCAGAACAGTTCTTCGCTTTGAGTTCAGCGTCGGATACGTTCTGGCAATCCAGCATGTACTCCGTCATGGATTCAAGTCCCTTAATCTCTTGGTTCTTGTACGAGATTAGTTGTCTTATAAGGCGGAAAGTCTCGTCGTTTATCTTCGACGACGCAGCGGCAAAGGTCACGAAAGGTGCAAGAATCACCAACAGCATTGTGGTTTTCTTCATGGCTTCCTCTCCTGTGTAGTGTTTCCTTGTTGGGAAGAGTAACCTTCTAGATAGAGCGCGGCAAGTGAAGGAGAGTACTGAGAACGGATGAACAAGCAACCGGCATTTACTTTCAGACCGTTTGCGGATGTTGGTACAACGGAACCTTTCGTTGCTCGTCTCGCTCTCGGTTTGGCTGAGTTGTTGGACGGCACTCTTTATCAAAACAAGGAGGAAATTAAAGAATCCATTCTGCGCTCATGCTTGGAATGCTTGATACCAGCATTTGTTTCACTCCGGGAACTGCGTAAGATAGCCGATAAACCCGACGCACCTCTGCTGAACAAAACGAAGCACTTCGATGACATGTGCAAGTCTCTTTGGTCAGTGTACAAGGACAGAATGCAAGGTTCAGCGAAGTTGATGGGTTACGGCATCGGCTTTGCATTTGACACGGATTCGAAGTTTGAGCAGGGTTGCGTGGATTTTTTGCAGGCGCACCCGGAAGTCAGCCCTATCCTGACTGCGGAGTTGAAGAACCGCCGAGCGACTTGGCAAAAAGAGTTGTCGCGATTCCGAAATGAGCACCTTGAGCATCAAACGATTAAGCGCGAAGATGTCGCGGCGTTTTATTCTCTCCAACGCGCAGAGTTACTTTTCCACAGTGTTTGCCTAGCAATTGAAGAAACGTTGGTCATTCTCATTGCAGCGAAACTACCTTCGGGGGTGATTCTGCGCGAGATTCCTGAGAACCAACGAAACCCGGCCTGTCCTAAACGCTTTGGTTGGGCTTGGGCACAGCAGCCCCAGCGGCGGGTGGCCCAGGTTCCGGTGTTTGGTGCCTGGGTCTTGGGGCTCTCTTTCTTCCGCTTCCTGATTCCTGATCGCTGATTAGCGATTGCCCTCTCTCAGTTGAGCATGCGGTAACATTCCGGTATGCCGCTATCTCTCAAAGACGCGCTTCTAACTGTCTGTCAACAGTCGCTTGTCGAAAACAGGAAGGCGGTGTCGCTTGAAGAGAAGAGCTTTCCGGTTCGATTGACAGCGAAGCGAAAACTCAAGCAGGTGGATTTTCAATACGATGGAAAAGATTTGCGGGGACTGGAACAGAATCCCGAGACGAAATCCCGTTGGGCAGCAATGGCGAGGAGCGGGAAGAAAGTGATGCAGTTCCTGGATGGTGGAAGATACATTGCGGTCGTCGCGGATGGAAAGATGCATTTCTATCCCCGCAAAAAGTAGGACGCTGGGTGGGGAACCGATACGTTCGTGGTTGGCTTGGTTACGGGCAAGGCGAAACTGGAACGGTCGGGGTACGATGGGCTATTTTCTACACTGTGAAGACAAAGATGCCCGCGATAGCACCCTCGGAGGCATTCCAAAGACAGCTATCGCGGGCCTACTTCGGATTATCACTCCTGGTCCTGAAAATACGACTGCGACACAAATTCTGTCTGTACAAAATTGAACATGTGGGAAGCCGGGCGCCCCATCCTTGCGGGGTTGGTTTAGGCCACTCCGCCCCATCCCGATGAATTCCCGGATGAACGGTGGGTCTGGGGTTCTCTTCCTTCCCGCTTCCTGATTACTGATCGCTGATTACTAGAAGCCATCTCATAAATAGATGGCGGTCCTTGCAAAGCTTTCTTCAGGGGCTTCCGCCAGAAGACGGCGGACGCAAAAACCGCGAAAGCCCACATTCTCTATCCCTTTTACGTCGGGGCTGAAGCCCCGACCTCCTAAAGAGGCATTTTATGAAGAGACATTTATGCGATTACTTCTAATATCCTCCGCTGGGTGTATGCTTTCCAAATCGAGAGCCGTTAAAATTGCAACTCAGAGAAGGATAAATCAATGCTCAAATCCCCAGTGATCGCAGCGCTCCTATTCCTTACCGCTTCCCAGACCGCAAATAACTCTCTTAAACAAATGCGCATGACGCCGGCGGAGATTGCGGCGAGCGGCGCAGAGGACGGTCAGACCGGGGGCGCGGGGAGCGCCGCAGGTCAGCGGCGGGTACTGTTCGGCGATCCAACGAAGGCGGAGTACTACTCGATACTCCTGTTAGTGCCCGCGCACACCACCATCCAGGCCCACTCTCACCGCGACAATCGCATGGCCACCGTGGTCTCCGGCGAGTGGCACTTCGGCTATGGAAATGAATTCAGTGCGGAAGCCCTAAAGACCCTTCCCCCGGGAAGCGTCTATTCAGAACCCGGTGGCGTGAACCATTTTGCCCAAACCTCAGTCGAGCCCGTCATCGTCCAGATCTCCGGCTACGGCCCTACCGACACCCAGTACTTCGACCCCGCAAAAGATCCCCGCGCGAAACCGCGTCCTTAGTTACCCGCTAATCACCCGCTTTTCCGGCGGGTGCCCCATCCTGGCGCCGGGTGCGTCAGCCTGGCGAGCCGCGTTGCGTTCAAACCCTCGCCGAAATAAAACCTCGCTTCGAGCAAGAAGACGCGTTGGAGCAATCGGGCGGTGCAGGTTCTCCCAATCATTCTCTAGCGGACGATTGCAGAAGCGCGTACTTGTGCCGATATTCCCTGGGAGCTACACCCATCTCTCGCTTAAAGACACGACTGAAGGAACTTTCCGATCCATATCCAACGGCTGACGCCACCTCAGAGAACGACGTATGGTTCGAGCGAATCATGGCGCCTGCTTTGTACATCCGCCACTGGGTAAGGTATTCGAGAGGAGTCTGGCCTAGAACGGTCCTGAATTTTAAGGCGAATGCAGACCTCGACATGCGTGCTTCGCGAGCTAGTGACGCAACTGACCAGCTCCTATCAATGCCCGAATGCATTGCCTGTATGGATTTGCTGAGGTGCTTGTCTGACAAGGCAGCCAACCATCCCTTTGGCGGGGCCGCGAAGCCACTTGCGTAAGCCCGAATGGCGTAGACAAACAGCAATTCATAAAGGCTGATCAAGCACGATGGAGATGTGCCGGGCTGAGCGGTTTCTGCCGCCAAGAGATCCAGCACGGATTGGAAGGCTTGACTTCGATTTTGTTCAAGCCGCAGATGCAGAAAACGAGGGAGAACCGTAGAAATTAGCGGGGCCTCGAACGTACTTATGCCAAACGACCCACTGACCATTGTTGTGAGCGGGCCGCCTCCTCCGAAGTGAATCACGCCATCCACTTCCAATTTTCTTACATCGCGGAAATCGCCCACGACGGAACGAGGATGGTCCGCCAACGTAAAGGGCTCATTATTGAGAATGAAAATGCCAAGGTCTCCGCTGGAGAGGGCAATGGTCCGGCGCTGATTCTTGAATTTCAGGAATGCCGTTCCACGAACCACCAACCCGAAACGCACCCGTAAGCCTACATCCCCGGAGTAGCGAACACCCCAGGGGGCGGTCGCCTCCACACGTCGAACAATCGCATCCTGAATTCTCACGGATCCGAAGACCTCAGAGAGCGGGTCCATGCGATGTTCGAATACTGGACGATCGGTCATGTTTTTTGGACTGATGCCGCCTACGCGTCCCAATTCTACCGCATCTATCCCTCATCTCTCAATTCGCAGTTGAGGGAATACAGGCGATTGAAGCCGAAAGACAACTTAAGGAGAGCTGTTTCCCTCAAGGTTTCTGACCCCGCCTGCGCGTCGGAGCGACTCTCGTCTCTGGGCCCAACTTCACAATTGGAGAAAACATGACTGGAAGAACGTACTGCTTTAAACGGTTAATTCGCATGGCGGGAATCGCGCTGTGCCTTACCGCAGGGTATTCGCAAGTTGTTGCCTCACAGGAATCGAAAAAAGAAGCTCATCTCAGTTGCATCTCTTCGGATACGACGTTTCCTTGCCCTTCCGCGTCGGCCAGTAAAGAAATTCCGGCGGCACAGGGCCAGCAAGCAGCCAATCTGCCTGATGTCCCAGAAGCGCAAGACCAAGGCAATCCTCTAAACTCACCATCCCATGCGCAAGATGGAAACAGTGCCGTACTGTTCCTCCCGGTCGCGACTTCGCGGCGGCTTTCTTTCAGCGATAAATTTACAATTTACGCCCATCAAACGTTTGGGCCGCCCGCGCTTATCCTCCCGGCGTTCACGGCAGGCAGGGATATGGCGAATCCGAAAAGCCACTACCCCCGTGAGTGGAAAGACGGGGGTGGGGCGTTCGGGAGGCTGTATGGAGACTCCATCGCCATGACCACTTCCGAGCGAACCGCGCGCTTTTTGGCGGGAGTTGCCCTGCATGAAGATCCGCGGTACGTGCGATCTAATAGTAAAAACCCTCTTGCGCGAACCATGCATGCGGTTGCGTTTACTTTCATCGATAAGACCGACTCCGGTAGAAACACGATTGCCTTTTCGAATTTTGCAGGAGCGGCTGCCGGTGGCTTCGTGGGAAATGCTTATCTGCCGCATGGATATAACGATCTCACCCACGCAGAACAAAGAATGGCAATCCAATTCACGGGCATTGCGATTCAAAATATAGCCGCTGAATTTCAACCGCAGTGGGGACCCATTGTGCGAAAACTGCGCATCCAGAAAATCATTCCCGAGTGGTGGGTGCCGCTGCACGGAAAGTAAGCCGTGCCGGGTGGCCCATCCTTGCGCAGTTGGTTTGGGCTTGCCCGCCCCATTCGGAGCAGGCAGGCAAGGGTCCGCGCCCCGAACCCCGCGGAACTCTGCGGACCTCTGCGAAGGGCGTTTATCCCGAACCGGTCGGGATGGCGAACTCTTCCTCCCTCAAAAACAAAAATGCCCCGCTTCCCTTCCGGGAAACGAGGCTTGCAATTCCGTTCAACTTTTCTGGCGCGCTACCGGTGCCCGCCGTGCCCTGCCTTCTGGTGCTCTTCCGGCGCCGCGGCAATCCCCGCTCGTCTCAGCTCATCGGAATAATACTTCCGGAACAGCAAGTCCCACTCTTCGCTGCCCTCCAGAATCTCTTTCTTCTGCGAGGCGATCTTTTTGCGGACTTCGACTTCGATTTTCTCTTCCTCACGCAGGATATTGGTCATGGTCTGGACCATATGCTGGCGGATGGTGTCGCGGTCTTCCACAAATTCAACTTCATTGGTCTGCACCAGCAGATCAACGATCTGGTGCGAGATGCGCACGATTTTTTCCCGGCTCAATCGCATTCTGTTCTTTCGCCCCTATCTCCGTGCCACTGTGAATTCGCGAACGGTTTACCGCAAAATGAGTTTGCGGTCCCGCGCCAGTTGCCCCTTCACCTTCTTGAACATTTCCTGATACGAAATTCCGGCGCGGCGCATCTCGTCCTGGTGCTGGGTCAGGATGGTGCGCACTTCCTCGTTAATCTTATCTTCCACGGTGATCTCTTCCATCATGCGCGTCCGCACCTTCAGCACCACCGGCTCAACGTCTTTTTCCTTGATTTCGATCTGCTTGTCTTCGACAAGCTTCTTGACCAGTTGCGAGGCCATGTGGCCCACATAATCGCGGTTCAGCAGCATCTTTGGGAGGTTCCTTTAATGGATAGCAAGACATTGAGTTTACTGGCTGCACGGAAATTTCGCAACCATTCCGGGATCGACGGAATTCCGGAAAATGCGGGCAAAAACCAAAGAGTTTCGCGTTTCGTTGACGCTGCGGCCCGCTTGCTGTAGCATGGGGAAATGTGAGCAGAGGGCGGTTAGCTCAGTTGGTTAGAGCGCCTGCCTTACAAGCAGGAGGTCGCAGGTTCGAGCCCTGCACTGCCCACCAAATAATCCCCACTCTCACAACAAGTTAAGCTGCTTTTTCTTCCTCACCATCTCGCTGCGAGTTCGGGACAATCGGTACAACAGAAGCCTCGCTCAAAGGTATGGCGAATCCGTATCCGACTCGATCGGCTTCGTCGAGGCGCAACTGCAACTCCTCGTGAAGGTGCGAGTACAGTTCGGACATGGTCTGTGGTGCGTGCGCCATCCAGAAGTTGTTGATGTCCTCCAGGCAGCGTTGGCCCCGCAACCACGTCTTTCGGAATCGCTTGAACGAATGCCAGCCCATTCCCTTCTCGTCCAGTCCCATCTTGGCGAGCCGTGGAGTTAGCCAGCGGTCTTCCAAATTGCCGTAGAGGTGGGGTGTCCCTTTTGCTGTTTGAAACAGCAGCCCCGTCTTCCCAGCTTTGTATTTACGCAGGTACTCTGCGATGTCGGGATGCAGATCGATTTCCCTCTCCGCGGCGTCAGTCTTGAGGTGGCGGACGATGCGTGGGGCGTTCTTCTCGACTTGCTGCTCGACTTGGATGGTTCGGCCGTCATTGGCGAAGTGTCGAACTTCAAGCGCAAGGGCCTCAGAGATTCTCATTCCGGTTGCCGCCAGCAGGACGTACAAAGTCTGCTCCTGGCCGATGCTCTCTTGAATGAGTTCTGTGATCGTGTCCGCTTTGATCGAAGGACGCTTCTGCTCGGCTTGCTCGACTTCTGGCAAGTCCATCGTGTCAGCATCCCAGAATCTTTTGTGGACAGGCTCTCCGTTTTTCCCTCGTAACGATTCCACGACCTGCTTGACGTGCTCGATATATTTGTTGACAGTTCGTGGGCTGAGTCCTGAGGAGGACATCTTGTCGATGAGAGGCTTGACGGAAAGATTATCAACGTCTCCAAGTGGATGATCACCGATAGCTGGGAGAATCCACTTGTCCAACGCTCCCTGAATCGTGACAGCGTAGCTTTGTCCGATTGGCTTGCGCTTGCGGTTTTGTGATTGCTCCAACCACATTTCGGATTGTTCACGGAACGTGACTGCGCCCGGATTCGTTTTGACGACTTCCTTGAAATATTCCGGGGAGTCTGCTCCGCTCTGTTGAATGATTTCCCTCGCCCTCCGTTTGCGCTCGCTCTTGGAAAGAAGACCCGGACCAGAGATCGGACAGACGCGCTCACGCACATGTACCCTTTTCTCTTGACCTTCGGTATCTTTCCAGAAACGCACCACAAACCACCTTCCAGATTTTTCGATGTGACCATCTTGACCAGTTCTGCGTGACAAGGATTTTCCTCGTTTCCGCTTCGCTGGTGTCGCTTGGGGCAGCATAGTAGCAGGCAATCGCGTGGTCGTCACGCCGCTATCTTTTTGCGCGGTGGGAAATTCGAGGACGGGGTTCACATCTTTAGTGGCGAGAGCGCGCACAGTAACGCCGTCGCGATGTACTATTCGGTTCGGAACAAAACTTGCGCGCAGCGGTTGTGGACACGTGGAGGGAACTAATACGACTGAGGTTGAATTCGATCGGGTAGACACAGACGAGTCCCTAAGTTTTTTCTCAGGGTGTCCATGCCATTCAGGCGGGACTTGCAAACCGATATACGGTCGCGCGAAGCAGATGGGCAACTGCGGATCGACCGGTGAGGTATTCCTTGCCCACCAGCGTAGCAAGGTCCGATCAATCTACCGTGACTTAACTATAGCAAAAAGAATAGGTTAGGTCAATACCGGTCCCAAAACACAAAAAGGCCGGCACCCCGCTAAGGGCACCGGCCGGTAGAGGTTAGGATTTGGTTAGACCGATCCAGCCTTCACCGCCTCTAAACGCAGTTATCTGTGCGCCAAAGCTTCCGAGGGCAGCCATCGCTCACTGCCTTTTATTGATTACATTTGTTAGCTCGAAACGCCGCGCAGTGTTTCCAGCTCAGAACGAAGAGATGCAATCTCCGCTTTGATCGCGGACAGGTCCGCCGCTATGATCTCCGATGAACCGTTCGAACCGTTGCGATGTGAATGGTATCAGGGGCGGCGCTCATGCCAGGGATCCAACCCTTCGGTTAACAGCCGTGAATCTAATTTAATCACAAGTTGCCGGAGTCGAGCTTAGTCAAGGGAAATCACCAACTTCTGATCGAATCGGATTGGTCGGATCTTCCTTCTCTTTTCTTGTTCGCTTCTTAGCGTGATTTAGCACGATTCACATGACACTAATATGAGACTGAAGCCCTTCGGGTGCGAACCGAACGGTTGAGGCCAGCCGGAAGAAACGGCGCGATCGGTTTTACCGGGATAACTTCCGCATAGTCCGTCAATCGCCCTCGATCCAGCGGCAAGGTGCCAACCCCGATGATGATCTCAAAAATTGCTGAGCGGTGAAACTTAAACACAATGCATGAATACGGTTCTTATACCAAACGCACGAGAAAAACTCACTGGCGCCGGCATGCCGCCGGTGGCGGCGCCGTGGGTACGTTGACGTATCCTTTGCTCCGCATGTCCGCGATTTCCGTCGCTCGCCGAGTGAGGAGTTCCTGCTGATAAGCGACGTAACGCGTCGTGGCGTTTTGCTTATCGGTGTCCGAAGATGAAGCCAAACAGTTGTAGTAACCGAGAGCCTGGTCGATAACGGCAATGCGCGTGCCGTGCTGGAATCTTCCGGTATGTGGGATCGGCACTGCCAAGGCCTCATGATAAAAAGCCAGAAATTCCCTTTCATCCTTCTTGGCGGCGCTTGGCCCCAGCGCGGGATCGCGGAATTGACGGATGTGCTCGAGTTCGTGACCTACCTGGAGCACGTGATGCGCAAAACCTCTCGGGTCCTGCACGCCCGCCAGAAACGCGTCGCCCACGAAGATTCTGCCGGAAACGGGGTTTTTCGCCGGATGCGGCGAGGTCGCCAGGCCTGTTCCGGCTTGGGTGTTGTCAAACGTCACGGAATTTACGTTCGTTCCTTCCGAAGGGTAATACTCATGAATGATCCGCCACACCGCGGCCACTCCGCGAATCCAAGCCGGACGCGAGTTATCCTGCGCGCCGTGAATTATCGATTGGGCTGTTGCATCGAAACTAGCGGAGGATTGCCCCTGAGGAGATGCCCGCTGCCGCTGAATAATGACCGAGGAGCGCTGAATCTGAGGCATCTCCCACTTCTTACGCTCTTCTTCATCGGTCATCGTGGCCCCCGCGCCACCAGCGAACTGCTGCGCGTGTCGCTCGGCTTCGCCTTCGAGCGCATCGTCGGCGGGCGCGATCTTCGCTCCGCGCGCCGATTTTCCCGCAATTGCGGGTGCACGCTCAGCGCTCTGCTGAACTACGTGAGCGACTTCATGAGCCAGCAATTTCCGCCCGCTGGAACTGCCGGGCGCATACATGCCCGGTGCAAAGTAAATTTCGCGCCCATGAGTGTAGGCCAGCGCGTCGAGTCTGTTGGCCGATTCAGCCGCCTCCGCGTCGGTGTGCACGCGGACTTCAGAGAGATCCGCGCCGAAATGGCGTTCCAGCGGCGCCATGCTTTCTCTGTCTAAAGGATGGCCGGCGGTCGAGGGAATCAGGTTCTGGGCATCGCGTGTCTCGTTCGACTGAACTGTGGAGGGCTCCGACTCGGGAATGCGCCGCCTCGCTAAAAACTCCATGCTCGGCATCGTCGTGCCCCCTTCCGAATGATTTTCGAACAGTCTTCGCTACCTATTTGGCCCGCTCCCGCAGATTCCTTCGATTAGCTCCTGGGGAATATATTCCGATTCGACGGCAATGGGCATCCCAGCATCGAATGCAATCGAAATGAGCGCCAGAGGGCCAAGTGCGAGAAAGCCGTCGGGATCCTGCCTGCGGCTGCCTTTGCTCCAGTACTTTTTGTGGCGCTCGAGAGCAAATTCGAGGGCGGCGCCGAATGGCGTAACTTCGCCAAGCGCAAGGTGAAAGAGCATTTGCATTTCCGGGACCAGAATGTTCAGCACAAACTCTTCGTCGGACAGGGTCACCTGATCAGGATCGGTAGCATCTACCGCCGCTTGAAGTTTCGCAGACCAATCGGAGTTCCGATTCTCGAATCCTTGCAATGCTTCGGCAAAAAGATACTGGCACTCGTCGCCGCGTGTACTCGAACGGCGCAACACGCTAATCGGTGTGGAGGCCAACCGATCAGAGACCGAGTGGTCGCGAACGATGTGTGCAAACCACCAGCCAATTCGCCAATTACCTACGTGTGTTGCGTCTGTGGGGCCAGTGGCAGGGAGCGTCGATTGCCGATTGCCGATCGGGAAACTAATTTCGCCCTTGCCACTGCCCAGCGTGAAAATTGCCGCCGATGCATGGGCTCCGATCCGCAGCGCACGACATATCTCTGCAGTCTTCGACCCTTCGGCAGCCAAGTATCCTGCGTAACTCCTCGCCGTACCCAACGCGATTGAAAGCGCAGCAGCACGGGTGCCCACCGCTTCAAGCACGCTCGCGAGTAACTCTTGATCTCTCTCGACGCCTTCCTGTACAAGCTCGGCATCAAGGGAATGACGCGAAATCCTTTTCATGCTTCTCCTATTTGAGCACAAACTCGCTGACTTGCACGTCGCGAAGAACCGCAGTTCCGAGTTCCTCACCGATCGGGGCTCGCACCAGCACATACTTGAATTTGCCATGCGCGATTGCGTTGAGCAATTGCCCGCCTAGTCGACGGATTTCGGGAGTCGCTCCGTTCTTCATCATATTTTGCGCAATGCTCGCGGCATATTCTACGGTCCCTTGCTCGGCACGCACGCCTTCGCCTACAGAACGCGTGCCAAGTCCACTCGAACCGCCTTTGGCCTCGGCAATATGGAATTCGTCGCCGGCTTTCCAGACTTGGTCGAAATCGCCGGAGGTGGAATACGACTTCCCGATTGGATAAATTTTCTTTCCACCCTGGCCTTTCATTACCGCCTCCGCGGCGTTCTCCCCAAGTTGCCGGCTTTGCTCGTTGATCTGCGCGTAGATCTTCTTAAGCTTCTTAGCAACCGCTTCACTCTCCTTTGAACCGAGATCGCCCGCCTCCTCCAGTGCTTCGAGCCGGTCCCGCTGGGCAATCAGACTTCCGCGTCTCTCAAACGCAGCTTTCATGGCGGCACGTTGTTTCTTGGGGATCGTCGCGAGTTCGCGCGTTTCTGCGGATCCTTTCACGGCTCTAATCAAGTCGCCCTCGGCCGCTTCTTCGAAAATGCCAAGTGCAGGGTTGTATCGATGAGGCGCCAGCGAGGCGTCTAGGCGGTCATAGCGAAGTTGGCCATCTTCGTTCAGCGTCCACCGATACCCGGGCTCCGCATCGACACCATCTCCGTAACGGAAACGTGCTTCCTCTTTCCCAGTCCAATTTGGCGGATGGTGATCGAGTTCCGCCGCGATGGAGCCTCGCTTCTTCACCAGTTTCTCGACTTCGGTGTCGCTCAGAGGTGATTTCCAATCACCCGGCAACGCCTTGGTGCGCATTTCTCTTTCCAGTGCAGCGGCGCGATTGGCAAGCTCCTGCCTTGCGGCTGCTCCCGCCTTACCCTTGGGGATTCTCGAGGCTTCCTCTTCAAGAGCTTTGAGGCGCGCTTCCCAATCCGTGCCTTTCCGCCTCAGCAGGCCGCTGTAGCGTTCGCGCAACAATGTGCATGGCGATGCACAACTCCACAGGGATCCGGATTCGGACACCTTGACCTGGCGTCCGGCAATGCTTTCGGCCTCGCCGAAGCCCTCCCGAAGTTCCTGTTCGGCTATCTGTTCACCGGCACGTTCGAGGGCTTTCGCTTCTTCTGCGGTTTCGCCGACATGCAAAGCCTCACTGCTCGCGCGCGCATCGCGCCCCACGGCTTTCGCGAGAGCCTCACCACCAAGTTCGCTGGCTGTGCGTTCAAGGCTTCGGGCCGCTTCTTCCACCGCCTCCGCGGTTTTCGCGGCACGTGCTGCGCGGGCTGCGGGCGCGAGAGCGCGGAACAGATTGAGCGCGGCACCAGCGGCCGCACCCACATCGATGCCCGCCCCGACAATATCGACGGCTAGCCAGAAGAGCGATGGGTCCTCCGTAGAGAGCGCCAGTGCACCGAAGTCGGTGCCGCGAAGCATTTGCGCTCTCTCGTATTCGCGGAAATGTGCGTAGGCCTGGCCAACTGATATGGCGGCCGCGCCGATAAGGGACACCCCTCCCGTGGCGGGGGCAAGCAGCACCAAGACGAGTTGCAGGAGTCCAAGTAGGATACTCGTCCAGATGCCAGGAGCCTCATCTTCCACCTTGTCGTCGACGAGGCGGCCGTACATCGTGCTGGGCGTAGCGCCCGTAATCGCGCGTGTGCCGTCGATGACTCTGGGTATACGCCAGATTTTGGTTTCCTTGCCGTGGTTATTCAGAATGTCGTCCCGGACGTCGGCGATATGTTCCAGGCGTGTCTTGATCTCTTTCCCAATCATCTCGGTGGCTGGAGGGCTCTTTCCTGCCGCAAGCTTCTGCAATGTTTCGAGATTGTCTTCGGAGATGTCATCGCCAGACGCGTAGGCCGCCAGAATCGGAAATTCAGCCGTCTTCTGCGCAATGAACACGTCAAGATCGCGTTTGGCATGATTGCGCACAGCGCGCAGTTCGTTGAGGCGAATAATGGCGGGATCGTTCGCACCAAGCCCAAAGCGGTACGCGGCGAGTTCGCCAATTGCATCTCTGTGGGACGAACGGCCGAAATCGACCATCTGGCTGTCCGCTTCATCAAATTTGTGCTTTCTTGTCAGAATCCCGCTGGCAGCTTGGGCTAGCGCTCTTGAGCCGGGTGTGTCCTGCATCGAATACTGAGTGACTCGTCGCTTGTAAGTGACATCGCCCAGCCCCGCTGGGCGGGTTACCTCCTCTTCGATGTCCTTCCATCCGATTCCATACCGAATTCGCTCCTGGTTAACTCGGTCTTCGCTCTCGTCCAGCATCCCCAGTACAATTTCGTTGGCCTTGGCTTCGAAATCGGCGAGCCATTTCCTGTTGCTCTCAAAGATTTCGTTGAGTTTGCGGCTGACCGCAATTGCAATCTTGGCTTCGTTAGGCTGGTTATGGGCGAAAGAATCTAGATGACTGGCTACGTACTGTTGAGGTTCTTCCGAATCTATATCCTCAATCTCCGACTTGTCGACCTTCTCGGCGGCGTACATGCGCAGACGCCAGTCGAACGCACGCGCCTGTGATTCCCCATGTTTTGCTATGTAATCGCTTAAAACTTGGTCGAGGTATTCTCCGTTGGTGGCGAGCAACACTCCTTCGAACGTCATGGTCGGACCAACTGGCCCATAGGAGGCGACAGGCTCCTTCGGTGGAGCTGCGCTGGCGTTTGGCGCAGGCTCTCGCTGAATGATCCCGCTGGTATTGGACGACCCCTGCAGCGCGCGTCTTTCCCGTTCTTCCTTTCCCTCCGTTTGGTTCGCGAGATAGGCATTGGCGTGCCGGTCCGCTTCGTCTTCCAGCGAGTCGTCTGGCGCGCCGATTTTGGGGCCGCTGGATGACCTCAGCGCGAGGGAAGGTTCGTGGCCGGCGCTTTGCTGCACAACATGGGCGACTTCGTGGGCCAGGAGATGCTGTCCGCTGGAACTGGAAGGCGCATACATTCCTGGCGCAAAGTAAATGTCGCGACCCGAGGTGTAGGCCAACGCGTCGAGGGTGTGCGCCGATTCAGCGGCTTCGGTGTTGGTGTGCACTCGCACGTCCGCGAGATCGAGGCCGAAATGCTGCTCCAGCCGGCCTCGCGTTTCTCCCCCCAGTGGGTCGCCCTGGCTTGAGGGAATTCCGCCAAAATCGTGACAGCCTCCACCAGCCGCCGCTCGCTGAACTACTTTCTGTTCTTCTTCCTCCTGGCATTTCGCGCAAGCGCCGCCGCAATCACACTTGCGTTGGATTGCGCGTGCTCGCATGACGATTTGCTGAGATGCGCGGTTCCCGTAGGCGCGTTGGGCGCGCTGGAGGACGGTAGGATCGGGGCCGGTTTGGGAGATGAGCTGAGCAGCGGCCATTGGCGACTTGACTGCGGTGGATTCGATGCGAGAGTGAGACGGAGTGTTGAAAGAGTCGGTAACCGAAAGGCTGGCGCTGGGAGATTGGTGAGAGCGGGAAGGGGCATCCTTTTCTACCGTTACGGACTCGGATGCCCCCCCCATATTGCTTCAGTTCCCCCTTTGCTGTGGCTCAGACTGGGCGGTGGCGAAGTGTTTGCCAAAATCGGTTTTCATCACAAGCATGCCTTGCTTTTCAAGCTCCATCTTGACGCCGCGAATCATTTCGGCCATGCCGATCTTTTTCGATTGGCTGGCGGCGAGATACGCAGCAGACACTACCGCGTTCTTGATGCTGCCGCCGGACAGCCTGAATTGGCGCGCGAGAAAAGCAAAATCAATATCTTTTGCAATGGGAGCGTCGGGTGGCAAATGCTGGCGCCAGATGCGCTCGCGCAGAGTCTCGTCGGGCATGGAAAAATCGATGACCTCGTGCATGCGGCGAAGAAAGGCGTCATCGAGATTGCGTTGTAGGTTAGTGGCCAGGACGACGATGCCTTCAAACTGCTCGATACGCTGCAACAGGTGGTTGATTTCGAGGTTGGAGTAGCGATCGAGAGCTTCCTTGACTTCGGCGCGCTTGCCAAAGAGCGCATCGGCTTCGTCAAAAAACAAAAGGGTTTGGCTGAGCTCGGCCTCGCGAAAGATGGCAGTAAGATTTTTTTCCGTTTCGCCGACAAACTTGCTGACGACGGCGGAGAGATCGATCTGGTAGAGGGTGAGCGAAAGAGCGTTGGCAAGCACTTCGGCGGACATGGTCTTGCCAACGCCGGAACGGCCGGTAAAGAGGATGTTGAGTCCCTTGCCGCGCGAAAGCTTTTCGCCAAACCCCCAATCGCGGTTCACTGTGCGGCGATGCTCGAAGCGCGCGGCGATATGGCGTAGCTGCAGTATTTTCGCGTCGGGCAGAACGATATCCGACCACGTGTAGCGGGGTTGGATGGCGGTGGCGTAGCGTTCCAGGTTGGGAGCGGTTATCGAGCGGCCCGCTTCGAGAACGTCGCTCATCGCTGGAGCGGGATCAGCCGGATCACGAAGGGCAGCCAAGGACGTAGCGAGCGTGGTGGCCTGGCGAATGTGCGCGGCACCGAAACGGAACGTGTCGGCAAGTCGGGCAGGATCGACATCGGTGTGGGCTCCGGCCAACGCACCTTCCCACGCGCGTCGACGCAGCGAGTAATCCGCAGGAGGAAGTTCGAGGCGCCAAACGCGAGCATCCAGAGGGAGATCGGGGAATGCGCTTACGGGCCCGAGAGCAAAAACCGGACCCGGAATTTGGCTGAGTGCATGCCAGAGCGGTAGCTCTGGCGAGGACACCTCGAGTTTTGCGTCGGGCTCATGTGCAGGAGTTTCGAGGGCTGTGACCATGAGAGCGGCATCGAGAAGCGTGCAATTGCGGATCAACGAGTTCAGGTTTGCTTTGCCGCGTTCGAGTTCGCTCGATTCCAGCTTAATGAGTGGCTTGTCGATCGCATTGGTGATCGCTTCAGCGGTGACTTGCAGTTCGTCGCGTGAGTTGCCGATCATCCGGACGATTGCCTGCGACGTGCCGGTCTCCCCGAGGGATTCCACTAGGTTCCGGAGTTTTTGTCGCGTGTCGTCGGCAACTTCCAAACCCTCGATCGTGGGGCGGGGAGTGACAAATGATCCGAGAGGGAGAGCGATGGAAGGATTCTCGAGAAGCCATTGCAAGAGCGATTCTTCGATTTTTATGAATCTGCGGAGCAGCGTGGGGTGCCGATCATGGGTATCCTCAAGAAGCTCCATCATCTGAAAATGGACCAGCGGCCCGTCCGGATTGAAGAATCGGCGGGCCCGGAACTTTTCCCGCTCGCTACGGCACGTGAGGTTCAGCGCCAGATCGACGCTCGGACGTGCACGCGTAACGTCGTCCTGAAGGTAGGAATAGAGAGTTTCATAGCGCGACTCGAGTTCGGGCGCGAGACCAATGAGCAGCAAATCCACTTCCGCGGCCGAGAGGCGGTAAAGCTGCGCGAGATGCGGCAGTGTGAGACGACGGCGTACCTTTACCGTTAGTTCGAGACGCTGGTCGATTGCTTGCCGGAGCGATTGAAGCCGATCGTCGAGGGGGCTGAGCAGCACTTTCGTGGCATCTTGCTTGCGCCAATACTGCGAAAGAAATTCGCCGGCTTCGAGCATCGCATCGATCTCCGGTTCGGAAATGACCAGGCCGCGGAAGGCGTTTTCGTTCTTCGACTGAGGCGAGCGAATGATCAGGAGAGCCCGGCGGACGAGAAGGTCGACACGCTTCAACTCGTCGGTGAGATGCTCGAGGCTGTCTGAGTAGGGCTCCATTAGATGTCCCCGATCTCAAACTCGAGACGCCGGCCACCCAGCCACGGAATGGAGTCGAGGGGCGCATCCAGTCCGGCGATGTGAAGGGCGATGTGGAATGCGCTTGGCTCGGGCTGGATTGTGATGCGTTCGTCTTCAATTCGAATGCGGCCCGACCTTTGTAGAAATGTGCTTGCCACGCCTTGCGGAGATGACTTCTTAAATCCACGGATGCCTGAAGCGAATTGACAGAGGAGATGGTTGGCGAGCCGTTCAAAAGTGCTGCTCCATGTTTCGGAACCGTCTTCGCCGCCGAGTGCGGCATGCATGACATTCCGACGCACCGCAATCGGGTATTCCTGAAATACCTTGTTGAGGTAAGAGAGGTCTGGGTCCGCGAGATAGCCGGAGAATAGCGCAACACCCGGGTCCAATGCGTGAGGCTGCGTTTCGAATTTGCCGGCAATGGTTAAGGCGAGTCCGGTGAGCAGAGGCGAAATGCCACCGACCTGAAAATCGTGTAGCTGCCGCCAGCCTGTGACCCAGCCGAGGCGAGCAAGTGTACTGGTGAGGAAGAACAAACCGCACCAGTCACTGGAAACCCAGCGCGCCGGGACATTTGTGGTGGATGGTGGTGGGATTTTCAGTGTCGTACGGAGATCAGACAGGAGCTGGCCTAACTCAGAAAGTTGTATGGATTGCGGAGTCGAGTGCACCTCCTGTGCGACGATCTGGAGAAGCGCAACAGTAGCTGGTGGCAAGTGCATTGCGTCCGGCTCTCCGTGTATCGCAGACGAAAGCAGTGACAGATCCTCGGAAAGGAGAATCGCAAGCGCCGTCAGAGTGTGGAAAATAGCGCGCGGAGAGCGCGCGGGTTGGTTCATGCTGCGCAAGTGAACGTAGAGTTGCAGCGCGAAACCGCGACTCCACATGGCCGCGAGTTTTCCCGGCGGACGCTGGGGGACGAGCTTTGCAACGGAAATCAAGTCGGCAATGGTCAGTAGCGGAGGCTCCGAGTCTCCCGGAGAAGCCAAGATGACGAAGAGCCGTTCGAGCATGAGATCGTCAAGCCGTGGGAGCAGTTTGCTTAACGCGCCAGTTTGGTCAAGTTCGACCAAGATGGGAAACGTCAAGTGCGGCCAGTTCGTGAGCAAAGTGACAAAAGCTGGGCTAACACCGGAACAAAATAGTCCCTCGAACTCGGCGTACTGCCACTTCCCTGATGCGGTGCCGTCAAGCAGGTCACGAATGGCGCCGGCGATGAAACCCGCGACGGAGTCGGCGCGAAATACTTCGAAGGGTCCGGTTCCCGAGGGGTAAGCGAGCGCGGTGAAAAGAGCGCGACTGAATGCCTCGGTCCAGGCTCTAGATAGCGTGGACTCGTTGAGGTCAGAAGCAGGAATGATGAGGCGAAGAGGAAGATGTTTGATGCGAACGACGGCAGATTGGTGAGCAAGGCTTGGACCGAGATGGCCCGCAAGATCCGCAGCGAAACGCCCGTGGGCGAACTGGTCGACGACGGAAACCTCGTTCCGGTAGCGGCGCGGCACGTAACAAGCGGTGTCGAGTTTGCGAATGCGGAGCGCCATAGTGTTATGGGTAACAGATCACGACGCAGGAAAGCGTGAAGTTGTCGATGGCACACTTCGTGGGCGGCGGGCCTCCCGAAGCGGGACCTGCCTGCCACGTGACATTGACTTTTCCGTTTTGGCCAACGAAGGCTGCAGTTGGGGGATTTTGGATGCTAAGTTGCAACTGAGTGGCGGCGGCAAAAAGGACGTCGAAATCGGTTCGGTCTATGGTTTCGAACTGTGAGAAATAGGCGAGCGCTATAGAAGAACCGACCGATGTAAGTCGAGAAGTTGCTACAGTAATCGAAGTTGTGTCGGTGGCATAGGAGCCGGGACCAGCTGTGTATTTCGCCGATGGATCTGTACTGACGGTCACCTGCGTGCTGCCTGTGACGATTTCTGGAAGATTCTGCTGGACCAGTTGCTTAACGTACGAGCTGATCCCAAGCCACTGAGGGTTTACGGGATCGGGGATAAAGGAGTAGATGTTTCCTTGCGCGAAAAGGTCACCGGCGAGTTTAACGCTTCCAGCGGCATTCGTCGTCGGAGCAGGGTTGAATGAAATCGCCGTGCCAGACGAAGTTTTTGTCAGGTCGAAGTCTGGACCAGCAATGATATTTTGGCTGGCGAAGATATTGGGTTCGATGTCAAGTGAGACAGCCGGATCCCGGGGAGTCTGTTTGTTTTGAAACTTGAAGGAAGTGGTGGCGTCGTAGTCGAGTGGCGTCTGAATGCGTTGGGCGATGATGCCGAGGAAATGACAACCATGGGTATCTGGGCTCGCAAACTGCACCGTGGGGGAATTGGGAGTGATGAGGACAGTGCCCAAGAACACGCCGACTTGGTCCTGCGTTGAGTCGTCGGTGTCGTCGTCAGTGAAGGCTGGCGGCGTGAAGGGGTTGGAGGGATGCTTCAGCAGAACTACGCTAAAGCCTTCCTGCCAGCGCGTGTATTGATTGGTTTGATTGCAATTGTTGTAGCCGGAAGAGGGCGGCGTTTGAGGGGCCTTGCCGTAGCGCAACCAGACGTCGTACGTACTGGTTGCTGAAATGCGGTTGTTAATGAGGTCCTGGTCACCAAGAGTGTATGTAACAAACAGGTAGATTTCGCGGCCGAACGCGTCGATCGCCATGCCGGGGAGGATGGAGACCTGGTGGACTCCGGCTTGAACACCCTCGTTCAACTGTAAACCCTGAACGATGCCGTAAAGATGAAGATAACGATTGAGGCGGCGGCGCATCTCCATGTGATAGGTTTGTTCGTCGCCGAAGTCGAAGGCGCGTAGGAATTCGCCGTCGTAGTAGCGCAGGCGGTCAATGGTCGTCATTTACTTATCCTTTCCTGGCGTCCGCCTGGTTTCTTTTTGAGCTCGGTCTTCCAGGGCGGCGACGCGAGCTTCCAATTCGGCATAGTCTTCGCTGCGGACAGGAGCATCCATAATGCGTGTCGCGGAGACTACGTGCTTTTCTTTTTGGAAAACGGCCATCGGTTCCGTGCCCCGATGAAGGAGATTCGCCAAAACAGCGCTGAACGGATCGGGCGTACCTGAGGGAGGCTCCCCTCTGGACTGAAGATTGAAATGAAGGTGTTCAGCGAGACGCTGCGCATCTTTGAACGGCATCTTGTCAAAAACCGGCGGAGCAACGGCATCCGGTTTGGTGAAGTCAAAACCGGCGAGGAGCGCCCGCCGTACTGCCTGGATGGTTTTAACAGAAGCGAGGGCGGCGTATTCGGGAGCGTGATTGTCGGCGGTAAAGAGATGTAGAAACGTGCAGGGGTCGACTTCGAACTCCGGGCAGCACCGTTCTTTGCAGCGCTCGGGTTCTGCATCTTTTTCGACGGGCCGAGGATAGTATTCCCTGCCACAGGCGGCTTCGTTGGCAAACGTGTAGATCAGCACTTCGAAGAAGTTAGCAAAGCTCCAGAGGTACCAGCGCGGGTAGTTGATAACACGCGTAAGACGGCCATCTTCGACTTCGACGGAACCGATCAAGACACAGCACGCCTCGGGCGGCTCCGGACAGAGAAATGCAAATTCGGCGAGCACACAACTAAAGACGTAGCGCTCGATAAGCTCGAGAAGCTTCGTGAAGCACTCGAGTGCCGAGAAGCCCTCTCCTTCCAACTCTCGGGTCGGAGTGCAAAGCTTGCAAACTTCGTATTCGAGGTCGCAGTTGTACTGATCCGGACAGATTCGAAGTTGATGAAGAAACAGGGCGCGGAGTTCCTCGAAGAGGCGGTGCGGATTCTGTCGGATTTGCTCCCGGCGCTCCGCCACTTCTTCTTTTTCCTTGTCACCTTTGGGTTCCTTGTCACCTTTGGCGTCGGTGCACAGAATCTCTAGGATGCAAGGTGCAAGGCGCTGAAGGCCCCTGGCGAACTGACCTTCGCAGAAAACGCGGAAACAGCGCTCGATACGCTTCTCGATTTCCTTGAGTGGGTCGGGACGGGCCGGGAGCTGATCGTAGATTTCAAAGCGCACGCCTTCGCGGACACGCGTGGGCTGGCACGGACCAGGGCCAGGAGAACATTCGGTGGTGTAGGGTGTGACGTAGTCGACGGGCTCCTCGGAATAACAGATGCCAATGTAGAAGCACTGCCGGTGGTGGCAGTCGCGTTCGCGTTCTCTGAATTCTTTCTCGTCACAGCAACCCTCGGGCGGCTCGATGAGCCATTTCTTTTTGCGAAGGGCGCCAATGACGTCGAAGCTCTTCGGCTGGCAGATCACGAGATCGTTTCCGCAGCAATCAATGGCGAAGCCGTCGCCGATCGTGATGTGTCCCTTGCAGTGGCAGTCGCACTTCATGCGCAAGCCACACACGACGCCGAAGCCGTCGAGTGAGCGGTGATAGAGTTTGTTCTTTTCGCGGAAGTAGGTTTCTTGCAGCGTCAGGTCCGTGTCAGAAAGCAATTGCCCGCAGAAGTAGCTGGGGCGCTCAAAGCAGGTGAGCTTGCAGCAGCCATCGGAGTGCGTATGGCCCTGGCAACCGCAACCACATCCGCACGGAGTGGAAGTGGTTGCGGTTGCGGATGAGGAACTGGATGTCGAGGTGGAACTCTGATTGGGCTTGGATGACTTGGGCGTTTGTGTGTATGCCATGATGTTCTCCGTTTACCTTCGCCACTTACCGCTCTCTGCGCACTCGAATCCAGCTTTCGAAGAGACCGCCGGGAATGCCGTTGCCGGTGGGGTGCTTGATGACGTAGTCGCGTTCTTCATCTTCTAGGCGAGCGGCGAGCAGGTCACCGTCGACGGCGAGGCCGCGCTCATCGATGACCTTGTCGCAACGCAAGGAGATGTAGAGGTCAAAACTGTGGTCATGGAGATGGTTACGCGCGAATTCGTGATCAATGTGAAGCGTACAATGATGACCGTCTTCGCTGCGGATGACGCGCGCCGGGGCGATTTCTATCTGGCGGGCTTCGTGCGGACCGCGCGGTTCACGCACAATGGTGGCCTGGAAGGTGCGGTTGTTAAGGCCTTTCGGCTGGACATGACCATCGAATTCAATTTCAAGGCCCCGTGGGTTTTCGTGCGTGCCAACGAATTCACGAATGAATTCGCCTGGACCGTATTCACCGTCGTGGTCCCAATTGAAGCGCGTGATGTGCGTGAGGCGGCGTTCGAGGTGGGGCAACTTGTCGATCACGCAGTGAATCAGACGGTCGAGACGTTCGGTGCTGTGAAGTACCGGCCGAATCGAGTTGTCAATCATATGCTCGTGAAGCGGTTCGCAATAGGTGTACTCGCGAATTACGGCAAGCGGAATGCAGCAGACACGGCCGGTCGGTGGGCAGTGTTCCGGAAAGTGCTCCCACATCTTGTGGCAATTTTCCTGCCGGCAGCCGCAGCGGTCCTGGATCTCCTTCAGGCAGTCGGGCGGCTCGAGGAGGAGCTCGACCGTGGCACACTCACAAACACGGTTTGGCTTGTTGGTGCTGCCGCAGCATTCGTCGAACACGACGGGCATGAAGTCTTCCTGGCACTCGTTGTAGCGAATACACACGTAGTAGGTCTGCGCGTGATGCTTATGCGGGTCATGACGCTCGTCGTTATCGTCTTCGCACGGTTCCGGCGGACATGGGTCGACAGGCGGCATGACCGGCTTCGGGAACAGCGTCACACATTCTTTGACGAGGCGGATTTCGCGGCCGCAATCGTCAATGGCGAGGCCTGGAGTAACAATGAAGCGGTCAGGGCAATCCGGGTGCGGACGCACCATCAGGCCACAAACCACACCCCAGCCGTGAAGAGCGACATGGTGCAGGCGCAGCTTGTCGATGAGGTAACGCTGGTCGCGGTTGAGATCTCCCTCAGTCAGCAGCTTGCCGGTGTAAAAATAGCTCCGGCAAAAACTGGGAATTTCGCAAGGAGCGCAAGTCGGCGTGCCATTGGAGGCCGGAGGTCCTGCCGTTAGAACGTTGGAACCACTTTTGCTGTTCGTTTGCATGTCTTGCTCCTTCAGAGGATCCTGGCGTCCAAATCCAACCGGGGATAGAGACTGAGTCCAAGGGCTTGCGTGTCTTTCGCCGTTTTAGAGGGTGCGAGCACGGAGTCGTAGTTCAGGGTGGCGAGCTTGCTGAGAATCATCTTGTTGACCTTGCCCACATAAGCGTCAATTCCAAGGGTTGCCTGAACGCCAACGCGAAGGCGCGGATAGATTGGGCAGAGAAAAGATTGCGTGTACCCAGGCTTTTCTCGATCCAAGATTTTCTGGACCTTGGCGGAAGTATCCGAAACTGTATAGGGATTCGCCGGAAACAGGATGCTGAATTGATTGGCGCCCCAGTCGTAGGGCTCGGCACCAGGCTCGGGAGAGTTGGTGAGGCGGAAAGAGCCGATCTGAGAAGAAACGCCGACTTGGAGCCGAGCGTAAAAGTTATTGCTCCAAAGACGGTTCCCTTGGTTCAGCCCGCTCGAAAGCGGCAGGAATGTCCAGTTGCGCAGGCGGAAATGCTCGAGGATTCGTACATTTTGAACATTCGTCCAGTCCTGAATCATCTTTTGCAGACCAGCGAGGGTTCCGCGAGTGGTGTAGCTCCCGAATGCATTCTTCAGGAGCTGGCGTTGGGTGGCCGTAGACAACGCGGGATCAAGGGGAAACGCAAGCCATGCCGCGAGCCATGGCAGGAAGGCGTCGGGCGTCATGAGCGGATCGAAAATCTGCCAAAGGTTGTCAAGCTTGTTGTCCAACGCATCGAAAGTGGTCTGAAAGATAGAGAGGAAGCGATCCAGGAAGAGGCGGCTTTGCGGGTCGTCCTGAAAAACCGCAGGCAAATACTGAAGATAACTTTCTCGAGGGAAATAGATCTGCAGGGAATGGATTTGCGGCGACACCGCACCGTTTGATTGGAGAGTGAAACGGAGTTGCAAATAGCGGCCAGCAACACTTTGAATGAGACAATCTGGATCGGCGCCAATGAGCGTGGCGCACGCCACGAACGGAGTCCAGTTCGATGTTTTCGATTCTGTGGTGGAACTTTCAATGAACACGCTGGATCCGTAAGGCACAGTGCCGCGAATCTGGAGGCGATGCCAGGAGCACGTTTCGATGTTGCTGTCGAGCGCGCTGGTCACGAAAGAGCCCTTAAGACGAAACGCGGCGGTGGGATCCATGGAGAAGAGCCGCGGTGACGCGATGGCGCCCGCGCTATTGGGAGTCGAATTGGTGAGAATGGCAAGCAGTCCATGGCTTTTGGTCCAAACGACGCTTGTGACCAGCCCATCGGCGTCGCTGACGCCATCGCCGCCCAAAGACCATCCGTCAGGTACAGAGTCATCGGGCTCCAATTTCGAAATCAGCGCGTTGGCCGTACCGATGTAGAGATTGCCGGAGGCATCGAACGTCAAACTGAGAGGGGCCTTGGCCAGCGAGAGCCGAACGGACTTCGCAGCGTTCAGAGGGAAGACAACGATGCTGGCGTTCGCGCCACGCCCGTCAATAACGGCTACTTGTTGATCAGGACCGACTGCGAGATTGAGTGGATCCGTCAGGACTTCTGAGCCGATGGGTTCGAGCCATTCACCGGTCGCACGAACTCGCAGAATGGTGCGGGTGACGCGATCAAGGATATAGATGATGCCGCAATGATCGCTGGCGACGGCGCAGGGCCTCATACCCCCTTCCGGATCGCCCCAAACGTCGAGCAGCGCATACGGAGCGGCCGAAAAAAGTTGAACACGGCGATTGCCTGCGTCGGCTACGGCAATCGCGCCGGAATGAAGTACGGTGAGCGAACGAGGCGAGCGGAGATGGCGCAAAGATGTGCCAGTGCCTCCGATCGCGGAGATAACCTCGGTCCGTTGGTTATCCAAATCCAGGATGGTAATGCAACAAGCGGCACCATCCAGTACGAAGAGACGGCCTGTTCTATCGGCCGCTACTGAAACGGCACATTTGAGGCTGCCGACGAGAGCTGAATCAAGGAATTCGGCATTGCCCGGCAGCGGATCCAGTGTGATGTCGCCTGCGCCCGCGGTGAACTGGATCCCCGTGGTCAAGTCGAGTTGCCATCCCGCGACGGAATCGAGCAACCAATAGTTGTTGCGCGCGGGCTTCATGGCGGGTAGCTCACGTCAAGCGTGTGATTCTTGGAATAAACCAGCTCGAATGGCTGAAGTGCGATGTCCTTGTCCTGAGGTTGGAGTACGCCATCGAGGTAGATCTGTATCGTGCCGGCAACGGATTGGACGCCGTCAACTTGCAGGATCTGCCGGTAGGCATCGGAAACAAAGATGGTCCCGCCAAAGGGCCAACCTTTACCCTGCACCAATGAAGCACCCGACATGGTAGCTCCGGTGGGAGTGGCTCCCGCTGGGGCAACTCCTAGAGGGGTAGCGGTGACGGGAGGCTGCCCGCCGACGAGCGGATTATAGAAGGTCAGAAGAGCCTGTTCGAGAGCAGTTTGAACTTCACCGGAAATAGCGGTTGGCGTGACGATTACGCGCGCCTGGATTTCGACAAGGCGATAGATTGGCCTGGCCACGTAGAGTTCGCAGGTAACCAGGCGAAAGGTGTCCAGGTGCTGCGCAACAGCCGCGAGCGTCTGATCACTGGCCACCGGCATACTCGGGTCGGGACCCTCGGGCACGACAAGAACGGTCACAACGCCGGGTGCAGGTGGTGGAAGAACTACGGAGCCGTCTGGCGCACGAACCACATCTGTGATTGGCCGCTGCAGCGGGATGGCGGTGGCGCGCCTGATGTGACCACCCGGAGTGCGCAAGGCCAGAGCAACGAAATCCTCCGCCGACACGGCGCGGTTCAAGGTGCGGATCACTTCGGGCGCGCGATCCTCGGCCTCGGAAACACTCTCTTCATCAGCGCCAAGAGCGGACGGGAGCAGGTTCGTGACGCTGGCGACGAACGGCACCGTGTCGATCAGCGAGGTGATACTGTTGGCACCGGCGTTGCCCGCGGCCCCTCCGCCCCACTGATATTGCGTGACACGAATGTTTGGAAGGTCTGCGGGCTCGAGATTGGAACCGTCGGAGGAAAGCCAGTGAGGAATCTTTCCGTAAACACCGTCGCCAAAAGTGACCGCCCCTGTCGAATAGTCGAGTGTGTAAACCTTGCTGTCGCGATTGTATCCGGAGAAACCGCTCACTTGCGTCCACAGGGTGAAACCGTTGCCATCGCCCTCGTCGACTTGGACAATCCCGGCAACCGAGGGATCGATCGGCAGCACAGGGAAATTGCTGAGTTGAAAGGTCTGGTTCGGGAGGCCGTTGCTGGCACCAAGAAGCTCCCATTCCACCGTGACGGCGTTGCGTGCCTTGATGGTGTTGATTAGGATGTTGGAAATCTGAGGCGGCGCCTGGTAGCCAGGACCGAGCAGCTGGTCGATGCGGTAACGCATCCAGTAGTACGCGGGATCGGAGCTCTTACGGAGACCGCCATACTGTACGGCAGCCCAATCGGATGGCGCTTTGAACTGAATGACGCCGGATTGCGTGAGCGCTGCAGTGCCATCGCTGACTACCGCTATTGGTGACCAGCCGGCGGAAGTCGAATGCTCCAGGACTCCGATGATCGGCGGATTGGAGCCGGCGGCGTTCTGTGTTGTGGCTCCCTGTGCGGAGCCCGTTACCGCCGGGGTGTTGAGGAGAATCGTGAGTGGAAACTGATAGCCGCCCGCGGAGGGAAACGCGCGATCAAAGCCGAGATAGACCGCAGCGCCAGCTTCGGGGAATTTGCTCAGGGGATACCAGGCACTGCCATCGGTGGGATTGAAATTACTTATCACCGTGTAGCGAGCGCCGTCGTAGGTCTGGACAGCCGCGAGACTCGCACCGCAGGCGTAGAGATTGTCCGCGGTTTCAAAAATTACCGGTGTGGCGGAGGCACTGGACAAGCCGACCCGCGTGCCTCCGGGAACCGGAACAGCATTCGGAAGATCTTTAGAAACCAGGGTAAAGGTGAGATAAGCCTCGGCAGGCACCGGCAGGTCCAGCTGAATGTCGATTAGCTGCAAGAACTTGACGTAAGCATTGTCTGGAATCTTGTTGATTCTATAAACCAGAATATCCGCCAGCCAGGCGAACAATTCGATGAGCGCAATGCCGGGATCGCTCTCGTTGAAATCGGTCCACTCCGGTGTGTACGCAGGGATGCGCCTGCGGAGTTCGCTCTTTAGGCTATCGAATGTGAGATCGTCGAGGTTCGTGACAGGCAGCGGCATTAGAGCGATCCTTCCTCGAGGAAGAACGGATACACCATGTTGTAGAGCTCATTGGTGTCGCGGATTTGGTAGCTGATGTTGACGAGAACCAGGCTGTCCTGGACAGGAGATTGCGTCGCCTGAACGGAGACGAGTTGAATGCGCGGCTCCCATTGCGTGAGGGCTTTGCTGATGGCGCTTTCAAGTTGAGCTCGCACCATCGTGCTGTTGGGTTCGAAGACGTAGTCCTTGATGCCGGCTCCGAAATCGGAAAGCATCAGGCGCTCGCCTAAGGATGTGGAAAGCACCACCCAGATGGCAGTCTTAATCCGGTCCGGTCCAGTGGACCAATCGAGCCCTCCCTTGGCGTTAATCTTGACGGGAAAACTCCAGCCCTGTCCGATGATGCTGGTGCCGTTCACGAGTCGCATCCTCCTAAGGCATCCGCCGCGATTTGCAAAGTTCCGATGACGCCTTGAATGGTTTGCAGAACTGTATTCAGAGAATCGATATCGGTTTTTGAACCAACGGAGGGCAAGGTGATTGGCTTCATGCCGACAATGCCGAAGAGCGTGCCCGCGAGCTCAAGGACTACGCCAATGGGCTCAATAGACGCCGTGAGATTGGACGCTAGCGCTGATGCATTGTCCTGTTCGCATTGAATCGCGCTAAGTAGGTCCGTATCGCCCGAGGCCTGCGCGACGGAGAGTTGGAGACTGAGGCCGCTCATAATTCCGAGAAGGCTTTGCAACTGACCGGTGAAGCACTTCAGTGCTTTGATGATCAGGCAAAGCAGGTCTTTCACGAACGGAATGATGCCCAGGCCGGTGACTACTGCCACGCAGGGCATGACTGCCTCAGCGGCTTTTAGGAATTTCGGAACAGTCCCAGCGATCTTGATGGGATCAGGGATGGCCTTGATGACTTCCACGAGCGGGCCAATTAAGCCGAGAACTTTGAGGAGACACTCCGTACTGGCAAGAAATGGGGCGATTTGCAGCATAAGACTGAACGTTAACGAGCAATCATTGGGGATTCCCTTGGAAAGATCGGAAAAAGCGCTGAGCGTGCCGCCGGTGGGCAAGTTGATTTTCAGCGGCGAGGGCGGCTTGATTTGCACCTGCGAGCACGGAGGAAACTGAAACGCTTTCTTCAGGTCCTTCGGAATCGGGATGTCAATGTTCGGCATTCAGCTGCTCCAAGCAATCGAGATCAAATCGCGTTGTTGTTCGGCAAGACTCGCCGCTTCCACGCCTTTTGCGGTGGACCATCGCTGTCGGGACTTACATCGGGCCCTTGCAAGTAAATGGCAGGGGCTTCAATTTCGATCATGAACTTGCCCTGAACGACAACCTTCCCGTCGGACAGGGTGATGCGGTTGCCGCTGGCGTCTTCAATCACCAGTGCGCCTTTGCTCCCGGAGTCGGGACCGGAATCGAGAAAGCGAAGCATGTGGCCGTTTTTCGACATCAGCTTGCGGTCACGCACGTCGGTGCCCGGGGGCAGATCTACGCCGTTCCAGGTGAATCCGATGACATAAGGAAATCGTGTGTCGCCGTGCTCGAACGCGACAAGCACCTCGTCATTCACATCGGGCATGAAAAAGGATCCGGCATTGTTGCCGCTCATCACCGTGGCGATACGAACCCAATCGGTCTCGTGATTCGAGTCAAGCCAGGGGAAGTTCAGTTTTACGGTGCCCACATCCACCGCGGTTACGACACCGACCACTACGCCGTTGACGATCGCCATACTCTTTCTCCCTAGCCAGTGATCCGTGCTTCCATCCGCGCGCTGAACTCGGTCGTGTATCCGCTCTCGTTGAAAGCGTGTGTTGTCGAAGTGACGCTATATGTGCCTGAGAAGCGATCCGTCGCGGGAGGCATCGAGTCGAGGGGATACATATAAATGTTCACCTTGCTGCCGGCGCGCAGGTCCGGAAGACCGACAGTTTTGCCCTTGGCTTCGACAAGTCCCTGGGCCAGCTGACGAAGTGTTTTTTCGGCGACCCGCTGTGCTTCGTCGGGATCTTTGAAACCGCGATCAACCGTAATTTCGAGTTTTTGCGAGAGTTCGTTCTGCTGGACGCCCAGGTCTTCCGGTGACACCAGCTTTTCGCCCTTTTTCACGAGATCCGCTCTGGTGGCGGTTTTTGAGATGGGCTGTTTTGTCTTTATGTTCCAGCCGGTGACGGTGACGGAGTCGACTTGCCTGGCCGTTTGCAGAGTGGGTTGAAAGCTGATCAGAGACTTGCCCCATTCAAGGACATAGGTAGGGCGCAGGACGGCCGAACTCGATTGGTAGTGGAAGGTAATGACGCGCTTGTTTTTGGGGACGTTCGTTTCATCCTTTACCGATATGTCGTAACCCGTGTCGCGCGCGCGCTGCAACAGAAAGACAATCGGATACTGGTGGTGCATCTCGAGGTAGGGATAAGGTTTTTCATTGTTCTTCTGTATGTTGTCGTCTACTTCGGACTGCAACATCTGAACCGTTACGTTCGGCAGCTTCTTTTTGACGTCCGCATTAATATCGTCCACGATTTTCTTTGCGATCTGCGAATCGGTCAGGTTCTTGAACTGAAGGGTCTTCTGCTGAATGCGGAACTGATGGAGGAGACTGAGCGCACGGACGGTCAGGGTAGAACCGCCGGAAGCGGGAAAGTTGGGAGACATGGTCACGATTTCGCCGGTCATCATTTTCTTGAGATTGTCCGCACCGCTCCTGTAGTACCCCATCCAGATCTCGATATCCTGCCAGGGATCGAATACGTGGCTGTTGCTGTAGCGGAAGCTCCCCTGCACGGCTTGCCCCGCGACCGGGTCGCCGGGGTCCCAGTTGTTCACGACGAGATCTACAGAATCGACATCGGTTAGACTGTCATGGTAGGTCACGCTTTGGATGTCCTGCTCGAGAGGCGGTTGGTCTTGTCCCTTGAGGCGGATGCGATAAGCCGGGACGTAGAAATCATCCAGGGAACTTAGTCCCTGTGGCGGCGTGCCGGGTTGAAGACCTGCAGGAGCGGAGGACATTTATCGGCTCCCCCCCGAGCCAGTCAACCCAGGTAAACCGGGAACCTTGAGTGTTGTGCCGGGGTCTAAAAACCGTGGATTCGCGAGCTGGCTGGCATCGGCAATGGGACGCCACTGTCTCGAGTCCCCGTACTGCTCGTTGGCGATATCACTGATGCGCTGACCGCGGATGACGGTGACAACCGTCGTGCGATCCGCCGAGTGCCGCGGAGTATCTTGGAACTGCAGCTTGACGGTCGATGCCAAGCGGATGGTGACCGTCAGTTTTGCGCGGAGCGGCTCACCGCTGGGAGCGAAGAGCGAAAATTCCTCTGACATGCTTTCGAGCACGCACAGGGAGGAACTGGAACCCTGACCGAAGAGGGCTTTGCCAGTTCCCCACGTGATCGAGAATCGCAGGGGGGCGTGCGTTGAGGTGTTCACTTTCAACAGGCCATAGACCGCAGAGGTTAGAGTGCGCACGTCTGTGACGCTGCCGGTCATTCCCACCTCGGTTGTGTCGAAGAAGAGATCCAAAGTTACTTTTTCGTTTTGTCCCCGAATGAACTGAAGCACGGGCTCGTCCAGGCCGGGGATGCCAATCTCGGCGTATTGCACACCCTTGTTGACGGAGTATTTTTCAGGGTTGTAGGCGGCCACGATTGGCTTGGAGCCGTCTTCCGGCCAGATGGTGAGCTTCGCAAAGGCCATGGGTTTAGCGCTCCTGAGGCGGATACACTTGGTTTTGGATCGTCGTGTCTTTGGCTCTCTGCGCGTTCATGTCCTGCTCGTGCCGAAGTTGTTGCAATACGAGTGAAACCAGTTGCTGAACATCGGCTTTGCTCAAATGGCCGACGCCTTCGGTGACGATAATGTCGGTCTGCACGTGGCCAATTTCGATTTGTCCGGGCATGTCTGCCATGAATTTGACCTCGGGTGTTCAGGCACCCAATTCCATATCCAGCCCTTCGTGAGAAATCTCGAGGGACTCGATGGCCACGTTGCTTTGGGTGGCGTTCAGCGACGGCCCGGTCCACTTCACAGGAATGCCGCGCTTGAATTTCCAGATCTTGGCAGGCTGCCCGCTGGAGTCGTTGAGGACGATCAGCCCATCCTTGCGCTTGCCTTGGCCCTGCACCCACGCGTAGTGCCAATCCCAAAGATCGTCGTACGCATAAATCGCGCCGTGCTTCAGAGTGATATTCGACTGCGACGCGCGCACTGGAAACTTCCACGTGTGCGTGTTGAGGCCGCCCTCTTTGAACTCCATCACTTCGAACTGCGCCTCGATTCCCGAGCACTCCGAGAAGCCCGCGACAAAATAATTCACGGCAACGGTGATGAGCGTTCCCACCGTCGCTTGCGAATCGAGCAGCGTCAGGTAGAAGTTGTAAACGCCCAGCGGATCGATTCTCAGAGCCGACATGCCGCTATGCCTCCACGATCTGCGAACCTTCGACGGAACGGCTGAGTTCAAAAACCAGAAACTCCATGGGTGCAGCGATGGCTACGCCCACCTGGCACACGAGGCGGCCTGCATCGATGGACGGCTGCGGATTATTGGTGTCGTCGCATTTAACGAAATAGCCGTCCGTTGCGCGGTCTCCCTGGAGTCCACCTTTAAGCCAAATAGACTGGAGTAAGACGTTGAGCGAATGGGTGAGCATGCGGCGGAGATCGGCATCGTTTGACTGAAACACCAGCCATTGACTTGCCTTCTCGACAGAGTCCTCGATCATCGAGAGAAGCCGGCGCGTGTGGATATAGCGCCAGATGGGATCCTGAGAAATAGAGCGCGCACCCCAAACGCGGATCCCTCGTCCGGGGAAGGCGCGAATGGCGTTGATACCTGCCCTATTCAGGGGCCCTTGCTGCTGATCGGTCACCGCGAGATCGACGTCGGTGGCGTTGTTGAGCTCCACATTCGCCGGCGGCTTCTCGACGCCAGATTGGTTGTCCGTCCTGGCGTAGGCGCCTGCAACGTGGCCGGAAGGCGGCACGGTACGAGTTGGTCCCTGAAACTCGAGTTCGTCTTCTACTTTCAGCCAGGGATAGTAGACGGTTGCGAACTTTGTCCATTGGGGATTGAAGGTTTGGCTCTGCAACCACTTCAGTGCTTCAGAAGGCTGCAAGGACGTCGTTTGATCGCCGCTGAAAGACAGGCCGGCGGACTGAGGCGTGTCCAGTACAGCAACGCGGTATCGCAATGCGGCACATTGCGCAATCATCGCCTGCTGAATATCACTTGTGGACCACCCGGCAGAAGGCGCTGGGGCTCGTGGCTTCGCCTTCGGAACCGGGTTGGCAGCAGATGGGTCCGGACAAGGTGGTGGTGGCGGAGGCGGGGGCGGCGAGCCATTCGTAGGTGGTTCGGGCGGTGGTCCTACAGCATCAGGGCAGCAGAGAATCGCTACTTCATCGACGATGCCCAGCACGTCGAGCGCGTTCTGAAAATCCTGAGTGGTGACCAGCGTGGCCTCGGTTCCATCCGAACCGCCCTGCAGTTTTGCGACGTAAGTCGCCAACGGCCCGACGCCCACGAGCAGCGAATTGCTGACAGGTCCAGGAATGGAGGGAGGGGCAATCGTTACGATTTGTGAGTTGCTCGTAATGACCTCGAACACGTTGGTGCTCGGCGGATCGTTCGGGTCAAGAGAAAGCAGTGGATAAAACTCTTCCTGCACCGGTTGCGTCGGATCAGTGCCCTGATCCACGGTCACACGAAGCGAAAAGTGGGTGACTGCAATTCCTGAATCGAGGGGCTTAACCTCTAGGCGAATTCCATTGCCCCAAGCACCTGCGGAGTACGCGCTCAACACGCACGCCGTGGCATATTTCCGGACGACGGAGCCCGCAGCGTAAGGGAATTGAAGGCCACGGGACAGGTGAATTTTGGAGCCCACCGGATCTCCCAAAATGACGCGCACTTCACTGATCCCGCCGCCTTCGACGATGACCAGGTCCTGATTGTGGAATTTAGCGGACTGCACCACTTGCAGATCGACGGCATTGGCGGCAGCGCTCGTCTGCAGAGATGATCCATCGACGGCGTAGACCAAATCACCGGTCGAATGCGCTGACAAAGGTGCCGGCTGCACGCTGATGGTCTGGTCGTCTTCGATGGCTGTAACGCTGAAATATTCGCCGCGATCCAGATCGCTGATGGCAATTAGTTCGCCGGCCGAAACAACGTCTGACGATTCGAGTTTGATTTGCTTCTGACCTGGCGCAATGGGAGCGGCGATATAGGTAAGGAACTGGGGAGCAACCGCAGCCGGCAGCGGTAGTACGGCAGTGCTTGCAGGCGACGTGGCTGCACCAACCCGCACGACGTAACAGGTGGTGCCGCCGCTGCCAAAAAATCCGCGAACGGCGTAGGCGAGATAGCTGGTTTCCAAAAATCCACCGAAGATCGTGCGGAAGTCATTCCAGGATGTGAGCTTGACTGCGGCTTTCAATTTGTCGTCATTATTTGCGTTGGGGTCCATGTTGACAACGGGACCACGCTCGGTGAAGCCGAAAAAACCCGCAATGTCGGTACGGACCAAACGAAGGTCGGGCGGAGGTGGAGCCACCGCTTGGTAAATGCCGGGAGTGACGTAAGGGGGAATGGTGCAGTCTCCATTTGCGATGAAGTTTGGGCTCAGGCGAGTTCGAGTCCTTCGTGACAGATTTCGAGTGTCTCAATGGCCACCTCACTGGTTTTGCCGTTGAGCGCAGGGCCTTCCCATTTGCAGGGCCAACCTTCCCGAAAATTCCACGTGAGCGCGGGATTGCGGGCTTCGTCGAGTAGGACTATCGAGCCGTTGGTCCGGCTGGTTTTCCCGTCGATCACCTGCTTGCGCCATTTCCAGAGCGACTCATCGGACGTGTAGCCGCGTTTCAGCACGATGTTGTTGTATTTCATCAGGCCTGGCAGGCGCCTGGCGGTGAGCTGCTTTTCATTGCCCTCGCGGTAGTCGATGACGTTGGTGTCCGTGGTGAGGCCGCTGCATTCACTAAAGCCTCCTTTGACGACACCATCTATCTCGATCAGAAAATTAAACTGTGAGTACGGATCGTTACGTTGTGCCATGCTGAGCTCCTGAATACCCCTTCGCTCTTATCACCTACGCTTCTATAATCCCCAAGCTAGCCTTCGGAAACCTTCGAGCCGCCGGTCCACTGGCCGATCTGGAAGATGACGAATTCCGCTGGCTTTACGGGAGCGATGCCAACGACAACGATGAGGCGGCCGTTGTCGATGTCGGCCTGTGTCATGGTGGTTCGGTCGCAGCGAACGAAATAGGCCTGGTCCTTGGTCGCGCCCTGGAGCATGTCCTGCATCCACAAACCGGTAAGAAAGTCGCTGACGCTGCGGACGACGCGTGCCCAGGTGGGGGTGTCATTCGGTTCAAAGACGACCCACTGCGTTCCTTTCTGAATGGACTTTTCCACGTAGATGAAAAGCCTGCGAACGTTGATGTATTTCCAATCGGGATCGGAGGAGGTGGTTCGCCCGCCCCAGACGAGGTTGCCTTGCCCCTTGAAGAAACGGAGGCAGTTGACACCAATCGGGTTGAGAATGCCCTGCGTGCCATTGTCGATCGGCAGCTGAAGAGAATCGATGCCGATGATCTGCTCGTTGGCCGGATCCTTGGCGACATTTTCCTGCTGGTCACTCCTTGCGTAAATGCCGGCAAGGTGCCCACCCGGCGGGATTAGGGTGATCACGTCTGTGGTCGGATCGACGACATTAAGCCACGGATAGTAGTAGGCCGTGTATTTGGAGATGACGGTCGGTGCAACGCCAGACGGTCTCCCCTCGTTGGCACCTGATTGGAGAATCGCAAAACGGTCCATCTGATTCTCGCACTGGCTCTGCAGCAGTTGGGCGATCTGTCCTTTCGGCTGTGAGTTTTCGTCCGGGCAGCAAAGTAGGGAAACATCATCGAGAGCGCCAAGCGCCGCAAGGCCACTGAGGTTGGCGGGGTCCGCGCTGGAGCCAATAAAGTCGTTGAGTACGAGTGCGGCGCCATCACTTCCCGCCGTGCCGTTTGTCCCATCGAGGAGTGCCACGGCAGCGGTGGGAGGCACGACACCGACGGCGGGCTGGTCCACCGTGACCAGGTTCGAGCCGGCGTTCACAACGCCCTTGAAGTAGGTGCTGGAGGTGGGGCTGGTCGACAGGTTGTCGAATACCTCGGTCTGCGAGGCGTTCGCCGGGTTTTTGGCTGCCGCCAACGTCGCGTTTGGCCAGTAATACACCGCCAGCTTGAACATGTTCTGATTTGCCGGGGCGATCCCGGCCGCCAAGATCTGAAACCCGATTTGTCCTCCGTAAGCACCCGGCCCAGCAGCCGTGATCTTAAAGTTTCCAACCGTCGCCGTGGCAGCCTTGGCGGGATTGGCCGCGTCGATCGAGGTCACCCTGGCAATCCAGCATTGCTGCCCTCCGTTCAGGAAAAATCCTTCAACGGCATAGGCAAGGTAGGCCTGCTTGTTGTTGGTGTCCTTGTAATAAGTGCCGAAGGAGCGGAGAAAATCAGCATAACTGGTAATGAAAGTAGCGGCCACCGGTCCACGTTCCGCAATTCCCAGAAATCCCACGATGCTCGTCGAGACACCTTCGATCGGCTTGTTCCCGGTGTTGACCTCCTGAATGTAAACGCCCGGATATGTATAAGTAGGCATGCGAACTCCTTAGGTGATGTCTATGTCGACTGAAACCGTGGCGCCACGCAGAACGGTAACGTCTTCGAGTGTCTGCTTCGGGTTGCCTTGTTGGGTCACGATCAGCGTGACCGTTTGGCTGCGGCCCGTGATGGCGTCGAACTCCGCCTGATCAAAGAAAAGGACAAACGTGCCGTCCGCTCCGGTCGTGTATCCGCTTCGGGGAACATGCGCGTCGAGTTGGCTGTCGCTAACGAAAGTGGTGGCGAGTTGCGTTCCATTGAGTTCCACCACAGACCCGGAAATGAATCCGGTTCCGTGCACAACCAGCGTGAAAGCGGTGCTGCCTGCCGTTACTGACACCGGGTCGATCGAAGTGATCGACGGTCCTACGGCAACCGTGAGGGTTTGAGCAGCCGAAGTAGTCCCGTTCGGATTCGTGACGGCGATGTTCAAAACACCGGCAGCAGCAACCTGCGCAGCCGCGACCGTGGCGCTCAATTCCGTGGAACTTCCGTAGGTAGTCGGAAGGGCGACCCCATTCAGCTTCACGATTGACCCGGCCACATAGCCGGTTCCGAGCACTACCAGCGTGAAGTCTGCGCTGCCAGCAATGACGGTGGAAGGCTCACAAGCGGAAATGACCGGTGCGCTAACGACAGAAAGCGTATGCGGGTTTGAGAGTTGCTGAGGGGGACCCGGAGTTGCGACCACCACGCTCAACTGCGCAGCCACGGCAATCTGAGCGGCTGACACGCTCGCGGACAGTTCGGTGGAGTTTATGAATTTCGTTTTGACGGCCGCGCCCTGGATCCGGACCGCTGCCTTCGCTGCGAAGCCGCTGCCTTGCACCGCCAAGCTGAAAGCGGCACTCCCTGCGGATACCGAAGGAGGATTGATGGAGTTGACCGCAGGCGCCGCAGCTACAACCAGGTTTTGCTGGTTGGATAGTGTCCCGTCCGGATTGGTCACGGTTACAGAAAACTGCCCGGCGTTGGCTATCGCAGCGCCGGGAATTTCCGCGCTCAGCACGGCACCGCCGAGGAATGTTGTCGCGAGCGCCACACCGGCGAATCGGATCGTCGCGCCAGAGACGAAGCCCGTGCCTTCAACGGTCAGTAGGAAGGCAGGGCTCCCGGCAATAACAACCGCGGGTGAAAGGGATTCGATCACCGGCGTAGTGACGACGGACAGCGTTTTAGAGGCAGAGACCGCGCCGTCCGGATTGACGACTGTAACCGGAAACTGTCCGGGCTGAGCCAACAACGCGAGAGTCACAAACGCACCACTAACCGGAGCGCCCGCGGCCGTCACCTGGCCCCGCACGAGCGTCGTGCCTGAAGGGAACGGGTAGCTCGTTGTGGGCTGCAAACTCGCAAGCTCGCGCTGCGCCAGGTAGGCGGCGCTCTGCGCGGGATCGTCGAGCGTCAGTGCTGGGTCGGCCAAAGTGACGTTCGGGTACCCTGTCCAGGGTTGCGGCCATGTTGTGTCCGACAGCACCGGAAGTGGCACAGTGATGGGAATCGCCGCAGGCAAGTAATACGGTTGATCGGGCGTGCTGGTCACTTTCAGGGTGTAGCTGCCATTGGGCAGATTTGCGAACACGAAAGTGGCTTCCGGATCTTTTCGGAAGAGCGGCGAATTCTTGCCGATTGTCACGTCGACGTTGCCTTGGAGCACGTTCGAATCCGTGAAGCCGTCTCGCAGTTCGAGAACCAGCGAAGGCCGGAACTCGAGGACATCGGGAGATGTCATGTTGAAACTAGGCATGATCAACTCTTTGACGGAAATGTTCCGTAGTTCGCACGCTGGTAAACGACAGGAGAGACAAAGCGCTCCTGCTCGGAATCAACGATCGCCACACGGGCGATATAACAAACGGAAAGACGATACGGAATTTCGAGCGCCTGCCACACGCGCGTCAGCTCTTCGAGCGAAACGGAATTCAGGACCAGGCGTAACTCTTCGCCGCTCTGGCCCAGTGAGCCCTCCAAGTCCGGGCCCTCGAGGATGGCTCGGTCATAGAGTGTTTGCATGCTCTTGCCCAGCACGATCTGCTGTTCGCGCGGAGTACCCACCAGCGGCGTGAGGAGATAGTAGAGATCCAGCGTGAGTGGCGGCTTCCTTTGTGTGCCGCCTCTGCCCTCCACCGGAAATCGATTTTTCAAGTAAGGGTTTTCGACGATACGATACAAATAAATCGAAAGCCGAACCGAGTTGTTGTTCTCCAGATCCGCGGGGGACTCGAGCGAGATACGGTCCTCGGAATCGATGAGTCCCTTCAGCTGTGGATCGGCATTCAGTTCGGAAAAGAGAACTGATACCAACGAATCCCCCAGTTCCGCGATGATGGAGTAGTCGCTCATTACGCGTGGCCCTGGGGCGCAGCGCCAGCAGCAGGAGCGCCACCGGCAGCCGGAGTAGCTCCTGGCGCGGCGGGTGCACCAACACCCTGTCCTCCTGCACCGGCAGCGGCCGCTGCTGGGGCTGCTTGTGGTTGCACGGGATAGAGCGCCTGAATGGCTGCGAGAAGCTGCTGCTGTCGCCCAGCCTGCTTCGCCGCGAGCGCGGCCTGTTGGCTAGCGAGTTCCGCCTGTAGGCCGCTGAGCGCCGCACTTTTCGCGCGAGCATGCTCTTTTGCGGCTTCAAGATCACCCAACCTGTGGCGGAGATCGACAGCCAATTGATGCTGCGAGATGATCTCGGTGGAACTCAGCAGATCCTGAAACTGGAGAACCAGGAAATACATGCTGGCAATATCGGTGGCGTCATCGGCTGCCGTGATCGACGTCCGAAGGGCCTCCAAATTCGTCAACTGCGTGGCAATGTCGTCCTTGTATGCCTTGACCGCGTCGTATTCCTTCTGCCTTTCGGCCTGAACAACCACAGCGCGTTGCGATTCCTGCTGTGCGGAATTTACTTTATCCCATAACTCGGCGAGTGCCGTCTGCAGGGCCGCGATATCCTCATCGAACTCGCAAATCAATTTGTCGATTGGCCCCTTCTTGTCGCCAATCGCGGCCATGACCATGGTCTTTTTCTGATGGTAAAAGTATTCGAGACTGTGAAGCCTTGTCTCCAGATCTTTCACCTGCCCCCCGTAGGCCGTGAGAATGTTTTTCATATCGCTGACGGAGGTGGTCAGATCATTGATGTCAGTTTGCAGGTCCGTTACCTGCTGCGTGATGTGCGTTTGTCGCGCCTGTTGATGCGTGAGCTCGATGTTGAGTTCGTGCAAACGCTCGACAGGATCTGGCGGCTCCGGGCCTCCGGGCTGTCTCTGTGGGGCGTTGTAAGGTTGGGGGCGTTGCGGTTGAGACATTCGAATATGCCTCCTCTTCCATCGGAACAACCTCCAGTGCAACCGCGCTGCCAAAACAAATGCGGTAAAAAAGTCGAAAAATGAGTGTTTTGAAGGAAGACTACGGCGCTCTGTTGGCAGGGTGTGACAACGAAATCCGCGCTCCAACGCTGATCTTGTGCGTTTACATCTCAAGTACTTACATCCTCTCGGGGCCACTGTTCGGGAGATGTGTCACACCGCTGTCTCGGTGTGACAGCGCGGAGAACGAAATCGCAGTTATCTCCGGGAAATGGGCCCAAACTGCTTTTCGTATTCCTGTAGCGCATCCCCAAGAAGCGAGAGAAGTTGTGCCGCATAGGCAGGACTAGTAATGATTCGCGTGTGGATCAACGGGGCGGGATCATCCGAATACAGCTGCCCGAATTCCACGATGAATTCGAGGGCATTCTCGCCGATCTGGAAGTAATTTGCGTACTTTGCGTCCAACATTTCGCGCGTGTCCCTGGTGAGACGAATGAGTGCACGGGAAGTTCCATTGGTCAGCTCGCTGTGGATATTGTTGCGCCGTGATTTCGGAACATCTCAAAACCGCGGGAAAATCTTTTCGCTACACAGAACTTAAGAATCCGCTTGTCCATCCGTTCTGGGATCGCCCCCGGCAAGGTCGCACTCCGTTTCACGCGTCTCAATCCTGTATTTCGTTATCTTGCGGTAGATCTTCATTCGCGACCATTGAAGTTTCTCGGCGGCGCGACTCTTGTTCCAGTGGGTCGACTTCAAGGCATCCAGCAACCGATCTCGTTCCCCAGCAAAGCCTTCGAATAATTGCAGACTGTGACTGCTCATGCAGAGGTGGCACAAATCTATTCGGGGATGCGGCGGATCGATAAAGACGGACTCCAGTGAATTCTTGAGTTCGCGGACGTTTCCCGGCCAAGCATACCCAACCAGCCACTCCATCGCTTCTTCAGTGAATCCTTCTACGGACGCACCGGTCTGACGGTTATAGACCTGAAGGAAATACTCCAAGAGCGGCCGAATATCTTCGCGACGTTCGCGGAGAGAAGGCAACTGAATTTTTGCGACATTCAGCCGGAAATAGAGGTCTTTGCGGAAACGCTGCTCGGAAACCAAACGAGGCAGATCCTGGTTCGTTGCCGCGACGATGCGAACGTTGACGGAAATGCTGCCCTTGCCGCCGAGCCGCTGAATCTGCTTACTTTCCATAACGCGGAGTACTTTGGCCTGAGCGGATGGAGTCAGCTCTCCAATTTCATCGAAGAAGATCGTGCCCTCGTGTGCCTGCTGAATTTTACCCAAGGTCGTGGAATTCGCCCCGGTGAATGCGCCACGCTCGTAGCCGAACAGCTCACTTTCCAAAAGGGTGTCAGGAATCGCCGCACAATTCACGGAAACGAACGGTTTGCTTCTCCTTGGACTGTTGGCATGCACAGCTTCGGCAATCAGATCTTTCCCGGTGCCCGTCTCTCCCAGGATCAGAGTGTTGCAATCTCGTTGCGCGACTCGCAGCAGCCAGGACCGGAGCGACTTCATGACTACACTTTCTCCTATGATCGGGCGACACCCGCGGCCCGTATCACAAGCGCTAACCGTACGTTCCAGGACGGGAACCGGATTAAGAGCAATTCGACAGGCTACCTCTGCGACCCTGCTCAAATCCACCGGAGGAGGAAAGTAATCGGCCACTCCTTCTCTTAATGCAGCAATTGCCAGGTTTTCCGAACTTTCCCACGCGATGAGCAGCACTGGCGCGCTGGGACGCATTTCGCGGAGCCGGCGAATAATGTGAATTGTTAGGGAAGGATCGCTGTGAGTGTTACCTACGAGAAACACACGGGCTTTGGCCACCCGTGACGGCTCCATTCCTTCCGTCGGAACAGCGATTAGCTCCAGGTCAGGTCCAAGCAGTACCTGGAGAGTTTGGCACGTCGACGCTTGCAGTTCGATTTGGGCGATGGTACACGGCGCCACAGGAAACTCCAGCTTGATACCCTTTAGGGGTTTGTGTCATAAATTGAAAAATCGTTGTAACGTAACGACAGAAATAACTTTCATCCTAAGTTGTGATCGACCCGGTTATAGAAAAGTGCGTGCGTGCCCGCCAAGGGGTATCCCTGTCAAGCGTTCCTGGCACTCCCGGCGCAAGAGTCCTGACTCGGTCGGCACGACTGCCAAACTTGTACGTCCAAAATTTCCACTGGCGGTGCTCGGCGCTCCCGAAACAGCATCGATTTCAGCGCGAGCTTCAAATAGGCGGAACGTCCCGGAAACTCGGACGCAGGGAAGCCATGTGAAGAGCAAGTCTATAAAATGTCAATAGTACCCCTGTGGAAAACCCTGACGAGCCCTCCAGTGGGCACCTTTCGCCTGTAGAACTCTCTGTGAACCGTCAGTCGGAAATTCAGGTGGCATCATGGACTCCTTCAGCCGAGACTGTGGCGCAGTTTTCGTTGTCCCCTATCAACCGTTTATGCGCGAGACCCGGGTGGAACTTTCCGGCGCGGTCGAATTCCGCTCCTGTCTGTAGAAACGAATTCCGGAGACAAATTCCTTTTGGGTCTCTCCTCTTGCGCCGATCAATCGAGAAACTCGTACGCCGGGGGCTTGAAAGGGGAGGGGCTCCGCCGAGTGAGTGGTCTCAGTTGGAAGGGACGTTCAACGCAGAAATCCTCCAGCCCTCCTCCGTGGTGAACGCACGTTATTCTGTCCCGGCCAATTAATGCTCTTTATACTCACGTAACCACGGATTCTTGTACAATCTAACCCACTGGGAGGACCCGCCCCCTGGACCACAGGTCGTCATCTGCGGAAACGCTGCTTGCTGCTTGCCTTGAGACAAAAGACGAGTCGGCGTGGTCGGAATTTGTCCGCCGATTTCATCCCTTAATTACAACGGTGGTGATCCGGACAGCGCGCCAATGGAGTGAACCAACGGCGTCGCTGCTTGACGACCTGGTGCAAGAAACTTATTTGAAGCTCTGCGCAGAAGATTGCCGCCTTCTCAGAAACTTCCGCTCGCGACACCCCGGCGCGATTTTTGGGTTTCTCAAGGTAGTCACTGCAAATGTTGTACATGACCACTTCAAAGCCTCACACGCCGCGAAGAGAGGCGGCGGTGGTGTTCCTGCAAGTCTTGAAGAAGAGCAAGCAAGTCAGGTGCACGTACAGGAATCCCCTGGATGCAGCTCCTCAGGGATCGAACAGTCGATTTTGGTCCAGCAAATCGACAGTTGTCTCTCGAGGGCCATTTCGCCGGCCGAACTCCCTCGCTGCCGGCGCATTTTCTGGCTCTACTACCGCTGCGGATTAAGCGCCCGCGCCATAGCTTCCCTTCCCCATATCAATCTGACTACAAAGGGCGTGGAAAGTACTCTCTTCCGGTTGAGTGGCCTGGTGAAGGCCGCGTTCGGGAAACCCAACTGCGAAAAAACCTCAGTCCCGAATGGCTCCAAGCTTGAACAAAAAGGGCTTAGTCGGGCGGGTTCGTTATAAAGGGGAGAGGCAATAGTGGCACGAGCTCACGACCAACATCTGAACCTCCATGAACTTAGGCTGCTCCTGTCTGCCCGGACGGCCCAAGGGTCCGAGAGAGAGACCTCCCATGCGGACAGGGAGGAACTCGACCAACATCTTCTTCGGTGCCCCGAGTGTAGGGAGCTATCGGAACAGGAATTCCTACTTTCCCGGTTGTCCATATCACACTGGAGGAATCAAGGCTCCACACCAAAACGGACCTGTCCCTCCGAGCAAGAATGGATGGAACTTGCGGCAGGGCTCGAGTCACCGACAAAAACCCACGACTGCCTAGAACATGCTATTGAGTGCCCAGACTGCGCCAGACTCTTAAGCCAAGTCGCTGAACAATTCGCGGACGACGTGACGCCTAAAGAAGGGCAAGTGCTCCGGGCACTGCAGAGTGCGGACGAGCATTGGCAGAAGAATCTTGCGCGCCGCATGCAAGCCCTTTCTGCCAAAGACAGCCATCCGGGTCCCGGGAAGCCCCGGTGGGAGACGCGATCTTTTCTTCTTCAATTTGGCGGCGCGCTAGCCGCAGTAGCGATTCCTGTCTTCCTCGCCCTCTGGATCACCATGTTTGAACCGAGCCGGACCGTAAATCGCTTGCTATCGGATGCTTACTCCGAGCAGCGCACGATTGATGTGCGTATGGCTGGTGCACGCTACACTCCGGTCGAGGCATTTCGTGGCACGGAATTGTCTCGGCTTCGTCGGCCTACAAGTCTGCTCGAAGCACAGGTCGCGATTGCAAAGGCACTCTCTAGGAAACCAGAGGACCCGTTCTGGTTGGACGCCCAGGGCAGGGCCGACCTGATGGATGAGAATTACTCCTCGGCTCTTTCTGCGCTGGAGCGCGCTCACCGCTATTCCCCTGAAAACCAGGACATCGCCATCGATCTTTCGACTGCCTATTTCCTCCGAGCGGAAGTCTTGAAGCGCTCCGAGGACTACGGTCAGGCAGAGGAACTGCTCGGGCAGGTCCTTGCGAAAAATCCTGGCAACGAGCTCGCCCTATTCAACCGCGCGATTACCTCCGAACGCCTTCTCCTCTACGAGCAGGCCATCATAGATTGGCGTAGATATCTCGAGATCGACCCAAACTCTTCTTGGTCAGAGGAGGTCCGCAAACGATTAGCGAGCCTGAAAGAAAAAATCGATCTCGAAAAGAAGCGGAGTGAGAGTCCACTTCTCGGGCCTGCGGAGTTTCTTGCCTTTATACTGCAGGACCAAACAAATCCGGCAGACGATCTGGACCAGCGCATCGAACAACAGTTCGAGCTCGCCTTAGTTGACTGGATTCCGAACGCATTCTCGAACGCCCTCGCACCTGGATCTGACAGTCAATCGGCACGACGCGCATCACACCGCCTTGCAGAAGTCCTTGTCGCAAAGCACTCGGACTACTGGTTGGCAGATTTTCTTCGTGATCTGGAGCACAAGCCCCTCTCGCGCCGAGGTCTTCCCTTTTTAGTGGACGCGCTTAAGACAACTCAGGCCACGGACCTTGATCATTCTCGTGAGGCTGCTGTTACCGCGGAAGAGCGATTTCACAAGTCGGGAAACCGTGCAGGTGAGCTGCTGGCCCGATTCGAATCGAGCTACGCAGATCAGCTTTCGCATCAAGTCACGCCCTGCCTCTTGGAATCGAATGTTAAGAACGACTCGTTGCTCGCGCTGCGGTACCCGTGGCTCGAGACTCAGTTCCTTCTTGAGTCCGCCGCTTGCACGAACTTAAATGATGAAAGTGCTCGTATGCTCGCAGCCCGCGCACTTCTGGTTGCAAAGCTCCACCACTATCCTTCCCTCGAGCTTCGAGCCACGACATTCCTTGCCGCCCTTTACCAATATATGGGTGATACTCCTTCGGCATGGAGGTATTCGGCAGAGGGGCTCGCCCGTTACTGGAAGGGCGATTACCCTTTGATGCGCGGTTATAGTCTCTATGCGGGACTCGATCTTGTCGCCGAAGACAAGGAGCAATGGTTTCTTGATGTTCAGTTCTTGCAGGAAGCTTCCAGATTGATCGCCGAGGATCCCGATCTCGAGTTGCGCGCCATCGAGCAACACCGTCTGTCAAATGCTCTCGCCATGACCGGAGATTTCCGAGCGGCTCTCAAAGCCCTCGACGAAGCGCACGCTCTGTCCCTCCGCTCGGCTGACGGAGCTCGAAAAAAGAATCTCGAATTCGAGACCGAGGTGAGCCTCGCCAGCCTGGAACTGCTTCGTTCCGAGCCCTCGAAGGCCGTCCATCGTCTCGAACCACTGCGGAGACAGGCGAGCGCGCTTCTGGACAAGGATCTCGTGTTTGACTATTTCCGGAGCCTTGGTCTCGCCTATTTTGCACTGGGCGATTCCATCCGAGCGAGGCAAGACATCGGGGAGGCATTGGGCCTTGCCGAAGAGTCCCTGCGGATGAACCGGGACGAACGAGACCGGCTGAGCTGGTGTCGCAAGGCGGATCGGACGTATCGAGCGATGGTCCAGCTGAAGTTGTCCGATCCTCCCCGAGAGGCATTTGCCCAATGGCAATGGTTTAAGGGCGCTTCATTGCGCGGCAGCCCGCTAGGAGCTCACAACTCTCCCGGTTTGAACAACCGTTTCTCTCCTGCCAACCCGCCTCCTGTCTCGCTCGTCGTTCCCCTGGATAGCCTCATCGTCTCCTATGCAGTGTTTCCTGAAGGTGTGTATGCGTGGACTTACAGCCAGGATGGCGTCCAGCAGCACCGTCTTGCCATTCGACCAGACAAAGTCGAGTTGCTCGCGCGAAGCTTTGGAGAGCATTGCTCCCGCCCCGATTCCCGACTGGCCGTCGTTATGGCCGAAAGCCGTGAGCTCTACAAGGAACTCTTTGAGCCAATCGAACCTTTGCTTGCCCCTTACAAACATCTAATCATCGAGCCCGACAGAGTTTTGTGGCTTGTACCCTTTGAGTCCCTCCTGGACGGTCGTAATGTCTATCTGGGGGACCGATACGCAATCTCTTTGTCTCCTGGCCTCGACTATCTGGCCGGCTCCGCCCCCTGGCAGGGCATCTCCGACGAAACACGCATTCTGGTTGCGGGAGATCCGGAAACTAAAGGCCTGAGGCCTCTTGAAGACGCGGAGGTGGAGGCAAAGGGAATTGCCCGCCAGTTTCGCTATTCCAATTTGCTGCTGAAAGATGACGCGAGTTACCGACAGATTGCGGCGCAAGTGAACGGTGCCGAAATCTTTCATTTTTCCGGCCACGCCGCTGCTTCGCCCGACGGCGTCGGTCTGCTGCTCGGAGACTCCACAGTCATGAACGCCACGAGGATTAAAGTTTCGGACTTCTCCGGCTTAAAGCTCGCTGTCTTATCGGCGTGCGACAGCGCGAACGGGGCCACAGGTGTATTTGACGACCGCGACAGCCTGGCGAGGCTACTTGTCGGGGCGGGTGTTCCCGAGGTTGTCGCGAGCCGATGGAAGGTGAATTCTCGTGCCACGGCTGCGCTCATGCAGGAGTTCTATGCCCAGTTGTTTGCCGGCAAAGGAGTTTCCCTGGCCCTTCGTGATGCGAGTCAGAAACTTCGCTCGAGTGAGGGATTTGCGCATCCCTTTTACTGGGCTGGCTTCACTGTTTTTGGCGAGAACTAGTCAATCTAAGCGGAGGTTAATTCATGGGTACGCTGCAGCTGTCATTCCACGGACCGTTTCTCTACCGCTTCACAAAGTCGGGAGTCGAGATTTACGCCCCAAAATGCTCCGGACATACGGCTGGGCTGTTCACGGCGAAAAATGAAGTCCCCTTAACCGGCCGACACCGTCTGGGCAACTCCCGGTGTTACCGCATAACGGGTCCAGTTTTCGCACCACCAAACCCTTTGCCAGCACCCCGCTTTTACGATCCCGACAATACCATTCTCGATGCTTCTAAGAGCGCAAAACCGGCGTTTCACAAGTCCCACTTCTGTTTGATCGTTCCCCTCCCCCAAATCGTGATTCCTATGATTCCAAACGATGTCGAAGTCATCGACAACTCTTCGAACCCTCCGGGCACGCCAACAGGCCAACTTGCAAGACGCGCGACAGCTCTTCGTTTCTACTACGATGCTGATCTTTCAAAAAATCTGATGCTCACCCTGGACAATTCGGGGGCTCCGGCATGGATGGCAGACTTCGATGCTCCTTCGCTCGGTCACGATTTTGCCGACGTAGAAGTCCGTTACGCCTCGCAAAACGGAGAAATCGACGAGCATCAGGACGCCCTTGAATGCTTCGACCAGATTGCCAACCTGGCGGGCGTGGACTGGTGGCTCTGCTACGACGATCCCGCGAAACCCCACGGAACCCAGTCATTTGTAAAGAGCGGGAATGATTGCCGTGCGCCCACGATCACAATCCGTTGAGCAGCAACAAAGAGGAATCCTGCGTTCTTCTCACATCAGGCACAATCTTGGCCGCCGGCCACTTCCAGGTAGCGCTCCCCTCTCTCGTCCCGGCGCTGCCAGGATGCTTGGGCGACCGGAAGACGAAGTGCTCGATGTCAGCATCCGCCTACGCGCTTCGACGGAGCACGAGCCCTCCCGTGCGGTACTGTCGCTCTCTGCCGAAAAGTTCGGGAGCAGCTCGCTCGGGAACCGGCGCTACCTGAGTCGCTCAGAGTTTCGGGAATTCCATGCCGCTTCGCCCGCCGATATCGAGAGCATCTGCACCTTTGCAAAAGAGTTCAGCCTTTCCGTAACCGGCACGTCCGGAGCAGGGCGATCCGCCAAGTTGCGCGGTGCGGTCTCGGACATCGAAAAAGCCTTTGGAACTCGCCTGGAACTCTATGAATGTCCGCTCGGGAAATATCAAGGCCACGAAGGAGAGCTTTTGCTCCCGACCGAAGTGCTTCCACTCGTCGAGGGCGTATTTGGTCTTGAAAACCTCCGCCAATCACAGCCATTCCACTCTCTCGGTGGAAATCGGTTCGAGGCCGGTTCTGCCTCCGCGATTGAAAAGATTGCCGCTCACTACCGTTTCCCCAGCGACCTTTCCGGAAAGGGCGAATGCATCGGGATCCTTGCGTTTGGAGGTGGGATCGCTCTCTCTGATTTGCAACGCTACTTCCACAAGCTGCATGGGACCGTCCCCGATCTTCGATTTCAGGGAGTCACGCCCGCCAATCAACCAAACCTCAATTCTCAACATGATCGAGAACTGGCTCTAGACATCGAAATAGCGGGTGGGCTCGCTCCGGGAGCCCGGATCGTAATTTACTTCGCGACAAATGACGAAAAAGGCTGGGTCGACGCTCTCTCCGGAGCCATCCACGACGATGAAAACAAACCCTCCATACTCTCGATCAGCTGGGGGGCATTTGAGGAGTGGTGGGGGAGAAACACAATCAGAGTCCTGACCCAGTTGTTCGAAGAGGCCGCAACTCTTGGAATCACGATTTGTGCGGCTTCTGGCGATGACGGTTGTGCGATGGACGGCGATGGCCACTGCCGGGTCACTTTTCCTGCTTCAAGTCCCCTTGTTCTCGCCTGCGGCGGAAGCAGTCTTCTTGCGGATGACAAGGAGATTGTCTGGAATGTGCGGAATAAGAGTGCTTCTGGTGGCGGGATCAGCGACGTCGTAACCCGGCCGGATTGGCAATCTTCTCCCTCCGCTCTCGCTTCGCCCGCCCCATCTCGCCGCAATCCGAATTTCGATGGCCGGCAACTCCCGGACGTAGCTGGCGCCGCAAGTACCACTTTCAACGTGTATGTTGGCGGCTGCTATCACAATGGTGCGGGCGGCACGAGTGCCGTGGTACCCCTCTGGAGTGCACTCATCGCCCGACTGAATGAGGGTTTGAAACGACGCGGGTTACCCGGTGTCGGCTACTTCAATCCTCTCTTGTACAAAAACCGTTTTATTCAGAATACCTTCCGCGATATCACCGTTGGCCACAATGACCCCTATGGAAGAAAGGGCTACGAGGCGCAGTCGGGCTGGGACGCTTGCACTGGCTGGGGAACGCCGAATGGCGAGAAGCTTCTCGAAACACTCGGTTCGTAATTGGAATCAGCAAAGTGTCGGGCTTGTCTTTATCTTTAGCCAAGCCGACAACAACAAGCAGAAGAGTAAGCCTTAACGGACCCCAATTCGCGCTCCGGCAGAGCGAATTCGAGCGATTTACCTGCAACTCAAATTTACTAGCTCTGCCGAAAGCACCTCAAGAATTCCGCTCCAACGAAAGAATAACGCTTATCCCGCGTCACCGAACGTGGACGAAACATCTCGAAGGATATGGCCCATGAAAATCTCGTTTGAACTCAGTCCGGGTCAACTGGTTCACTAAACACTATCGCTTCCGCCTCCTTTTCAAGAGCGCCTTTGCGCCGTCTCGAAATCGGAACCGGATGAGACCGATCACCTCTCATACGGTCTCTTCTTTGTAGAGCGATGAACCCAACTCCTCCGTTGAGAAGAAATCGCTGCGCGCTTTCAGTTCCCGGATCAATGTCTTCCGGGGGACTTGAGTTTCCGGGCTCGATCCATACTTCCCCGACATGGTAGACACCATGGACTTGATGCGCCCCGACGCTCCTTTCGCGCCCCGTTTCGCTAAGAGATTCCAAAGTGACTTCGGTGTCGCGTTCCTGCTGCCGTGATGCCCAACCTTGTATAGATCCGTCGACTGCACGAGATCTCTGTATTTCTTTTGACCAAGTGCGTAAGACCAATTCTCGATTTGTGCATCTCCAGGAAGAAGGATTCGTTTGCCTGCAACTTCAAGCAAAAGAATCACGCTGGTATTGTTCATCGCCTTATCGAGTATCCGAACCAATCCCAAAAGCTGGTCCGCTCGAACTGCAGCGGCTCGTTTCGCAAACCACCTCGTGGCCAATGGATACGTCTTGTTTTCACTCGCTAACTCGAACAAGGGTTTTGCGTGAAGGGTCGAAGGTCCTCCCCCTTCAAGCTTCCAGAAGTTCGCTTGGGTTAGCCAGAATTCCGATGGATTCTCACGTGCCTCGGTCTTGATCTTCTGTGATTGCTTGAGCGTCGGAGGTCCTAACACCCAGACTTTCACGCCTGGCAAGGCCTCCGACCAATCGAGAGAATAACCGGCGTTCACATAATGACGCGTCTTCCCCATGGTCATTAGGTTCTTAACGGCAGAAAGATTCGGTAGGTTGTTTTGCCCGGCAAAGGACAAATCCCCTAGCGACGGAGCGCCGAAGCGCCAGAAGTGTCCAGACTCTTGAAATGCTTTTCCTGCGAACAGATTCATTGCCTCAAGCGTGCTTCGAAACTGCAGCGTAACGTCCTCGGGACTTTCCTGGGCATCGGTCTTTGCTCCCGGCGCCTCCGTCCAGGGCTGGACCACCATGTCCGGTCGGCATGAGGCGATGATCTTCCCGGAGCTCTCCTTGCCTTCGGTCGAAAAACCGCTGATGTGATCCTTGTGTCGGTGGGTGGCTACAACAACATGCAACTTCCCATCGCAACGCCTGTAAATGTCCTTTGCAATCAAAAGCATTTGTTGCTTGTTGTTGCCCTTTGGAGTTCCATTGGTTCCAAAATCTACCAAAAGAAACCGCTCTTCCGATCCATAGTCGAATGCTAGGAGATAACAGTCTCCGAATCCTACTTGATAGCTCCGGATCACCACCTTCGACGGTTTAGTAGAACTGGCCATGATAGTGAACCTCCTCCGACGATTTTTCGACCCCAGCCATCAGGCGAAGTCTGTGCATCTCAGAGAAACGACGCTCTCCCTGATCATCGGATTCAAAGAATCCGCTATCCCACAGGTACGCGAGACGCTCACCCTGTCTTTTCTCGTTCAACACCTTCGTGCGGACGTGATATTTCAGCTGCCCGTACTCGTTGAAAATAAGCGCTCCGCCGCCATAAAGGGTGATCGGCGTCTCGCCTGGCATCTTCGCAGGCGTCTTGATGCCGAATCTCTTAAGCTCCGCCCCATTCAAATTCAGGATCTGGACATACTCGGCAACCGTTTCGCGCAAAAGAAATCCGTCGATCGAGAGCCTTAAGCAGGGACGCACGGACTGAACTCGAGTGTAGGCATCCTCGCAAAGTCCCAGTCCCTTCCTGTTTTCCCACAGGAAACGAAACACCTCATCCGGATCCTGTTTCATCGACTCGAAGTGAGTCCTCGAATAATCGAGAGCGATTTCGGGCGGTGCCCACAAGTTTGCCTGGCCGTTCGCGCGACGGCCTGTGGAAGCCTGTACCCCATACGCTGCAAAGCTGTCCGATATCACTTCCCGATAGTGGTACTTTGCATCGCTGGGTTGAATCTCATGATCGGAAGTGATTAGTGCGCTCCAAAAATCTCCAAAAAGCAGGTCGGTGACCGGACTGTAGTCCAAAGCGCGAATCACCATCGTCAAGAGGTGATCAGCCGCGGTGCGGCCTTCCTGGGCCACCTTCGTCCGCAGCAGTCGTTTTTCAGTTCCGTCTCCAAGTTCACCTATGCGGCTAAGCCAAATGCTCAAAAATGAGTTCATCAAAACGGCGACGAAAATCTCTCCCCTATTGTGGGCCTCCTTGTACCTCTCCTGTTCGAGTAGCTTCTTGTTGGGCGGAATCGCTGCAGAGCGTCTCAACGCAGACCTCCGTGGATCCACCTCTTCGCCCAAGCCAAACAATGCCGTTTGCAACAGATTTTCCTTCGTTAGCCACTTCTTCTCCACGAACTGTGCACCTCGTGTCGGGGCCTTTTCATCGAGCAGTTCTTCGACAACCCCGGGCAACGAGAAGATGGAAAGCAGGGCTACGACATCGGCAAATCCTTCATGAAATGCCGCCTGGTCGGGAGAGGACGGAAACGTGTAGCGCGCTCTCAACCCGTCGAGCAAGGCATGCGTCGTTTCATGAGCCACTACGTCGTGGGAGAGACACGTAAATATCTTGTTTCCCTTGTCGTTGTCGAAATATCCAAAAAACAGTCCTCGGTCTCTCTTCGAGTAAAAAGCGTTGGCTTCGGCAAAACCATGTGGGGCCACGTGAATCTGATGTCCGTCAAAACTCCAGGAGACTCTCCGTCCGAGTGCGAATTCAAACCGCGCCAGGGTCCGCATCACGATCGCATAGACATTTTGTGCATGAAAATCGAGATTTCGAACCAGTTGTTCGATAGGTTTCTGAGATACAGGAACCGTTGCAGAGCGGTAGAGACAGCCGGAGGAGGCGTCAAAGTCCACGACGTACACTCGATAGCCACGCGGACCGGAACCCAAGACCTCGCGGGGAATCTCGGCTTCGGCCGTCAGGATCTTCCCTCCGACCTTGACCGTCGGGTCCTGCGCCAGAATGGTCATGGCTCTGGTAACCGACTCTTGCAGGTCCATTGCTTCGCTGCTCAATCTCATGGGTCGCCCCAAACTGAATCCGCGCACGTCTCGTCCCGAAGCCCGGCGCTATCTTCTCTTCTTCCTCGAAACTGAAATTTCCAAAGATGCAAGCTGTTGCGCCCGCACTTCGCTGGGTGCGATTGCAAGGTCAAATACTCCTGCCGGCTCAAATTTGCGAAACGCCTTGCCCGATGAAAATTTCCTCGTCTTTTCAAGTTCCTGGGCAATTTTCTTCCCGCTCCAAGTCACAACTCCGATAAAGCAAGGCGAGTTCACAACAACTTGGCCTTGTTCTGTCACCTGCACATTTACGCTGGCATCCGCCCTGAACATACCGTTCGCTTCCGGTCCGCTGAATTTCACGGTCGCCCCCTTTGCATTTTTGAACGTATAGGTAAACGCACTCGCCTGAAGGGCAGCCACGATGACCAAATTCGACTTGTTCAGTATGTCCCTCATGCACGGCGACTTCGGATCCTGCTTCAGCAGGTAGTCCATGAGCGCGCCGGTTTGAATCGTGTGATGCGACAAGCCTCCAAGAACGACCGTCGCCGACCGTACATCTTTGGCCTCCAATTCCGCATTAGCACTTCCCGCGCCAAAGATCTTCAGGAGGAAGCTAAATACAGCGTTGACTTTGAACTTGAACTCTCGTGCAAACGTCAGCGTGTCCACGGAAGGATCGGGAGTGATTTCCAACGGTGGGTTGGGCAGACACGAGTGGGCATTTCTCACAATGAAGAGATGGCCCTCGAAGAAGGAGAAGATCGTCGTCGGCTCACTCTTCGTCCGAGGCAGCGGCAGAGCCGAGTATTTGGCTTTTTCAAGTGCTTTTTCGAGTTCCGAACTCATTGTAATTGCTCCTCGCGGCTTATCCCATTGTCGTCACAGGGTCAGAATTTGTTAATCGCTCAAACATTTGAGGTGCACATCGGCCGCGTCAATTTCCATTCGAATGCCGTTATGATGGGGGTTGCCTTCAATGCCCATTTCGAGTGTACGGTGGCGGAAATCCAATCGTCGATGCGTACGAATTGATTTCGTCCATGCCCGCTGCGTGAAACGGTCGCTTACGAAATTCGTAGCGCTCTACCACGGACTGCAAGACACTTCTATTCGTAGTGGATACGAGAATATTGAGTGCCGTTACATACGCTCCCCTTGCCAGTTGTTGTTCCGTAAGTCTGGCCGTCCGAAGTTCCCTGCGGTTGAGCTCCAGTACTTCAATCGTTGTCAGGCCTTTTGGTGTCAAGTTTTCCGCATGGGCCGGTTTCTCGGAATCCGTGCTGGCCCTGAACCGAACATGGTCAAACCAGCGATCCTCGTCCGAGCGCAGGAGAAGTGGTTTTTCGTTCTCAAGGGAATCTCCTGGACCTCGCGCACGAACACCGGCAATAGGAAAATGATTCTTCTTCGCCTTTTGATTGCACAGCTGACAGGAAGGCAGGTAGTTGCTCGGCTCGTAGGCCAGCCACCAGTACCCGGGATGTGTAGGGTCTTCGGTCACGCGGCCCTTGGGTCGGTAATGCTCCACATCCCCATAGCCGAACGCTTCGTACCCACCGTCGCAATAAGCGCATCTGTGGTCGAACAGATCCTGTAGGTGCTCTTTCAAGTCGCTCCACAGACTCGGGAAATCGAACTCTCGATCGTCGTGGCGTTTCTTGGCTTCCTCAAAGGCCTCTTTGGTCGCTTCTTTCCATTCCACGGCGAAATCATACTTTTTGACGGAAACAACCTCATATTCCTTTCCCTCAAGGAAAGCTCGTGCCGCGGCTTCTGATTCCGCACAGACGAGCCGCGACGACGGCTTTTTGTTCGGTGACTCCTTTTCCTTTACTCGGCAAATGTAGTTGGGCGCCTTGAACATCATGGCCTCCTCGATCCGGTGATGTTCTCCTGCATCTGCACTTTCGCTTCCTCGATGAACTTCTGACGTTGTTCGACCGAGAGGTTGCTCAACTGCGCTTCGAGGACCTGTTGCATCTTGTCGAAGGCCAGGCGGGCTAGTTCCGTTTCATGCGGCGCCGGTGCTCGGATTTGTAGGTTCTCCGCCAATTTCTCGAGCTCACTCTTCTCCTCCGCAGTCAGGTTGTCCTTAGCGGCGAGAATGGTGTATCGGTGCCGTACGGCCTCGATATCCGGCGTGAGTGTGCTATCCATGTTGAACAAATTGGTGGCTGTCAGAATCTGATCCGCACGTAGCCCCTTGAGTTTTTGTTTGGGCCATTCGAGAATCACGCGCCCGGCATTCGGCTCACTCGGGTCCGCTCGGCGGGCGACGCGCACTTCTTGACGATCCATTCCGGCAACGATCAGAGGCGAATGCGTGGTAGCAATGAACTGCACGTTGGGAAACAGCTGTTTCAACGAGTGAACGATCAATTGCTGCCACTTGGGATGCATGTGCGCATCGATCTCATCCATCAGCACAAGGGCATGCTGGTCGAGCAGCGAAATCGGCCCGCTGTTAGGTTCCGGTTGCAGATCGTCTGGCCCTTGGTTGTAAAAGTCGTTGAGCCGTTGCATTAGGATCCCGACCCAGCCGAGCAAGGACTGAGTACCCTGGCTCACCATTTCAATGCGAAGTACACCATCGTCGGTTTCGACCCGAACCTCCTTCTTCCGCGCGTCAATCTGTACCTTCCCAAGTTTCAGACCAGGCGTAAGCGCACGGATCACTTGGAAGAACTGCTCAATTAGACTCGTAAACTGATTGGAAGCATCTCCCCTGCGAAGAAATGACCATGGACCACGATTCGAAGCACGCTGGTCTTTGTCCCGATAATCGAGGTCAACGAGCCATGCCTTGAGTTTGTCAGGACGGGGATCGACCTCCCCGGTAATCAACGGCATCAGGTCGCTGGCTGTGAGACGCTGCAATCCCTTTGGCGGAAGGTCGCCGACCGGTGTAAGTGTGAAGCTTCGCAGGGGAGGAAAACCGAGTGCCAACCAGCGCTCCACTTCGAGCGGACGTGAACCCCGGGACTGCACGATGGTTCGGTCGCCCTTGGTAATGACTGTGGTGTACTCGTTCCCTCCATCCGTACGGAGAATGATCGAAGCACCGTCCGTCTCTTTGCCGGCCGTGATCAGGCGGCTTGCAAATTCGCCTGCTTCCGAGCCTGCAAGACCGACCGCAATCGCCCGCAGCACGGTAGACTTCCCGACGCCATTGTCCCCGAGCAATACCGTCCATTTTGAGTCAAGCTCCAACGTCATGTCGTCAAAGGGTCCGATGTTTCTTAGGGTAACGCTCTTCAGCCTGGATATTCCTTCGGGCCCTCGTGGTGCAGAACTCGTCACAATTCGCGGCGTAACAGCCGACACGAGCTTAACGAGAAAGCGCTCCACCTCCGAGAATCCCAATTGCGAGGAGAACGGCAAGACTTGGATACCGTACCTTCTTCGCAGCAGGTCCGCCTTAGCTCTCCAAGCTCCTCCGTGCGCAGCAACCAGGGCGAAATGTCTTTGCTCCGCCCCACCTGCGATCTTTAGTCCCGAAAGGTAGGACTCGATGCCCTCGAAACCTGCGCCAATAAAAAACAACGTCCTCGAAAAGAACAATGTTTCAACGAACCGGGAAAATAGCGGGTTTCTCGCCATCGCTTCGTCGAACTGCGATCGCCCAATCAGCAGTGAGCCCGGTTTGTCAAGCGAACCGTACAGCTTCGCAAAGAAAAACTGCTTCTTCGTCAACAGTTCGAGCAACGTTCCCGAGTCTTGGTGGGTATAGACCGTTCGAATCTGATCCCTAAAGGTTGTTTCGAGAAGTTGATCGAAACTCGTGGATAACAGCCCCGACAGATTGAGCGAGCGAAGTAGATGATGCGCCGCAGTAGGCCGGATGTCCGGCCGTAAATAAGTCCGGACCAGGAAACTCTGCAGCATTTCCGGGTGGCCCTCAAGCTTGTCTACAAGTTCGTCGGCAACGACGTTCCATTGCCCTTCGCTCATCGCTTCTTGCAGGGACTCACTCTGCTTCGAGTCGAGCAAGTTCTGCCTGCTAACTTCCGTGAGAAGAGATTGAATCATCGGCTGCCAGGTAGGCAGCCCCGCTTGGGCGCCAAGCCCCGCGCCAATAAATGCCACGCATTCACCTGCAACGCAGGCTGAGATCAGCTTCTCAGGAGGTTCACCCAGTGTAATGATTGCCGCCGATTCTGTAGAGCTCCCAACGACCACGGGCTCAAATGATCGCCCCAGCTCACTGCGGACGCGAACCTCGCGCTCCCTCCGGCTTTCTTCCACCCAGACCATAATTAGGGGAATCCCTACGAAATATAGGGCCCAGAAACCAAGCCAGCCCCCAGCGATGATATACCCCCACCTGTTCATCACCCGACGTTCAGATACATTGGCCACGGTCACACCTTCCCGCGTGCCAAAGGCCAGTTTTCCTGTCCTTAAACCCTCTTGCGACGATTCAATATTCCCGATCGCAAGTAGTGTGGTGCCAGTAATATCATTGACGAGAAGCTTCGGCGGACTGCCATCCTCGAGTGCATAAATTCCCCGGAACCCTCCACCCACTAAGACGGTCTGCCCGTCGCAGTCTACCGATTCCGCAACGCCTGGAGAACGCAGTTCCTTCTCGTGCCGTTGACCCGATCCGTCTGCAGGCCAATAGAGAATAGTGCCTAGGTCGGTACCAACTGCCGGCGTACCGTTTCTGGAAAGCGCCAGCGCCACGAGCCCCAATGCTCGTGTCGGCTGGTTTGGGACGCGAAGCTCCTGTTTGTCAATCTTTGGGAACCGCGAAAAGTCGAGAATCATTACTCCGGAGGACAGCGCACATACGACCAAGGCTCGCGATCCCACTACATCCACTGGACAAGGTGCCGGAGCCGCAAAAGAGTCGATGACTTTCCCCTCTCGCAAATCGAAGACACCAATCTTCCGGTTGTCTTCGTCTTGGAGAATCAACCCGGTGGGGCCCGCGAATTGAATGCCGACCAGGTGGGCCACCTCTGCAGGCAGGCTATAGCTGATGACTCGACGCTGTGGAGCTTGTACCTTGTCTACAATGGATACGACTCGGGTTCCTGCAGATAGTGAGGCCTCTCCCACTTGCCCACTCTGGCCAGGGAGGTGCCATACCGTGGGACGAACTGCTCCAGTCGATTGCTCCCCGAGCAAAGTCCAGTAGAGCTTCCCTCCCCACGTCCACGCGACACCAAGGACATTCTCTGAAACGGCTACGAGCGGGCTCGATGTGAATCGATCGACAACCCCACTCGGTTCCGTTCTTGCCAAGGAATTGGCCGTCGTTCCTAAAGGATATTGCGCTGTTAGATTCGGGCTCTGCGGCACGCGCGAATTGAGGCCTGGGAAGACTTTCCTCTCGCGGGATTGCGACGAAGGGTTTCTCTTGTTTCCCTCATTCCCAGTCGGCGTGAGTTCATCCAGATCCAATTGCGCTTGAGCTGGAATGGACTTGCCCGCTGGCCATTGAAGAAGTGTGACTTTCCAACCCTCTTGCCGATACCCGTAAAGCTCGCCCGTCGGCGAGTACCACAGCGCAGAGAGCTGCGCACTTTGCCCCAGCCGCGACTCCGACGCAACCACCTGGGATGTTTCGCCCCATTTCTTGATCGCCTCCCAGGCGGCATAACCGGTTGCAAGAAGCGCCAAGAGGAGACCAAGGCCTACGACCGCTAGGGACGAATCCGGAGGTACGAACGGTAGGTGCCCTATGAACTGCCGAAGGAAATAACCTGGGGCGATACGTAGGATTTGGACAGATGGAAGCAACGCCCACCGGTTGGGTTGCGTCAACATACCTATTTAGAACGCAAAATGGCGGGAAAACCCTTCGGCGATCGGATTGCTCATTAGACCGAGCTTGCGAGCGGCCTCGAAGTCGCAATTCACCCCCCCGAATGCAAGTGACGGTATGCTGATGTTGACAACGATGACTGATTTTTCGCTGATGGACCGCACTATTTCGCCGTCGTGTTTGAACGCATCCGGACAAGGACCTAGATGGCTACTCTTGCTGGTCGTCCTTGAAGCGTGCACTAAACGTTCCTGAAGAAGATCATCGTTCTGTGGGCACAGATTCTCCAGCGCCCGAGATTGTGATCCCAAAAGGGGGTGTTGATGCCGACCATGTATCTGATCTGCGGACTTCCATGCACAGGTAGGGGTGCACCCTCGAAAATCGTTGGCTCGAATATTTGCAGGCCTGACCCTAAAAAAAGTGTGCCCCGCTCACGGAAGCCCGCGATTGTTGCGGTGTTCGTCGGAGTAAACCCCGCCCGTACGAAGAGCTTGTCAATGCGCCTTCATACCGCCTCCCAAAAAATCGGGCGCTGAACAGCAGTTATGTCGGCACCTAGACCGCCGCACCTCTGGCAACTCGCAGATTTACTCCTGCCCCACAAGCGCTTGCTGCATTTACAACAACAGAACTCGCGCCAGTTTGTCGAAGCAAGATGCTGAGTGAAGAGTTGGTCGAACTGCATGTTTAGAAGTACCCGGCGAAGATTGGCTATGGTCCACAGAACCCATCACGTTCGCGGCGTTATCCCGGAGAATCGCCTCTACGGCGGAATTGCCAACCTTGTGGGCGCCGGACGATTCGCAATCAACGGCCATTGAGCGTGCTCATGATAGACATCGACCATTTCAAGAACTTCAAGGACTCCTTCGGGCACGGGGCAGGTCACAGGCGACACCTTGCTCGCGGCGCTAGGTGTATTTTTGCGGAGTCACACTCGCGGGGACGATATTGCCTGCCGCTACGGAGGCGAGGAGTTCGCGCTCATTTTGCCGGATGCCCCGCATGAGTTTGCCTGCAAGCGCGGCAAGCAGTTGTGCGAAGAGGTCAGGAACCTCAATATCCAGTACCACGGGCTGGATTTGGAAATATCACGCTTTCCATTGGCGTCTCAAGCTATCCGGAGGATGGCGAATCCCCAAGCAATCTCATACGAATCGCCGACGCCGCTCTATACCGCGCTAAGAGCTAAGGACGCAATCGCGTAGTGAGCGGTCAACTTACAAAAACTGATGTCCAGTCCCAAATAGTTTCAGGCGCTTGAGCCATCCTGTCGAAGGGGTGGGCCAGAAGGGCCACAGTTTCAGCTCGTCCACGCTTCCTCAGCACTTCGCCAAATTGCTTAGAACCGGGATGCCAGCACTCCTTCAAAGTGGATCCTTTCTCACCTCCGCTGATTGAAAAATTCCCAATCACGTCAGGTTGTCACTGATAAACGCCCTTACCCCACAATGAGATCTCGCTGACTCCCCAGAAGTCCGGTTCGCGGACATCACCACACTTTTCCCCGAACCCCGTTTCAGGACGTCACGTTATCTAGAATTGACTGAATTCCGATCTGCGCCAAGTATCATGATTCGAGGTTTCGCTATTCCGGTATGGTCTCAGGATAGAGGGCCCCAGAGGGTTTTCAGACTCGGAGAATAGTGACGCAAAGGCGCGAATCGATTCCGCGAAACTCATCTTCTGATGTTGGGCGTTCAGTGAAACTCTTCATGTGCTAGAGCCGCATAGGCGAGAGACTTCTTCCTTGCTTCGTTTCTTTGTAAAAAAGGCTCCGCAGCAGTGTAGACAGCCGCCGTTAGTCCGGCTGTGCCGAATATCGCGGGTCCAGCGGGATGGAGCCCTGTTGGTATGGCCGCTAAAACAGCAGGAGGAATCGCGCAAAATGATCCAAGGATAATCTTTGACCATTTCAGTTTCATACGGTTTGCGATCTCTTCGACCCGGAGTTTGAGAATATTGAGCTCAATTTCAGTATTGCGCTCGCGTTCCTGTTCATCTGAGATCAGCGCGAGCTTGTTCACTCGCGATTCGATGTCAAGGCGAAACCCTACCAACTCCTTCTGGTACCGCAATTTGAAGTCCATTAGCTCCTGTGGCGGAGGAGTCTCCGCCGGGCTCGGAAGGACACCATTCAGGATGACAGTGCGCAGTTCCTCGAGAACAGCTGAGTTGCGAATAGGTGCGAAGATGCGTAGCCGCTTCGTCAAAAACGGTTTGAGAGCAGATTCACGATCAGTTATAGGCACGAAATTCGATTGGGGACGCTGGCCCAGCACTGCCGCTAAATAGGCCATGAAAGCTGCGGCTATCTCAGGCTCGACAAAATACCACGACGAGTCTTTCGCCTTCTTTTTAGCAAGGCCTCGTTTGACAAGTCCGTCGCCTATGTTCTCCATCTTTTCTGCGTGAATTTCTTCCCACTTCTCCACAGGCGTGCGTTTTCGTCTTTGCAGCCAACGCAAATTACGCGCTTCGGCGTCTACGTAATCAAGAAAGCTTTTACTAAAGAGCGGAATATCGTAGATGTGCATTCCTGGTATGACTTGTTCGACGAGGCCAACGCTAACGAGTTGAACCATATACTGACCGAGCCGGTCAGGGTTCTCCAAAAACTCAGAGGGCACGATCGAGCCCACATGATCCCAATATAAAAGAACCCGTGTGAACCAAGACGATTCAGGCACCCGAATGTAAGGGAAGTACAAAACATTGTCCGCCACGGTGACCTCCTAGCTGTTTCGGGCGCGGCTAACGGGAGTGAGACCCACGCTCTATCGGCAACAAATGCATCCGAAGCGAGTTGATGAAAGTTTGTTACACCAGTAATTGCCGTAATGTCAACCTCGTAAAAGTCAGCATGCCTTGTTCCTCACTGAAATTCAGAAGGTGGTCGGGAGTGATTAAGATGTGAGGGGCCCAGAAGATTGTTGGGAGATGTAAGCCCAGGAGCTTGCAAGAGCCTTGGCGAGGGACAGTAGTTTCTTCGAGCAGCATCAGCACTAAATCGTGGGTAGCTGCTGCGACAGAGTTTCGGTAAGTGCCCTTCTGACCAGCCACCCAGCCTCGGAGAATCACGCACTAACGGGAGGTATTCCGGGCCAGAAGTCCGGATGTGGGAAGTGATCTGTTTCTCCTGTGTTACGTGCTATCCGGAATTCATTCCGGGCCAGGAGTCGGATTCTAGGAAGTTACAATGATCAAGGTATTTGGTGCGGAGGCGCCGGTTTTCCAAACCGCCGCGATGCAGAACGTTCTCACGCGTCAAATCTGATTACGATAAATCGGGATGCTCGGAACAATTGTCTGCAAGACCGCTGTAGATAGCGCGCCTGCTTGGCAGGCAGGCGTGCTACCTAGGGCAGTGGGCTTTCGATCCACGACCCGTTCCTGTGCAAATCGTTGGAGGAGTTACAAAAATCTGCTCCCTCAAGCTCCCTAACGAGACGGCAACTTCCGTTATTTCAGTTGTATAGAAACACGGTCAGTGGCAGTCAGAGCGGCTCATCACAGCGTTGTACTCGTCTTTGCTATAGCTTATTGCTTCTTTCCTTCGAGACCTAATATCTCGTCGATCGTTCCTCTCACGTCTGGATCCTGATCGGCGAGTTCGTCCAGGACCGATTCAAATCCGGGTTCCCCGGCTTTCGGCTTGGGACGACTCAGTTCGTCGAACTCTTCTACCGTGACCACCGTCTTTAGAAATTCGAGACACACCGTAAAGACGTTATCTAGCGACGTGCGCTCCTTTGCGAATAGGAAAAGCTTTTTCACGTGGGCTTCATCGCGAGGGAATCCCGCCAGGAGTGCTCCTAACAAATCGTCAGGTCCGGGGCGAGATCTCGCTATCGATTCGATTCGACACAGTTCATTAAGTAGAATTTGATCCTTGGTTAGCGTTTGTTCTTCCTTCTTCTCGTAGTTCGTTAATCCCACGGTGTTGACCCTCCCGGGGCGATCGGTGGAGTTGCTGGCACAATTGGTGCGGACGGCTGGTCGGCCAATTCCCTAGCCTCTTGTTTCAGGTGTTTGGATTTCTGTTTGAATCGGTCAACTCGGTCCAGTCGGATCAAAAGCCTGGAAGCGCTTCCCAACAGTTCGTTATCTAAGGTTTCAATCTTTAGAATCGCGTTGAGACCCTTTCTGATCCCATCGAACAATCTTTTCGAGCCGATAGCTGGATCCCGCTCGATGTCAACCAGTAAAAGCCGGAGACGACTGAGCCGACCAGCTGACGATGGCATCTTCAGTGCTGCTCGTAAGTTCTGAATTTCTGCGCGTGGCATTTGTGCTCCTAAAATGCGAAGGCGGCGACCAGGTAAGTGGTGACGCCGCCCTGAAAAAGGTTTGATTGGTTTCGTTACTTCTTCTTGAAGGTCTCGCCGATTTGTTCCACGCGGCCCAATTTGATGAGGCCGTTTACGGTGGCTTTGATGTATTCGACTTTCCTGTGCCGTTGGTAAAACTCTTCTCGGATATTCGCCAGTGTCACTGGTTTTTCTTGCTTCTCCATCCACTGGAGGAGTTTGATCTGACCTTTGCTGGTGCCGTTGAAGATGTATTGTGCCGAATCTTCACAATAATTCCACAGTAGCTGTGCCGCACGGAGGTGCTTCACATCCACCACAGAAGACTTATCAAGCATGGCGTAAATCAAAGCAAGTCGACGAATGTGCGCCGCGGCTCGTGAAGTCATCTTACCGGCCAGTCCGGGAAGGTGGCTGTTCTCGATTTGGAGGTACATCCTCGCCCAAGTCGTTTTAGCCGAAGCTGTCAACCCAACGCATCGCTGCTTTTTCGCAAATTCGAGAACGTCGTATATCTTTAGTATTTCCTGTGACCAGTCAATTTCCGGTCCACCCAATGGACAGAGTTGAACGCGGTAAACGTAGGTGTAGAGAAACCTATTACCGAATCCATTTTCGTCTGCGCCGTCAGGCATTTTGCTGACAAGCTCACTTCGGGTTGTGTCACCGCTGATGCTGAGGTGCGGTTCCTGGCAAACTAAGCTGTTATTGAAACCGTCAGCGCTTTGACCTTTGACGATGTTCTTTAATGACTTACCGTCCCAACCGTCGCGGAGAACGACATCCGCTCTCGATTCAGACTTACCAGCCAGCAAGAACACGGACGCCAGTTCGCCTTCGCGAATACACAACCGTTTGTCATCGACGCCAGGCACGAGCGTTTCTATGAAGCTGTTGGTTTTCTTATCGAATCGCCTCTGCACGGCGGCATCTTTGAGATTGCCGATGATAGCTTCAGAAGATCCGAATCCTGAAATCGTTCGGTCACTGAACCAGAAAGCATCCACTTGTTTCAACAAACGATCTATTTCGTCGCGACCACCGCCTTTACGTGCGTAGGAAGAATCACCGACGCGCGCCATGAATTCGTTCGCATGGTGGCGCGTGCTGTTGATATTGAAGTAGCACGTGCGCCCAAACATCGAACCCAATGACACGAGCAAATCCAGCAACATGCCAGCCGGATGTGCCTCGTTGTATTGAGACGCCTTTCGGATGATGTCGCCGGAAAGGCCGTAATAGATATCGTCGGTCCACTCTGGGCCTGGTTGCGGCTTGAGGGGAATGACGGGATATTCCAGATCGAGTTGCGCCTCATAGTCTTGCGCGGACAAATCGTGGTCGAATCCAGTCACGGAGTCAGACTCGGGTTCCTCAACTTGGGGTTTCTGACCAGATTCAAGTCGAATCTTTTCCGCCGTCTTGATGCCACGATTGATTGTGCCTTCGCTGTAATCTCTGCGGTTCCATTTCTCACGGAAGAAAGGAGATTTGACGAACTCGCTGGCTATTGCTTCGTAGTCACAACCCTCCAACGCCAGGGCAGTGCACAATGCCAAGTCGGCTTCGCTCTGTGATGGGTAGGAAATTGAATTTCCGAAATCGTCTTCCACAGTGAAGGGAGTACGGGAAATTATTTTGCCGCTCATAAGCAAGGTGCGCTTGTTCGTCGCCGTGGTTCCGGAAGACACAATCTGCGTCGAATCACCTGTTGGCACAGAGATATTTTGCCCGGCAACAGTTGCGGATTTAGCTGGAAACTTGTCGCGTAGGTCCTGACACAGTCGATAGGCGTCACCGAGATCGAACTGGTTGACGTTATTAATGTATGAGCAAAACGTCTCACCGGTGACCGTGAAATATCGCGCGTGATCGAAAACTTCAATCTTTACTTTGTCTCCAAATCCCACCTTCGGATCTAGGTTGAATACGCGGTCGGTTCCTGGAAGCTTGCCCCGGACCCAAACTCGTAGGCCGTAGCCCGATGGTGTGTATTCAGCGTACGAAGGAATTCGATTGAGCAATTCCTCAGCCCACGGAGCCAGTTCGCCAGTTTCCGGATTGCGGCAACCGTCCAAGTCAAATCCCACGAGCTTTTGCTCGATGGCTTTGCCGTGGATAACAAACCCAATGCCGCCGTCTTTGTTGATTGTCCGAACGCTTTTTATGGCTTCATCGAATGATGTCCAAGTTCCGGGGTCAATCGAGGAGGCGTGCCGATCAGTTCCACATACGAACGGTTCTTTAGAACCATCCACCATTCTCCACTCCACCCAGTTGTTTAAAACTTTGAGTTCTTCGGGAACATCCTGCAAGGATATCTGTGAGGTTGTCTCCGTCACGATTGCACCCCAAGCAGATCAATCAGCGAAGCCGTGGAAGGCCGCGGCGCGGAGACTTCAACCTGTAAAGCTTGTGGCAATTCTGATTCAGATCTTGCTGGGCCAAGCACGAAAGTGATGCGCGAGCCCATTTGAGGCTTCTCGGCGCTGATGACTTTAGAGAGGTGGACAAACGCTTTGCGCGGGACCTCTTCTCCAGAAATGTAGAAATTCACAATTCCCCAATTGCACTGATTCACCCAACGAACAATTTTGCCTTTCTGTGGAACTTTCACGAAACCACCTATGTTGAATAGAATAGACACGGCAACGCCGTCGTCTTCACCTCCCTTCGTTCAACTCAGTTCGCATTGTTGGGTGCCCGTGACTCTTGGGCTGAAGCTAGATGCCCGACGCATCTTTACCGCTACAAATTTTGCGCGTACAACTTTTCTTGCCAGCTAAACGGCCTCGGATTCGAGATCAGTATAACGACGCGCTCGCGAAGTCTGTCGACATCGGCTAACTCTTCATCCGTTGCATGAAACTCCACCACGTGATCTACAGATTCCTGTTCTGACGTAAAATCGTCGCCACAGGTGCATTGCCAAAAGTTTTCCAACACGGTCGTGCCTCCAGAGTTTTTGGTGCGACTTCATTCACTGCGCTCTGGCCAATCCGACCGAGATGTTGCTGACGTTTTTGCCGTCGTCCACTGCTACTTCTTGTCTTCGCGCGCCGATTCGGTGCGGGGAGAGGTTCAAATAGCTTCTTTTACCGCGGGGCGAAGTTCGCCGCGTTTCAAGCTCGAAATCAGCTCGCGGATGATACCGGTGTTTCGGAAAGAGAGTGGGAACGGTTGCGCGATCTGAATCAATTGCTCCAGGTCGGCCAGAGAGGCGCGCAGCCGCGTTATTTCGTCGTTCCGGATGCCGCGGGTGCCGGCCACGAACTGGCTTAGTTTGTTGGGTGCTACGTCGGCAATCTGCGAAAGCTGGGCCACATTGACCCCAAGAACCTGCATCTTCATTTTGATCAAATCCGCATCCAACATCTCGGGTTACCTCTGGTTTTGTAATTATTTCACTTTCGTTCCGGCCAAAATAAAAACCGCACCCCGAAAAGATTGGGTGCGTTGAAACCGCGCCTGGTTCCAGCAAACCGTTTTGGGAGAGTTGTACCTCTCCATAAGACTCGCGGATCTTGTCACACCGAGAATTTCGTGAAGCACCTATTCACAATCGCTAAGCAGGGCAATCGATTCTCGATATACGACCAGCGAGGTCCTATATTAGGATTTTTTCAAAAACAACAAAGTCCTGTCAGAGCGGGGCGATCCGTTCGGCGAATGAGATTCCTCTCTCCCTACAAGACTCACGAGTGGTGTCACACCAAGATGTCGGCAATTGTCAAAATACGAAGTCGCCAATGTTTGTGCTGATTCTTGTATCGCGGGTGCTGCAAAACGGTGCAACAATTCGCATTTGCAAATTTTGAAGTCACAAGATGTCAACGGTTGTCGTGTCGATCGCAGACGCGTTTCGATAAGTGGATCCTCCACCCGCATCCAGCGCCGGGACTCGGAAAGGGCTCGTGTCCAGGAGATTCTTCCTCTCCACAAGACCGACGAACTACGGCATGTTGCGCTTGTCGCCGCTTGTCACCGCATACTGACAACTCGCGACAAGCGATAAAGTACGCATTTGCGGTACAACCATCCTGATTGGAATCGGGGATCCCACGCCGACCAACCCGCGCTGAATCATCGGTTTACGCGCTACGGGCGTCCAGGACGAAGTGTTGGGCCGGCGAAGCATATTCTCTGGTCCGGGGATTAGGTCGTGGTGGGTGACGGGTCTGCGCTTCGGGGACCGATACTGTAGGGCTTGGTTCAATTCCAACCCGGGCGACCCACGGCCTTCAAGAGCCTCATCGCGAATCTGGGTTGCGGTATGGCTGGCGGTAGGCGGCGATAAACTCGGTAGCGGTCCCGGGTCGGCGGCGAGGGACAGCGGCGCTGGGCGCCCCGGGTTGCGGGATCCGGCCGCGCGCCGGATACGGGTTTGGCGAGGCGTAGATTCTTGCTGGGAGTGCGCGGGGACTGCCACTCGTTCCAGTCGCAGGACGACCATGGATTCCCACGCAAGATCCGCGGGGGTGGGGTCGGTGCGCACGGCTCACCTGCGACCCTAAGCGACGCACCAGAATGTTTACCGTTTTGATTCGAGTTTCGGGGTTTTTGAGCACGACGCGCAACGCGCAACGGATACACCGTGGTGTTTTTTCGTCGTCGAGTTGACGCGCAAAGATGTTTACCGTTTTGAAAGTCGTCTGTCAGAATCTCAATGAATATGATGTTTTGTGTTAGGGGTATCATGTCTGCGCGTTGCGCGTCGCGTGGTCAAAAGCGAAACTAAAGCGAATGCCAAAATTTCGAAAACGGTAAACATCTGAGCGCGTCACTTTTGGAGTGCTCGGAAAAAACAGTAAACATTCTGGCGCGGATTGAAAACGGTAAGCACTTTTTGCGCGCAAGGTTCCGCATCCTGGCAGACCACCCCTCAGCTTTTGGGTAAGAATTCAAAATGACACAAGTCGCCGGTGTGTACTCTCCTGGATCCTCGCGCAGAATTCTGCACAGGTAAGCGCCGCAGCCAAATCCAGCAACTGTCCAATTTCTCCCACTTCCAAAATTTTTTCGACCGCGGCGTACTCCAGCTCACTTCAGTGACGTTTTGCCCCCACCGGCTTCTCCCACCTCAAGTGGGAAGATCCAAACACCAAAAAATTTTATTTTGAAAATGGCGCGAGTACTCAACCCAGCCGCCGCCACCCCGGGAGGTCCCCAGCCCCTACCCTCGACCTCTAACTACCCTAACGTCCCTTCCCTCCAAAAACCTATCTAACTCCTTCATTTATAAAGACTTCCTCGACGTCTCCCAGCCCGACTTTGAGGACAGTGGTGTCTGTCAGCAACAAAAAGTGGTCTTCAGTTCTCACCTGAGGATCCCTTTTGCGGCTTGCGACAGGAATGCGACCGGCCTTCCGCTAACTATCAGCATTGTCAACGAGTTAGACACGCACTTCCGATATTTCTGTCAATACAGAACAAACAGAAACAGACTGGGGATGCGTCGGAAGATAGCAGCGTCCTCAGTAGCTGCGAATCTCTGGCACAGGGTCCGGCCAGATCGATTGCAGACCATTCGCAAATCGAAGTTGAATCCACCCCAAAGCACTGAAACTCTTCTCTCAGAAACGGGGGACCACCTCCGCAAATTCCCCCTAACTCCGCACCGCAATCCGCTCGCATACCTGACATAAACTGGCACACGCTTTCCCTGTTTCAGACATAAACTGGCACAATATTACACACGTGTTGCCGAACGTCCACAGAAAATAAACAAGTTGCGTCCGAATCATCGTGGCATCAGATGTGCTCATAGCCTACGTGTGTGCCAGTGGCACAAACAGACGCCACTCTAAAGAGGAGAATGAAAATGAAACTTTCAACTGATTCGTGCCGCACGAGAAAGAGCACTCCGAATCCAAGCCGCTGCCAAGCAAGTTAAGGCGGTGCGCTAATGTCTAGCGTATACGAAATTGTTACCGCGAAGATCATCGAAAAATTACAGTCTGGCGTCTGCCCGTGGCGCAAACCGTGGATATCTGGCGAGCCTGCAAACTTGGTTAGCCAGCGCGAGTACAGCGGCATCAACAAGTTTCTCTTGGGTTGCAACCAGTATTCCTCGCGCTTTTGGCTAACTTTCAATCAAGCATCGAAGCTGGGCGGGAAGATTCGCAAGGGTGAGAAATCCTCGCTTGTGACGTTTTGGAAGCGCAACACATATTCCAAGCGCAACGATGAGACCGACGAAGCCGAGAAGCGCCAAGGCTTTTTGTTGCGCTACTTCCACGTTTTCAATGTTGACCAAACAGAGGGTATCGCGGAAAAACTGGGCTTAACCGAGCCGTCCAAGGTTGTTCCTAACATCGGTGTCTGTGACAGGATTGTGAAGGAGATGCCTACACGTCCGGAGATCGTAGGCTCTTTGAACGCGTGGTATTCGCCGATCGCGGACAAAGTTGGAATTCCTGCAATCAATTCGTTCAACGGCTCTGAGGAATATTACTCAACCCTCTTCCATGAATTGGTTCACTCAACTGGCCACAAGTCGCGGTTGCACAGAGAGCAATTCGACAATCCTGTGCGCTTCGGGTCGGAGTCTTACAGCAAAGAGGAATTGGTTGCCGAACTAGGCGCGTCAATGCTCTGCGGTGTCGCTGGCATTGCACCAACAACCCTAGACAACAGCGCAGCATACCTAAGCAATTGGATTGCCCGGCTTAAGGGCGATTCCCGTTTAATCATCAGCGCAGCAAGCGCAGCCCAGAAAGCTTCCGATTACATTCTCGGCAAGTCCCAAAACGTGGCGGAGACAGAAAGCGAGGGTGCATAAATGCCGTTCGAATGCCCGGAATGCGGAGACACGGTCCTACTTTCTCCCGGATGGAGCGAGGGAGTGAAAGCGGGAACTGTGACGGAGACAACGGTTATTCAGTGCTCCGCTTGCTGTCACCGCTTCCGTTTCCTCGCGTTGCAGAAACACGGATTCATTTACACGGATGCCGCGACCGCACGTCGAGAAAGCGAGGAAGCATGAGCGCCGCAAATCCCCGTCACTACGATATCCCAGGTGCGCCGTTCATTATCGGGCAGCCTGTCACTGTCGTTCAGATCGTGGATGAAACTGCTTGGAAAGGACACAAAGGACGTTCTGGACGCGTTGAGTATTTCGAATAGGACTGCGGATGCGGTCAAGAATTCCCTGGAAGTCCTATGGCCGGCATTCGTTTCTCAAACGGCAGACTCTTTGAATTTTGGCCGGAAGAATTGGAGGGGAAGTGAGCCTCTTTACCGCTCAGGCCGGATTATCATTTCCGGCCTCACTGTCTGAGAAGTACCGTCCGCATTCGTTGCAAGATTTCGTTGGCTTGGAAAAGCCTAAGAAAGTTCTTGCAAAGTTTGCCCAGTCTCCGTTTCCCAACGCCGCTTTTCTGTTCGTTGGACCGTCCGGCACAGGTAAGACTAGCGTCTCGCTCGCTCTGTGCGAAATGATTCGCGGAGAACTCCACCACATTCCAAGCCAATCTTGCAACGTTGCCACAGTCGAGGACACGGTTAGGCAATGCCACTACGTACCGCGCAACGGACAAAAATCGTTGCACGTTGTCTTAGTGGATGAGGCCGATCAGATGTCTAAGGCCGCGCAGTTGTCCTTCCTTTCGAAGCTAGACGGCACAGCGTTTCCGCCGAGCACAGTTTTTATCTTTACGTGCAATTCAACGGATGCGTTGGAGGACCGTTTCCTGTCGCGTTGCATGACTCTGCAATTTTCCAGCCACGGCATGGCAAAGGATATTGCCGGGTTGCTCGAATCTGTTTGGCTCGCAGAGGCGGGGGAGACAACGGACAAACCGAACTTTCTCCGCATGGCACAAGACAGCCGGAACAACGTTCGAGACGCGGTGAACAGCTTGCAGGTGGAATTGCTCGCCCTCTAGGCGTCCGTCCAGCGCATTCGCTGAGTGTGCTGGCCGATTCGCCTAGACGAATCAGAAAAAGGGGACCTAAACGAGTGGATACCACAAACCAGCAAGAGCCGACACCCGACGAACTAGCCGCGCAACGGCGTTGTGTGTCTCACGAAGAAGACCTAGCAGAGATATCCAATGCGCTGGCCGACATCACCATCACAAATCGCCTGGACTCCACTGTAGTTCTTTGGGGTGTCCAGGCTTTTCTGATGGGAATGGTCGCGAGCCGACGCGCGGACAGAATAGAAGTCGGCTTGGAGTTGCATCGGATGTCCGACTATTGGTTGCAAGCCGATTGCTGAATTTAAAGCTCTTGCCAAGACTCCACAGCGTCGCGCCTTCCTTTTGGGAGGGTGCGCCGAAGTAGATTCTGGTATATAACTAAGCCAATGGAGGCTTTATGAAGGACCTTACCCCAGCACGTACTCACCGAACTCATTACGAAGCAGGATGGACCGATAGCTGGTCCCACCGTCGATGCTTACACCACCACAAGACTCTTGCGGCGGCCGCAAAGTGCGCCGCACAGTACGGTGCAGTCGGCTATGTTTTTGCCGTTGAAGGCGGGGTTGGGCGCGAACTCAGAGCGACCGAAGAGAACGTCGTACGCGCAATTCGATTCGGGAAAGCGCCTCGCAAAGCGTCCGCCGAGAGTCGAAAGACAGGAAGCGCCATTGCTTCTGCCCCTGGTCAAGCTTCTGTTTAAGGACCTCCGCGCGAGGACCTAAGCCACCTAGACTGGCACAAATAAATGCTGTATTATGTCTGTTGTGCTCCTGGCGCCACATATCGCTAGCGCCTGATTCGAACGAGAGGGATCGATGTCCAACGAAGGAAACACCAGAGTGAAAGGTGCGAAGTCGGAAGAAAGAATTCCGTTCACGATGACCACCGAGGAATTAGAAGCGTTCGAGAAAGCGCGTGCTAAGAAGCATCCGCTGGTTCCGCGTAGCGCCGTCATTCGTGAGTTGATTGCGGAGTACGTCAAGAAAGCTAAGTAATAAAGTAGCGGAAGCGAACCAGCGCGAACTGGTCCGCCTCCTAATCCACACCGAGGGTAAGCTCGATGCAGACTGAACCAATTATCACACCTACCGCTGTCCCCCACACTTTTGAGAAGCAGAGCGCAGCCTGGATCAACGAACTACGGTCGCGTAAGCGCAAGCCAGTCTCGCCGGCCACCCTCTCCGCCTTCAACAGCTACATCCGGCGGTTGCTCCCGATCGTTGGCCCAAACACTCCGCTTGCAGATATCGACAATGGATTCGTGCGTGATCTGGTCACGAAACTGGTTGCGGAAGACCTTAGCGCCAAGACAATCGGAGAACTGGTCGCCACGACAAAACAGATTGTTGCCAGCGCTGTGGATGCGAATGGCAATTACTTATACCCCAGGCAGTGGAACGCAAAATTCCTAGACCTGCCACAGGTCCAAAATCAAAAACAGCCGTGCGCGACCAAGGCGCATGTAAAAACCTGCATCAAGAATTCACGTAACGACCAAGAGCGGCTGCTTTATGGGTTGCTCGCTGGCTCAGGTGTCCGTATTGCCGAAGCTTTGGCCATCCACGTTGGTGGAACCACAGAACAAACTAGGTGGGATAACGATCCTTCAACGATTTCTGTCAGATCAACCATTTACCGCGGCAAGGAACATAACCGGGTCAAGACTCTGGCGGCTATCCGAACTGTTGACCTGGACCCGCGATTGAACGATTTAATTGGAGCGTTTGTTGCCGCAAACAATATTCAAGCTGGCGGGTTCTTGTTCCAGTCGCGAAACGGTGGACCGATGAACCTCAAGACGGCAACGGATCGTTTGAAGAAGCACGGCGTGAATGGATTCCACGCATTTCGCCGGTACCGGATCACATGGCTCCGTGAGGTGGGTTGCCCTGAGGACATCCTAAAATATTGGGTTGGACACTCAGGAAGCGCCAGCATAACTGACCGGTATAGCAAGTTGTCCGAGAACATTGAGCTGAGAAGAAAGTTTGCTGGCCTGGGTTTTGAATTGCCAACATTCAACCCGGGGGCCCCACCGCCGAGAAAATTAAAGCCACCCAACCTACCGAAGTTCCTACGCAGCACAACGCAGCCTGACGTTGCAGAATCCGTGGAGCAATCGTTCCAAGCCACGGATGACGATCTGGATCCGCTGTTCTTCGCAGCGGTACAGGAGCGAGCCTAATGGGATTGCTCGCGCAAATCTTTGGCAAACCCAAGCCTGCACCAGTGGTGATCATTCGCAACCGATTGGGCGAAGAAATAGACCGAGTAGAAGGCGTGCGGGATCTGTGGGGCCAAGATCTGCGAGGCCGTCAGTGGGCGCACGCAGACCTAGGCAAAGTTTCTCTTGCTGGTGCAAATTGTGAACGAATCAATCTTTTTGGGGCTCGGTTGGAAAGGACAGACTTTTCTCGCGCCGTTCTAAAGAATGCGGAACTGTCATTCAGCTACGCCGCGGGTGCCTCTTTTAGAAATGCCGACTTACGCGGATGCTCACTTTATATGTCGCAAACTGGATGGCCGCGTAACAGGCAATATGCGGCAGCTGAATTTGATGGTGCTCTGTTAGATGAAGCTAGTGATGTACCAGAGCACAAAGCCTATAGGGAAATGAAGTGGTGACGCGGCGAAAGGGGAAATTGAGAAGATGATTGGTTCACCACCAAGAGTGAGCGAAAAACTTGCGCGAGCGGTAATCTCTAGCGCAGCAAATAAAGGGCGCTTAGGATGCCCTTACCCGACCCATCCTTTGGCTGAGTTACGGCCCCCCCAATGATTCTGGCCCTCTGTGAAGACAAAGCTATTGAGGGCCATAACTTCACCTTTGTTGTCTCCAACATTCCGAATTGTGCTTACTAGAGACAATGCGGTAAGGCGTCAGTCGTTGCGCACCTAGTTGTGGGTGGACAACACCAATTCGCGTCTGCGGTCTGACAACATATGCTCCCTCCGTAGCAACACGTATCGGTGTGATAAGTCAGAGGGCCCGTGCAGCACACAGGGGAACCGATGCCCGGAAGACATGCGTCGCCATTACTGCAGGGCACCGTGCCAGGGGGAAAGCAGGTAAGTGCCCCACCATTACCGATGTAAGCTATGCAAATGCTCCCCGGACTACAGCAATTTGCGCCGCAAACTACGTCCCCCGAGGGGCAAGAGGTGTTGACGCACTGACCGTTAGAGCACATCTGCGACGAAGGGCAGCAAGTTGTGCCACACCGTGTTTCTCCAGAAGGACAGTTCGTAACACAGGTTCCACTGGTGCAGGTCTGGTCTGGCGAGCAGCACGTTTGTCCACAGAGGGTGCTACAAACGCAATCCCCAGTGCCACTGTCGCATATGTAGCTGCTCGGACAGATCTGATTCGTGCAATTGAAGCATGATAATGGTCCGGTGGGGCACTGCTGCTGGATAGCATTACAGGGTTTTGTGAGTAATTGTTCGCAGGCTAAGTCTCCCAATGTTGTCGGAACGTTAAAAACGTATGCAAGCGCACACAAACTGGCGAATATAGCAGTGCACTGAGGGATTTCGAGAATCGCTTCCGGCCCCAAAGCCAATGCCAATTGGGTACAAATTTCTGCTGCCCCCGTAACACAGGAAGCAAGGGAGCCAAGACCACATAGCTCGCTAGAAAGTGTTTTGCAAAATGACGATTCAGTCGTAGCCTTTGTGACGCTTTCTATCGAGCTGTTGACGCTATTCACGTGGTTCGGAAGGGAAAACAAGAGCGGGGGTGCCAGACGTTGTTGAATCTGGCCCGACGAGCTGACACTATACTCAAATTGAGGCAACCCATTAAAAAATTGCACCGCGTAGGCGATGTCGCCTAAGGCGGTGCTGGAAAAGAATAGGGACGCGGTATGTGCTGGATCAGTGCCTGTATACGATGTCCCAAGCACCTCCGTCCGTGTCACGCTTGGCTCTATGAAGACTAGGGCCTGGGGCTCGCTAGCGGATGCGAACTGACCTGCAAGGAACGCTTGTAGAGTAACGTATGGTTGAAACTGCTGAGCCGTCGAGCACAGCATAGCTGCAGTGCAGGGATTCTCGCAGTCTTGACCGCACTTTCTAGCCTTCGTATTGCACTGCTGGCAGGTGCCGCAAGCAGGGCAAACTTGACTTGAGGTGGTGGCGCTACCGGCCCACAATCTTCCGACCCCCGTGTGGGCCACCAATGCCCCAAAGAGGGTGCGCGATGCAATGCCGAGCATATTTCGGCGCGAAACGGCAGTCGTTAGCCGTTTCGATAGGTCGTCAATGAAATGCTCCATAGAGCCTCAATTTTTATCGCGTTGTCTTAAGCTAGCAAGTGCAAGCCGGGACTGTAATCGTGCCACTACAGCATCCGGCCCCGCAGCATATCGTGTTAGCGCCACTCCCGCAGCATGACTCTCCGGCTGGGCATCCGATACCATTGCCCGAGGCGTCCACGCCGCAACAAACGCCAGCGCATTTGTTCCCACAACAGACTTCCCCGGGATTACAGGCAAACGAAACTCCTGTACTGCTCGTACAACAAATTCCACCATTCTGGGCGCAGACCCCGGCAGTAGAATTGCAGCAATATGAACCCTGTGGGCACAATCCTGCCGTTCCACAACATGTCTCCCCTACGTCGCCACAGAATGGTGTCGCAGTCCCGTTTGGACAGCAGACCGCGCAACAACGCCCACTGGGGCCACACGGCGTCGTTCCGGACGGACAAGATGTTACGCAAGTCCCATTGGAGCAGGTTTGATCTGCAGCACAGCAGCTTGTGCCACAACAAGTCTCTCCCGAAGAACAACACATGGTTCCGCAGAAGTTGTCACAGCTGCAAGTGCCTGTGGCGCTGCTACATGAGTAACCGCTGGGGCATACCGTTGGCACGCACGCGCCATTCGAGCAGGTCTGGCAGGCTCCACAGCACCCCGAGCCACACGGTTGCTGTCCCGCACTGCAGTTACAAAAAACCTTGGAGAAAAAAGGCGCACACAGATTCAAGTTTGGAACGAAAAATGCCCGCAGGGTACAAACACCAATCAAAACAAGGTCACAAATCACGGGCGCTTCGGGACCCACCAATATTGCTTCTGCGCAATACCCCGCTGCCACTAAAACACAACTCTCGAATGAAGCAACAGCACCCGCGACATCGCATATTTCGCTCACCAAAGCCTTGCAAGTACTTGTCGCATTCGCGGCTGCAGTTTGCTGCTGCTGAGTGGCAGCCCTGACCCCGGCAGCCGACGCAGGAGAAGGAAGCTGATAGGGTGGCACCAGTTGTTGTACCTGCCCCAGGGGATCAACAAAGTAGCCGAATTGGGGTGTACCGTTTGAATATTGAACTGCGTAGGCGTTGGTGCCACTAGGGGCGAACGTGAAGAAAAGCGTTGCTGTCTTACTGAGGTCTGTTCCCGTGTACGTTGTCCCGAGCACTTCCGTCTGCGAAACACTAGGTTCCATGAAGACTAGCGCCTGCGGCTCACCAGTGGCCGTGAATTGATTTCCAAGGAACGATTGGAGAGTTACGTAAGGTGGGAACTGTTGGGCCTGCGAGCAGAGAGCGGCTGCGGTGCACGGATTCTCGCAGTCTTGACCGCACTTTCTAGCCTTCGTATTGCACTGCTGGCAGGTGCCGCAACTAGGACAGACCTGAGTCGAACTTAGGGTTGTGGTGCTGCTTCCCCACAACCTGCCTATTCCAGTGGAGGTAACGAACGAAGCAAAAAGCGTGCGGGATGCAAGGCTCAACATACTCCGGCGAGATGTGGTTTTTGTCAGTTGCTTCGAAAGCGAGTCAATGAAGTGTTCCATGCCTGACTCCCCTCAGTGGCTTGAACCCGCGCGAGCCGACGCAACCTGTGCGGTAGCGCCTGCCATTTTGTCTCCCGATAGCAACGCCATAACTCCAGGTGCTCCCACCACCAGCGCGGAGGCAATCTTCCCCTCGGCATCGATCAGTACTCCGGAAGGCGTGCCGTTTGCGCCGTACGACTGACCCACTGCAAATTTGTCATCAAGTAGCACGGTAGATTCGAGACCCATCGCTCGATTCGCCTCTCGCGAACCACCGCTCACCAGTACTAATCGCGGCCTGGTCGAGCCCCTGTCTCGTTCCCAGTCCTTCAATTGTGGGACCATTTTCTGGCAGAACCCACAACCTGGATTCCAGAACAACAGGACCGTACCGTTGCCATTGAAACTGGCTGACTCCACTGCGGTTCCGTCTAAGTCCGGCAGCGTGAATTCGGGCACCGGAGAGCCGACTGGCAATGCTGGTTTTGGTGGAGGTGGCTGTGGCGGCAAAGCACGCGCCGTCATGAACGCGGCAAAGCCAGTTTCCGTCCACGCCTTGTTCGTGACGAACTGGCGAATCGCGTCTGCACCGCCCATCGCAGGACTGCCGATTGTGCCATCGCTGCGAACAAGAACTCCTGTCGGTGTGCCGACCGCATAATACTTCTCGGCAATTTTGTGACTCTTTTCGACCAACACGTTCTTGAGGCTGAACTCCGCGGCCTTCTTCTGGTTGTCGGTGAGACGACCGTGACTAAGCAGCGCGATCGTTACTTCGCCTGCCAACTTTTCCTGCCATTCGGTAACTTCGGGCATAAGAGAGTTGCAGGGACCGCAATTCGGGTCAGTAGAGATCAGCAGAAGAGGCTTGCCTGGATTGAGAAGGCTGTCGAGCGTGGCTCGGCTTCCTCGGACATTGGGCAGGTCAAACGGAATCGCCTTTGAGCCAATCGGTAGCCCGACAAATGGTGCTGGGCGGAAGGGCACAGGCTGATTGCCGACCAGCGGTCGTGCTTCCAGCGCTTCGATTCTTAACAGCAACCGACCGTTTTGCCGGAAGAGGTGAAGCACCAAGAAGGCTCCGACTGCGAAACTTACACACATGGCGACGGCAAGCGCGATCAGTCCAACTTCCTGATAAGTGAAGCGTTGGTATGACCGCAAAGAGTTCAGGCCGGGTTGGACCCTCCCTTCCCATACCAAGAGGCAAGCCAAACCAGCCATAACGATGTTGCGTGCAAACGTCCTCCATCCAATCGGCTCGGAGTGGAGTTGCCCGAAGCAATTACACTTGGGATGCTTCCCGAGTGCGAGATTGGCAGCAACACCGGCATTGAACACGAGTAGTAATGCTGCCGCAGCGATTGCACCAAACCAAGCTGATGTGCCCGGAAGGAGCAGGCAACCGATCATCAGCTCCACAATCGGCAGCACAAAACTCAACGGTCCCACAAAGAACTTGGGGACTCCAAAGTCAGCCAGTGTCTTGCGGGAATTGGAAAATCCTGAGATTAGCTTGCTAGTCCCTGAAATCAGGAAGACACCAGCCAGCAGCACCCTTGCTAGGTAGGAGAAAACGAGCACCGTCACGTCCCCTCACAATCAGTTGTCGTCAATGAAAACGTGCGCGGAGCATATGCTGGCTTACCTGTCACGTCAACACATATCCAGCTTTATTCTGTATTCAGGGATGGGTTATGCGCTCCAAATATGTTGCTAAGTATTGCTCGTCCCAGTACCTCTAGTATAGAGGCGGTGGAAATCGATTCGCTCTTCACCCCATAAAGTTAAGGCCCTCAGCTGTTTCTTGCGACTGAGGGCCTTTGTTGAAGACCAGAAATTAAAGAGTAAGTCACCCCAAGGAGAGATCGGGGCCGACGCGAGGTCGCCAAACCAGCGACGCTAGACGGGGTCAATGACGGTGAAACAGGTAGCGGTAGGCTTCGATCAGTAGGACGGCGAAGAGAAGCACACGAAAGATATTTTGGAAAAGGATCACCGTGGGGTCCTTTTCGCAGGCTCCTGTAGTCATGGCAATATCAACGCCGTTGGTGCTTCCTTCCAGATTCCGTTCCTCACATGCATTGACACTGGCCTGCCATGCTTTCTGTTGCTTGGTGACTTCCACGCGCTGCCGCCACTCGCCATACTTCGACCAACCGTAAAGTCCGGCGACCGCGAGTAGACCTAAGATGGCGAGACCGATGGCGACTTTCAATGCCTGCCACCAGCGGTTGTGCCTGTCGATCAGGTACAAAATGAAGATCAGCAACAGTGCGATTCCCAGCGTCATTATTTTTCTCCCTGACATCTAAAACCAGTGGAAAGCCACAATCAATCTGATTGCCGTAGTATTGGGTTCCGAACCGGACTCGCCTCGCGGTTCGCGTCGACGTTAAATCCCGCGCCAAGTAGAAATAGACTCAAGCGGAAAACTCTCCCATGTAGGATCTTCGCAGGTTAAGTGCCCTTATCGTAATCCGTATTTTAGGATAGAATCCGCATCGTGGCAGAAAGCAGAGCAAAATCGCAGTTGATCGGCGACTTGTTGCGTGAAGCTGCCGTCCTCTGGTTTGCGCTTTATCCGCTCGAAGCCTACTTCAATAAAAATTTCGACTGGTTCCATTTCGGGTTTACGTACTGCCTTGCTGCTGCGTTAGCATATTTCGGCCTGATCCTTGAGGGGGAAGAAGAGTGAGTTATTATCTGCCAAGACTACTGGCATTTGCGATTGGGCTGATTGCATTCGTCATCGGTCTTCGTCTCCAAAAACAAGAACGGACACGGCGGGAACTGCGAAGGAAGCAAATGACTAATCTTGTTAGCAGTGTTATCGGGCAATATTCGGCTACGCAAGCGATGAATCCGGGAAAGAACCCACAAGGATTGGGGCGGGTGCAAGACCAACAAGTGCAATCACGACTGACGCACTGAGGAACACGCGGTGACAACAGTATGAATATCCTTTACGTCGGCTTGGCCAGAACCATTTGGTTATTTGATTTTGCTTTGCTTAATCCGACTGGCATGAGCCTGAGAGGAGTCATAGAAGAAATCGGAAAACGATATCAGTTCGCCAAAACACCGAAGAATGAATTCGACTTTGATGAGCAACGAAGTTTGTCGTTCAAGAGCGGGACATTCGCTGGCCAACGAAAGATACCGCTGCTGGTCGGCTTAAACATCTACTCTGATGGTGTGGTAGCGGACACGATGTCTTCGACCGATGAGGCGACCGAGTTTCTGAATGAGTTGGCGAAGTGGCTAAAGGACACTTACGGACTGGTCGTTCCCAACCAGCGCACAGTGAACTATCTCAGCCAGATCGACTTTCGCAGCGAAGTGTCATTGATCAATCTTAACCGCCGACTAGAGGCGTTTGCAGAAAACTTGGAGAATCTTGCGAAGAGCGCAGGCAGACATTACGAAGTAGGCTCCGTTCAACTCTGGACCGAAGACATTGGAAAATCTGGCGCCCTGGCCCCGGTGAAAATTGAACGAAAGATATCAGCCCCTTTTTCCGCCAACCATTACTTTTCACAAGCACCGTTGCCAACGGCGGCTCACATCGAGCTTCTAAACGAATTCGAGGCGATATTAAAGCAGAGGTGAAGCGTGATAGATGGACTCTGGATAGTGCAGTATCACGGTCCCGCAGGCGTTGGTGGTGGCGTCGTTGTCTTTACCAGGGGGCAAGTGCTCGGAGGCGACAGCGGATTCGCTTACGTCGGCAGCTACGAACAGAAGGGCGATGTTCTGACAGCGAGGGTGACAGCGACACAGTTCGACCCGAATGTTCCGAGCGTGCTGGGCGTTCCGGGTAATCATGATCTGTTGATCGAGGGAAAAGTCACGAACGACACTATCGACGGAACAGGTGCGTTGGCTACTCACCCGGACACGAAAATCGTTGTGCGCTTGTCAAGGCACCACAAGCTATGAAAACAAAAACTATGACCGCGCTACTGGTGCTGTCGTTTTGCACACTGTTCGGTTTGGTGCCAATCGCGAATGCCCGAACCGTGAACGGCAATATCAACGCTGCCTTTGCTGTTGGCAGGTGGAAGGAATCCCACGAAGGCGTGAGTATATTCTGTGCTCGCGTGACGACTCAGAAGGAAGTGATAAAAGGCAACAGCAACGGGGTATGTTTCTTGACAGAAGCGCAAGCCAGCGCAAAGGACTCTGTCACTGTGTCCACGAATACCTTCCCCGTTACAAGTTGGGACGACCATACCCTGACGGCAGTCGCAGAATTTTACGCCGACAAGAATGGGGACCAAACAAGCAAAACCAGCCCCGGCGCAATCAAGTTTATATTTCGCATAGTCCTTAACTTCGATACACATCAGATGACGAAATTTGTCGAGGCGAGCACTGGTAGCACAGTCGGATATCATTTGGAAGATCAGTGAGTCCAGACGCGTATAGCCGCGACCCCTCAGAACTTCGGCGGCCCAATTTCCAGTTTGTATACGACCGTCTTCGGCTTCATGATTCCCGTGCATGCCTTCGTGGCTGCGGCTGGACCGGGTGTCGAAAGCATGGAAACGCTCCCTTCGACACGGTTCAAAATCACCGTGTCGATCTCGCACTCCTTGCCTCTCGGAAAATCACTCTCTCCAATCGCACGGATTTGATAGCTGCTCCACTCCTCAATCCGGTATAAATCGATATTGGTTGCCGATCCATTCAGCACCTTCTGATTACGAGCCAGTATGCAGACCTTTAGTTGGTGGGCACAACGCACTGCTGTGATCCATTCGAACGGCTTCTCATCCTTGTCCTGAGAGACCCATCGATTACCAGACGCAGTAACTTCTGCGTCCGAAGCGTCTTCCACGCCATACCAGCAGAAGGTCATGGTGTCGTTGCAGTGCGTGTCGCCGTGCTGCCACGGATACTTTTGCTGTTGTGGCTTTGGCAACGCAAACGAAGCGACGAAGGCCAATGTCGTAAACGATGCGACAAGCGAAAGTCTCATGCTTCCCCCACAGGTTACGCACTCTCAGAAGCCAACCGAGTTCAGTCCCAAGGCTCATCAGCGCATTTGAAATCTTTGTTCAGATAGTCTTTCAAGACTTGGGCCGCGCCGACCGTGTAGTTTGGGTTCTTCTGGTCTAGCTTTGCGCCGAAGGAGTCATCTAGCTTAGCAATCAGCCTCGTCTTCTCCTCTTTCGTGATAATCAGGTGGCTCGCGTGACCTTCGGAGTCAGGCTTCATATCTATCAGTGTCCCAAAGACCAGCGGCGCGGCCTCAAACAAAGTTTGGTCAAGGAAATCCAATCGAGCCCTTAGCTGGGGCATCTCGGCGGCGAGTTTGCTGTAATCCACGCCGTCCTTCGGCCCACCTATAAAGGCGCTGCTAATCTCGCGCATCCTTTGCCATACTGCAATTTTTTGTTCATAGACGGTTGTAATGCTCGGAACGAGTTCATCGAACGGTGCGCTGAGGCGCATACTTCTGAGCATCCTGACTTGCGATCCTAGTTCGAGTTCGAACAGCGTGCTGGTGTGGATCGCGCCAGAGAAGGGCAGCTTGTCATCTTTTTTATCTTGATTAGCCTCGTCTTCACCCGCTGCACGAATTCGCTCAACCGCTGCCAATTCGCGAATATATTCAGTCACAAATTCAAGATGTGGGGTTTCGGGCTTCACCGGTCGGGCTGTGGCTCGGGCAGGCTTGGTGTTCGTTTGGGCGAAGCAAAATGAAGACTGAATTGCAAACGCCACCACGCACAGGGCGAGCAGTCGGACGAGCGAGCGCTTCATCACACCGCGAAGGTCAAAATCGAAGGGTAGTTTTAAATCGCATGGCATACGGAGAACATAGCACTGCGGGCGAGCCAAGACGGTTCTACTCTGGATTAGAAGTGACGTTCTGGTAAATACGAGTGCGCTATAACGCATGAAAATCGGCTGGACTATATCCACGACGCCCCGCCAATCCCACCAGTGGACACCGCCCAGCCGCTTTGTCCATTTAGCTAATATGACTTGCGTGGTACTGCCTCACTGCTGTGGACAAACACGCGAGAATTGGTGAGGAGAAAAACGATGGCTGGCCTACTTTTACTCGGCGTTGCTTTGTTCGTTTACTTCCTGCCGACTTATTTCGGAAGAAATAAACGCAACGCTGGCGCGATCTTCGCACTGAACCTTTTACTCGGATGGACTCTGGTCGGCTGGGTCGTTGCGCTGGTGTGGGCGCTGTCCCACGACGCACCCACAGCAATGGTCGTAACTCAATCCGCACCCGTTGTCCCGGGCGTTGCCGTCCTTTGTGCACAGTGCGGGAAATATAGTGATCCTACTGCGAACTTCTGCCAGTCCTGCGGCAGCCAAGTGGCGGCACAGCTTCGATGACATTCCGTGACTCGACAGTTGAAGTTCATCGACTTCTCGAAGCCGTTTTTGTTGAACCACGAGTTTCACCCGGACGTTTTCCAATGCCCAAGGGAGGCCACAATGCGTAAATGCAAATGCGGGAACGAAGTGGCAAACAACGCAAAATTCTGCCCAAAATGTGGGCATCGATTCACCAGTTCGATTACGAAATTTGTCGCCTGGATGTTCGTTGTGCTTTTCGGGTTAGGAATGCTCGGAGCAATTATAGGAGGCAGCAGCTCCGGCCCTGTCGGAAGTTCGACTCCCGTCTCCAGTGCAGTTGCGGCTCCCGCACATCCGGCAATCACCACGCCTCCCAAACCGAAAACACCGGCACAAATTGCAGCTGATGCGGTTGCTCTTCGAAAAGCTTACGCAAAGGTGATTGACCAACAGTTGATAGAAGCTGGGATTGAATCGAAGACCTACACGAACGGCGCACAGGCAAAAACGATGGTCATCGAGGATGTCTTGGCCGGTCGCGTTCGTGCCAATGAAATCGGCAAGAACTCTCAAATGTTCGAACAACTTCGAGCACTTGGCTTTACTAAACTTCTCTACACGGATGGTTTTGAAAGCCTAGATTCGCATCAAGGCTTCACTTGGGATTTAGGAAAGAAGTGAAAGGGCGTGATCGCGTGACCCAAATAGATAAGAAACCACCGCATTCGCCGCATCAAACCCAATGGGCGGCTCAGTTCGCAGTCGCAAGCGAACTGTGCAAGCGTGGCTACCAGGTTGCACTTACGTTGGGGAATCACCCAATCATCGATCTCATGGTTGTTAGCCCCAAGGGCAAACGCTTTGTTGTGGACGTAAAGGGGCTTTACCGGGGTCCCAATTTTTGGAGAGTGCGCGAGAAAGAGAGAACAGGTCAACTATTCTATGTATTCGCGTTGGTGCCCAGCAACACTGACAATCCCAATCGGTTTTTCATTCTCACTCAAAGCCAGGTTAACGAGGGAATCCAAACAGATTGGATCGCGGCCGTGGCGCGACGAAAGGCGAAGGGCCGCAGCGGTTTACCTGCTGATGTCACTGGCGTCACATGGAAATTTGCCGAAAGCTACGAGGGTAAATGGGAGACTTTGCCCCAGTGAGTGCAGCAGCCCTGCCGTCATCGGCAGTGGAAACACTGCTTACATCTATTGTGAGGAAACCAAATTGGGCGAACTACTAGGAGCTAACTTTGCTTCCTTTGGCGCTCTGAGTTGCTCCTTCAACCAAAAGCGCTCTGTATACCTCTAGAGAACTCGTCCATACGAAATATCCAATCACGAGATCCATACCACAAATGAATACCAGAATCGCTTGTTCACCCGCTCCCAATTCCTCGGACGCTAAGGCAATCAACGTGGCGATAGCGCCACCCAAGCAAATAAATCCCAACACTATCATGCATACCAGGATTACCCTTCCCTTCCAGCGCGCCGGCCGGACATAGCGAAGCCAAAATTCAGACCGCATTTTTCGCGGATCAGACCAACGCAATGCAATCGCGTGTATGTCGTTGATTTCCTCAGGGTCAATCTCCAAAGGCGGAAGGTGCAAATGATGAGTTTTGCGAAGGGCTTCAACCTCGTACTTCAGTTTCAAGAGTTTAAGTGCGCGACTGGCGCGTTCATACCGCGAGCGCTCCCGTAGAACCTGGATCAGACGCGTCGCAACGCCAACAGCGGCGGGAAGACCTCCCATAATTGTGGTGATTTTCTCCATTGCTTCGAGCCTCTGCTCAATGAATGGTACCGAAATCCTCTTGTTTTATTCTCCGCAAACTTGTTTCCAGTCGCTCTTTGCCGATCTCAAATTCGCAAAATTCTGCACTGCTCTTCCCCTGATCAAATTCCACATCGATGATGTCTCTTTGGAAAATCGAGAGGAAGCCGAAAGTAAGAACCCAAAGAAAAGGATGATATTTTCTTTCACGTCGATATGTGAATTCCAGCCGTTGCTTTGCTTCGTCCGGCGTCATTGCCTTGCTAGGCCAAATGCGTCGTGGTTCGCCTTGCCACCAGAAAACACCTGAGAAAACTGGCCAGTCAGCTCTAGGCCTTGAGTTGACAACAAGACCATCGCTGAATGACACATCTGTTGCCAGCCACTTACCATCATTTTGGCGGCGCGCCTTGATAAGAATAACTGCGTCCTTTGACTCCTCATAAGAGGCAACCTGGGATGGCATTAGAACAATGGGAGCAGGAAACCCCTCGATATAGAAAGAAGTGGCATTCCGAGAAAGCGAATAAATCCTTTCCTCAAATTGTGCTGCGTCGATATCCGGTACGCCGATCGTGTGAGCTGCGGGCGCTATCGTTGGTCCCTCAGGTAAGTCCAACCATGTATCCTCATTCGACTCAATGATTGCGTGGTGGCCAATCAAGAGTGAGGCACTGTTCAAGTTTGTCCATAAAGTATCGCGAGTAAGGGCTACCCACTCGAACCAGCCTATGCGAATCGCTATTGGACCACTCTGGGCTCTTGATATTTCTTTGATCACACCTTCCAGCCTCTGCGATGGTCTCGACACTCTTTCAATATACGAGGCGATATATTCGGGTTGTCCTCCTTCTAAATACTCCAAAAAGCGAACCCAGATATGGTCCGCTGACTTAAGTTCAGCAAGGGACTGAAACCCTTTAAATGTGGTCCCTTTGTTCACGTGAATCAGGGTCACGGCGGTTCGATACTCACTTACCTTCTCACTCGGATCGCGGAGCGACAGCCAGCCCTCATCGGAACTGACTTGAAAAAGATAGCGATTGTCGTCATAAGGGATAGGATAGAAAAAACCAGTGGTTTTTGGTGGAATGCCGCAGGTCCCTTTTACGAACTTTGCGCCGTCCGGTCGAAGTTGAGGCCACGATAAGGGCGCGGAGAACAACAGGAGCATCCCAATTAACGTAGAGATAATACAGGCTTCGATACGGCTCATGGGGAGGTACCTCCCAATTGCGCAGATGTTAGCATTCCAATGCGCATTTTCAAGGGCCTTCTTGCAACTCACCCAATTGCGTCGCTCATGATCGATTCTCAAGAGAGATTAAACTACTGCACTAATTGAGCGGGGTAAGTTGGGGCTTCAGATTTAGTTGACTGTCTTTCAGGATTTCGATAGACCTTTCCCAATCTTTCCTTCCATCGGACTTCAACTTTATGTTGTGTGGGCCTACGGAGAGCTTCAGTGTTTCTGGCGCATTTCCGACGAACTTGTCATCAACATAGACTTCTGCCCCGTCCGGCACCGAGGCGATAGTTACGGAGCCAACACCATCTGCGGGTTGAGCCGACATAGGAGCCGGAGTTTGGCTTGATCCTGAAACGGTTGGATAAAAGCGGTGTAAAAGTGCAATTAAGTCTGTGGAACTCAGTGCAAATCCGAGACTCTGATTGCTTTTGTCCACGATTTTCCAAGTATTCATTCCAACGACATCACCATACGCATTGAGGAGTGGTCCACCACTGTTACCGGGATTGATTGCTGCATCGGTCTGAATCCAGGTTCCATGTGGTGCGCTTGCTGACCCGCCAACTGCACTGACGACGCCTTTCGTCACTGAAAAAGGCATTCCTAACCCAGGGTTTCCGATGGCAACCACGGTTTGTCCCTGACGAACATTGGTTATGTCCGTCAAGCCGAGATGTTGGAAACCGCTTCCTTCAACCTTCACGAGAGCCATATCCATATCAGGATCGATGTATACAACTTTGGCTTCCAGTTTTTGACCAGTGGAGAGAATCGCGACCAGCGTTTGTTCGCCGCGAGCAACATGAGCGTTTGTAGCAATTACTCCCGTGTCGCTAACAAAGAAGCCAGTTCCTTGCCCATCGGACCGACTCAGTTAAGACGACAGCCGGTTTAGATTTCGCCACAAGTTCCTCGACCGACATTTCCGGACGCATCTCAACTTTTGAATTTCCAGCGACCGTCGCAACGACTGTTCCCGTGAAAGACTTGGACAAGAGTTCAAGGTCAACATCAAAGTGGTCCGTCTTCAAAAGCCAGTAGTCCCCGTGGTCTGTTCCATTGAGGGCTTTCCAACGCATCGGACCTTCCGTCATCGTAATTTCTTTGGAGGTGTAACCATCAAGACTCACGCGGAGGAGCATGGCATGTTCGAGCCGTGCACCGAAGACGCTGTGTGTTTTGTGGAAGTATCCGCCAGGCACTTTCACTTCGTAAGGTGTCGTACCTACCACAACCCCATCGAGTTCGACTTTTGCCCCGCTCGGCTTGCTTGTTATCTTCAGGGTTTGAGCCGCTACAAAGGGCGTGAGAAATAGGACCGCAAATGACAAGAGCAAAAAACGAAAGAGGCGCGTGTACTTCATGGGCTGGATTCTCCGTGGGCAAAGGAGCAACTATGGTTAGACTTTACCACATTTCTTGTTATCCAGAAGTAGACTGGCGATTCCGACCGCTCTGCTGCATGATTTGGACCTTTAGATTTCACCCAACAATTTCTTCGCTTCTTTCAAATCGATCTTCGCTTGATAGCCGTGTTTGCCCAGGAGATATAAGAGTTCGCTCCCTGAGAGCAGTGTGAGTGGTTTGCCCTTCACAAACTCGTAAGCATCGGGCCCGTAGTCCGATGTCGTGACGAGGATTCCTTTGATCGCCCCTTCGTTGTGAACAGTCCCGAACAAGTCCCTCACTGCGGCCACACCAACAGTGTTCGTGTACCGCTTAGCTTGAATCACGATTTTTCCACCTCGAATCGGATCGGGATCGAATGCAATCGCATCTACTCCGCCATCTCGACTCGCCTGGGTGATCTTTACCTCTCCTCCGTCCTTGCTGAATTCTTTTTCGAAGAGTTCGCGGATTAGGTTCTCGAAATCGAGCCAGTCCATCGCGGCTAGATTCGTCTTGTCATTCAGTGAATCCGCTACGTCGTAGGAGCCGACGAAACGTGGATCTTCGCGGTTCAGACTCAAGACAGGTCGAACAGGATTGAAATCGATCAGCTTACTTCCCGATATTCCTTTCAGTGCTCTGAAGCACGCTTTCAAATCGATTTGATTCAGATTCAACGTCAGAAATTCTGCTTTTTTCGCCTGAACCGTCATAATGCACGGATGCGTGTTCGCTCCTGTCGCTTTGTCGATCGCCTGGACCCAGCCGTTGAACACGATGTTTTTAATGACATTCACATCGTCGGCGCGGAATAGCTCGTACAAAGTTCGCAGACAAATCTGATAAAGCACTTCGTCATATAGCCGCTTGAATTCCGTATCTGAAATAGGTACTTCCTGGAACTCCCGGCGGTTGGAGATGAACTTGACCTGTTTTGTGTTCGGGATCGACTTCTGTGGGGGCAATTCATAATCGACGACTAGCATCCCAGCCTCAGGATCAAATGACACAACTTGGTCCCGCGGAAAGGAATCTGGATACTCTGACTTCGAAAGCACTTCAGGCCAATACCGGATCATCGCCTCTGGCACGCGATTAAAATATGCCTTCTTAAACTCGTTGATTCCGGAGTTGAAGAGCTTCTGCGTCTCAGCAAAGGTGTGCTTTTCGAGTTGCCAGGCGGCCTTCGCTTTCTCGTGATTCGCTAGGATCGTTTGATTTCGTTCCGTGATCTCCTTGACGTTCTTTCCCCAGGCTGAGTGCGCTTGAGCAAATCGCTGCTCCGCGTCTCTCTTCCTGCGTTCCTCTTCGATCTTCACGGCTGTTAGCTTCTTTTCACGGGCCCCCGGCAAAATCCAATCCACAAGTTTTATCGGCAATGTGAAAGGGAGTGGTACAAACTGAGGCTCAGTTCTCAAAGGCTCGACGGGGAAACCTTCGAGTCCGGGCACGGAGGGCTCAGGCTTTTCGAATCTGGATGTGTCCTTGAGAGATTCCCAGTTGAAAGAGTGAGCTTTGGCTAGGGCACCCCTCAGCAACTCGTGAAGCCCATCGATTGCCGCCTCCGCGTCTTTAGTCAATTCCAGCGCGTGGTCTTTGGCGCGTTTATCGATGTCAGACTGCTTATCCGCCCAATTTCTCTTTTCCAACTTTTTCTGTCGTGCGTTCTCTCTTTCCACAAGTCGAGCCCAGCGCGCATCCCATGCCTCGATCTGTAGACGAGCCTTTGTTTGGGCCTCTTGTTGAGTCCCACCACGAACGTTTCGATAGGCGTGCAGTCCCTCGTGCTTGACTATTATTTCCCACATGGAAGTCCGTTGATCTGGAGCGATTTAGTTTGATGCTGGAAGCCGGATAAAGCCTACACCGATGTCAGAACGATTATTGTTTTTCCCGTTTCTCAGTGTTCGAACGTAGTTCGCTACCCTCCCTACTGAACACATCCACGTTTCCGTAATTCCGCGCGAACAACATCTTTGCTGGTGGGCCAACTGGCATCATTGAGTGCGCCCAAAAGAGCGCTTGTTTGCATATTGGGAACGAAGACGCGGAACCATCTCTGGAGCAAATCATTGGGTTGGTTGAGCCAATGGATGATGTTTCGGGCTCTTTGCGGCGAGACTGTGTGGCGGTCGTCGATCCATAATTTCGACAGCGCCTCTTGTTGATTCGTTTGAGAAGCCCACCACTGAGCGGCTTGGAGAGCCGCCTGCTGGCGCTTAGCCAGGATCAACATTACCGCCGCAAATTCATCGGCAGCGTCTTCGTTGTCCCACAATGGATAGCCCCACTGGCGCAGCAGAGTGTGGCCCAACTCGTGAAAGAAAACGAATTCTAAAGCCTGATCGAGATGTTGATCCGTCAACGTCTCCACCAACTCAGTGCAGATCGTAATATTGGGATTTGAAAAAGCGTTTTCCATCCCGCAGTGCCTTACGTTGAGCCGAAACGACGGAAAGACAAACACCTCTCCCAACCGACTGAAGTTCTCCGCCATACTCTTTTCAGAAGCTAGTGTTTCAGGAGACTTCGCAGGAAGTACATCGTAGACATAAAGGTGCACATTTCGAGGAAGTAGCCACGCCCCAGAATTATCAAGAACGAGGTAATAGATGTTGTCCTGGGGCACACGAAAGACGTAGTTGCCAGTATTGCGGATGGACCCGGAAGTGCCTTTGAAATAGTTGAATTGTTGGTGTGCCTGGTATCGCTGGAAGTTTGCCGCGTCCAGCAACCAAACCTTTATGCTGTCGTTTGCCCCGCCCGACACTTGAAATCTAGCGACGAGCGTTGAGCCCGTGGTCAGCGCAAAGTTGTACTGTAGGGATTGGTGTGCTGCAACTTGGATCGTGTTCCGGACCTGCGGCTGAGAGGGCTCGATAGCGACACTCACCGAAGACTGCCCATCTGCAGGCTTGTACTCCGCTGAGCAAGTAGCTGATGCCTGAGTTTGACATGGCACTGCGAAAGTTCTCCAAGAAAAAGTCATGAGGAGCACGAAAGCGCAGCACGTCCTAGTGAGAGGGAGCAAAGGGTTTCTCCTGAAAGTACGTATCCAGATTTTAACATGCACTAAAATGAGAATTTTTCAGGAGTTGGTTTGAAGTTGCCTGTAAAGCATCCCGCCCGTGAAGTCATTTTGCCCTGAACCTTCATGCGTTACTTCTTGATCCGAATCACGCCCACCGCAACCGACCGCCGCTCTCGCTCCGGGAGTTTCAAACGCGCCTTCTCCGGCTGATCTTTCGTTTCTTGATGGCTTCGACAGAGGTGTGAACTCACCATCGACGTACCTGAAGAGCAGCCACCGCTCGATTATTTTCGGCATTTCGGTTTTATAGCATGACAGTGCAGGGACGCGACACAAATCCCTTGAAGCCAATGCCCAGATTAAGGACAATCCTCGCATAGTTGGGGCATTTGCTGTGCTCAACCATCTAAGCGGATTTCTGTGGGTCGCCCACACCATCTCCGTGCCGCTCTCTTTTTGGATTGCTGTGGGAATTTCCGTGGCAGTTCTGCTCCTGGGCCTGTTAAGCAGGGTTAGACTAAGAGTGGTACAAGTTTTGGATAAACTCGTTGATCCTAAGGCCCTGCCCCAGGAACTTCGATCCAAAGCTCAGCAGGAGACGGATAAGCGCCCAAATCCCCAAGGTGAAGCGATGAACACCTCTAGTCCAAGGCCAACTTCCAGTTCTCTACATGGTGTCGATCTCCGACGCAGTAGTCGCATCGAGCTGCCCGTTCCGCTGTTGATCCTCGGTACTGACCCCCGCGGCGAAACTTTTCAAGAGAAAACTTCCGCCGTGGCCGTGAATCTTCATGGCTGCCGGTATCCTTCCCGTCATGACTATGTTCACGATGGTTGGATTACCCTGCAAGTCATTGCAACCGATGGCGCCAGTTCACCGGTCGTGCGCGCACGCGTTCGCTCCATCCTTTCTGCCCAGACCTCACGCGAATTTTGCCAGGTCGGCGTGGAATTGGACACGCCGGGAAACGTTTGGGGAATCCCTACACCGCCTGAAGATTGGCAGCGACTTCTCGGCACGAGCAGTTCCTCCGTGGGAGCCGCGGCTAGTGTGGTTCCGGCACCGGAGTCCGCGACCCCGCTCGCCTCATTTGATGGAAAGCAGTCAACGTCTCCGGAGCGGAGAGCCGAAGTCACGGTATTTCCTGGACCGCCGGTTGGTGCCGCACCCGCGGCAGAAGTTGCGCCAAGGGAACAGCCTGCGCCTACTAAGACCGAGCGATTCGTCATTACCTCGGAACAAGTTCTGCAGGCTCTGAAGAACCAGATTCGACTCGCCGCGAATAAGGCTGTACATGCTTCACTTTCCACTCAAGTCGATCAAGCTGTGAAGTTCGCTGTCGCTAATATTGAGGAGAGTTGGAGGGCCAACGTCAGCCGAATTGAGAAGTTTTCTGCCGACCGAATCGCCGAGGCCCAAAACCTATGGGAAAAAGAGTTGGCCGTTCATCGCGGTCACGCTGAAGAGATTTCCCGCCGCCTCGAGGCTTTCGCCGGAAATTCCCAGCAGACTCTTGCTGAAACACAGAAGTTTGTAGAACGCCTCGCTAACGAAACGTCACCTCAGTTTCACGCTCGCCTTATTGACTCCTTTGACCGCGCCAACAGTGAATTTGAAGCTAGGGCTACCCAGGTTTTTGGGCAGCACTTGGTTCGGCTCGACGAGAGCTCGCAACTTGCCGCGCGCGAGGCTCGCTCACAACTCAACGAGAGCATCGCCCAGGCGCTTTCTCTTTTATCCGCTGCCGGCGGCGGCGTATCCCTGGAACGCATGGAATCGCTACTCCATTCCTCGAGGGAACAGACCCTCAGCCACCTCGAGGAACGCCTTGGGGAACTTTATACGGGCTTTGAACAGCAGAACGATCTTGCTCGTCATCGAATAGACGAGATCGCCCGTCAACTCGAGAGTCTCACCGCCCAAACCAACCAGGCACGCTCGCAACACGAACAAGACCTCTCCGAAGTACGCTCTCTCTTGGTCAACGCGACTACCGGCGAGCAGGTTCTGAGCCACCTCGAGTGGCGTCTGGGTGAAGTTTCTGGCCACTACGAACAACTTCTCGGCGAGGCCCGCAATCGTGCCGACAAACTCTCCGAGCAGGTCGAAAAACTCTCCAACGAAACGCGTGATTATCTGGCAGAAGCCAGAAGCTTAGTCGATCGAGCCTTCCGCGAACTTCGACCACAGGAACCATCCATCATCGATCAGTCTTTGAGCCACACCACGAAAGAGTTCGAAACTGCAGCCGCTCGTGTATCCGATCGAGAACTCATCCGCTTGATGGAGCAAAAACAGGCCCTGTCTCGGGAAATCTCCCTGGAACTTGAGGCCCTCACCAGCGAAGCGCGGGCTCTTCTGCAAAAGTCTGCTAACAGCACGCTCGAGGAGTTTCGGCGACGCGTTGAACTTCAAATTGATCTTCTTCTCTCCGAAGCCAAAGAGCGCGTCGTTTCCTCCATTTCTTCGCTCGACGCGGAGAGCCGCGCCGCAATTGAAGCGCGCCGCCGCGCTCTGGAAACCGATGTCGCCCGCGCCGCCGAGCAATCTACTATGGAATTTCGCTCAGGTATTAAAGCCTTCCTCTATTCCTGTCTTGTGGCCGCTGTCGGGGCCGTCGATCAACACGCACAAACCACTCTCGCGGGACTCGCAACTAATCCCGGCAGCTTGCCGCGCGCACTCGACACTGCTGCCGACTCCTCCTCGAGGCCCGACGATCCTGCCACGCAACCGAAGAACTTCTAACCATCACAATAATTAACGCTCGTCGCCAACATTTGTTCCTAGTACCCAGGTTGCATGTCTCCATTAACCGTACTGGTTGAATGTCAGAGTTAACCAACAATTCGCGGTGCGACTCGTGCAGGCTGACTGGTTGCGACTTTGGGAGTGAACTGGAGTGCCCACATTGTGGGACGAAGGCTACCTACCAACGGCACGAACTGACGTATCATTCAGATCACGATTAGAAACCTAACGCCACTTTTATCGTAGCGCACAGCTAAATCTTTCAGGGAGGATAGGTGGCCAAGAAGAATGACAAACCCGTCGTCGTTGGCGACCGCGTCCAGGTAAATCTATATCACGGAAAACTTGAAGAAGGCACGGTCAAAGCCATCCTCACCCGTACTGATGGTTTGCATTATCAGATCGATCTTGGTGACGACCGGACCGCACTGGTTCATGAGCGGCAGATTCGCAAACCTTGAATCAGGGTACTCAACCGTGGCCCTGACTCAACTGCTTTGCTTTCATTGTGAGCACGATGAATAGTGTCAAGAGTCCAGCCGGAATCAACCCTGTCACTAGCAACGCTATCCAGAGCACAATCGGGCCGGACCATGACCGGGCCGTTGCATAGCCGAGAACAAAACAAACCACCAGAGCAGTCCACCACAACAGATTCTGCGTCGTGCGGGCGGTGATGACTCTTATATCCACAGCAGAGTTGGGTGGCATATGGCGGTAGATAGAAAAATAGAGCAACGCCATCGTGCCGAACCCGAACAACCACAGAGCTAGCAACGTTCCTTTGGCAATCCACATAAGCACTCCTGTCCCGCTGCAATAAACTACGCTGTACGTAACCTCGAAGTCAATCCGTCGAACGTACTACCAACGGCTCTCGGTCATTTCGCGGGTCCGTATGCGGCCTTATATCTTGCGTGTCGGTTCATCCAAATCTTCCGCATGTAGTTCATCCGGGCGTCACGGTCGGGGTTAGGGTCACGGGGAGAGATAGACAAAACCTCTACGGAAGGAATGCCGGGTTCCGGGGCGCTTTTGATTTTGTTGATAATAAACCCATACACCTCGTTGACCTCGCCGCGGCTAGGACACTTCATTGTGATTTTGCTGTTCAGAGGATGGTAGTGAGCGGGAAGTGGTTCGGGCCAGATTACACGGAAACTGTGCTCGCAATTCGGGCACGTAAACGAATCGTATGGCATTGGGAACTCCAGCATCGAATTTTGTGCAGGTAGAAGACGGGAGCAACAGTTTACTTCCTTTTCGGCAATTAATGTTTTGATTGGGTGGGCGAGGTACTGGGACCCACATGTCCGGTAAGCCGACTTATCAGGAGTTATCCAAACCTGCAAACGCTCTTCACGCAATTCAGACACCTATTGCAGCTTCGCGTATTCCGCTTTTGCAGCGATGAGGATGGGAATGTCAGGGTCTGCGTCTTTCCATAGTGTGAGGAAATCCTGATACGCCGCCTTGGCCTTGGCGGTGTCGCCCTGCATGGCATATGCTCTGCCGATTTGAAGATACGCCAATGCGCCGATGTGTTCGTTGAGCACAATTCCGCGATGGTCGAGGATTTTCTGGAACTCAGCGGCGGCTTGACTGCCCTTATGCGCGGCAAGATAGGCTTCTCCTCGTACGAAAATGGGATAGAGTGCGTGATCCACAGATCCCAACTCATACGGAGCGGCCGCTTCAAGAACCTCGATGGTTCTCGCGTAATCATTGCTGTGGAGTGCGAGTTGCGCGTGAAGCGTTGGCAGACAACCGAACCGCACTTCTGTGTCCTCTGGGAAGCGTTTGGCCAAATCATTGGCTATCGCCTGCGCCCGAGCAGCATCTCCGACCATGGCCGACACCTGCCCCCCGGTGCACAGCACATACCGACTCTTCGAAAGAGCGAGCGCCGCTACGGCCCGTTGTACTGCCTCGGTGGAATTGCCGAAGTGTGCTTCCAGCCAAGCCGCGCTTGCTTCATACTTTGCCGCTCTTTCTTTATTTTGTGCCAGTTCGGCGAAAGCTACCGCGCGGTGCAAGAACTCGCGGGCCTTCTTAAGCCGCCCGGAATAAGCGGATGTATTAGCCTCGTATGCTAGGAATTCGTGTTCCACGCCCGGCGTGCTCGCGTTAAGGGCTACCTGTTGCTCCATCGCGGCCGCATCGTTCTGTAGAAACGCAAGAAAGTAAAGGCTTGTCTGTAAGCAATGCGAATCGAGCTTTTTCTCCTTAGCTTGCTTGGCTGTGGAGCGGGCGTCTTCAAATCGGTTCAGCGAAAGGTAGGCATCAACCACATTGCAATATATTAGACCGCTCTCAGGGGAAAGCCGGAGCGCCTCGCGCAGCGCCAAAATTGACTTGTCATATTGTCCGAATGTCCCGTAGATGATGCCAAGACGATTCCGCGCTATTACATCTCTCGGAAACGTCTGTGCCCAGACTTCGACGGTATCTTTTTCTTTTTCAAGGTCGCCAGTGTCGGCGGAGTGGTAGATAGATTCAATAAAGAATTTTTCCCGCTTGCTCACACGGTCACGCAACTCGAAGGCTTTCCGAATACTGTCAAAAGCCAAGCTAGTTTCTCCTCGTTCCCAATAGCTCTCGAAGAGCATGGCATGAGCCATGGCAAACTTCGGGTCTAGATTAATGGCCTGCTGAAACAAGGGTGCTGCGCCAACCTCGTCTGCTCTTACTTGCCTGGTTTTTACACCAAGGCTGTATGCCTGAAGAGCCTCAAGTGACGGTGTGGTGGCTTGCTGGAGTGGTGTATCGAACTTCTGAACTGTGGTGAGCGATTCGCCCAATCTGTTACGAATTTCCGATGCTGCTTTTCCGAGTGCGTTTAGGATATCGCTCTTGTCATTCGCCTGTGCTTTCGTGCTCGCCAAGGATTCCCCGGTTACGCAGTTGACCGCCTTAAACGTCAGGAGATACTGCATGCCAATCTGAGCTATAGAACCGTCGAGGACGGCGGCGCTTCCCGTCCGCTGGCAGAGTTCCCGCGCAATCGCTGGCGTGAGTCTTGCATCGGGTGGCTGGCCCATCAGGCCGAGCGTCTGCTGGATTTGCTGGTCAGAGATAATGCTCAAGAAGGGTGATTGTTCCAGTTGTACGGAAAGTCCCTGCCGCAGCGTGCCATCAAACACCGTGTCTCCGGTCTTGTTTGTGAAGTCAGCGAGGACGATGGTGTCTTTGTCGGTGAGCTTCGGCGTTCGATGGAAAATGAAATAACCGCCGATAGCAAACGCCACGACTGTTATGGCAGCGGAGACTGTCACCTTCCACCGGATTCCTCGGTGCTCCCCCACAGCAGCCACAGGGCTCGATGCTGCTGATACCTTCGATGACTCTGTGCTGCGTTTCAATCGCAACAAGTCGGTCCGAATGTCGGAAGCACTTTGGTATCGAAGTTTTCTGTCCTTTTCCAACGCCTTGTTAACGATGCGTTCTAGTTCTGGCGACGAGCTAGTGTTAGCTTGCGTCAGTCGAATCGGTGCGCGGTTCAGAATTGCGTCATGGATGACCGCAGCAGTATTGGCAGAGAAGGCCATCTTTCCGGTCGCCATCTCGTAGAGAACAGCGCCAAAGGAAAACAAGTCGGTTCGTGAATCCGACTCCTCACCACGTGCTTGCTCCGGCGACATATAGGCCATGGTGCCCATTGTCGCGCCGGGACTGGTCAAAAGTTCGCCCGCTGAGACTGTCGGCATCTGCGAAACACCGACGTTCTCGCCAGCAGGGACCACTTTCGCCAGACCGAAATCGAGGATCTTCGCGTTGCCCAGTTTGGTTACAAAAAGGTTCGCTGGCTTGATGTCTCGATGGATTATGCCTTGGGCATGCGCTGCCCGCAGGCCATCCGCAATTTGAATTGCCAGTTCCAGCATCTCGTCGAACGGAAGTGGCCTCCCCTGGATGCGGTGCTTCAACGTTTGCCCGTCAAGAAACTCCATCGCAATGAACCGCTGGCCGTGCTGCTCGCCGATGTCGTAAATAGTGCAGATATTCGGGTGATTCAACGCCGAAGCGGCCTGTGCTTCGCGGCGGAAGCGTTCAAGAGCAGCGGAGTCATGGAGCATTTCGGCAGGCAGGAATTTCAGACCAACCGCGCGATGGAGCCGGGTGTCCTCGACCTTGTAAACAACACCCATACCGCCGCCACCGAGCTTCTCGTCGATGCGGTAGTGTGAGATGGTCCGACCGATGAGCGAGTCGGTGCCTGGCATTTGCCAGACATGTTAGGTAGCGCCGGAAGGCAAGTCAATGAAGGGGTATAGCTTGAGGTCAAGTCCCGATTAACGCGGTAACCGGACATGTGGGTACCAGTACAGACCGTCTGGTTTTGGTCCGATTATTTCATTTCCCACATATCCCAAAACATCTTGACCGTCCCCGGCCCATGCCCCGCGTAATGATTGTTAGCGAACGCAAATAGTTTCCGAATCTGCTTGTTAAACACCAGTTCTTTCAAAACATCGACCCAATTTTTGAGATCGCTTTTCCGGTCAACAACTGTTTTATCCCACTCTTGAGTAATTTTCTCGATGCCATGCCGATCACCAAGCCAGCGGACATAGAGAAAATCGGTTGTCACCAGATCGAACCGTTCCTTCATTTCCCACGGTCGAGGCATGAACGATGTGTCCGTTAATGCCAGGGCAACGTTGTATTCGCAGAGCAGATCAGTGAACTGCTTATCGAGCCAAGTTTTATTCCGAATCTCCACTGCGAATCGTACTGTGGGTAAATCCTTTACCCGGTTCAGAAGGAAGCGCAGACGCCGGGAGAACTCATCTGGGTGAATCTGGTATTCGGTGAATTTGGGGAATTGGAAAAGCAGCGGCCCCAACTTCTCGTCAAGAATGTTCATCCGATCAACGAATTCCTCGAACTCCGCTTCGCAGTTCACCATAATCTTTTCGTGAGTGATGATTTGGGGAACTTTGGCAGCGAAGACAAAATCCGGTGGGGTTTTCTTGTACCAACTCGTGACTGTAGAAGCGGACGGGGTGCCATAGTAAGTGCTATCAATTTCAACTGTCTGAAACTTGTTGGCGTAATACGACAGATACGCCGTTGGTTTCATGCCAACCGGGTAGAACGAACCGGGCCATCCGGCAGCAGTGAAGGCCGACGTTCCGAGAAACAGCCCCGGCTCAGAGTAAGGCCTTTCGACATTGAGCGAATTTACGAGGGTTCCAGCCTCTTCAAGCTTGCCCATTTCAAATAGGGTCGGGTCTTTTATTGGCGTAACTGCTGATCGTTTCTTTGGTGCCATGTGGCGCCTATCTTAGCTAGAAATGAGTTGGCGATTGCGGTTTAATTGGCTGTTTTGATGTCGGAGAGGGAGGCGCGAAGTGAGGTTGCGGAATCTGCCCGACATCAACCCACAAAGTCTGAAATTCGTTTTCAATGACACAATCGGCACATCGATAAAAGAAACTTACCGCTGCCTTAGTAGAGTCACGCGGGACTTCTATCTCGGCAGTGATGTCGGGGATACCTACATGCGGTGGTATGTCTCTCACGACGAATTCTCTATCGAACTCAGCGGCATTATCAACTTTGATTCCGTTTTTCGGTTCGCTGTGATATTTGCAAGCAAGGCATATACGAATCCATATCAAAACGTTCGCAGCATCCACATCCGATATGTTGGAAGCGTTGAAGGAGATTTTTATCGGCTCTCCGTTCGACGTGACGAATTTATCCGTTCGAACCTCATCTGTTTTCATATTTGGATAGAAAAATCCGAATTTGAGAACGGCCTTTGGTTTCGGCTGTCGTGCTTTGACAAGTTCCTCTTCTAGCGCACTAATCTTTTGTCGATCTGCCTCGCTTAATTTCGCCAGCTTAAGATCACTGACTTCACTTTGAAGTTTGGCAATTTGCTCTAGATAGCGTTTGTACTGCTGGTCGTTGGCAACTGAAAAATTCGTTACGGATTGTTGTAGTTGGATAATTTGCTTCTGGTCTCCTGCGTGCTGCTTCGTCCTGGTCTGTTCCGCCTCGTGATTCTCACCGTCCGCTTTCCGAATCTGCCACGACCCCAACGCCATCGTGAGAAAAGTTAGAATGTACAAGCCGGGTTTGCGAAGGCGTCTAAGTGGGCCTGGGACTAACTCAATTTCTGGCTTTTCTGTCAGTAAGGTAAAGACAGCCACGATAGAGGCTACGGCAAGGGCGAAGATTGCCAGGATGGATGAGACGGCCATTGGCTAGAGGATACCTGATGATTCAGCTAAAGCGTTATTTCACTTTGGGTTTGCGTATACGTGGTGTTGTCGGAGTCGAAGTCCCCACTAATTCCAGTTTCCAATAATCTTCAATTTCCTCTTTTGACGGATGAGCAAACGTTCCGTGGTTCTTCGCTTCGATGCGCTCCATGCATTTGACTAGATAAGTAAATTCAGCATAGGTAGTCGGGTCATCCCGTTGGTCTTGTTCAAGGTTCTGTCTAGCGTCAGCATTGAGAACAAACACAGAATAACTAAACGTGTTCCACAAATCATCTTCGTCAAGGTATCCGCGTTTCACGAGCAATCCGACAGTCTCAAAGAAGTCTAGCAATTGATACAGTTCGTCGGGGTCTTTCTCATTTCGAAGCCGCTTCTCCGCCAGTTTGTGGCGATACGAAAGCATAGGCTCTTTTGTGAATTTCTCGTCTAATTGAAGAAGGTGTTGTACACGCGCTTCTGTGCGGAATGCCCTAAGCTGAAAATAACCAACCAACACAGCTACCAGTGTTATCAGAGCTAGGAGACCAGTGAATACCGCTGTCCAGAAATCAGGGGCTAAACGCTGCATACGCGTGGAGAAGATAACCCCGGTTGGCAACCGAGTCAATCGGGGAACTTCTGGTCGATCTTTTCCATGATCTGAGAGATTTGTTCAAACCAAAATTTGCCAGTCGCTCCGCAAAGGGCCGTACACGAACTGTGTTATCCTATCGCCGTGCCGGGCTGGCGGAACTGGCAGACGTTCTGGTTCTCCCAGCCGATTTGTAATCTCGGGACAACTTCGGTACACTTGGGAAGTGGGAATTAAGTGGCTTTTCAGGCGTAAGCAACACCAACGAAGCCATTTAAGGGTTTAACCTAGCCTGCCTTACAAGCAGGAGGTCGCAGGTTCGAGCCCTGCACTGCCCACCATCCGCTAGTGACAGCACCACCCGCGGGGACGTAGTTCAGTTGGTTAGAACGCTGCCCTGTCACGGCAGAGGTCGCGAGTTCGAGTCTCGTCGTCCCCGCCATTCTTTTCAGTGATTTACAAGCAAAGAATGGCAAGTCCCGCTGGTTATCAACCCGAACTCCAACCCGAACCGCATTTTCAAGCCGCTTCGCTTCCGTTTTTCCCGAGTTTGATCGCTTCTAGGAACTTGCCCTGCGCCTCAACCTGTTTGCTGTTGACCGCGTGAATGTAGCGCGCCGTCGTCCCTGGCTTTGCATGGCGAAGCATCGACTGAATCGTCGAGAGTGGGATCTCATTCGATCCAAAAAACGTCGCCAGACTATGCCGTAGGTTGTGCCAACCGAACCGTGAACGATCGCCTTTCGCAAGGACGCCGGCTGCTACCGCGGCCGGACGAAGGTAGTGCTTTCCACAAGTAGACGCGGCTCGCGGAACTCTTCCCTTCTCACGACTCGATGCGAAAACCCAGTCGTCGTCTAGGTTGTAGCAAGATTCTTTCCGCCACTCGTTCAAAAATTCGTACAGGGCTGGATGCATGGCGACGGGCTTCATCGATCCCTTGGTCTTGCCACCCGTCGCTCTGCCTTTGCTCCAGGCTCGTTGCACAAGTATTTGATTGTTGGTCGGATCGATGTCCCGCCACTGCAAAGCGAAGCACTCTTCCGGCCGGAGCGCCGTCGCTGCGTGAACCAATGCTAGGGTCCACTCCAGTTTGGTCTCCGGTCTGTCGAGTTGCTTTAGGATCGCTATCATCTGCTCCGGTGCAACCACCTTGGCCTCGTAGTCCGAGTGAGTTTTACACCGCGCGCCACCAAACTTCGGGTGGCGAAATGGATTGAAGATCATCTCGGCAGGAATCAAACCATGGCGTTGTGCGTGGCCATAGATCTGACTCATCACCGAGTTGATTTTTTCAATCGTGGGCCACTTGAGCGGCTTTCGCTTGCGGCCCTGCGGTGTAGACGCCAAGATCTCGAACCAAGCTTCTACCTC
>Ga0210402_10000008_pt1 | contig 166775 bp, 151 predicted proteins | sample IncBWC7MmetaG_FD_161055 | JGI IMG/M metagenome (GOLD analysis project Ga0210402, IMG submission 161055) | Forest soil microbial communities from Barre Woods Harvard Forest LTER site, Petersham, Massachusetts, United States - Inc-BW-C-7-M | ecosystem: Environmental > Terrestrial > Soil >...
TTTCCCGCTTCCGACCTGCCGGGCTATATTGTGGCGCAGGTTCTGGGCGGCATCGCGGGGGCGGCGATTCTCTATCTGATCGCCAGCGGCCATGCCGGTTTTGATGTGCATGCCGGCTTCGCCAGCAACGGCTATGGCGAGCATTCGCCGGGCGGCTATTCCATGGCGGCGGCGCTGGTGTGCGAAGTGGTGATGACATTCGCCTTCCTGTTCGTGATCCTGGGCTCGACGCATGGCCGCGCCCCGGCCGGTTTCGCACCCATCGCCATCGGCCTCTGCCTCACCCTGATCCACCTGATTTCCATTCCGGTCACCAACACCTCGGTCAATCCGGCGCGAAGCACCGGCCCCGCGCTATTCGCCGGCGGCTGGGCGATCGGGCAGCTCTGGCTGTTCTGGGTCGCGCCCATTGCCGGCGCGCTTCTTGCCGGCTTTGTCTATCGCTGGCTGAGCCCGAATGAACCCGCGCCCGCAGAGGTCTCGGGCAAGCGGTGAGCAAGCACGCTCGTCAATAACTCAACTTCGGATACCATTTTGGATCGCGTCCCTCGGGCGTGAGGTCGAGGATATTCCACAGCGGCGCCAGGTCGGGCGCGCCGCGAGGGTCCTGGCCGGGATCGGCCATCGCCTCTTGGAAACAATGGTTGAAAGCAGAAGCATATTAGGGCTCACTCTTCAGAACCGGGGCGAAAAGGGAGGGGGATTCCCTTGGTACCCAATCTCTTTCTGGCGACGCGGCCATCGCCGGAAGCCGCGGCAGCCGGTACAGCGCTGGCGGATTGGATCAGGCGTGACCATCAACTGCGCGGCAACCTGGTCAAGCTCGAAAATCTGCATGTCACATTGGTGGAATTCTTCAAACTAACGGAGCGTGAAGAGACGGTCCTGGAAAAAGTCAGCGCCGCCGCAAAGCGCGTTGACCTGGCTCCCTTTGAGGTTAATTTCGATCGCGCCATGAGTTTTCGCGTCCGAAAAGACGAAGCTGTGGTTCTGACAGGTAGCGATGGCGTCACGGGGCTTGTTACGCTGCAACGGGACCTGATCGGAGCGCTGCATAAGGAATGGCTGAAGATCCCGCCCAATCCTCGCTACACGCCGCACATGACGTTGCTGTATGCCGATAGGGCCATTCCGGAAATTTCCGTGCGGCCCCTGCGCTGGACGGCAACCGAATTCGTCTTTATCCGTAGCCTCCCCGGAAAAAGCACGCATGTCGTGCTCGACCGCTGGCCTTTGCGCGGCTAGATTTCCTTATGACCGCGATCTACGGCATCAAAAACTGCGACACGATGAAAAAGGCCCGCGTCTGGCTGGATGCGCACAAGATCGCCCACGAATTCCACGATTACAAAACCCAGGGTATTGACCGCGCCCAACTGGAGAAATGGGTGAAGGCGCTGGGCTGGGAAACGTTGCTCAACCGCGCCGGCACCACCTTCCGCAAGCTGCCCGACAAGGACAAGGAAGGGCTAACGGAAAAGAAGGCCATCGCCCTGATGCTGGCCCAGCCTTCGATGATCAAGCGGCCTGTGCTTGAGAAAGGCGCCAAGCTGCTGGTCGGTTTCAGGCCCGAACTCTATGAAAAGGCATTCTCGTGAGCATTTATGTCGGTGTCGGTGGCTGGGTGTTTGACGAGTGGCGCGACAATTTCTATCCGCCCGATCTGCCCCAGAAACGCGAGCTGGAATATGCCAGCCGCCAGCTCACCGCCATCGAGATCAACGGCACGTATTATGGCTCGCAAAAGCCGGAAAGCTTCGCCCGCTGGCATGACGAAACGCCCGACGAATTCATCTTCACCCTGAAAGGCCCGCGCTTCGCCACCAATCGCCGGGTGCTGGCCGAGGCGGGACCGTCCATCGAAAGATTCCTCACTAGCGGCATTACCCGGTTGGGGAAAAAACTCGGTCCGCTCAACTGGCAATTCATGGCGACCAAGAAATTCGACGCGGACGACTTCACCGCCTTTCTGGCCTTGCTGCCAAAAAACCATGACGGCCTGCCGCTGCGCCACGCGGTCGAAGTGCGTCACGAAAGCTTCGCTTGCGAGGAATTTGTCGCTCTCTGCCGCGGGCACGGCGTCGCCATCATCGCGGGATGCGACAGCGAGTTTCCCTGCATCGCCGACGTGACCGCCGATTTCGTCTATGCCCGCCTGATGGGCACCACCGAAAAAGAAAAGCTGGGCTATTCCAAGGCTGCCATCGCCAGATGGGCGGCTCGCGCAAAAGAGTGGCAGGCAGGCGATACGCCCAAAGACCTGAAGCTGGGGGCCAAGGCAGCGGCCAAAACGAAGCGCGATGTCTTCCTCTTTATTATCAGCGGCGCCAAGGCGAAAAATCCAGCCGCTGCTATGGCAATCATCAAGGCACTTTAACAGGGGAGGTTGCGGCCTTCCCTGCGCCTCGCCCAAACTCGGCGCGTCCATTGCTCAAATCGGTTCGCAGAACCGATTTGAGCAATGGACCCAGCGCGCCCGCGATGTCAAAGCTGGTTGCCGCCCGCCACCGCGATGCGTTCGCCCGTCACCCAGCCGGCCTCGCCGGACGCCAGGAACAGCGCCACCCGCGCCACGTCATCGGGCTGGCCGATACGGCCGAGCGGTGTGGTGGCTTCCACATTTTTCTGGAAATCGCCGCCGATGAAGCCGGCGCTATGGACGCCTTCGGTCTCGATCATGCCCGGCGCAATGGTGTTGACGCGGATATTTTTTGGTCCCAGTTCGGCGGCCAGAACGCGGGTGACGGCGTCCACCGCTCCCTTTGTGGCCGAATAGATCACCGAGTTTGGAAACGCGCCCTGGCTGACGACGGAAGAGACATTGATGATATTGCCGCCCTCATTGCCGAAATAACGCGCCGCTTCCCGCGCCGAAAGGATGGTGCCCAGCACATTGATGTTGAACTGACGGTGGAATTCTTCCGGCTCTGACTCATCGAGTGGAGCAAATTTGAAGACGCCGGCATTGTTGACCAGCACATCCAACCGTCCGAACTGCTTCTTTGCCTCGGCGAATAGGCGTGCGATGTCGGCCGGTTTGGCGACATCGGCCTGTATCGCCACCGCCTTGCCGCCCGCTTCGGCAATCTTCGCCACCACCTTGTCGGCGCCCGCCTTGTCCGAGGAATAATTGACCACCACCGAAGCGCCCGCGTCGCCAAGTGCCTGGGCGATGGCCGCCCCGATGCCCTTGGAGGCGCCGGTCACCACCGCGACTTTGTGCTTGAGATTGCTCATGAAACTCTCCAGTGAAATTGATCCTCTGACAGTTAGATAATTGTCAAATTATCAAATTCAAGCAGGGGATCCCCGGCGCTTGCCGGGAGCTGTTTCAGATCTTGCCCAAACGCTCCAGGTAAGCCTTGAGAACCGGGCGCTTGACCGTGAGGTTCATGAACTTGCCTGCCCGGCTGGTCTCGATCAGGCCAGCCGTCTCCAGTTCCTTGATATGGTGGGAGAGGGTGGCGGGGGTGACCGCTTGCGCCTTCTTGATGGCGCTGCAACTCGTCATTTCGCAGGCGCCAATCTGCTTGAGGATTTCGTAACGCCGGGGCTCAGCCAACGCCCGCGCGATACGCGCGAATTGTTTTTCCGTCAGCTTGATCATGCCCCTGAAATATTCCGATTGGGTGACTTTGCAAGATTGCGCCCGCGCCCGTTAGAACATAAAGTGAACAAATGAGGTTTGCGCTAGGGAGGATATATCTGGAACCCAGACCGGTCTTGCAAGGGCGTCGCCGGATCGCGGCGCAATCCAGGATGACGTCGCGCACGACAGATTCGCTGTCGCGCCCGCCGGCGATGAAAAACCGGCGACGGCGCTTTTGTTGTTTTTGCGATCCGCCGGCAAAAGAATGCCCGCAGCGCGGTTCGAAGCCGCCTGAATTGTGGCCCGCCATGATCGACACACTACATCTGCACGCCCTGTCCCCGCTCGCCATGCGAAGCTGTGAGCTATCCCGATTCGGTCTTGTTCCCACCGTCATCAATCGGTTGATTGCGGTCCCCGCGCCAGGAATTAGAAACTTTCGGCGATTTTGAGAAAATCATGGAACAAGACGCTTATCGCCACGTCCCCTACGACATCGACATCGAGCAGGCGCTGCTCGGCGCCGTGCTGGTGGACAATCAGGCGCTGGAACGGGTCGGTTCGCTGATCAAGCCCGACCATTTTTACGATCCGCTGCATGCCCGCATCTTCGAGACCATGGTGCAGGCTTTTGAGCGCGGCTCCTTCGTATTGACGCCGCTCACCTTGCATGCGGCGATGAAGGCCGATCCCGGTCTGGTCGAGGTGGGCGGCGTGGCCTATCTGGCCGGCCTGGTTTCGGCCGCGCCGGCGATGCCCAATGTGCGCGATTATGGCCGTATTCTCCATGATCTGGCGGTGCGGCGAAGCCTGATCCGCATCGGCGAGGACATCGTCAATACCGCCTATGAGGCGCCGACCGAAAAAACCCCCCAGGCGCAGATTCAAGAAGCCGAAAAGGCGCTTTACGCCGTCAGCGAAAGCTCCAAATATGGCGAGGGCCCGCTCGACTTTCATGAAGCGTTGCGCCGGGCGGTGCAATCCGCCGAGGCGGCGCAGAAGCGCGGCGGCCGCATCTCGGGCGTCACCTCCGGCTTCAGCGATATCGACAATCTGCTGGGTGGACTACAGCCTTCCGACCTTTTGATCCTGGCGGGGCGTCCCGGCATGGGCAAGACCGCGCTGGGCACCAACATGGCGTTTCATGCCGCCCGCACTTATATCCAGGACATCGCGGCGGGTGCCGAAATGCCGCGCGGCGCGCCGGTGCTGTTCTTTTCCCTGGAAATGGCGGCGCAGCAGCTTTCGGCCCGTATCCTGGCCGAGCAGACCGAAATCGAGATGTGGAAGATCCGCAACGGCCGCTTCTCCGAAAGCGAATGGGAGAAGTTCGTCCTGACCATGCAGGAGCTTTCCAACCTGCCGCTTTACATTGACGATACCGGCGGCATTTCCATCGCCCAGATCGCGGCGCGGGCGCGGCGGCTCAAGCGCGAAAAGAACATCGGCGTCATCATCATCGACTATCTGCAGCTGATCGAACCGTCCCGGCGGGCCGAGAACCGGGTGCAGGAAATCACCGAGGTCACCAAGGGCCTCAAAGCCCTGGCCAAGGAATTGAATGTGCCCATCATGGCGCTGTCGCAGCTTTCGCGCGGCGTGGATTCGCGGGACGACAAGCGCCCGGTGCTGTCGGACTTGCGCGAATCCGGCTCCATCGAGCAGGACGCCGACGTCGTCATGTTTGTCTATCGCGAGGAATATTATCTGAAAACCCGCGAGCCCGATGCCGGCTCGGCCGAGCACGCCAAATGGCTGGAGAAATGCGAACGCGCCCATAGGCGAGCCGAAGTGCTGGTGGAAAAGCACCGTCACGGCGCCACCAACAAGATCGATCTCTATTTCGACGACCGCTTCACGCGCTTCTCGAATCTGATCGCTGACAACTAAGTTTCAGTCCCGATCCGCGTGAATCGCGCCTTGCCGCTGATCACCAGCTCCAATTGCCGGGGCAGCAGCTTCAGGTCATAGCCGAACCGGATCAGTTCGCGCTGCATATATGTGAGGCTCCATTTGCGAAGAGCCACACGCGTTCCCTCGATATCCGACGCCGCGCCCACAAATTCCCGCTGCCGCGCCACCGCCGGCAGCAGCTGCCAGGGAGAAAGCTTGGCGAACAGGCGCGAATTGTTGGAGTTGAACAGCAGATGATCGACCGGCAGGTTGAAATGCCGCTCGGCCAAAAGAATTTGCGCCGCCCGCCGGGAAAGAATGTAGGCGGCGGCGCCCGTGTGCCGCGAATGCATCCGGGCTATCCGAAATCCCTCTCCGGCATCGCGGAAATCCGACAACAGCACGCTCTGGCCTGGCGGGCCATACTGTTCCAGCTTCACCAGATCGGTGCCCGGCGGTAGCCAATCTGCGTTTTGCAGGAACCGCGCCGCGGAAGGAGACAGGATCACATCGTCTTCCAGCACTGCCGCAAATTCATCGCCTCCGGCCATGAAAGCGTCCCAGGCGGCGCGATGCGACAGCAAACACGCCTTGTCGCCGCGCGGAATTTCGCCCAGCGGCCCTTTGTCATCGAACTGGTCTTGCAGCCCCCCCGCTATTTTGGCATCCAGCGCTTCCATGCGGGTAAAGTTCAGCCCCAGCCGGCGCGCGGCTTCCGTCATCGCCGCCAGCCGGTCTGGCCGCCGCGCCAGATTGATAAGGAATATCTGCATTCCAGCGCGTTATGCAGGAGTGAGGCGCAAACTGCAATTTGCCCTGGTTTTTGCCGAAAAGTGTATAGAATGAAGAACTTGTCAGGGTTGCCGCTTTCCCGGATGGCGGTGGGGCCTCTATGATGGCGGCCCATCCCAGCGCGCCAATAGCGGAAAGATCGTCTTTGAATACTGATGACATCCTGGCCTTTTCCCGGCTGAGATTTCCGCTGAGCGCCGAGGAACGCCGTCGCCGGTTGGTCCGCGACGTCCTGACCTGGACCGTGGTCGCGATCATCCATCTGTTGTTCCTGATGACCCTGGTGATCTCGCTGCGGCAGAACACCGATCGCCTGGGCCGGCGCGGCGCCATCGAAACCATGCTTGATCTGACCCTGCTGAACCGGGCCAATGCGCCGCGGGTCAATGTGATCAGGCCGGATGTGCAAAATGCGCTGGACCGCGATCTCAGCGCCAAGCCGCTCACCGTCATTATTCCGCCCGTGCCGATTATAACCGAGACCCCGCCCGCTCCCACGCCGGGCGATGTCTTGAACTCAGTGGGTGAGTTCCTGGCCTGCGGCGCCAGCAATTTCGAATATCTCAATCCGGCGCAGCAAGCGCGCTGCCCGCGCCAGCCCTGGCAAGGGCTGCAACTTCCCAACGGCACCATCGTGCTCAACCCGCTGCCCAGAGCGCTTGTCCAGCAGGCGCAGCCGCAATTTACCGGTGCCGAGGCCCTGAACCGCCAGATGCGGACAAATTCCGGCTGCCCGATCCTGCTCAACACGCCTTGCCTTCAGGATATGTTCAGCGGCAACAACAGCATTGCTCCCGGCATTCCCGACCCCCATTGAATTGGACCATGCGCGAAATGGATTTTGAGACGGCAAGTCTGACGGTGCGGCTGGGAAGGATAACCGGCAATTACCGCATCCTGCGCCAACTGGCGGGACCGTCCACCGTCGCCGCCGTGGTGAAGGCCGATGGCTATGGCCTGGGCGCAGGGATGGTGGCGCCGGCGCTCCAGGCCGCGGGCTGCGACACCTTTTTTGTCGCCCGCCTGCAGGAAGGCATGGCGCTGCGGCCCCTCATGCCCAACGCGCGCATCTTTGTGCTGGATGGCGCCCCGCCGGACGCGGCCCCGGCGCTGATCTCCCACAATCTCACACCGGTTTTGAATTCACTGGGAGAGATCGCGGGCTGGGCAGCGGCTGCTAAAGCGGCGCGCCGCGCCCTTGACGCCGCCATCCATATTGATACCGGCATGAACCGTCTCGGCTTGCCCGCCGGCGAATTGGCGATTTTGGCCGGTGAATGGAAGACGCGGCTCGCCGGACTCAATCTGGTGCTTCTGATGAGTCATCTGGCCTGCTCGGACGAGGCGGACAACAAAATGAATCCGGCCCAGCTCGTCCGCTTCCGCGCGTCGCTGGCCATGCTGCCGCCCGCGCCGGCCAGCCTGGCCGCGTCCGGCGGGGTATTGCTCGGCCGCGATTATCTGTTCGATCTGGCCCGGGTGGGCCTGGCGCTTTATGGCGGCAATCCTCGGCCGGCGAAAACCCCCCCGGTCCGTGCCGTGGCTTTTCTCAGCGCCCGGGTGCTTCAAACCCGGCGAATTGACAAGGGGGAGAGCGTTGGTTACGCAGCCACGTTCCGCGCAAAAAGGCCAACAATGCTTGCCACTGTGGCGCTTGGATATGCCGACGGCATCATGCGCGCCGCCGCCAATCGGGGCTGGGCGGCAATCGAGGGTGTGCGTGTGCCCTATGTTGGCCGGGTGTCGATGGATTTGCTGACGCTCGACGTTACCGATATGGCCCAGGCACCCCAGGCCGGCGACGCGGCGGAGCTGCTGGGCGATACCATCAGCCTGGCCGAGGCGGCGGAAAATTCCGGCACCAATGAATATGAAATTCTCACCGGCCTGTCGCCCCGCATTCCGCGCCGCTATACGGACGATGCCGGATGAATATTCTTGGCGGAATAGGACGCGCCGTCCTGACATTGCTGGCCGATATCGGCCGGCTGGCCGACTTCACCGGCCGGGCGCTGGCCGGCCTGGTCAGCCCGCCCATCTATGGCAGGCTGATCGGCATCCAGATGCTGCGCATCGGCTATTTCTCCCTGCCGGTGGTGGGCCTGACCGCGTTCTTTACCGGCGGCGCGCTGGCCTTGCAGATTTATCTGGGCGGCAACCGCTATGGCGCCGAAGCCATTGTGCCCCAGATCGTGGTGTTGGGCATCACCCGCGAATTGGGGCCGGTGATCGCGGGCTTGATGGTAGCGGGCCGCGTCTCCGCCGCCATCGCCGCCGAGATCGGCACCATGAAAGTGACCGAGCAGATTGATGCCCTCACCACCCTCGCCACCAATCCCATAAAATATCTGGTGGTGCCGCGCCTGGTGGCAGCGGTGGTCTGCATGCCCATTCTGGTCGCCATCGCCGACAGCATCGGGGTTTTTGGTGGCTATGTGGTCTCGACCGGTAAGCTGGGCTTCACCGGCTCGATCTATCTCAAGAACACGGTGGATTTCGCCACAAGGGCGGACATCGAGTCCGGCCTGATCAAGGCAGCGGTGTTCGGCTTCATCATCGCCCTGATGGGCTGCTACAATGGTTTCCAATCCAGGGGCGGGGCGCAGGGGGTTGGCGCCGCCACCACGGCGGCGGTGGTGTCCTCCTCGATCCTAATCCTGGCCGCCAATTATCTCCTCACCTCGATCCTGTTCAACACATGACCGCCAAAATTGAATTGATCGGCGTCAAGAAACGCTTCGGCTCCAAAGTGGTGTTGGACGGCATCGACCTTGCCATCGAGAAAGGCTCCTCGCTGGTGGTGATCGGCGGCTCGGGCACCGGCAAGTCGGTGATGATCAAATGCGTGCTCGGCATCATCACCCCGGACGAGGGCACCATCCTGGTGGACGGGGTCGATGTGACGCGGCTCAAGGGCGCGGCCCGCGATCCGGTGATGCGCAAATTCGGCATGCTGTTTCAGGGCGCGGCCTTGTTCGACTCTTTGCCGGTGTGGGAAAATGTTGCCTTCGGGCTGATCCAGGGCAGGGGGATGAAACGTACCCAAGCCCGCGAGGTGGCGATCCAGAAATTGGCCAAGGTCGGCCTCAGCGAGGACGTCGCCTTTCTCTCGCCCTCCGAACTTTCCGGCGGCATGCAGAAGCGCGTCGGCCTGGCCCGCGCCATTGCCGCCGACCCGGAAATCATTTTCTTCGACGAGCCCACCACCGGCCTCGATCCCATCATGGCCGACATCATCAATGATTTGATTATCTCCACGGTGCGCGATGTCGGAGCCACCGCCCTTTCCATCACCCATGACATGGTGAGTTCGCGCAAGATTTCCGACCGCATCGCCATGCTTTATAACGGCAGGATCATCTGGCAGGGCCCCACCAAGGACATCGACCATAGCGGCAATGAATATGTGGACCAGTTCATCCATGGCCGCGCCGTTGGCCCCATAAAAATGGCCGTCAAGGCTTGACCTTGACCGCCATGCTATAATCGACTCATGGCCAAATCCTCCTCCTTCGTCTGCCAGACCTGCGGCAGCATCGCGCCCAAATGGTCCGGCAAATGCGAGGCCTGCGGCGGCTGGAACACCATCACGGAAGAGGGGACCGCGCCTCCCATCGGCTCCAACGCCTCCAAAAGGCTCAAGGGCCGCAAATTCGCCCTGGAAGACCTCAAATCCGAAGACGCGCCGCCGCCCCGCCGCATCACCGGCATCGCCGAATTCGACCGCGTCACCGGCGGCGGCCTGGTGCCCGGCTCGGCCTTGCTGATCGGCGGCGATCCCGGCATCGGCAAATCCACCATCATTCTTCAGGCCCTGGGCGAATATGTGAAACGCGGCGGCCACGCCATCTATATCTCCGGCGAGGAAGCCATGGCCCAGGTGCGCATGCGCGCCGCGCGGATGCAACTTTCCGAGGCGCCGCTGATGTTGGGCGCCGCCACCAATGTGGAAGATATTCTCGCCACCCTCGAAGCGGGCCGCGCCCCCGGCATCATCGCCATCGATTCCATCCAGACCCTGTGGACCGGCGCGCTCGACGCCGCCCCCGGCACCATCGCCCAGGTGCGCACCGCCAGCTTCGATCTGGTGCGCTACGCCAAGGCCAGCGGCGCCGCGCTGATTCTGGTCGGCCATGTCACCAAGGACGGCCAGATCGCCGGTCCTAAGGCGGTCGAGCATCTGGTGGACGCGGTGCTCTATTTCGAGGGCGAGCGTGGCCACCATTTCCGCGTCCTGCGCGCGGTGAAGAATCGCTTCGGTCCCACCGACGAAATCGGCGTCTTTGAAATGACCGGCAAGGGCCTGGCCGAGGTCGCCAATCCGTCGGCCCTGTTCCTGGGCGACCGCGACAGCGCCGCGCCGGGCACCGCCGTCTTCGCCGGCCTCGAAGGCACCCGCCCGCTGCTCTGTGAAATCCAGGCGCTGGTGGCGGCGTCCAGTTTCGGCACGCCTCGCCGCGCCGTGGTGGGCTGGGACACCGGGCGCCTGGCCATGATCCTGGCGGTGCTGGACGCCCGCGCCGGGGTTGGAATCGGGGGCGCCGATGTCTATCTGAACGTGGCGGGCGGGCTGAAAATCGCTGAACCCGCCGCCGACCTGGCGGCCGCCGCCGCCCTGGTTTCGTCTTTTGGGGGAGAGCCTTTGCCCCGTGATTGCGTGTTTTTTGGTGAGATTTCCCTGTCGGGCGACATCCGCCCGGTTCCCCAGGCCGAGCTCAGGCTGAAAGAAGCCGCAAAGCTGGGGTTCAAATCCGCCTATATTCCCAAGGGCACCAAAACCGAGGGCGCCGGCCTGAAATTAACCGAGATTACCAACGTGTCGGACTTGCTGACATTTGCCGGAACCGGGCGTGCACGAGCGCCAGCCCGGAAAAGTGTTTAGCGGTTTTCCGCAGGATGCGCGACCACAAAGGAGCGCGGCCGTGATAGACTCGAATCGATGAATCTGTCGTTCAATTTTATCGACTTTCTGGTGGTCGCGGTGGTTGCCATCTCCGCCGGCTATGCCGCCTTCCGTGGCTTTCTCTCCGAAACCCTGACCATCCTTGCCTGGGCCGCGGCCGCCTTCGCCACCCTTTATTTCGGTCCCTGGCTGATCCCCATGGCGCGCTCGATGATTTCGCAGCAATGGCTGGCGCCGCTGGTGGCCTATGCCGGCGTCTTCCTGGTGGTGTTTCTTCCGGCCTCTTTCATGGTCCACCGTTTTTCTCAGACGGTGAAGAACTCGTCCCTCGGTCCCTTGGACCGCGGCCTCGGCATCGCTTTCGGCGTGGTGCGGGGTTTGGTGATTGTGGGGCTGGCCTATCTCGCCTTTACCTATTTCACCCCGGTCCGCCAGCAGCCGCAATGGCTGCTCACCGCGCGCACCTTGCCGATCATGCAATCCACCGCCCAGGTGATGCTCTCTGTGGTCCCCAACCAGACCCCGCGCGACTATGTCACGGCCGATCCGTCCACGCATGACAGCCTGGGCGATCTGATCCGCAAGCAGGATGATCAAGCCAATGGCCAAGCCGAGGCCAGTCCCGCGGCGCCCAAAAAAGGCGAAAAAGGCTATGGCGCCACCGACCGCCGCGCGCTAGACAGACTTTTCGAGACCTCTGGCGGAAGCGGCAAGCCATGACCGGCCTTGACCAGAAAGACTTGTTCGATACCGACACGTTGCATGAGGAATGCGGCGTGTTCGGCATATTCGGTCATCCCGACGCCGGCGCGCTTTCGGTGTTGGGCCTCCACGCCCTTCAGCATCGCGGGCAGGAGGCGGCAGGTATCGTCACCTTCAACAAGGATCATTTCATCGCCGAGCGTCATGTCGGCCTGGTGGGTGATGTGTTCGGGCGCAACTCCAGCGCCGCCCGCAATCTCAAGGGCAATTTCGCGGTTGGTCATGTGCGTTATTCCACCGCCGGCGGCTCCCATGCCCGCAACATCCAGCCCATTTTCGCCGATCTGGCGAGCGGCGGCCTCGCCATCGCCCATAACGGCAATCTCACCAACGCGCACACTCTGCGCACCGAGCTGGTGAGCGAGGGCGCGATCTTCCAGAGCACCTCCGACACCGAAACCATCGTCCATCTCGCGGCGCGCAGTTCCTGCCTGCGCATCGTCGACAAGCTGATTGACGCCCTGCGCCGGGTGGAAGGGGCCTATTCGCTGGTGGCGCTGACCAGCAAAAAACTGATCGGGGTGCGCGATCCGCATGGGGTGCGGCCGCTGGTGCTGGGCATGCTGGAAGGCGCGCCGATCCTGGCCTCGGAAACCTGCGCCCTGGATATCATCGGGGCGGAATTCGTGCGCGACATCAAGCCGGGCGAAATGGTGGTGGTGACGGCGAATGGCATTGAAAGCCATTTTCCCTTCAAGCCCCAGCCCAACCGCTTCTGCGTCTTCGAATATATCTATTTCGCACGGCCCGATTCCAATGTGGAAGGCCGCAACGTCTATGAGGCGCGCAAACGCATCGGCCAGGTCCTGGCCGCCGAAGCGCCGGTGGGAGCCGATATGGTGGTCCCGGTGCCGGATTCGGGCGTGCCCGCCGCCCTGGGTTTCGCCAATGCCGCCGGCATTCCCTTTGAGCTCGGCATCATCCGCAACCATTATGTCGGCCGCACCTTCATCGAGCCGTCGGACCGCATCCGTCATCTGGGTGTGCGGCTCAAGCACAATCCCAACCGCGCCAAGCTCAAGGGCCAGCGCGTGGTGCTGGTGGACGATTCCATCGTGCGCGGCACCACTTCCAAGAAGATCGTGGAAATGGTGCGCGACGCTGGCGCCCTGGAAGTGCATTTCCGGGTGGCCTCGCCGCCCACCACCCATTCCTGCTTCTATGGCGTGGACACGCCCAACACCGACGATCTTCTCGCCCATCGCATGGATGTCGAAGGCATGCGGCGCTTCATCGGCGCCGACAGCCTGGCCTTTATTTCCATGAACGGGCTTTACCGCGCCATGGAAAAACCGGCGCGCGACGGCCAGAATCCGGCCTATTGCGATGCCTGCTTCTCCGGCCAGTATCCCATCGAGCTGACCGATATTTCCGGCGGCGGCCGCGACCGCCAGCTTTCGCTGCTCGCCGACGTGGCCTAGTGAGCCGGCCTCTCGAAAACAAGATCGTCCTCGTCACCGGGGCATCCCGCGGTAGGAGCGTTGCCAGGAAAAGTGGGAACCGGTTTTCCGTCCGGCAACGCGACCAATAAAAAATGAGCAAAACTCAATCCGGACGCATTGTTCTGGTGACTGGAGCGTCGCGAGGAATAGGCCGCGCCGCTGCTATCGGTTTGGGCAATGCCGGGGCGCATGTCATCTGCGTCGCCCGCACTGTGGGCGGGCTGGAAGACACCGACGACGCCATCGTCAAGGCCGGCGGCCGTGCCACCCTGGTGCCGTTGAACCTCAAGGACTTCGCCGCCATCGACCGGCTGGGCGCCTCGATCTTCGAGCGCTGGGGCAGGCTGGACGGGTTTCTGGGCAATGCCGGCCTGCTGGGAGCGCTGACGCCCCTGGCGCAGCTTGAGCCCAAGATTTTCACCGAACTGCTTGAGGTCAACATCACCGCCAACTGGCGGCTGATCCGCTCGCTCGATCCTTTGTTGCGCCAGTCCGATGCCGGCCGGGCGCTGTTCGTCACCTCGGGCGCGGCCCGCAAGCACACGCCCTATTGGGGCGGCTATGCCATGAGCAAGGCGGCGCTGGAATCCCTGGCGCTCACTTACGCAGCGGAATGCGAAGGCACCAAGGTAAAAGCAAACCTTCTCAATCCCGGCGCCATCCGTACCGCCATGCGCGCCAAGGCCATGCCGGGCGAGGACCCGTCATCCCTCAAGCGGCCGGAAGAACTCGCGCCCCTGATCGTGGAATTGCTTTCCCCGTCCAACCAGAAGAATGGCGAGTTGGTCAATTTTCAGGGCTGACTATCTTTTCGGATCGTAAGGATTCTTCGTATTCCGCATCACCAACCTGAGCGGCGTGCCCTTGAGGCCGAAATTCTCCCGCAATCCGTTGGTGAGATAGCGTCCATAGGCTTCGGGCAGGGCGTCCAGCTGATTGCCGAACAGGGCAAAGGTGGGCGGACGGCTTTTGACCTGGGTCATATAGCGGATGCGCACCCGCCGTCCGCTGATCGCGGGCGTGGCGTGGCGCATCAGGGCGGCTTCCAGGAAACGGTTCAGCGCTGCGGTGGGCACCCGGCTGTTCCAGGCCTTGTCGGCGGCGGCCACCGCCGGCGCCAGCCGGTCCAGTCCCTGGCCGGTCTTGGCCGAAATCCCCACCATCTCCGCCCCCGCCACCTGCGGCAGCAGCCGGTCCAGTTTTTCGCGCAACTCCGATACCGCCCCCTGGCTGTTTTCCAAGAGGTCCCATTTGTTGACAGCGAAGACCACAGCGCGGCCCTCCCGCGCGATCAGGTCGGCGATCGCCAGATCCTGTTTTTCGAATGGCTGGGTGGCGTCGATCATCACGATCACGCAATCGGCGAAGCGGATGGCGTCCAGGGTCGAGGCCACAGACAATTCTTCCAGCGTCTCGCCGGCCGCCCGCGCTTTCTTGCGCAATCCCGCCGTGTCGTGCAGCAGAACCTGGCGTTCCCCGTCCTTGCCGCCGATTTTCCATGGCGCGGTGATGGAATCGCGCGTCAGTCCCGCCTCCGGCCCGACAATGGAGCGTTCATCGCCCAGAAGCCGGTTGAACAGGCTGGATTTTCCCACATTAGGCCGCCCCACCAGCGCCAGCCGCAGCGGTTTTGTGTTGTAATCGTAATATTCGTCTTCCGCTTGTTCTTGTTCCTGCTCTTCTTCTTTTTCCGCGTTGCTCACGGGGGCATACTTCTCCAGCGCCTCGGCCAGGTCTTCAAAGCCCAGCGCATGTTCGGCGGAAAGGCGCAGCGGTTCGCCGAATCCCAGCGCATACATGTCGGCCACCGGCTCGGTGCGGCCTTCGCATTTGTTGGCGGCCAGGATCACGGGCTTGCCGCTTCGGCGCAGCGTCTGGGCAATGATCTGGTCGCCGGTGGTAACGCCCGCCCGCGCGTCGATCACGAACAATATCGCGCCGGCCTCGGCGATGGCGGCCATCGACTGGCCGGTCATGCGGCCGCTCAGGCTCTCGGGCGAGGCTTCTTCAAATCCCGCGGTATCGATCACCCGCAAGGCCAGGCCATGAAACTCCGCTTCGGCGGCTCTACGATCGCGCGTCACGCCCGGCGTGTCGTGCACGATGGCGACGCGCCGTCCGACCAGGCGGTTAAAGATGCTGGATTTTCCGACATTGGGCCGGCCTATGATCGCAAGTGTCAACGGCATGGAACATAGTCCTTACCGCAGGGCCATCAGTTCGGCATCATCGGTATAGACATATACCGTGCCGTCGGCGGCGATGGGTGCGACCGAAGTGCCGCCATCCAGTTCGATTTTGCCAAGCAGCTGGCCGGTATAGGGCGAAATCGCCTCCAGATAGCCATTGGAGGAGGTGGCGATCAGCTTGTCCGAAACCAGCAGCGGCCCGTTCCAGCTGATCGGGCGTTGCTGATTGCTCTCATCTTCATACTGCGGCAACTGATGCACCCAGCGCACTTTTCCTTCCTTGCGGGTCAGGCAGAGTATCTGGCTGTCCCCGGTGATCACATAGACATAATCGCCCGCCGCCAGGGGGGTTTGCGTGCCGCCGATGTCGCGCGACCACACCCGGTCGCCCGTGGAAAGGTTGATGGCCGCCATCAGGCCCGAATGGCTGATGGCATAGACCACATCACGGTCTATCACCGGCCGGCCAGCGATATCATCCAGTGCGCTCAGCGAGGTGACCTGTCCGGACTGGGTAAGAACATCGCTCCAGGCCACCTGGCCATTCTGCACCTGCAGGGCATAGACCTCGCCGGAACTGTAGGGCGCGATGACGAATTCGCCCGATACCGCCGCACTGGTGGACGACACCACGCCGGCCGATTCCGGAATGCCCTGGTGCGACCAGAGCTGGCGGCCATTGCTTTCCGCCAGGGCATAAAAGTGATTATCATGGGTGGAAACAAATATGCGCCCGCCACTGACCACCGGCGCATTGACAATCGGCACGCCGATATCCTGTCCCCACACGCGTTCGCCGGTTTTGGCATCCAGCGCATAGACCACGCCGAAGCCTGACGTCGCGAACAGCTTGCCGGCATCATAGGCGACGCCGCCGCCCATGCCGCTGGCCGGCTCGATGGTATTGGACTTGCCCAGAAGGCCCCACAAGGTCGGCATGTCGGTGCCGTTCTTGGGCGCAAGACGCTTGTCCCACACCTCTCGGCCGGTCTTCTGGTTATAGGCATAGACATGCGCCTCGGCATCAATGGTGTAGATGCGACCGTCTGCCACCACCGGCGAGGCAGTGAGGCGCGAGGTGGCGTCCGATCCCTTGCCGGCATCGGCGTCCCAGATTTCACGCAAGGGCCCGGGCGCATCCAGGTGATAGGTGGCGTTGGAGGGAAATCCGCCCGGCTGGGTCCAGTCGGTATTGTGATAGGGCGCGGGCAGCCGGATGGGCGTGTTGGCCAGAGTGGGATCGGGCTTGACCGCCGCATCCGTCGACAAAAGCGAGATGCGTTCGCCTTTCAGGGTGGATTTGTGGGCGGCGCTGAACCAGTTGCTGATGGTGTCCATGGTGTTGGCGCAGCCCGAAAGCGCGACGCAAGCCGCGGTCAAGAAAAGGACCGCTCTGATCCGTCGGGAAAACGTCATGGCTTGGGCGGCGCGGCGGCGGGCGGTGATTTCCCGGGCGGCGTTCCAGGGGTGGGCAGGGCAGCGGGTGGCGGCACCGTGCCGAAATCGCGCGCTCCACCGCCCTGGAGGAACTGGGCAAAGGCCTTGGCCCGGCCCCTGAGTGCGTCGGGCGAATCCGGATCTGTGGCCAGGGAGTCGAACGCAGCGGCGGCTTCCTTGGTTTTGCCTGCCTTGTAATCGCTATAGGCAAGCACTTCGCGCGCCATCTCCCGCCATGGGCTGGTGGGCGTGGTGAGCGGCGCCAGCAACGTCACCAGATCGGCGCCCGAGGCGGTATCGGCCATCAGCCAGGCGGCGCGCAGGCGCGCGGTCGCCCCCACGGGGCTGCTGTCGCTGCTTGCAATGTCCTTATAGAGCGCGATGGCGTCGTTTGCCTTGCCGGCGGCAGGCATGGCGTCGGCCTGGGCCAGCCTGGCCAGCACGCCGTAACCGCCCGGCCCGGTTTTGCCCAGACTCTCGAAGGCCGCGGCGGCCTGGGCGGGATTGGCCACATGCTGGGCCGCGACGAATGCGGTGGCGGCCTTGGCGCGCTGGCCGTCTTCATAGCGCAGCCAGAGTTCATAACCGGCGACGGAAAGAATGATCAGCGCCAGCAGCCCGATCACATAATCGCCATAGGCCTTCCACAGTTTTTCCAGACGTTCTTTGCGGACGTCTTCCTCGACCTCGCGGAAAATATCACTCACGCTATTTCCTTTCCGGCCATTGCTGGCTGAAGTCCTTGACGGGGCGGGGTTAATTAGCCCGCCCGGGCGCTCGAGCGCAACTTGCTTATCGGCAATTTCGGGCCGATTTCCGGCCGCACGGCGCTTCTTACTGGACTTTCTTCATTGGATAGACATTTTCGGTCCCCGGAAAGCGGCGTTCGCGCACATCGCTGGCATAGGCCTTGACCGCGGCCTCGATGGCCGGCCCCAGATGGGCATATTCGCGCACGAATTTGGGTGGGTTGGGGTTCAGCCCCAGCATGTCTTCCATCACCAGCACCTGACCATCGCAGGCGGCGGACGCCCCGATACCGATGGTGGGAATCAAGATTTGCGACGTGATCTTGGCGGCCAGGGGCTCGGCCATGCCTTCCAGCACCACTGCGAAAGCACCCGCCTCCGCCACCGCCCTGGCGTCCTCTTCCAGCGCCGGCCATTCGGCCTCCGTGCGTCCGGTGGTGCGGAAGCCGCCTCTGACATTGATCATCTGCGGCGTCAGCCCGATATGGCTCATCACCGGCACGCCACGCTCTGTGAGATAATGAATTGTTTCAGCCATGCGGCTGCCGCCTTCCAGCTTGACGGCGGTGGCGCCGGTTTCCTGGATGATCCGGGCGGCGTTGCGAAAGGCGATGGCCGGGCTTTCCTCATAGGTGCCGAACGGCATGTCCACCGCCACCAGGGCGCGGTTTGAGCCGCGCATCACCGCTTTGCCATGGGTGATCATCATCTCCAGGGTGACGCCCAGCGTGTTATCCAGCCCATGCATCACCATGCCCAGGCTGTCGCCCACCAGCATCAAGTCCACATGTTGGTCCAGCAGCCGGGCGGTATGGGCGTGATAGCAAGTCAGGCACACCACCGGCTTGCCGCCCTTGTGGGCGCGAATCTCGGGCACCGTGATACGGCGAATTTCATTTTGAATGGACATGGGCGGCTCCGAGAGCGACGGCGGATTATAGACCCTTCGCGTTTGCGAAAATAACCCATCGGCCTTGCAGGCTTGACAGGGCAGGAATTTTGTTGATACTTAAGCAAATGCTTAACTATCAACCCAACCCCCTGGATCGCACCTATCAGGCGCTTGGCGACGCCACCCGCCGGGCGCTGGTAGACCGCCTGACCAGCGGCCCCGCCACGGTCAGCGAATTGGCGGCGCCGCTGCCCATCTCGCTGCCGGCCGTGATGCTGCACCTGAAGGTGCTGGAAGCATCCGGGCTGGTGAAAAGCGAAAAACAGGGCCGTGTCCGCACCTGCCGGGTGGTGCCGCAGATGCTGTCCCAGGCCGAACGCTGGATCGCCGAACGCCGCCAGATGTGGGAGCGCAACCTCGACCGGCTGGATGCCTTTCTCGACGAAACAAAGACGGAGGACGCGCGATGAGGAAACTGATGTCTCTCATGCATGTGTCGCTGGACGGCTTTTGCGCCGGGCCGAATGGCGAGATGGACTGGATCGGCCTGAACGAGGCGATCTTCACCGACGTCCATGCCATGATCGACACGATGGGCGGGGCGGTTTATGGCCGCACCACCTATGGCATGATGCGCGGCTATTGGCCGGCCTTGCTCGACAAGACGGACGCGGATCCTGGCCAACGGGCGCATGCGCAATGGGTGGAACGCATTCCCAAATTCACCTTCTCGCGCACCCTGGCGGCCAGCGACTGGAACAATGTGAGGCTGCATCGCGATGCCGCCGAGGTCGAAGCGTTGAAAAAAAAGGATGGCGCGCCGCTTCTGATCTTCGGTAGCCCGGGTCTGGTGCACAGCTTCCTGGCCTTGGATGTGATCGACGAATTTTGGATCTACCTCAATCCCGTGCTGTTGGGGCAGGGGCTGCGCTATCTCAATGGCGGCGTCAAAACCAAATTGCGGCTGGTGCAGTCCAAGCCGTTCGACAATGGGGTGATGCGGCTTCACCACGCCAAGACGATCTGAAAAGGACAAATATCGTGACCACACGCAATGTCGTTCATGCCAGCTTCACCATCACCCGCAGCTGGCCGCATCCGCCCGCAAAAGTGTTCCGCGCCTTTGCCGACCGGCAAGCCAAGGATAAATGGTTCGGCGGCGGACCCGACTGGACGCCGCTGACGCGCGAATTCGATTTTCGGGTCGGCGGCGAGGAACATGCGGCCGGCCGCTGGAAGACCGGCATGGTCTCGACCTTCGACTGCGTCTATCACGACATCGTGCCGAATGAGCGCATCATCTACAGCTACACCATGCATCTGGACGAGCGGAAAATCTCGGTGTCCCAGGCTTGCATCGAACTCAAGGCTGACGGGCAGGGCACAAAGCTGGTGCTCACCGAATATGGCGACTACCTCGACGGCTATGACGATGCCGGCAGCCGCGAGCACGGCACCAATTTCCTGATGGATCAGCTGGGCCGATCCGTGGAAGAGTGAGGAGCGGTCGCCCTAGGCGAACGGAATGGTCCACTGGACCACTCATCCTTCTCTGGCGGTTGCTCCCAGCCCTCTGCAGGCTCTTCCGTGCCATTCCATGTCAATCAGGATTGAGGGCCTGGCGCCTCGCCCAAGCTCGGCGCGTTCGGGCGGCAAATGATCGTCGCGCTACGCTGCCGCTAGCGACAGATCATTTGCTCGTCGCCCTCACCGCTCGAACTGGTCGTCGCACGATGCGCCCCTTACGCTGGCGCTAAGGCGCCTGGCGACGGGCCAATGCGTCCGCTACGCGGAACGCTCCTCACTTTTCTGAATCCAGAACTGGTACATGCGGGAGAAGGTGTCGGGATTGTCGTTCTCGAACGCCTGCCAGTTATCAAGACTGGTGGCGGCGGCATCGCCGGAGAAGCGCCGCCGATAGGCCTGAAGGGTGGCCTTGTCCGTTTCGAAGCCCAGAAATGTCAGGCCATTGTCTTTCAGAAACGCAGCGATGGTAGGCAGATCGGTCTGCCACTCCTGGACATGGAACAGCAGATCGCGGCAGGTGCTGATGCCGTAAAAATCGTAAGCGTTCACGATGCGCAGATCCGGGTTGTCCAAATTCCACAAATCCTGGCGGCAGCGCCTGATGTCATCGGCGGATGGGCCATAGCCCCATTCGGCGATGCGCCGCCGCGCCGCCACGATGCGCCGCCGCGCCACTTTGCTGTAAAGGCTTAGCGTCATGTACCCCCCGGGACGCAGCAGGGACAACAGCACCCGCCAGCCGGCAAAGGGGTCGGCCAGATACATCAGCGCCCCGGAACATTCCACGACATCGAAGCTGCGGCCGAGTGCGCCCAGCTCCAGCACGTCCGCTTGCCCAAATTCGATTCCGCCCTGGCCCAGCTCCAGCGCCTTGCGCCTGGCATAGCCAAGGCTGGTGAGGCTGAGATCAACCGCCAGCACCCGCCCCTTCAGGCTTTGCGCGAGTTCGAGCATGAGCTGGCCGGCGCCGCAGCAGGCGCTGAGAATTGCCGTCGTTTCGCCGCTGCTTTGACGCTGGAAAGCGGCAAAAGGGAATTTCTGGCTCAAATATCGGGTGACGGTATTGGCTTTTTCGGCACGCGGAATCCGGACCCAGCGCGGGTAGGGATTTTCTTCATACTGGTTTTGGACCTGGAGCGAGACCGTATCCTCAATGCGAGTCAATCTTGGCGTGGCTGCGCGCAACCCCGCCTCCTCCTGCGGTTCGCGCACCTGTTGCGCCAGAACGGCGTTTACCGGCTCGGGCCATGGCATCTTAAGCAGCCGGGCGGCGCCGGAAAGAGAATGAAGCGGAAAATAGGCTGCCACGGCCAGGAGCCGCGCGGAAGAAATCACCGTCCCTGCTTCGATCTCTGCCGCCAGTGCATCGCGCAGTGTGCCCGCCCGGCGAATTTCCTCCTCGCCGTGGAAAAATACATAGTCATTGAGGAAGCATTGACGCGCCAGCGCGGCGTGGAATTCCAGGCCGGCGTCCTCTGCATCATTGCCTTCGCCCGCTGCCAGCAGCAGGCGCCGCGCCATGGTCAGAAAGCGTTCAAGTTCGATGTCGGCCGCATTCGCCGAAGCCAGCAGCGCGCAGAGCAATTCATCCTTCGCCAGCGCCGCAAGACCGCTCTGTCCAAATAATTCATCGCCGAACAATTCCGGCGCCGGCAGAGGCCGCGGCCAAGCCTGCGCGGCCCGCGCCACGCAGGCGCCGGTTGGTGTGCCCAGCTTTATGAGGCGGGCACTGGTGTGGGCAAGTTCGCTTGGCCGGTCCCAGGGATCGGTCAGGGCGCGCACCATCGCGCTGCGAATTCGGTGATTGTCGCTGGTCCAGCGCAGCGACTTGGCGATATCCACAAAAATCCATTTGGCTTTTATGGTTTCCCTGATCTCGAGGGACCGAAGCACCGTCTCCAGCGCGAGTGCGGCATCGCCCTTCGCCGCCAAGACCCCTGCCAGGCCGTTTAGCGCATCGGCATCCCGGGGCCGGATTTGCAGTAGCTGCCGATAGACAGTGAGGGCCTCGTCCAATCGCCCCAGGTCTTTGAGCATGGCGCCAAGATTGTCCTGCGCCTGGGTGAACCCCGGCGCGAGGACAAGCGCCTGGCGGGTGCTGGCCAGCGCTTCCTCCAGCTTGCCCTGCTCCCACAGCAGGGTGCCGAGATTGTCATGCGCCCCGGCGAAGTCCGGCTTCAGGGCAAGCGCCCGGCGGATGCTGGTTTCGGCCTCGTCCAGCTTGCCCTTGCGGTTAAACGCAGCGCCCAAATTGTTGTGCGCCTCGGCATAATCCGGCTCCAGGGCAAGCGCCTGGCGATAACAGGCCACGGCCTCGTCCAACTGTTCCCGCTCGAAGAGCATGGTGCCGAGATTGTTGTGCGCCTCGGCCTGGCCCGGCTGGAGCGCCAGCGCCCGGCGATAGCTGGCTTCGGCCTCTTCGAGTCTTCCCTGCTCGCAAAGCGCGTTGCCGAGATTGTTGTGTGCCGCGGTCAGGTCCGGCTTCAACGCAAGCGCCTGGCAGTACCCGGCGATGGCCTCGTCCAGGCGTCCTGCCTGATGATGCCCGACCGCTTGCGCGAATATGCTCCGGACGTCCAACGATGCGCCTTGCATCACAGGCCAGCCCGCCTTTCCGTGCATTTACGAAATAGCGGAAGAGTTAGGCTTCCGCAGGTTCTTCCTCGGTGCCCTCGGCTTTTGGCCCCGCGCCTTCCTCGAACAATTCCTCCGCCGCGATGGTGGCTTCTTCCTGTTCGGTGCGCTCGGCCAGCACATTCTCGCCGCGCGCCTGGCGTTCGGCTTCGTCCTCGCTGCGCGCCACATTGATGGTGATGTTCACCTTCACTTCCGGATGCAGCACCACCGGCAGCACGAACAGGCCGATGGCCTTGATCGCCAGGGAGATCTGCACCTGATGGCGGTCGATCGAAAAGCCCTTGGCATTGATCACGGTGGCCACGTCGCGGGGCGTGACCGAGCCGTAAAGCTGGCCGCGGTCGCCGGCCTGGCGGATCAAGAGGAACGACTTGCCGTCCAGCTTCTTGGCGATGGCGTCGGCGTCCTTCTTGCGCTCCTGGTTGTGGGCTTCCAGCTTGGCCTTCTGGGTCTGGAAATATTCCCGGTTCGCCTTGTTGGCGCGCAGGGCCTTTTTCTTCGGCAGCAGGAAGTTGCGGGCGAACCCGTCCTTGACCCGGACTTCATCGCCCATCTGGCCCAGCTTCTCGACGCGTTCGAGCAGAATGACTTGCATGGCCGCCCCCTTACTTCACGACATAGGGAAGCAGCGCCATGAAGCGGGCGCGCTTGATCGCGTTCGCCAGCTGGCGCTGATTCTTGTTGGAGACCGCGGTGATGCGGCTGGGCACGATCTTGCCGCGCTCGGAAATATAGCGCTGCAACAGTTTCACGTCCTTATAGTCGATCTTGGGCGCATTGGCGCCGGAGAAGGGGTCGGTCTTTTTGCGCCGGAAAAAGGGACGGCGCGCGCCGTCACCGCCGCGATCGCCGCCGCGTCCGCCTTCACGCCCTTCGCGGTCGCCGCCGCGATCGCCGCCACGGTCACGGTCTCCGCCACGTCCGCCTTCACGGCTTCCGCCATAACTCATAGCACGGCCTCCTCGGTCACGACTTCGCCTTCCGGCTTGGCCTCGTCACGGCGGTTCTTGTTGGACGAGACATCGAACTGGTCCACCTTGACGGTGAGATAGCGCAGCACGTCCTCGTTGATCTTGAGCTGGCGTTCCAGCTCCACCACCGCGCCCGACGGCGCATTGATGTTGAGGAGCACATAATGCCCCTTGCGGTTCTTCTTGATGCGATAGGCAAGTCCGCGCAGACCCCAATATTCCTGCTTCTCGACTTTGCCGCCCTGGCCTTCGACGATGGTCTTGAGGTGGGTCGCCAGCGCATCCACCTGCTGCGCGCTGATGTCCTGGCGCGCGATCAGGAGATGCTCATAAAGAGCCATGTCCGGTCCTTGTCTTCGGTGCGGAGCGTCAATGGGTCGGACACCCATCGCCGCTTCGGCTCGTGGACCCGCGTGACATCACGCTGACCCCGAACAGGGGCGTCCCACGACCGCAGCCGTATGAAGGGCGGCGATATAGGCGAAAGGCTGGCTCACGGCAAGGCGAAAGGGCAGAATGGCGCCAGACCTTGCAAAAAAACCAGGGAAAACAAGGGTCAAGGGGCGCCTGAGCCATGACGGAAGCCGACGCAATCCTGCGCAAAGCCGCCTGGCGGCTGATCCCGGTGATGTGCCTGATGTATGTGGTCAGCTTTCTCGACCGCGCCAATGTCAGCTTCGCGGCGCTTTCGATGAATCATGATCTCGGCTTTTCGGACCGGGTGTTCGGCTTCGGCTCCGGCATTTTCTTCCTGGGTTATTTCTTTTTCGAGGTTCCCTCCAACCTGATGCTGGAACGCGTTGGCGCCCGCGCCTGGATGTGCCGCATCATGCTGACCTGGGGCGCGCTCTCCATGGCCTGCGCTTTCGTTGAGGGGCCGCTCTCCTTTTATGCGCTGCGCTTTCTGCTGGGCGCGGCGGAGGCCGGGCTTTACCCCGGCATGATCCTTTACATGACCTATTGGTTTCCGGGAGACACGCGGGCGCGATTCATTTCCCTGTTCCTGGCGGCGGTGCCGGCCGCCAGCGTGATCGGCGGGCCGCTGTCCGGCTGGCTGCTGGGTTTTGAAGGCGCCCTGCATGGCTGGCAATGGATGTTCCTGCTGGAAGGAATTCCCTCGGTTCTGTTGGGCATCGGCGTGTTGTGGCTCTTGCCTGACCGGCCGGCTTCGGCAAAATGGCTGAGCCCCGGCGAAAAACAGATCATCAACGCGCGGCTTGCGGCGGAACCGCCCGGTGCGCTCAGCGGGTTCTGGGAAATGCTGGCAGACAAGCGCATCTGGATTTTCATCATTCCCGATTTTTCCATCGTCATCGCGCTGTACGGCCTGGGTCTTTGGATGCCGCTGATGATCAAGGCCCAGGGCTTCTCCAATCTCCAGACCGGCTTTCTGGTGGTGCTGCCCTATGTCCTGGCGATGATCGCGATGGTGGGGGTGGGCCTCTCGAGCGACCGGCGTGGCGAGCGCGTCTTGCATGTCGCGGGATCGGCATTGGCGGGCGCTTTGGGCCTGGCCGGCGCGGCCCTGCTGCCGGGGCCGCTGGCGGTGATTCTTTCCTTCTGTCTCGCCTCCGCCGGCATCTATGCCGCCCTGGCGGTTTTCTGGACTCTTCCTACCGCCTTGCTGCGCGGGCTGGCGGCGGCGGGCGGCCTGGCATTGCTCAACAGCTTTGCCAACACCGGTGGTTTCTTCGGGCCTTATCTGATGGGCTGGGCAAAAGAGCAGACCGGCACCTATTCCTTCGGCATGGAAGTGCTGGCAGGATTTCTTGTCCTGGCGGCGGTGAGCGTTATCTGGATCGGTCGCAGTTTTTTTGGAGAGGCCCGGAGGAGCAAACCGGTCTGATGAGAAACCAGCTTTTGTGCTTTTTTCTTCTGCTGGCCGCGCCCGCGCAGGCGCAAGGCCAAAGAATACCGGCCGTGGGGGAATGTTTTGATGTCCGCGGCAAGGTTTATCTGAGCTCCAACAGCGGGGTGGTCTTTGATACCGACACCCAGCGCTATTTCCTGGCCGGCAGAGACGATTGTTTTCCCGCCACCGTCAAAAACCCGATGACAAACGATTTTCGCGCCGTCGTGGCAGGCGCATACCGGATTTGCCGTGAACCCGACGATTACAATCAATTCGGCGTCATGCATATTGTATGCATCAAAACCGCGTCTGGCCTGTCGGTATCCCGTTACTGACCCCCAACTTGACTCTCCATGCGTCCCTTGATTTGTCTGCCGCCACAATGATTCGCGCATTCCTGTTCCCCGGACAAGGCAGCCAGGCGGTCGGCATGGGCAAGTCCCTGGCCGATTCTTTCGCCTCAGCCCGCGCCGTCTTTGAAGAAGTGGATGATGCGCTGTCTCAGAAACTCTCCCGCATCATCTGGGAAGGGCCGGAAGAGGCGCTCACCCTCACCGAAAACGCCCAGCCCGCCATCATGGCGGCGTCGCTGGCGGTGATCGCCATCCTGCAGCAGGAAGGCGGTCTTGATCTGGCAAAACATGCGCGCCTGGTTGCCGGCCATTCGTTGGGGGAGTATTCCGCCCTCTGCGCAGCGGGCGCTTTTACGTTGGCCGATACGGCGCGGCTGCTGAAAATCCGTGGGGTAGCAATGCAGTCCGCTGTGCCGGTGGGCGCGGGCGCCATGACCGCCCTGATCGGGGCTGAGATTGAGGTGGCCGAAGCGGTGGCGAGAGAAGCCGCTGCCGGCGGCGGTGTCTGCGTCGTCGCCAACGACAACGCTCCCGGCCAGGTGGTCATCTCCGGCAGTGCGGAGGCAATCGCCCGTGCCGCCGATATCGCCAAGGCCAAAGGCGTCAAACGTGCCATCCCACTCTCCGTCTCAGCGCCTTTCCATTGTCCTTTGATGCAGCCAGCCGCCGAGGCGATGCGCGAGGCCCTGGCAAAGGTCACTATCCGGCCTCCCGCCGTGCCGGTGCTGGCAAACGTCACCGCCCGCGAGAGCGCCGAGCCGGAAACCATCCGCCGGCTTCTGGTCGAACAGGTCACCTCACGGGTAAGATGGCGCGAGAGCATTCTGGCATTAAGATCTCTGGGCGTGGACACCACGGTGGAAGCAGGCGGCAGCAAGATTCTCACCGGCATGGTCAAGCGTACCGACAAGGAACTTCAGACGATCACCCTCGATACCCCCGCCGAAATCGAAGCCTTTGCGAAGGGGTGAGGAACGGTTCGCGAAGCAAACGAAACGATCCGGTGGATCGTTTCGAGTGACGAACGCCCCGAGCTTGGGCGAGGGGCGGGCGGTTCGGGTTTCGACAATTTGGGCTCAAGGCCGTAAGGTGAAAAAGTGATGTTTGATCTCACAGGAAAAACCGCTTTGGTAACCGGCGCCTCCGGCGGTATCGGCGGCGCCATTGCCAAGGCGTTACATGCCCAGGGCGCCACGGTGGTGCTGTCCGGCACCAAAGTCGAAGCGCTGGAAAAGCTCGCCGCCGAACTGGGATCACGCGCCTATACCGTCGCCTCCGATCTTTCCGACATCGCCTCGGTCGAGGCTCTGCCCAAGGCGGCGGAAACCGCAGCCGGCGCGCCCATAGACATTCTGGTCAACAATGCCGGCATTACCCGCGACAATCTCTTCCTACGCATGAAGGACGAAGAATGGGATCAGGTGCTGGCGGTCAATCTCACGGCCGCTTTCCGCCTCTCGCGCGCCGTCCTGCGCGGCATGATGAAAAAACGCTGGGGACGCATCATCCAGATCACCTCGGTGGTGAGCGCCACCGGCAATCCCGGCCAGGGCAATTACGCCGCCGCCAAGGCGGGTCTGGTGGGCATGAGCAAATCCCTCGCCGCCGAAGTCGCCAGCCGCAATATCACCGTCAATGCTGTCGCGCCTGGTTTCATCCAGACCGCCATGACCGATGTCCTGACCGATGAGCAGAAAACCGCCATCGCTGCCCGCATTCCGGCGGGGCGCATGGGTCTTCCTGCGGAAATCGCCGCCGCCGTGGTCTATCTGGCGTCGGAGGAGGCTGCCTATGTGACGGGCGAAACCATCCAGGTCAATGGCGGCATGGCGATGATTTGATACTGAAATCAGATACTTAACCCTATTGTGGCGGGAGCGGAGCGATTATGTTACCAAACCGGCCACCCACGAAGCACCCAATGCGAGGTCCCGGCCGTTTTATTTTGCCGGGCTGAAATCTAGGAGAGGCATACAAGTCCATGAGCGATACTGCCGAGCGCGTGAAGAAGATCGTTGTCGAACATCTGAATGTGGATGCCGACAAGGTCACCGACAATGCGTCTTTCATCGAAGATCTGGGGGCTGATAGCCTCGATACCGTCGAGCTCGTCATGGCGTTTGAAGAGGAATTCGGCATCGAAATCCCTGATGACGCGGCCGAATCCATTGTCACCGTCGGCGACGCTGTAAAATATATCGACAAAGCCAACGCCTGACCGGCCCGATGCGCCGGGTCGTCGTAACGGGTCTGGGTCTGGTCACGCCGCTGGCTTGCGGCGTGGAGGAAAGCTGGGCCGCAATCCTGGCTGGCAAATCCGGCGCCAGCGCCATCACGCGTTTCAAGGTGGACGATCTGCCCACCCGCATCGCCTGCCAGGTGCCGCGCGGCGATGGCAGCGGCGGCAGCTTCAATCCCGACCAATGGGTTGATCCCAAGGAACAGCGGCGCATGGATGATTTCATCATCTTTGGGCTGGCGGCCGCCAAGCAGGCGGTGACGGATTCCGGCTGGCAGCCGAAAAATGCGGAAGAGCGCGAGCGCACCGGTGTCATGATCGGCTCGGGCATAGGCGGCCTGACCGGGATCGAGGATGCCGCCATCCTGGTGCATGAAAAAGGCCCCAGGCGGCTTTCGCCCTTCTTCATTCCCGGCCGGCTGATCAACCTGGTCTCCGGTTATGTTTCCATCGAGCATGGCTATAAGGGCCCCAATCATGCCGTGGTCACCGCCTGTGCCACCGGCGCACACGCCATCGGCGACGCGGCCCGGCTGATCGCGCTGGATGATGCCGATGTTATGGTGGCCGGCGGCGCGGAATCGGCGGTCTGCCGGCTCGGCATCGCCGGCTTTAATGCTTGCCGCGCCCTGTCCACCGGCTTCAATGACACGCCCACCCGGGCCTCGCGTCCCTATGACAGGGACCGGGACGGCTTTGTGATGGGCGAGGGCGCCGGCATTGTGGTGCTGGAGGAACTGGAACATGCCAGGGCACGCGGCGCCAAAATCTATGGCGAAGTGAAGGGCTATGGGTTGTCGGGCGACGCCTACCATATCACCGCTCCTTCGGAAGATGGCGATGGCGGTTTTCGGGCGATGAAGATGGCGCTGAAGCGGGCCGGCATGGCGGCAGCCGACATTGACTACATCAACGCCCATGGCACCTCGACCATGGCGGACGGCATCGAGCTGGGCGCGGTGGAGCGCCTGCTCGGCAATGCCGCGCCGGGCAAGCCGATGTCCTCCACCAAATCCTCGATCGGTCACCTCTTGGGCGCGGCCGGCGCGGTGGAAGCGATCTTCTGCCTGCTGGCGATGCGCGACGGCGTCGTGCCGCCCACCATCAACCTGGACAATCCCGACGTCACCACAGCCATGGATCTGGTGCCGCTCAAGGCCCAGAAGCGTGACGTCAATGTCGCCATGTCCAACAGCTTTGGCTTTGGCGGCACCAATGCGGCGTTGATCGTCGCCAAAGTGTGATGCGGTTTTATCTTCCTCTCATCCTCGCGCTGGGATTGATCGCCGCCGGCACGGTGGAATGGGCCAGCGCGGCCTGGAACGAACCCGGCCCCCCTGCGTCCAGCGGCAAACAGAGTGTGGTGCTGATCGCGCCGCGCACCAGCGTCCATGATATTGCCCGGCAGCTTCAGGATGCGCATCTGCTCAACTATGCCCTGGTGTTCGAACTCGACCTGCGCCTGCACCGGCTGAACGACCAGGTGAAGGCCGGCGAATACGCCGTTCCGTCCAAGGCCTCGATGGCGGATATCGCCGCCATCCTGGTCTCCGGAAAATCCATCCAGCACCGGCTTACCGCCGCGGAAGGCCTGACCAGCGCCATGATCGCCAAGCTGGTGGTGGACGAACCCGCCTTGACGGGCGATGCGGGCGCGGTGCCGGCGGAAGGCAGCTTGCTGCCGGAAACCTATCTTTTCACCCGCGGCGTCACCCGCGCCGAAATGCTGGACCGCATGCGAAAGGCGCAGCAGACATTCCTGGCCGAGCATTGGCTGGGCCGCGCCCAGGATCTGCCGTTCCGGAGCATGGACCAGGCGGTGATTCTGGCCTCGATCGTGGAGAAGGAAACCTCCCTGCCGGAGGAACGCCGCCATATCGCCGCGATCTTCATCAATCGCCTCAAGGCGGGGATGAAGCTGCAGTCCGATCCCACCATCATTTACGGCATTTCCAAGGGCTATCCTCTGGGCCGGGGAATCCGCGAAAGCGAAATCCAGGCGGACACGCCCTACAACACCTATGTGATTGACGGCCTGCCGCCGACCGCGATCTCAAATCCGGGCAAGGACTCCCTGGCCGCGGTGCTCAATCCCGAAGACAGCCGCGATCTTTACTTCGTCGCCACCGGCCGCGGCGGGCATGCCTTCGCCGCCACCATGGCCGAACATCAGAAAAATGTGATCGCCTATCGCGCCCTGGAGAAGTTGAAGGACAGTGGGGAAGTGGCCAGCCCGTCTATGGCCCCCCCCAAACCCGATCGCCATCGCCATGCTTGAGAGCATCCGTTAACGTCGCCGCTGGAGAGTCTCTTCCTATGAAAAATAGCGGTTTCGTCAGCATGACAGGCTTTGCCGAAAGCGCCGGCAGTCATGCAGGGCTGCGCTGGCGCTGGGAAGCCAAAAGCGTCAATGGCCGCGGCCTCGATATCCGCCTGCGGACCCCGCCGGGTTTCGATTCGCTGGAGCCGCCCGCGCGCATGCTGGCGGCGGAACGGTTTCGCCGCGGCAGCCTGCAGGCTTCTCTCACCGTGGAACAGCAGGAAGGCGCCCGCGGCCTTCGGGTGGACCCGGCGGCCCTGGCCAGTGCGGTCAAGCTGGCGCGCGAGGTCGCGGCTGAGACGGGGCTGGCGCCGGCCCGCATTGACGGTCTGCTCGCCCTGAAGGGTGTGATCGTGCAGGACGAGCAAACTGTCCTCGATCCCCTGCAACGCGCCGACCGCGACGCCGCCATCCTGAACAGCCTCGCCAATGCCTTCGACGCCCTGGCCAGGGCCCGCGCCGTGGAGGGCGCCAAGCTGGCCGCCTTGCTGACCGGCCAGATCGATGAGGTTGAGCGCCTGACCGATGAAGCCGCCAGTCTCGCCTCCGCCCAGCCGCAGGCGCTGCGCCAGAAGCTCCAGGTCCAGATCGCCGATATGGTGCAAGGCGGCAATCTGCCGGAAGACCGCTTGGCCCAGGAAGCAGCCCTGCTGGCGACGCGGGCCGATATCCGCGAGGAACTGGACCGCTTGCGCGCCCATGTCCAGGACGCGCGCGCCCTGATCGCAGGCGGGCAGGCGGTGGGCCGCAAGCTCGATTTCCTGGCCCAAGAATTCAATCGCGAGGCCAACACCCTGTGTTCCAAATCCGGCGACATCGCGCTCACCCGCACCGGCCTCGCCCTCAAAGCGGTGATCGACCAGTTGCGCGAGCAGGCCCAGAATGTCGAATGAACTTTCCAGGCTGGGGCAAAGACGCGGCTTGATGCTGGTGCTGTCCTCGCCTTCCGGTGCGGGCAAGACCACATTGTCGCGCCGGCTGCTGGAATCGGACTCCGCCATCGCCATGAGCGTGTCGGTGACCACCAGGCCGCCCCGCAAGGGCGAGGTGGAAGGCACCGATTATTTCTTTGTCTCCTCCAGCATGTTCGAGGGCATGGCCAGGGGCGGCGCCTTTCTCGAGCATGCCACCGTGTTCGAAAACCGCTATGGCACGCCCAGGGAACCGGTGATGCTGGCGCTGGCCAAAGGCCGCGATGTGCTGTTCGACATTGACTGGCAGGGGACCCAGCAGCTGCGCCAGCAAGCCGGCGACGATCTGGTCAGCATCTTCGTGCTGCCGCCCAGCCATGACGAGCTGGAGCGGCGTTTGCGTGCCCGCGCCCAGGACGAAGCGGCGGTGGTCGCGGCGCGCATGGCGCGCGCCGGCAACGAGATCAGCCATTGGGCGGAATATGACTATGTCGTGATCAATGATGATCTGGACGCGACCCTGGAAAAAATCCGCACCATTCTCGCCGCCGAGCGGATGAAACGCGGTCGCCAGACCGGCATCCCGGCCTTTATCGGCAAATTGACCAGCTGATCGGTCACTCCCTCATCATTGTCATGGCCCGCCCCGCTACGCTGGCGCTAAGGGCAATGCGGGCCATCCAGGTGGGTCAATATCCTCTATGGAAGATCGAACTGCGGCCCCTTTTCAGGGTCGTGCTTCAAGCGCCCGCGCCAATGCCGCGAACTGTTTCACATCCAGCTCCTCGGGCCTTGCGGTCGGATCAATCCCCGCTTTTTCCAGCAATGTCTCGCCGCCCAGTTTTTTCAGGCTCTGGCGCAGCATCTTGCGGCGTTGGCCGAAGGCGGCGGCGGTGACCTGTTCCAGGTCTTTCAGCCGCGCGGGCGCCACCGGTTCGGCCAGCGGCTCCAGCCGCATGATCGACGAAGTGATCGAAGGCGGCGGCACAAAGGCGCCCCGATTCACATCGAACAGGATTTTAGCCTTGCTGCGCCAGCCTGCCAGCACCGAAAGCCGTCCATAATGTTCGCTGCCGGGTTTTGCCACAATGCGCTCCGCCACCTCGCGTTGGAACATCAGAGTGAGGCTGGACCAGAAGGGCGGCCATGTTTCGCTGGTGAGCCATTTTATCAAAAGCGCCGTTCCCACATTATAGGGCAGGTTGGCGGCGACCCGCGCGCCTTGCGGCAGGATCTGCGCTTCGTGCAGCGCCATCGCATCGGCGGAAATCACCTCCAGCCGGCCCGGATAGGCCGCCGCGATCTCGGCCAGGGCGGGCAGGCAGCGCGCGTCCCGCTCCACCGCGATCACACGCTTCGCCCCTTCCATCAGCAAGGCCCGCGTCAATCCGCCTGGACCGGGCCCCACCTCATAGACGGTGGCATCTTTAACGCCTGCGGCGCGCGCGATCTTACGAGTGAGATTAAGGTCGAGCAGGAAATTCTGGCCAAGCGATTTCTTGGCATTCAATTCGTGTGCTTCGATCACCTCACGTAAGGGAGGCAACCCGTCATCGCTCATCTGATGGTCGCGCTTGCGGACGGAAAACCGGTCTGCGTTCGCACGCTGTCGCTACGAACTCCTGCAAGCGCTTCTGCGCGCCGGTCGGCCATTTCCGCCGCCATCCGGATCGCCGCGATCATGCTGCGCGCGTCAGCCTTGCCGGTTCCGGCGATATCAAAGGCGGTGCCGTGATCGGGCGAGGTGCGCACGATCGGCAGGCCAAGGGTCACATTGACCCCGTCCCAGAAACTCAATGTCTTGATCGGGATCAGGCCCTGGTCGTGATACATGGTGAGTACCGCGTCATACCGTTTGCGCGCCTCGTCGTGAAACAGCGTATCGGCGGAATAGGGTCCGGTCACCGAAAAGCCTTTGGCTTTCAGGGCCGACACCGCCGGCATGATCAATGCCTCCTCCTCGCCGCCCAGCATGCCGTCTTCTCCGGCATGGGGGTTGAGCCCGGCCACTGCCAGGCGCGGCTCTGCGATGCCGAAATCGCGCGCCAGCGCCGCCAGGATGATCTCGGCGGTTTCGACGATCCCGGCTATGGTGATCAGGCCGGGCACCCGCGCCAGCGGCACATGGATCACCAGCGGCACCACCTTGAGCTTGTCGCTGGCCAGCATCATCACTGCGCGCCTGGCGCCGGTGAGCGCGGCGAGGAATTCGGTATGGCCGGGATAGGCAAAGCCCGCTCCCGCCAGCACCGCCTTGTGAATCGGCGCGGTGACGAGAGCGGCGGCTTCGCCCGCCATGGCGGCTTTCACCGCGATCTCGATGGCCTCTGTCACCGCGGCGGCGTTGGCGGAGCTGGGCTTGCCGGGCGTGGCCCTGGCGCTGGCTTTGGTGGCGATCAGCGCGTCCTTGTGGGCGGCGAAAATTCCGGCATCGCCCACCAGCTTCAGGGGATGATCGCCGATCTTTCCGTCCAGTTTTTCAAATGCGGCCAGCGCCACTTCGGGGCCGACCCCCGATGGCTCTCCCATGGTGATGAGGATTGGGGCGCTGCTGCGCTTCATATGATTGTCGCGCAGCCGGACGGAAAACCGCGTCGCACCTTCGGTGCTCCACACTTTTCCTGGCTGGCGCTCCTAGCGGACTTCGACATCGGCGCCGCGCTTGAGATCGCGCATATAGCGCTGCGCCAGGGCCGAAATCTGCTGGTCGAACAATTCCGACTCGACCTGCTCGCGGGTCTTCAGCTGATAGGCAGTAAGCACCTCGACCCGCTTGTCGCAACGCGCGATCAGCTCCACGCCGGCATCCGACCGCAAAGGCACGGTGGTTTCACCGGAGTGGGTCTGGGCCAGCGCCTTCTGGATCTCGGGACTGAGATCGGACGGCTTCATGTTGCCCAGGTCCATAAAGACCGTGCCTTTCATCTTCTCGGCCAGCGCTTTTAGCCGGTCGCAGCCGTTGAAGGCCTGGTGAATCTGGCCCGCCGCCTGCATGCCCGCCTCGATGATGTCCTGGCTGGGGTTTGCGCCCAGCGGAAGCAGCAGGCGGGACAAGGGCAGGGTGCCGTCGGGATTGGCAGCGGTGGCCGATGCATTGTCGATCTTGGTGCCCAACGGCTCCTGCCGTGCCTGAAGATTCAAGATGTAATAGCCGCCGGCGGAACGGATCGGCGAGGACAAGTCGCCCGGTTTCATCTGCACCAGCGCGGCGTTCAGTTCGGCGGCAAGCTGGCCTTCATGCACCCAGCCGATCGCGCCGCCCAGCGCCGCCGCCGGGTTCTGGCTGAACTGGTGCGCCACGGCCCCGAACGACGCGCCGTCCTTGATCTGCTGCTCGATGTTCTCAGCGTTCTTGAGGACATTGGGGTCCTGCTCGGGACTGCTGACCGGCAGGAAAATCTCGTTGACCAGGAAATGGGGCTTGGCGGCGCCGTCGGCATAACGCTGCAACTCGGCGTCCACTTGCGCCTGGCTGATATTGACCCGGTCGGAATATTCGTCTTGCACCGTCTTCTGCCAGGCCAGTTGGGCGGTGATCTGTTTGCGCAGGGCCAGGTCGCTGGCGCCCGCCTGGATCAGCACGGCGCGCAATTGATCCATGGTGAGATGGTTCTGCGCCAGCAGACTGTTGATGGCCTTGTCCACCTCGACCGGGCTGACCGTGATGTGCTTTTTCACGGCTTCCTGGAGCCGGAGTTTCTCATCCACCATCTGTTCCAGGATCTGGCCGCGGATGCGCTTGAGGTCCTCGGCATTGGGCTGGAGGCCCGAAGTGGCGACGAACAGCGCCACGCGTTGGCGCAGTTCGTAATCGGAAATGGATTCGTCATTCACCGTCGCGGCGATGCCGTCGGCATTGTTGATATCGGGCTTGTCCGACGCATCAATCGTCTGGGGCGCTGCTGGCGCATCGGGCTGGATCGCGGCGACGGAAGCGGCCGGGGCACCAGTGGTGGTCGGTGCGGGCGGCACGGCGGCATTGTCCTGGGCGCAAAGCGGCGCGGCCGTGGCGAGGAGCCCGGCGGTCGCCATGAACAGGGTTGTCGCGATGCGTTTCTTCAAATCCATGTCCATCCGCCTTGAGGCGGACGCGCTCCAACCATCCATGCCCCTAACCCGCTGCGCAGAATAAGTATTTTCTCGGCGCGATCAAGCCGCCGGTCAAGGATGGCTTGAGGAATTGAACACATTCCTGGGGAACAGGCTGAAAGGCTGCACCGGCTGATCCCCGGTTTTCAGGGAAAAACGCAGCACAATCGAAGTGGAGGGCGGCACGCCCAGGATGGTGTCGAAAGTATATTTTCGCCGGTAGGCCAGCGAAATCGCCAGGCATTCATCCTCATAACCCAGCCCGTATTCCGTATCGAGCATCTGACCGGCGTTCAGGTCCCGCTCGATGGCGGCAAATGCCTGCCAATTCTGATAAAAATTGATGTCGGCCTGGGCGTTGATCTGCTGACGGCTGGGCAGCCCCAGGGTCAGCGCCGAAGGCGGCAATTGCAGATAACTGATCTGCATCGAGGATCGGCCATAGGAGCCGGTGACATAGACTTCATGGCGCCTGACGGTACCGTTGCCGCGGTCGAAATCCATTCGGTCGGTGAAATCCAGATGCGGGAACTTGACCGTGACGCGCGCCACGACGTCGGACTCGGTGCCGCTCTGGCCGGTAAGGGTAGCGAAGACCGGGTCAGGCTTGAGGCGATAGGTCTGGCCCACCAGACCCTGGATTTCGCCGCCAGGAAATAGCGCATTGGCCACGAATCCGACATTGGCGCGTGGGCCGCTTTCCACCAGATAATAGCCGGGAAACTGGTTGAAGCTGAAAATATTATTGTCGTCCAGCTCGAAGCTGTTGGTGTCCTTGATCGGCAGTCCGGTGGGATTGCCGCCATAGGGCTGGGCGATCACCTGCGCCAGCGGCTCCAGAAGATAGGATCGGCCCGCGCCGCCTTCGGCAATGAACGGCCAGCGCCAGTCCAGCGCGACATAGGGAATGCCCCGGCTGAAATCGAGGCTCTTGGTGGGAACGGCTGGGAAATCGACCACATCGTTGTTCTGGATATGATAGAAATCGCCGCGCGCATCGGCCACCAGCGTCCAGACTTGCCCGGCGCCGAAAATAAAGGGCCGCCGCCAGCCCAATTCCCCGGTGACGCGCTGGCTATCTGGCCCCTCGCTACGCGTCAGCGACACGCTGCTGAGATCGAAGCGGAACTGGCCGCCGATCACATTCTCAGTTGGAATGTAGCTGAAATCCACCTCGGGCAGCACATAAGGAATATGGCGCTGGGTGTCGGTGGCGCGCAGGCCCTGGAAATAATAGCCGGTGACAAAAAAGCGGCTGCGGCCGAAATCGTCTTCCAGGAACAGGTCATTGACCAGGCGGTCGAGATAGGAAATGTCATAGAACCGCATATAGGCGTTGTTGTTGGTAAGCTGGGTGTCGAAGCCGGTGCGCCATGTGTCGCTCAGCGCGATGCGGCCTGAGCCGAACAGGTGGTCGAAGTCCTGCGGCGCGCCCGCCGGTCTTCCCAATCCTCCTTCGGGATTGTAGCCGCCTGATCCCTGGAGCCATAGCCCGCCATTGTTCCAGCGGGCGCGATACTCCACCAGCAGCAAATCGCCGCCCCCGGTCGAAAATTGCGGCGCCACGGTCAAGTCGTTGTCCGGCGACAGGGCGACATAGAAAGGTAGACGCGCGAAATACCCGATCTTGGTGGAATTGCCGAGATCGGGCGCCAGGAGCCCGCTGGCATATTTCACCGTCGGATCGGGTTCGCTCAGAATGGGGGTGTAAAGCACCGGCACGCCCAGGACATCCACCGTCGCATTGTTGAAACGGATGCGGTGTTCTTGCTGGTCATAGATCACGCGCTCGGATTTCACTTCCCAGAGCGGGGTGCGCTGGCCCGGCTGGTTGCAGATCTTGCAGGGGCTGTAGACCGTTCGGTTGGCGATGACGAAGCGGTCCCCGGTGCGCTCGGCGCTGGCGGCAGCCAGCCGCCCATTTTTCCCGATCAGGGCGCCGAAACCCGACAGCGCGCCGTCGCGCATGCGGTCAGTCAGCACGACATGATCGGCGAAGGCGACGTAACCACGCGTATCGGTTACGCTGACATGGCCATTGGCGGTGACTTTGTCGCTCTTCTGGTCATAGATGACATTGTCCGCATTCAGGATGCGCCCTTCATCCACGATCTCGACATGGCCGACCGCGGACACCGTTTGTGCATCGCTGTCATAAACAATCTGGTCGGCCTGCAGCAGAATTCCGCTATTTGCGGCATTCGCAGGCGCCCGCGTGCCGCCGCCAGGGGCGCCGGCCGCGGCTGGCGTCTGGGCCAGCGAGGGGCGGAGGAGGAAAATCAGGGCCGCCGATGCGAGCGCAGCCGGCAACAATCGGCGGCGCCTCATCCGTCCTCCTGGTTGAAGACCAGCGTCATGCCGATGAAGATCGAGGCGATGGCCGGCGCGCTGGCGGCCAGCAGAATGGGCAAGGCCCCCGACTGGCCCATCACCTTGGTCATATCGCTGAAGAAATAGACTCCGAAGCCGCAGGCGGCGCTGAACAGAATCACTTTTGCGACGCCGCCATCACGCGACAAGCGCAACGAGAAGCTTGCCGCCATGAATACCATCGCCGCGAACAGCACCGGCAAGGTGTAAAGCGTGTAGAGATAAAGCTGGTAGCGGGTTGCGGAAAAGCCGGCGGCCTGGGCGGCGCGGATGAATTCGGGCAGGTCCCAGAAAGAGAGCGTGTCAGGCGAGGCCGAACTTTCCTGGATCTGCTCGGCCGTCAAAGTGGTCTGCAGTGCATAATGCTGGTAATGCACCGGCGTTCCGGTGGGACCCGAGACATAGGCTTCGGACAACTGCCAGGCCTGATCGCCCAGCTGCGCGGAGCTTGCGTCGATACGGCCGAGAAACTTGTCGTTTGGGCCGTAGCGGAACACGATGACGTCGTCCAGATGCTGGCCCTGGTCGGCGACGCGCAGGGCGTGGATCACCGATTGCTGCTTCTCGTCGCCCTGGCGCAGCCACAAGCCGTTTTGGGAAACCGAAAGCTGTGAGGCTTCGCCCTTTATGTAGCGCGCTTCCAGGCCGGCGAATTCGGCGAACATGCGCGCCGAAAGCGGCGTGAACAAAGTCACCGCCACGACCCCGATCAGGATTGCCACCGCCAGCGGCGGCAGCATGAAATCCCAGGCCGACACGCCGGCGGCGCGTGCCGCCACCAGTTCCTGGCTGCGCGACAGCCGCACAAAAGTAAAAACGCCGCCCAGCAGGATCGCGAAGGGCATCATCTTCTGGCCAAGGTCGGGCAGCTGCAGCACCGCCATGCCGATGACCACCGAGGTGTTCACATCATGGCCGGCGGTGCGGTTGAGCAGGTCCACAATGTCGATGGAAAAAGCCAGGGCCAGAAATCCGGCATAGACGACGGCGACCCCCAGAAAAAATTGCACCGCCAGATAGCGATAAAGCGTCCAGGACCAGCTCATGCGGCGACTCCCGCGGGGTCGCGCCGGGCCTTCCGTGCGGCCGGGCCGTAGCCCATCAGCACCGCAAAGGCGAGGGCGGTGCCCAAGAGCGGGATCAGATAAAACAGCACGTAGAGCGAGGGATGGCTAGACGCCGGGCCCGCCAGGCCGTAACCGGCGATGCGCAAGCCCGTCGCCGCCAGAGAGGCGGCGGTCAGCCGCATGGCCAGGGCGCCGCGCTGCCGCCGTCCCCGCAAAATCGCGGCCAGCGCGATCATCGCGAAGGCCAGGCAGTAAAGCGGCTGTGAAAGACGATTATGCGCTTCCGCCGCCCAGGCCTTGCGAATCTGCGGCGTCACGCCTTGCGTCTCGGGCGGATTCAAAAGCTCGCCCAGATAACGCTCCTGGGTCTTGCGCAGCGTCAGGCCCGTCGGCCCGGCGAACTGATCCAGACTCAAGGAATCTGTCTTGAAAGTCAGCACCGAAAGCTGCGCCCCGCCGCCCGCAGCCTGTTCGAGCGTGCCGTCATACATGATCAGGCGGCTGCCCGCCGCCGTCTGGGCCAGCACACCGCGCTGGGCGATATAGGTGACGGGCCGCTTGGTGTCGCGATTGTCATGCACCAGGATGCCGCTCATCTGCCCCTTGTTACCCAACTGGCGGATGAAGACGGTCAGGCCCTTGGCGGGGTACATGAAATCGCCGGCATTGAGCAACGCGGCTCCGATATCGGCTCTGATGTCCACCTCCTTGGCGCTGAGGGCGCGCTGGCCCAGCGGCATCAGCCACAGCGCGCATATCCAGGTGATCGCCATCACGAATGCAGCGGCGATGAACACCGGTGCGGCGAGCTGGCGCTGGCTGAAGCCCGCCGAAGCCATCACCACCAACTCGCTGTCGCCATTCAGCCGGGAAAGGGCGAACAGCGTGCCCAGGAAGAACGCGATAGGTACGATAATGACCAGCAGGGTCGGAAGCAGCAGCGAGGTGAGATAGAGGAAGGTGGGCGCCGACTGGCCCTGGTTGATGACCAGGTCGAGCAGCCGGGGGAACTGGGTCAGCCAGAACACGCAGGTCAGCAACAGGGTCACAAGCACCACCGGCCCCAGAAGCTGACCCAGCACATAGCGGGACAATCGCGGCAGCCAGAACCGCCGTTGCACTTCTATTTCAGGCCCTGGCGGGGGCGCCTGCGTCATGGCCTTTCGCCCCTCTTGCGATTCGACCTAAACTAGCATCGGCTTTCCGCCAACATCCATGGATTGGAGCAATTTCATGCAGATTTCCTTTGCGGCGCCCCCCACCCGGGTCCAGTCGGGAAGCTGGGTGGTGGCGGCGTCCGAAGGCCGGTCACTGCTGCCGGCCGCCATCCGGGCCGACAAAGCCAGCGGCGGCGCGCTGTCGCGGGGCCTCAAAGTCTCACGCTTTACCGGCAAATCCGGGCAGCTGCTGGAGGTTCTGGCGCCGGCGGGGCTGACGGCATCGCGCATCCTGCTGGTCGGCCTCGGCAAGCCGGCAGCACTGGACGAGAAGGCGCTCGAGACGGTCGGGGCCGAGATTGTGAAAAAATTGGAGGGACTCGGCGAGACTTCGGCCATTTTCGAAATCGAAGGACCCAAGGGAGCCAAGGCCAAAAGCGGCGAAATTGCGGCGCATCTGGCATTCGGCGCAAGACTGCGCAGTTACACTTTCGATAAATACCGCACCCGCAATCTCGACGAGCACAAAAAGCGGCTGAAGGAAATCCGCATTGTCACGCCCGATGTCCCCGCCGCCCGGCGCGCTTATGCGGGCCTTGATGCGGTGGCGAATGGCATCTTCCTGGCCCGCGACCTGGTCAATGAACCGCCCAATGTTCTCTATCCGGTGGAATTTGCGCGGCGAGTGAGGGCGCTGGCGAAATCCGGCCTCAAAGTTGAAGTTTTGGGAGAAGCCGAGATGAAGAAACAGGGCTTCGGCGCGTTGCTGGGGGTCGGCCAGGGATCGGCGCGCGAAAGCCAGCTGGTGGTGATGCAATGGAACGGCGCGCGCGCAAAAGGCAAAGGTAAAAAAAGCCCGCCCATCGCCTTTGTCGGCAAGGGCGTGTGTTTTGATTCCGGCGGCCTGTCGCTCAAGCCCGGCGCCGGCATGATGGGCATGAAGGGCGACATGGGCGGCGCCGCGGCGGTGACCGGCGCGATGCTGGCGCTGGCCACCCGCAAGGCCAGGGTCAACGCCGTGGGCGTGATCGGACTGGTCGAAAACATGCCGGGCGGCGACGCCATCCGCCCCGATGATGTGCTGAAATCGCTCTCGGGCCAGACCATCGAGGTACTCAACACCGACGCGGAAGGAAGGCTGGTGCTGGCCGACGCGCTCACCTACACCCAGCGCCGCTTCAAGCCGAAATTCGTCATCGACCTGGCGACCCTGACCGGCGCCATTGTGCAGGCGCTGGGCTTCGAGCATGCCGGGGTCTTTTCCAATGACGACAAGCTGGCCGGAAGGCTCACCGATGCCGGCCGTTATACCGGCGAGCGGGTCTGGCGGCTGCCGCTCGATCCCTTCTACGACAAGATGATCCGCTCCAAGATCGCCGATGTGAAGAATATCGGCGGCGCCAATTCCGGCTCCATCACCGCGGCGCAGTTTCTCAAGCGTTTCATTGAAGACGGCACCGTCTGGGCCCATCTCGACATCGCCGGCGTCGCCTGGCAGGACGGCGAGCAGAAGGTGCAGATTCCCAGCTGGGGCACCGGCTGGGGCGTACGTCTGCTCAACCGGCTGGTGAAAGAGCATTATGAAGGATGACTGAAACTGTCTTCTATCACCTTGAACGCCGTGCCTTGGAAAATGTGCTGCCCGGCCTGATCGAGAAATCGCTGGAACGCGGCTGGCGCGCTGTGATCCGCACCGATTCGGCCGAACGCTCCGACGCGCTCGACACCCTCTTATGGACCTATGACGACCAGAGCTTCCTGCCCCATGCCCAGTCCGGCGATGGCGAGGCGGCGCGCCAGAAGGTGCTGATCACCGTGGAAGAGGATATTTTGAATAACGCGAAAATATTGTTCTGCGTCGGCGGCGCGCAGCCCTCCAACTGGGGCGCCACGCAATTGTCCGAATTGGCCCGCATCGTTCTGTTGTTCGATGGCCGCGATGGCGCGGCGCTGTCCGGCGCGCGCCAGGCCTGGAAGGCTGCCATGGCGTCAGGTCACGATGTGACCTATTGGAAGGAATCCCCTTCCGGCAAATTTGAAAAACAGAATTAGGAATCCCGTGGGCGCTTACCTCAATCCCTATACCATCGGTATGATACTGGTCGACTTTGCGCTGGCCTATCATTCCATTCGCAGCGGCCGCTCGCCGCTTTGGCTTTTGGCGCTGGGGGTTGCCTCTTTCGCTGGATTTCTGGCGACCATCGCGCTGTGGCTTGCCTATCTCGTCTTCGCCGTCATCCCCGATTTCTGGAACAGCCACGGCATGCGCCGTTTCACCGGCAATGTCGCCCGGGCCGCCGACCCGGGACGCGGCTATCGCGAGAAGATGCGCCAGGTCGAGCTGGTCGGCTCTGTCGATGCCAAGCGCGAACTGGCGGACGAATCCCTGAAGCGCGGCTTGTTCGCCGAGGCGGTCGAGCTTTATCTCAGCGCGATGCAGGGGCCGCTCGGCGATGCGGATCCGGTGCTGCTGAAAGGCCTTGGCCGTGCCAGGCTTTTGTCGGGCGACGGCGCCGAGGCGGAGCGGCTGTTCCTGAAAATGAAGGAGGTCGATCCCGCCGCCTTCGACGCCGATGTCGAGCTGGACTATGCCCGCGCTCTCGAAGCTCAGGGCAAGGACGACGCCGCGGTCCGGCAGTATCAATCGGTGGCGGCGCGCTATCCCGGCGAGGAGGCGCGCTGCCGTTTCGCCCTGCTCCTGGAAAAAATGGGCCGGGAGGCGGAAGCGCAGGTGGTGTTCCGTGAAATTATCGCCTCTGTGAAAGGCGCCCCGCGGCACTATCGCTCAAGGCAAACGGAGTGGGAAAGGATTGCGAAACAGCATTTGAAATAGCTGTCGCCACTTGTCCGGTCAGTCACTCTTTTTGGCAAGTTTGGCCAGCGCGACGGATTGCCGATGCCACTGGCGCACCGGAATCGCGGGGTACCCCGCCACCGTCTCGCCTGCCGCCACGTCGCGCATCACGCCCGACTTGCCCGCGATCTTGGCGCCGTTGCCGACCGTGACATGGTCGCTGATCGAGACCGCCCCACCCACCATCACATAATCGCCGATGATGGCGGAGCCGGCCACGCCCGCCTGACCGGCAAAGACGCAGCCCTTGCCGATCCGCACATTGTGGCCGACCTGGACAAGATTATCGAGCGCGGTCATGTCGCCGATCACCGTGTCGCCCAAACCGCCCCGGTCGATGGCGCAATTGCTGCCGATGGAGACAAGATTGCCGATCAGCACCCGGCCGATATGCGACAGGCGCACGGGACCCTTGGGTCCGGCCACGAAGCCGAATCCTTCGCCGCCAATGCTGACATTGGACGAGATGTTCACGCCGTCGCCGATCAGGGCGTTGCTGATGCTGCAATTGGGGCCGACGCAAGCGTCCGCGCCGATGCTGACGCCGTCCTCGATCACGCTATTGGCGCCGATGCGGCCGCGCGGACCGATTGTGACATGCTCGCCGATCACCACCCCCGTGGCGATGGCGCAACCCTCGCCGATATGGGCGCTGGGCGCGATGCTGGCGCCGGAATGGATGAAGCTTTGGGGCGCAGCCATGGGATAGAAAATCCGTCCCAGCTCGGCGAAGGCAAGGCGGGGATCGGCGGTCAGGAGCAGCGTACTGCCATTGTGCGGGTAATCGCCCAGCTTTTTGCTGGTGACGACCACCCCGGCATGGCTCTTGGCAAAGGCGGGTGCATGGCTGGCGCTGCAGAAAACGCTGAGATCGTGCCGGCCGGCCTGCTCCAGCTCGGCGATGTCATGCACGATCTGGCCACCCCGCTCCGGCTCTGCCAGCTCGGCCCCGATCTTCTGTGCCAGAACGGACAGGGTGAAAGGCCCTGCCGGCTTAAAGAACTTCTTGTCGGACATCCGTGCCCCCACGTGTCGCGGCGGACAAGGCTAGCACGTAATAGGTGACTGAAAAAGAAAGGATATCATTTGATAACCCCGAAATATTCCAGGCCTTTCCCGCTGCATCGCAACACGGATCATCCATGCGCCGCCATCGCCGATTCATACTCTTCCTGCGCCGCCAGCCATTGGCGCTCCAGCGCGGCCAGCTTGCGCGCCGCTTCGGCGCGTTTTTTGGAGACGGCACTGCCCTTGGCGGGATCCCTGGTGAACAGCAGCGGATCGGCCAGGCTCCTGTCGAGCTTGGCGATTTCCGCTTGCAACGCTGCGACTTGGGACTCTGCCGCCTCGATGCGCTCTTTCAGCGGGCGCAGCGCCTGGCGCTTTTCCGCCGCGCCGCGCCGCGCGGGTTCCTTGGCGGGTTTGGCTTGCGGTTCGGCGCGCCTTGTCGGCGCGTTGTCGCCGGAAAGCAGGAAGCGGCGGTAATCGTCGAGATCGCCTTCGAACGGGGTTACTTTTCCGTCCGCCACCAGCAGCAGTCTCTCGGCCGTCGCCTCGATCAGGCGACGATCATGGCTGACCAGGATCACCGCGCCGTCAAAATCATTGAGCGCGTTGAGCAGCTCACCCCGCGCGTCGATGTCCAGATGGTTGGTGGGCTCGTCCAAAATCAAAAGGTTCGGCTTGTCCAATGTCGCCAGCGCCAGCATCAGCCGCGCCCGCTCGCCGCCGGAAAGCTGGCCCACGCGGGTAAGCTGTTTGTCGGCGGAAAAGCCGAAGCCGCCAAGCTGGCCGCGCACCTGTTCCAGGGTCAGCTTGGGCCGCAGCTGTGACAGGGTTTCGATCGGCGTGATTTTGAGATTGAGTTCTTCCTGCTGATGCTGAGCGAAATAGCCCACCACCAGCTTGCGGGCGGGAGTGAATTCGCCGCCCATGGTTTGCAGCTTGCCCGCCAGCAATTTGGCGAAGGTGGATTTGCCGTTGCCGTTTTTTCCGAGCAGGGCGACGCGGTCTTCCGGATCGAAGCGAAAGGAAAGCCCGGTGAGGATGGGCTTGCCCGGTTCATAACCGACACTGGCGCGGTCCATGGTGATCAGCGGCGGACTGGCGCCGGTGGCCTCGGGAATGCGGATCGGCGCGACATGCTCATCCACCGGCACCTCGGCCACGCTCATCCTGGCCAGCATTTTCATGCGGCTCTGCGCCTGGCGGGCCTTGGACGCCTTGGCCTTGAAGCGGTCGACAAAGGCCTGCATATGCGCCCGCGCCGCTTCCTGCTTCTTGGCGAAGGCGACATCCAGGGCGCGCTGGGCCGCCCGCGTCGCGACGAACGTATCGTAGCCGCCGGTATAAAGCTTCAGCTTGCCCCGCTCCAGATGCAGGATGAATTCAGCCGCGGTGTTGAGCAGGTCGCGGTCATGGGAAACGATCAAGACCGTGCCGCGATAACGTTGCAGGTAATTTTCCAGCCACAACACGCCTTCCAGGTCGAGATAGTTGGTGGGCTCGTCCAGCAGCAGAAGATCGGGCGCGGAGAACAGGATGGCCGCCAGCGCCACGCGCATGCGCCAGCCGCCGGAAAATTCGCGGCAGGGGCGCAGTTGATCCTCGGCGGAAAAACCCAGCCCCGCCAGAATCCCGGCGGCGCGGGCGGGCGCGGTATAGGCGTCGATGGCGTCGAGGCGGTGATAGATGTCGCCCAGCCTGTGCCCATCTACCTCATGTCTGGCGCTTTCATGCTCGGCTTCGGCCAGCAGCAGCGTTCGCTCCTTGTCGGCCTCCAGCACCGTGTCGATCAGGCTCATATCGGTGCCGGGCGCTTCCTGCGCCACTGCGCCGATGCGCCAGGCGCTGGGCCAGCTGACCTGGCCGTCATCGGCTCCCAGCTCGCCCAGGATCACCTTGAACAGTGTGGTCTTGCCCGCGCCGTTGCGGCCCACCAGGCCGATGCGCCGCCCGGCGGGCAGATTGGCCGTGGCGCCGGACAGGATTTCCCGTCCGGCGATCCGGACCACAATATTGTCGATCGCCAGCATGCGCGGGCGTATAGCATGGGCGGCCCTAAGGGAAAGGGTGATATTTGGAACCATGATGAAGCGGATCTGTCTTGGATTCATGGCAATGGTTTTGTTTGCCGCGCTGGCGCCGGCCACGCCGGCCATGGCCGAGACGCCTTCCCGGACCTGTCTTGCGGTGATCAAGGCGGCCAATGTGCGCCACCGGGCCGAGGCGGTTCCCGACGATTGCTGGCGGATGGGCCCCTTACGCCTCGGGATGACCATGGTCCAGGCGCGCGCGCTGTTGGGCGCGCCGGGCCTTAGCCAGTCACTCGCCGTCACCTATCGCCGCCGCAAATTTCCCATTACCAGGCTGTTCTATGTCTATCCGCGCAATCTCAGGAACTGGCTCAGGCTGGCTCCGGCGCGACTGATGGATTTTCATCCCATCACCCTCCGGCTGGATTTTTCCAAGGATGGTTTGGCGGCAATCCGCATTGATGACAACACGCGCATCACGCCGCCGCCATGCCGGCCCAGCGCCCCTGGACACAGCTTTGTTCACAAGGAGGCGGATTTTCCTTATGGATTGCACGGCCTCACCCTGGGCACGCCGCTTTCCAGCGTGGTGACGCGCTTCGGCCGTTTTGCCAGCAGCGACAAATCCAAAAACATCTCCAACTACTGGCCGGTGCCCTTGTCGATCGAGGGCGCAAACAATGTCTCCGGCATCGAGATCGCCACCGGCATGGCCTTCACGGGCACGGACACAGGAGCCAAGCCGGAATTCCAGCTCCAGCTCGATCCGCGCAGCTGTTTCGTTACCGGCTATGTGCTGGCGCCCGCGCCTTGACCCTGCCGCACGCCTTGGGGCATAAGGCCGGACTTTTTTGATGGTTACATTTCCGCTTCGCCTGGAAATGCTCTTATGGGAGTTGTCATGGCCACGGAACGCACCCTTTCCATCATCAAGCCGGACGCGACGCGCCGCAACCTGACCGGCAAGATCATCGCCAAGTTCGAGGATGCGGGCCTCAGGGTGATCGCCTCGCGCCGCATGAAGCTTTCCATCGCCGATGCCGAAGCCTTTTACGGCGTGCATCGCGAGCGGCCCTTCTTCAAGAGCCTGGTCAGTTTCATGACCTCGGGTCCGGTGGTGGTGCAGGTGCTGGAAGGCGAGAATGCCATCGCCAAGAACCGCGAAGTGATGGGCGCCACCAATCCCGCCAACGCCGCGCCGGGCACCATCCGCAAGGAATTTGCCGAATCGATCGAGGCCAATTCGGTGCACGGCTCCGATGGCCCCGAAACCGCGGCCAATGAAATCCGGTTCTTTTTCCGCGATCTGGATATTCATTCGTAGCCGGGAACTTATCGCTGGTCCGATGTATTAAGGCTCCTGTCCTGGCAGGGTGAGGCCGGCGAACGCCCAGCGACCGGGCGCCGTTGGCGCGCGGATCGCGAGGCCGGGAACGGGAGCACAAAAATGCGCGGCAGAACTATTGTCATCACTGGGTGACGCGGATCAGCAAAAGGTCCAGTGGACCTTTTGCCCGGCGAACGCCGCAGCGTCCTGGCATGTGTGCCGGGACGCGAGGCCGGGACAGAGGGAGTCATTTTCATGCGAGGAAAGACAATAGTCATAACCGGCGCGACCTCCGGCATCGGCGAAGTCGCGGCCGTCCATTTGGCGGAACAAGGCGCCCGCATCATCTTCACCGCCCGCGATGAGAAACGTGGCCAGGCCACCAGGGCAAGGTTGAACAGGGCCAACGGCATGTCGGACCATGTGGTTCACCTGGCTGATTTGTCGCTGTTGTCCGAACAGAAGCGGGTGGCGGCCGCCATCGCGGCCGAGCCGAAAATCGATGTGCTGATCAACAATGCCGGCGCCATGTTCAACAAGCGGAGCGAAACCGCGGACGGGCTGGAGAAAACCTTCGCCCTCAATCACATGGCCTATTTCACCGTCACAAACCTGTTGCTGGACCGGCTGAGGCAAACGCCCGGCGCCCGCATCGTCACGGTGGCATCCAGGGCCCATCGCGGCGCGGTGCTGGATTTCGGCGACTTGCAGTCGCGCCACGGCTATCAGGGTTTTGGCGTCTATGCCAAGTCCAAGCTCTGCAACATTCTCTTCAACCGCGCCCTGGCCAAGCGATTGGCCGGTACCGGATTGACGGCGAATTCTCTTCATCCCGGATTTGTCGCCACCCGCTTTGGCGATCAGTCGGGCGGCATGGTGCAGCGGCTGGTGGCCATCGCCAAGCCGGTGGGCGCGATCTCGCCGGAGGAGGGGGCCAAGACCATCCTCTATCTGGCCACATCGTCCGATGTGGCGTCGGTGAGCGGCGAATATTTTTACAAATGCCAGGTCACACAGCCGACAAAGCAAGCGCAGAACGACGCGGATGCGGAGCGGTTGTGGCAGGCATCCGCCATGATCGCCGGACTTTAGTTTGGTCGCGCGGCCTACGCCGAACGTCGCACGACGCTGCCGCTAACGACCACACTTCGGCGGGCCGTCGCTCCTAACTAAAGACCGACAAGCCTTTTTCAAGCCGCACTTTATCTTCCGCCAGCAGCCGCAGCGCCTCTGGATAAAGCTTGTGCTCCGTCTCCAGCACCCGCGCCGCCAATATCTCCGGCGTGTCGCTGGGATGGACGGGCACGGAAGCCTGCGCGATCACCGGCCCCGCATCCAGTTCCGGCACCACGAAATGCACCGAGGCGCCGGATTGCGCCTCGCCCGCCGCGATCACCCGTTCATGCACATCTGTGCCCTTATAGGCGGGCAGCAGCGACGGATGGATATTGATCAGCTTTCCTTCCCAGGCGCGGGCAAAGCCGTCCGACAAAATCCGCATGAAACCTGCCAGGCAGACGATCTCGACCCCGGCCTTGCGCAGCGCCGCGTCCAACTCGCCATCGAACACTTCGCGCGGCTTGCTCTTGTGCGGGATTACCTGGGTTGCGATGCCGGCTTCGGCGGCGCGCGCGAGGCCCGCGGCGCTTTCGAAATTGGAAATCACCAGCACGATTTGATAAGGCGCATCCTTTTGGGCCGCGATCAGGGCGCCCAGATTGCTGCCGCGCCCCGAAATAAGAACGCCGACTTTTTTCAAAGCGACCCCATCTTCAAAACTTTAACGTCCCGCGATAGACCACTTTCGCTTCACCCGGCCCCGGCACCAGCTTGCCGAGCCGCACTGCTTTGTCGCCAAGGGTCTGGAAGGCGTCAATCACGATGCCTGCCTTGTTCTCCGCCACCACCGCGACCAACCCGATGCCGCAATTGAAGGTGCGCAACATTTCGCTTTCCGGAATGCCGCCCGCCTGCGCCAGCCAGCCGAAAACGGTGCCGGGTGTCCAGCTTTCGAGATTTACTTCCGCGTCCAGGCCTTCGGGCAGGGCGCGCGGCAGATTTTCGGTGATGCCGCCGCCGGTGATATGAGCCAAGCCCTTGATGCCGCCCGCACGGATCGCCGCCAGTGCGCTTTTGACATAAAGCCGCGTCGGGATCAGCAAGGCATCGCCCAGCTTGCGCGGGGTGAATGGCGCTTCCTGTTCCCAGCCCAGGCCTGCGTTTTCGACGACTTTCCGCACCAGCGAAAATCCATTGGAATGAAGCCCGCTGGACGCCACGCCGATCAGCACATCGCCCGGCTGCATCTCGCCGGTCTTGGGCAGGATGGCGCCGCGCTCCACCGCGCCGACGGCAAAACCGGCAAGGTCGAAATCGCCTTTTTTGTAGAGTCCCGGCATTTCCGCGGTTTCGCCCCCGATCAGGGCACAGCCCGAATCCTTGCAGGCACGGGCGATGCTTTCCACCACGCGCGCCGCGCCGTCCACATCCAGCGTGGCCGTCGCGTAATAATCGAGAAAGAAAAGCGGCTCGGCGCCCTGTACGACAATGTCGTTGACGCACATCGCCACCAGGTCCTGGCCCAGCCCGTCGAACGATCCGGTCTCTATGGCGATCTTGAGCTTGGTGCCGACGCCGTCGGTCGCCGCCACCAATATGGGATCCTTGAAACCGATGGCGGCCAGATCAAATAACCCGCCAAATCCGCCCAGATCGGCCTCAGCGCCGGGACGGCGGGTGGCGCGGGCGGCGGGGGCGATGCGGCTCACCAGCGCTTCACCGGCGTCAATATCCACGCCCGCGTCTTTATATGTGAGCTTGTCTGACATATTTCTGCCTCGTTTAATCAGCCATTTAGCATGACGCAAGTTGCGGTTCCGAAAGCCACACAGGCTTGTTGTCGGACACGAAAGACCCGATAATTGTACCGCAATTTCAGGCTTGCCCATGTTCCCCCATTTCAGGAAAACTCTTCTGGTTCTGGCGCTTGCCGCCTGGGCCGCGCCGGCGTTCGCCGCCGACCCGCCCTTTACGGTGTCGAATGTGCATGTGGATGCGACCGGCGCCTCCACGACCGAAGCGTTCAATACCGCCCTGCAAGACGGCCGGCCCAAGGCCTGGCAGATTCTTTACCGCCGTCTGACCCGCCAGCAGGACTGGCCGCGCCAGCCCGACCTGGATTCCGCCGCCCTGCTCCGGATTTCGCGGGGCTACACCCCCGGCAATGAACGGCGCTCGACCACGCGCTATGTCGCGGACGTCACATATACCTTCAATCCCCAGGCGGTGGCCCGCCTGCTGCAGTCCGCCGGCATCGCCTACACCCAGGGGGCGGCCCGGCGCATCCTGGTGGTGCCCATGTCGCCCGGGTTCCAGATGGGCCCCTGGGCCCAGGCGCTGAACGCGCCGGCGCTCAAGAATTCCGTGGTGCCGTTCACGGTTGCCGAAGAAACCGACGGCCTCAAGGATCTGAATTTCGACACCGCAAGCTGGAATGACGTCGCCGCCGCGGCGAAGCGCGCCAATGCCGCCGAGGCGGCGCTGGTCCAATCCAGCTATGCCAACGGCAAGCTGACGGTGAATATCCGCCGTCTCGGCGATGGCGAGACTCCGGTCAAGACACAGGTCGATGTGCCGCTGCTGCAGACCCTCAGCGCCACGTTCCCGTCCGCCGCCGCCGCCGCCATCGCCGAAGTTGAAGATATGTGGAAGACGCGCGCCGCGATCGATTACAGCAAAGGCGGAAAGCTGACGGCCAATGTCCGCATGGCGTCGCTGCAGCAATGGGGCGCCATCCAGACGGCGCTGGGCAATGCGGACAACATCACCAGCGTGACCGTGAATGCGATGGATATCGGCTATGCCCAGATTTCCATTTCCTACACCGGCAGCGCCGAGCAGTTGCGCGACGTGCTGGGCGACGCGGGCCTGACGCTGGCGCCGGTGCGCGGACAGACAGGTGGACAGACAGTCTGGACGCTGGCGATGAATGGCGGCGATCCGCAATGACGCGGCATTTGCCCAACCTCCTGTCGGCCTTGCGCCTGGCGCTGGCGCCCTTCGCGGCCTGGGCGGTGCTGCACAATCACGACACCGCGGCGCTGGCGGCGTTTGCCGTGGCGGGTCTCAGCGATCTTCTGGATGGATATTTCGCCCGCCGCTTCGGCTTTACCTCGCGCTTCGGCGCCTGGCTCGATCCCATCGCCGACAAGCTTCTGATGCTGTTCTGTTTCATCGCTCTGCTTCGGATCGGGGCGGTGCCTTTCTGGCTGGTGGTGCTGGTCGTGGTTCGCGATGTTCTGATCGCGGGCGGTTTGGCGCTGGGCTATGCCCTGTCGCTGCCCCTGCGCATGGCGCCGCTGGCCATCGGCAAGGCCACTACTTTGGTGGAGATCGGATATGTCGGTGCCGCGCTGCTGTTGCTTGCTTTCGACTGGGAAGCGCCGCGCCTGATGCTGGCCGGCGCCGCCACGGTTTCGGTCCTGGTGACGCTCTCCGCCCTGGCCTATGCCTATATCTTCCTGCGCGCTCTGTTCTTCGGACAGCGTACTGCCTAACGCGCCCATGGATGTTGGAAGAATTATGGCGGCGCGAGGAATTTTGGTTGCTGGCCAGGAGCGAGGAGCGATGTGTACGCTGGAGTTCATGAGCGACGAGCGGCCCATAGCGCCAGCGTGTGGGCGCCAGCGGCCAAAAGGACCGCGCCGTTAATGGCCGCGCAACTGGTCCTGCCGCTGGAACCCAACAACGCGATGACGCGCGCCGATTTCATCATCGCGCCGGGCAATGCGCGTGCGCTGGCCTTCCTGGAGTCCTTTCCCGATTGGGCCTCGCCGGCCGCCGCGCTTTCTGGCCCTTCGGCGTCCGGCAAGACCCATCTGGCGCGAGTCTGGGCGCAGCGCACCGGCGCGGCGCTGCTGGACGCGCGTTCCTTGCGGGCGGTTCTGGCGGGGCCGGCGGTGGTGGAGAATATCGATTCCGCGCCCACTTTCGCGCATGAGCCGGCGCTGTTCGCCATGTTGGAGCAGGGCGCGCCCTTGCTCCTCACCGGCCGCACCGCGCCCCGGTCCTGGCCGGTGTCGCTCCCCGACCTGGCCTCGCGCTTCCAGGCGCTGCTGGCGTTTGAACTGGGCGCGCCGGACGAGGCGCTCTTGATGGCGCTTGCGGTCAAGCTGTTCGCCGATCGCCAATTGGCGGTTCCCGAGAGCGTGGTGACCCATCTGGTCCGCACCCTGGAACGCTCCCCCGCCGCCTTGCGAGACTTCATCGCCAAGGCCGACGCCGCCGCCCTGGCCTCGAAAAAACCGGTAAATCTCCAGTTAATCCGGGGACTTATGGAGAGTTAAGAGTTTTTGTCACGACAGGTTTACGGATTTGCCCTAGGATTCGGCCATGTCCAGCCAGCCCCAGGCCGCCAACGACACGCCGGAAAGTGCGTCCGCCGAGAACCCGCTTTCCACGGCCGACGTCGTCATGCTGGATCACCAGGGCGACAACACCAGTTTCGATCCGGCCAGCCCGGCGCGTTTCGTCAATCGCGAGCTGTCCTGGCTCGCCTTCAATCGCAGGGTGATTGAAGAGGCGCAGAACCGCCGCCATCCCGTATTCGAGCGCGTGCGCTTTCTCTCCATTTCGGCCTCCAACCTGGACGAGTTCTACATGGTGCGGGTCGCCGGCCTGATGGGCATGGTCCGCGCCGGTGTCGGCACGCCCAGCGCCGATGGGCTTGTGCCTGCCGAACAGCTTTCCAAAGTGGATCAGGCGGCGCGGCAGCTGATCGCCGACCAGCAGCGTGTCTGGGCGGGGATCGACCAGGAATTGCGCGGCGCAGGCGTCAGCGTGGTGACGGGCAGTGAAATTCATTTGCCCGACCGCGAATTTCTGAACGCCCATTTCGCCGAGCAGATATTTCCGGTGCTGACGCCGCTGGCGATCGATCCGGCGCATCCTTTTCCCTTTATTCCCAATCTTGGCTTTACAATTGCCCTGTCGCTGACCAACCGGCGCGACGGCAAGGATTTTTCCGCCCTGATCCCGGTGCCGCCGCAGCTGCGCCGCTTCATCCGCCTGCCCGATACCGAAAGGCGTGTCCGCTTCATCCCGCTGGAAGAAGTGATCGCGCTGCATTTCGACCTGCTGTTTCCCGGCCATACCGTTGGCGGCTGGGGCATGTTCCGCATCCTGCGCGACAGCGACGTCGAGGTCGAGGAAGAAGCCGAAGACCTAGTGCTGCTGTTCGAATCGCTGCTCAAGCGCCGCCGCCGCGGCAGCGTGATCCACATGAAATGCTCCAAATCCATGCCGGAGCCCCTGCGCCATTTCATCGCCAGCCATCTCGGCCTGGACGACAGCGAAATCGTCATCATCGAAAACCTGATGGGGTTGTCGGACCTGGGCAAGCTGATCCTGCCCGAACGGCCCGACCTGCAGTTCAAGCCCTATATGCCGCGATTTCCCGAGCGCATCCGCGATCATGGCGGCGATTGTTTCGCCGCCATCCGGGAAAAGGACCTCATCGTCCACCATCCCTTCGAAAGCTTCGACACGGTGGTGCAGTTCCTGCGCCAGGCCGCCGCCGATCCGGAGGTGGTGGCGATCAAGCAGACTTTATATCGAACGAGTTCCGACAGCCCCATCGTGCAAGCCTTGATCGAGGCGGCGGAAGCCGGCAAGTCGGTCACTGCCTTGGTGGAACTGAAGGCCCGCTTCGACGAGGCGGCCAACATCAAATGGGCGCGCGATCTCGAGCGGGCCGGCGTGCAGGTGGTCTATGGCTTCATCGCGCTCAAGACCCACGCCAAGATCAGCCTGGTGGTGCGGCGCGAGCAGGGCCATCTGCACACCTATGTCCATTTTGGAACCGGCAATTACCACCCCAATACCGCCAAGATTTACACCGACCTGTCGCTTTTCAGCGCCGATCCGGCGCTGGGGCGCGACGCGGCGCAGGTGTTCAATTTCATCACCGGCTATGCCGAACCCAATGCGCTGGAAAAACTCGCCATGTCGCCTTTTTCGCTGCGCGGGCGGCTGGTCGAGGCGATCCAGCAGGAGATCATGCATGCCCGGGCGGGCCTTCCCGCCGCGATCTGGATCAAGCTGAACTCGCTGGTGGATCCCGCCATGATCGACGGGCTTTACCGCGCCAGCCAGGCGGGGGTGCAGGTCGAACTGGTGATTCGCGGCATCTGCTGCCTGCGCCCTGGCGTGCCAGGCCTGTCCGAGAATATCCGGGTCAAGAGCATTGTCGGCCGCTTTCTCGAGCATGGCCGCATCGTCTGTTTCGGCGCGGGACATGGGCTGCCGCACAAGGACGCCAAGGTTTTCATGTCCTCGGCGGACTGGATGCCGCGCAACCTGGACCGGCGGGTTGAAGTCCTGGTTCCCATCGAAAATCCCACGGTCCATCAACAGGTCCTTGACCAGATCATGGTGGCGCTGCTGAAGGACCGGGCGCAAAGCTGGTATATGAATGCGGATGGAACCTACGAACGCGATTCCCATGCCGAGGATGCCGATGCTTTTTCCGCGCACACCTATTTCATGACAAATCCCTCCTTGTCCGGGCGCGGCCGCGCGCTCAAAATGAACGCGCCACCCAAAAGCCGGGCCTGAATTTTGGCGGTCGCCACCGATCTGAAATCTGCCGCTTCTCCCCGGGCCGCCGCCAAGGCGCGCGCGCCGGTGGCGATCGTGGATATCGGCTCCAATTCGGTGCGCCTGGTGATTTATGAAAACCAGATGCGCAACGCCGCCACCCTGCAGAATGAAAAGGCGATCTGCGGCATCGGCCGCGACATGGTCTCGACCGGACGCCTGCACAGTGAAGGCTGCGCCGAGGCGTTCGAGGTGCTGGCCCGCTTCCGGATCATCGCCGATGGGCTGGGCGTGGAGGCGCGCGAGGCGGTGGCGACCGCGGCGGCGCGCGATGCCGTCAATGGCGCCGAATTCGTCGCCAAGGCGGAACGCGCCTGGGGCTCGCCGATTCGCGTGCTGGCGGGCGAGGACGAGGCCCGCATCGCCGCCGAAGGCGTGCTGGCGGGCATTCCGGGCGCCGATGGACTGGTGGCCGATCTGGGCGGCGGCAGCCTGGACATGGTTTCGGTGCGGGGCGGCGTCACCGGCAAGGCCTTCACCCTGCCGTTCGGGCCGCTCCGCTTGATGGATATGGCCAGGGGCGAACCCGACCGGGCGCGCGACCTGGTGGACAAGGGGATCAAGGACCTGCCCGATCTCTCATCGTCCGCGCTTTATGCCGTGGGCGGCATCTGGCGCAGCTTTGCGCGGGTGGACATGGAAGAACAGAATTATCCCCTCCATGTCCTGCAGCAATACACCATCCCGCGCGGCCGCGCCTTGCGCCTGTGCCGGGTGCTGGCGGGCCTGTCACGGGAATCGGTGCGCAAGATCAAGGTGGTTTCCAAGCGCAGGGCCGATGCGCTGCCCTATGGCGCGGTGGTGCTGGAACGGCTCCTGATGGCCGGCGACATCAAGGATGTGGTGATCTCGGCCTATGGTTTGCGCGAAGGCCTGTTCTATGCCCGGCTTTCGGCGGACGACCGCGCCAAGGATCCGCTTCTGGAATATGCGATGGGCGCCAATGAGCGGCTGGCGCGGGTTCCCGGCCATGCCTTGGAGATGACCCAGTGGACCCAGCCTTTGTTCGAAGGCGAGGGTGCCGAACTGCGCCGCATTCGCGAGGCCTCGGCCTATTTCTCCGACATCGGCTGGCGGCGGCATCCCGATGACCGCGCCGTCGGCGCAATGGGCCAGGTGCTGACCGGACCCTTCGCCGGCGCCGATCACCGCGCCCGCGCCCTGATCGCGACTTCGATCTTCCATCGTTATTCCGGCGACGAGGATTTTCCCCGCGACCTGATCATGGCCGGGCTGCTGGACAAGGATGATGAGAAGCGCGCTCTGAAACTGGGCCTGGCCTGGCGCTTCGCTTTTTCGCTTTCCGCCTCGGCGGTCAGCGAGCTGGGCCATTACCGGTTGCGCATGACGCCGGCCAAAATCGTGCTGGAAGTTCCGACCCGGCGCGAGGCGATTGCCGGCGATCCGGTGCAGAAACGCCTGGGGGCCCTGGCCGAGGTGTTTGACCGCCGTGGGGAGATCCTAGTGGGGTGAGTCGCCTCCCTCGCTCTGCTCGTGCCGCTACGCTGCCGCTAGGCACGGGGCAAGCCTTTCTAATCTCCCTACCGCTCGCTAAGAAAGGCTAAGCCAAAACACCGGCCCCCTGCGCCGTATTGCATTGAAAGTAAGCCTCTTTTTGGCCGGGCCTTGCACATCGGGCAAGACAGGGCTTTAAGAAGGGTATAAGCTAGGAAAAACGGGGCCCGGCTTAGACTTTTCAAGGGGTTGAAGGAGTTATCATGGGTGCGTTCAGCATTTGGCATATTCTGATTCTGGCGGTGATTGCGCTGGTGCTGTTCGGCGGCCGCGGCAAGGTTTCCGACCTGATGGGCGACTTCGGCCGGGGCGTGAACAGCTTCAAGAAGGGCCTCAACGAGGGCAAGGACGACCCGAAAGTTATCAATGCCGAGGTCGCCGAGAAGCCCAAGGACACCGTCCAGCGGTAAGCTCGTTTCATGTTCGACCTGTTCAGCTGGAGCCACATCCTCATCCTGCTCGCCGTGGCTCTGGTCGTGGTGGGCCCCAAGGACTTGCCCAAGCTGATGCACATGGTCGGCAAATGGGCCGGCAAGGCGCGCGGCATGGCCAATGAATTCAAGAAAAGCTTCGACGACATGGCGCGCCAGAGCGAGCTGGACGAGCTGCGCAAGGAGATCGAGGATCTCAAATCCCACCAGTCCATCACCGATCTCGAATCAGATCTCAACAAGCCGCTGGAGACAGTCGATCCCGCCATTGATATCGGCCCGGAACCGCGCGCCGGCGAGTTCGCTATCACCGACACCGCGCCGCCGCCGGTTCTGACCGCGACCGAGCCGTCCCGGCAATGAACGCACCCACGCCGGAAGACAAGGCGGCCCTCGACGCCACCCGCGCGCCGCTGATGGAGCATCTGATCGAGCTGCGCAAGCGGCTCGTCTATGGCATGATCTGCTTCGGCGTCTGCTTTGTGATCTGCTTCGCCTTTTCCACGCCGATCTTCGATTTTCTCGTCAAGCCGCTGGGCCAGACGACCAACCACCTGATCTACACCGCCCTCACCGAAGTGTTCTTCACCAAGGTCAAGATCGGCATGTTCGGCGGCTTCTGCCTGGGCTTTCCTCTCATCGCGGCGCAGATCTGGATCTTTGTCGCGCCGGGGCTGTATCGCCATGAGCGGCGCGCCTTCCTGCCTTTCCTGATGTGGACTCCGGTGATGTTCATCATCGGCGCGGGTTTCGTCTATTACGTGTTGCTGCCTTTCGCGATCAAATTCTTCGGCGGCTATCAGGTGCCTATCGTCGCCGGGGCCATGGGCATCGAACTCCAGGCCAAGGTCAGCGATTACATCGATTTCGTGATGACGCTGATGGTCGCATTCGGCCTCACCTTCCAGTTGCCGGTGCTGTTGTCGCTGCTCGGCAAGGTGGGCATCGTCACGGTCAGGAGCCTGAAAGAGATGCGCCGCTATGCCTATGTCGGGTTGTTCGCGGTGGCGGCGGTGTTCACCCCGCCGGACCCCGTCTCGATGATGACCCTGGCGGTTCCGCTGGTGGCGCTTTACGAGATTTCGGTCTTCAGCGTGATGATGATCGAACGGACCAGGGCCAGGGAAGACGCCGCCCGCAAAACCTAGGCGGCTTCCTGTTCGGTGAGCTTTGCCACGCGGTTCGCCGGGAACCGCAGGGTGACACGGGTGCCGCGATTGGGCTCGCTCTCCAGCGTCAGGCTTCCGCCATGCAGCTCGACCATCGCCTTGGCCAGGGGCAGCCCCAGTCCGGTGCCTTCCTGCTGCACCGCCATTTTCGGGCGGTTCTGCCCAAAGGGGATGAGGGCGTTGGCCATCTCGCTGTCATTCATGCCGATGCCATTGTCGAGCACATTCAGGGTGTAGCCGCCATCGGCCCCGGGTGCGCCGCTCAGGATCACGCTGCCGCCCCTTGGCGTGAATTTGATCGCGTTGCCGACCAGGTTGATCACGATCTGGCGCACCATCCGCTGCACCGCGATCAGGCGGATATTTTCGTCGTCCCATTGTCCCTGCACCGTCACGCCGTGCTTTTCGCCCAGCCCCTTCAGCATGACCAGCGAGGCGGACAAGGCGGGCACCAGGGCGAATTCCTCGGCATCGTCCAGCGACATCTTGCCGGATTCGATTTTCGCCAGGTCGAGAATGTCGTTGATGATGCCGAGCAGGTGCCGGCCGCTGGAATGGATATCGGCCGAATAGGACCGGTAGCGCGGATTGGAAATCGGTCCCAGCAGCTGGTCCATCATGATCTCGGAAAAGCCCAGAATGGCGTTGAGCGGCGTGCGCAGCTCATGGCTCATATTGGCCAGAAAGGCGGACTTGGCCATGGACGCTTCCCGCGCCTCATGGGCGGCGGCGGCCATGCGGTGTGTCATGCTTTGAAGCTTGGCGCGAACGCGGCGGGAATAGAAGATCAGCGGCACCGCGACCATAAAGCCTTCCAGCGGAATATTGATCAGGGCCGAGTTGGTAACCGGTTCGCCTTCGACGAATTTGAGCAGGAAATGGGCGCTAAGCAGGGCCATAACGGTCACCACCGACATGACCGCGCTGGACCAGACGGTTCCCAGCTTTTCCAGCCACCCTTCGAACCGGGCCAGCACGCTCCGCGACGATTGTTCCAAACGGCCCCGTGCCCCTTGCCGGACACACCCCTATCTATGCCCGCAAACACTAGCTCAAGCCTGTTGCGGCATGGTTTCCCGGGAATATACAAACGCCGCCGCCCTGTTAGGACCCGGTTAAGCAAGCCCGGTTTTTTGCAGGCTGTTGGCGGGCTTTGACCCACGCCGGAGGGCGTGGCATGAGCCTCTCCACAGGGAATCTTTAAAGCCCACCCGTTTGGCAGCCAGAGGGCGATTTTCATGCATGACGTAAGGGCCATCCGCGATGACCGGGAGGCTTTTGTCCGCGGCCTGAAACGTCGCGGCCTGGCCGGAACGCTGGCCGACGATATTCTGGCGCAGGACAAGGCGCTGCGCGAACTCCTCACCCGGCTCCAGACCCAGCAGGCCAGGCGCAACGACGCTTCCAAGCTGATCGGCCAGGCCAAACAGAAAAAAGACGAAGCTCTGGCCAAATCGCTGCTCGACGAAGTGGCGGGCCTCAAGGAAGCGATCCAGGCGGGCGAGGCCGAACAGCGGCTGATGGAAGAGGCGCTGAAACAGACGCTGGCGGTGATCCCCAATATTCCCGCCGATGACGTGCCGGACGGCGCCGACGAAAACGCCAATGTGCAAGTGACGGCGCGGGGGTTTGGCAAGCCGCCGGGCATCAACAATCCCCGGCAGCATTTCGAGATCGGCGAGGCCCTGGGCCAGATGGATTTCGAACGCGCCGCCAAAGTCTCCGGCGCGCGTTTTGTCTACCTCAAGGGCGACCTGGCGAAAATGGAACGTGCGCTGGGCGCTTTTATGCTCGACATTCACACTGATAAATTTGGCTACACCGAAGTCTCGCCGCCGGCGCTGGTGCGCAGCAATGCGATGTTCGGTACAGGTCAGTTGCCAAAGTTTGAAGAAGATCTTTTTTCCACGAAAGCTTCTGAAGAACTTATTGGGCCAGAAGAAGCTACTGTCCGTCTTGACAGTCAGAGTGGCGCAGTAGCTGTGGAATTCAAGGGCGATAGAGCGGCGGATTTACAAAGAACGTTCAAAGGAAAATTTTTTCTTAATAGACCCGTTGCTCTCGGCAATACGTTGAAGAGCATTTCTCCAATTATTGAAAATAGCTTCTGGCTCATCCCCACCGCGGAAGTGCCACTGACCAATTATGTCGCGGATGAAATCCTAAACGGAGCCGAATTGCCCCTGCGCCTGACCGCCTTTACGCCTTGCTTCCGCGCCGAGGCCGGCGCGGCAGGCAAGGACACGCGCGGCATGATCCGCATGCACCAATTCTCCAAGGTCGAACTGGTCTCCATCACCACCCCCGACCAATCCGCCACCGAACATGAGCGCATGACCGACGCGGCTCAGGAAATTCTCAAAAAACTCGATCTCGCTCATCGCGTCGTGACCCTCTGCACCGGCGACATGGGGTTCTCGGCGCAAAAAACCTATGACATAGAAGTCTGGCTGCCGGGGCAAAATGCCTTCCGCGAGATTTCCTCCTGCTCCAATTGCGGCCCCTTCCAGGCCCGGCGCATGAACACCCGCTACCGCAATGCCGAAGGAAAAGTTGCGGGGCCCGTCCACACCCTCAACGGCTCCGGCCTGGCGGTGGGCCGCACTCTGGTTGCCATCCTGGAGAATTATCAGCAGCCGGATGGCAGTGTCGCAATTCCGTCGGTATTGCAGCCTTACATGAGTGGCAAGACAAAAATCACCAAGGCTTGATGCGAATCCTGGTCACCAATGACGACGGCATTCATGCCCCCGGCCTTGCCGTGGCGGAAAAGATCGCCCGCGAAATTTCCGATGATGTCTGGGTGGTGGCGCCGGAAACCGAACAGTCCGGCGCCTCCCATTCCCTCACCCTGACCTCGCCCTTGCGCCTGCGAAAAATTTCCGACCACCGCTTTGCCGTTTCGGGCACCCCCACCGACTGCGTCATGATGGCGGCGTTGCACATCCTCAAGCACCAGCCGCCCGAACTGATCCTCTCCGGGGTCAATTGGGGTTCCAACATGGCGGACGACGTCACCTATTCCGGCACCATCGCGGGGGCGATGGAAGGCTGCGCCTTGGGCATCCCGTCGATTGCCATGTCGCAGGCGGGCGATGAGGATACCCGCGAAAAAATCGACTGGTCGCCGGGGGAAGTGCACGGTCCAGGGCTGATCCGCCGCCTGGTCGAAACCGGCTGGCCCAGCGGCACCCTGATCAACATCAATTTCCCCGGCTGCGCCGCGGGCGAGGTGGCGGGCGTGGAACTGGTGCCGCAGGGCCAATATGACCTGCAATCCACCGAGATCGAGGAACGTTTCGACGCCAGGAATCGGGCCTATTACTGGATCGGGCTGCGCCGCCGCAAAGCCGTGCCGCCCCGGGCCAGTGACGTCGGCGCGGTCTATGCGGACCGGATCGCGGTGACGCCGCTGCACATGAACCTCACCGACAGCCCCGCGCTGGAAAAAATGCGCCAAAGCCTCGGCCAGAAATAAACAAGGTCTTAAGAGGGAACTTTCCCGAACCGCTTAAATGGTCGCGCGGCCTACGGAAAACCGGTTCCCACTTTTCCGGGCCGGCGCTCCTTTATGCTTAATCGCGCCTTTACTTTTACCCAACATGATCCGTTTCGAGACATTCGTGCAGAAGGCATGATGCCATGAATCGCAGCCGGAAACTGACCCTCATAATCGCGTTTTGCGCACCGATGCTGGCCGCCTGCACCCCCGACACGCCGGAAACCCAATTCTCCTGGGGCGTCAACGATCATTTGAGCCGCCCTGCGGCCCCGACCTCTGGGCAGGGTGCCCGCACCTATGCCTATGACGGCCGCAGTGACGTTATGCCCACGCCCAAGCCGCGCCCGCCCGTGCAAGTCACGCCGCTCAAGCCGATCGCACAGCAGGGATTTTTTGACCGCTTTGTTGGCGGCGCCACGGCCTCAACGGCTTTTTCCTGGCCCGCCAGTGGAAGAGTGATTTCAAGTTTCGGCACCGCCGACAATGGCCAGCGCAATGATGGCATCAATATCGCCATGAAGCAGGGCGCGCCAATCAAGGCCGCTGCCAGCGGCACGGTCAGTTATTCCGGCGACGAATTGAAGGATTATGGCAACCTGCTTCTGATCAAGCATGACGGCGGCTATGTTACCGCCTATGCCCATGCCGACCGGCTGCTGGTTCGGCGCGGCGATTCCGTCGCCAAGGGCCAGGTGATCGCTTATGCCGGACACACCGGCGACGTCTCGACGCCCCAGCTGCATTTCGAAATTCGCCGCGGCACCACGCCGGTCGACCCGGATTCGCTGCTCTCGCCCGCCAATTCGTAACCCCTCCTGTCATGGCCCGGGCATCCGGGCCACCCAGGTGAGGCACGCGCCGGCGATAGACTTGGCCTCAAATGATCACAGTCTTTGCTGTAGCTCCCCGGCTATCTCCTGGATAAACTGCCATGCCACTCGGCCAGAACGATTGCCCCGCCCCATCGCCCAGGCCAGCGCGCGCTTGCGCAAGTCCTCGCCGCCGAGCTTCAGCTTGTAATAAGCGGCATAGCCTTCGACCATTTCCAGATAGTCGTCCTGGCCGCAATTGTGGAAGCCCAGCCACAACCCGAAACGATCGGACAGGGAAACTTTTTCCTCCACCGCCTCGCCGGGATTGATCGCGGTGCCGCGTTCATTGTCCACCAGGTCGCGCGGCATCAGATGGCGGCGGTTGGAAGTGGCGTAGAACAGCACATTCTCCGGCCGTCCCTCGATGCCGCCTTCCAGCGCCGCCTTCAGCGATTTGTAGCTGGTATCGTCCTTGTCGAAGGAAAGATCGTCGCAATAGAGCAAAAAGCGGCGTGCGCTGGCGCGTAGCAGCCGCAAGAGCTGCGGCAGGCTGGCGATATCCTCGCGGTGCACTTCGATCAAGACCAGCTTCGCCCCGTTTTTTTTGGCCTTGGCGTTGACGGCCGCGTGCACCGCCTTGACCAGCGAACTCTTGCCCATGCCGCGCGCCCCCCACAACAGCGCATTGTTGGCGGGCAGCCCCTCGGCGAAACGCAGCGTGTTGGCGACCAGGGTGTCGCGCTGGCTTGCGATGCCCTTGAGCAGGGAAAGATCGATGCTGGCGACATGGGCAACGGCAATCAGGCCCCCCTGCGTTGGCTCCCAGACAAAGGCGTCGCCGTTTTTCGGCACGCCGTCCACCGGCGCCGCCGGCGCCAGCCGCTCCAGCGCCTTTGCGATCCGCGTCAGAAGCGCCATGTCCCCGCTCAGGCTACTGGCTTTGCCCGTTTTTTTCATCCTAACCCCTTGTTTTTCCACGGTTGCAAACCGAACCGCCGCCGCTATAGTCCGCGAGCTTTTGAAGGCCCAGCCGCCATGGATGCATCTACTTTTACCACGATCGCGCCGTTCATATTCATCTTTGCGATCATGTATTTTCTCCTGATCCGGCCGCAGCAGCAGCAGGCCAAAAAGCTGCGCGAAAAGATAGATGCGGTGCGCCGGGGCGACATCGTGGTGACCGCTGGCGGAATTGTCGGCCGGGTGGTCAAGGCCCCCGCCGCCGGCGACGCCGAGGTGACGGTTGAGATCGCCGACAATGTTCAGGTCAAGATCCTGAAGGCCACGCTCAGCGATGTGCGCGCCAAGAGTGAGCCGGAGACGGACAAGGGCTGATGCTTCAGGTTTCGCCCTTCACGCGCATCCTGGTCGCGCTGGTCGTTCTGGTCGGGCTTTTGGTCGCCTTGCCCAACGCCTTGCCCGACAAGCTGACCTCGCGCTTTCCGTCCTGGCTGCCGCACGATTCGGTCAGCCTGGGGCTGGATCTGCAGGGCGGCTCCTATCTGCTGCTGGAAGTCGATTTCCCCCAGGTGCAGAAAGACAAGACCCTGGCGATGATCGGCGATATCCGCGCCGGCTTTCGCAAGGAGCATATCCAGTATCAGGATCTCAGCGCCCAGGGCGACACTGTGCAGGTCCGGGTCACCGATCCGGCAAGCCTGGATGCGGCGCGCAAGATCATAGACGGTCTCAATCCCGCCATGACCAGTGCGGTGCTTTCGGTGGGCGCCAAGGAATACGACGTCAACCAGCAACCCAGCGGCCTCATCACCCTCACCATGACCGAGGGCTACAAGACCCTGACCCATCAACAGGTGATGCAACAATCCATCGAGGTGGTACGCCGCCGCATTGACGAAATGGGCACCCGCGAACCGGATATCTCAAGTTCGGGCCAGGATCGCATCCTGGTGCAGGTGCCGGGCCTGCAGGACCCCGCCGATCTAAAGGCCATGCTGGGCAAGACCGCCAAGATGACCTTCCAGCTGGTGGACGAAACGGCCGATCCCAACGCCACCATTGTTCCGCCCGATGACGAGGCGCTGCTCGAGACACCCAGCGCAGCCAATCCCAATCCCCTGAAAATCATCGTGCAGCGCCGCGTGATGGTTTCCGGCGACCGCCTCACCGACGCCAGCCAGGGCTTCGACCAGCAGACCGGCCAGCCCATTGTCAACTTCCGCTTCGACACGGTCGGCGCAAGGCAATTCGGCGACGCCACCAAGGCCAATGTCAATCACCGCTTCGCCATCATACTCGACAAGCAGGTAATCTCGGCGCCCAACATCAACACGGCGATCCTGGGCGGCTCGGGCTATATTATCGGCAGCTTTACCACCAAGTCGGCCAACGATCTGGCCATCCTGCTGCGCGCCGGCGCGCTGCCCACGGGGCTCAACATCATCGAGGAGCGCACCGTGGGCGCCGAACTGGGCGCCGATTCCGTCCGCGCCGGCCGCCTCTCGGCGGTGGCGGGTCTTTTGATGGTGGCGAGTTTCATGATCCTGCGCTACGGGCTGTTCGGCGTCTTTGCCGACATCGCCCTGACCTTGAATGTGGTCCTGCTGATGGCGGTGCTGACCATGTTCGGCGCCACCCTGACCCTGCCGGGCATTGCCGGCATCGTTCTGACCATGGGCATGGCGGTGGACGCCAATGTGCTGATCTATGAGCGAATCCGCGAGGAACAACGCAACGGCCGCGGCATCCTGGCGGCGATCGACACCGGCTTCCGCCGCGCCATGAACACCATCATCGACGCCAACATGACCCACCTGATCGCCTCGCTGATCCTGTTCGAGCTGGGGTCCGGCCCGGTCAAGGGCTTTGCCGTCACCCTGGGCGTGGGCATCATCACGTCCTTCTTCACCGCGGTCATGGTGACGCGGCTGATTGTGATCGCCTGGCTCAACACGACCCGGCCAAGAAAACTGAATCTCTAATCCCCCTGTTTTTTTGAGGCTTCTCCGTCTCCGCCTTGCCGCACCCGAAGGCAGGACCGGTCAGGCCTCACCAGACAAAGCTCCGTGATTTTTCGGCCGGAACCGCCTATAACACCGGCCGGACTCAAATAATCGGGAGGGCAGCCCAATGGCGTTTCTGGGAAATCTTCGCAATGTGGTGATCGCCGGCTTTGTGCTCGCGTTCCTGCTGGTCGGTGTCTACGGCGCCGTGCAGGGTTTTGACGGTCCCACCTTTGAACTGTTCACCTTGCGCTGGCTGCACATCGTCTGCGGCGTGATGTGGATCGGGCTGCTCTGGTATTTCAATTTCGTCTCCACCCCGACCATGCCGAAAATTCCCGACGAACTGAAACCCGCGCTGGGCCGTTTCATCACGCCGGCGGCGCTGTGGTGGTTCCGCTGGGGCGCCATGGGCACGATATTTTTCGGTATCGTCCTGGCGTTCCGCGAACATTACCTGATCGAAGCCTACACCCTCGACTTCAGCCAGGGCATGACGGGCTGGCCGGTGGTGCCGAAATTCCTAGCCATCGGCGTCGGTATGTGGCTGGGCACCATCATGTGGTTCAATGTCTGGTTCCTGATCTGGCCCAACCAGCAGAAGGCACTCAATATCGGCGGCAAATATCCCGACATTGCCGCCGCCGACAAGGCCGCCGCCGCCAAGACCGCCGGCATGTACAGCCGCATCAACACCCTGCTGTCCATCCCGATGCTGTTCAGCATGGTCGCCGCCGGGCATCTGTATTAGGGTTTGATCGCGGGTTGACCCGCGTTCGATCTCTTGGGTCCCCATGCTGCTGCGCCTGTCGCGCTTCATTCATCTGCTGCCGCTCGGCGAAGACCGGGTGCTGGTGATTGACGCGATCAGCCATGTGCGGCTGGCAGTGAACAATGAAATCGCCGATATCATTCGTCGCTTCGCCACGCCCGCCGAGGTGCCGGTACCTTCGGAAGGCCTCTTGGCCGGGCTGATCCAGCGCGGCATTCTCACCGACAAAACGCCCGAGGCCGAGATCGACCATGTGGCAGGCCTGCTGCGGCCCTATCATGGCCGCGATCCCGAAGAGATGCTGGAGCGTTTCCGGCGCGGCGCCAAAGAGGGCGTCCAGCCCTATTTCGCCGCCGGCACGGCGCTGAAACCAGAGGATTTCGCCGGGGACAAACAGAAACTCGAACTGCTTCTGTTCGGCGATTGCGATGTGCAGATGGAATCCGATTTCCTGCGCCGGGAGGCGGCCCGGCGCGGCATCGACCTCAGCGTGGCCGCCAGTTTCGTGGACGACACGCGCCTGGCCGGCGAACACAGCCATGACGCGATCATTATCGGGGCACTGGAGGCGCGCTACACCATCGCCGGCAGCATGGAAGCCGAGCCGCACGCCGCTTTCATCGCCGCGGCGAAGAAAATTCTGGACGGACTTCGCCAGCACACCGCCCGTCCCATCCTGATCGACAATCTGCCGGAGCCGACCCTTCAGCCGATGGGCCTGGCGGAGCGCGGGTCGCGCGGCCACCGCAACCGTTTTCGCGCCGCCAATCTGGCGCTGGCGGACCTGGTCGAGAACTATGCCGATGTGCATGTGGTGGACATCGCCGCCACCCTGGGCGCGGCCGGCGCGGAACGTCTCCTGGATGACGGGCTGGTGGCCTTCGCGCATTTCGGCTCGCCCGGCTGGATGCTGCAGCGCTCGGAAAGCGAAAAAGCAGCGGTGCATAACCTGTTCCCCGACGTGGCGCCGCTGGCGGAGAGTGTGGATGGCGACCCCTATCTGCGCGAAGCCGTGACGGCGCGGGCGCATATGGATGCCGTGTTGGCGGCGCTGGGGGTGAACCGCAAGAAATGCGTCATTGTCGATCTCGACGGCCTGTTGTGGCCCGGCGTGCTGGCCGAAACCGGCAAGCCATTTGGCTGGAGCCTGAATGTCAGCGGCCCCTATTCCTATATCGGGCTTTATTTCGGGCTGCATGAAGCGCTGCTCACCCTCAAGCAACGCGGCATCCTTCTGGCCTGCGTCAGCAAGAATGACGAGGCCATAGTGCGCGAGCTGTGGAAATATGAAAGCCAGTATAATCTGGTGCGCCTGCTGACGCCGGACGATTTCGTCACCTGGCGCGTCAACTGGCATGACAAGGTCGAAAATATCCGCTCCATCGCCGATGAGCTGGGCCTGGCCCTGGAGACATTTCTGTTTCTGGACGACAATCCGGTGGAGCGCGACCGGGTGCGCCAGCGCCTGCCCGAAGTGGAAGTATGGGGCGAGAATCTCTACGCCCTGCGCCGCCAGCTGCTCAGCGATCCGCGCCTGCAATCGCCGGGCGTCACGCCCGAATCCGCTGGCCGCACCGCGCTTGCCAAGGCCCAGCTCGGCCGCCAGAAAGCACGTTCCAAAAGCGTCAGCGAGGCGGACTTTCTCGCCACCCTGGGGGTCGAAACCCGTATTCTTCCGCTGGCGCCCGCCGATGTGGCCCGGGTGGTGGAACTGTTCCAGCGTACCAGCCAGTTCAACACCAGCGGCGTGAAATATTCCGCCGCTGAACTGGACGTGCTGCTGCGCGATCCCTCGGCGCGGCTCTTCGTTGCCCATGTCAAGGACCGTTTCGGCGATCATGGCTTGGTGGGCGCGGCGGTGATCCTTGGCGGCGATATCGCCGGCCTGGTGCTGAGTTGCCGTGTGCTGGGCATGGGCGTGGAGCATGAATTCCTGCGCCGCATCGTCGAGGCGATGAGCCGCGATCACCAGCAGCTGTCCGGCCGCATCATCGAAACGGCGCGCAATATCCCGGTACGCAACATCTATCGCGATCACGGCTTCGCTCTGGATGCCGGCCTATGGCGGCGCGCCCTCAAACAGGCTGTGCCGACGTGATGGATCCCGTGCTGGTGAGCCGGCTGGCCGCCCAGGTTCGCGCCGCTGATCCGGACCGCTATTTCTCCGCCTTGTTCGCGCCCTCGGCGCCCCGCCCCTTCCTGTTCGCGCTCTATGCTTTCAATCACGAAGTGGCGCGGGTGGCCGAGACGGTGCGCGAGCCGATGCTGGGCGCCATCCGGCTGGAATGGTGGCGCGAAACGGTGGAAAGCGCGCACAAAGGCGTTCCCCGCAGCCATGACGTGGCCAAAGGATTGGCGGGGCTATTCCAGGCTTATCCGCTGAAGCCAGGTGACTTCGAAACCCTGATCGCGGCCCGGGCCTATGACGCCAGCGCCGAATCTTTCGCCGATCTGGCAGCGTTGGAAAACTATGTCGATGCCACCGGCGGCACCTTGATGCGGCTGGCCTCACGCATTCTGGGAGGCGATCCGGCCTTGGCGCGCGAACCCGCACTGGCCTATGGCCTGGCCGGGTTGCTGCGCTCTCTGGGTTTCCACAATGCCCGCCACAAACTCTATCTGCCCCTCGATCTCCTGGGCGCGGTGGGATTGACGCCGGACGTGTTTTTCGAACTGCGCGACGATCCCCGGGTGGACGCCGTGGCGCATCAGCTGGCGCTGCGTGCGCGCGACCATTTCCTTGCCGCCCGGAATGGTCCCCGGCCCCGCGCCGGCCTGGCGGCGCTGCTCCCCGCCGCCCTGGTGCCCGTCTATCTCAAGCGGCTGGGCCGCGACGTGCCGATCCATCGTAGACAAATGGCGCTGCTTGGTGCCGCGATGAAAAAGCGGTTGTAACCTCACCCTGAGCTGGTCGAAGGGTGGGGTTTTATTCGGCCGCTTGCTTGTCGCCCAGCCAGCCCGCCAGATCGGCCAGTGCTCTTTCGCTCATCGCCTGCTTGCGATCCTTGCCCTTGATCTTTTTGCCAGGCGCCAGCGGCGGGAATAGCCCGAAATTCACGTTCATCGGCTGGAAAGTCCTCTCGTCCGCGCCGCCGGTGATATGCGCCAGCAGGGCGCCGAAGGCCGTGGTCGGCGGCGGCAGGCTGGCTTCGCCGCCAAACGCCTCGGCGCTCGCGAAGCGCCCGGCCAGAAGGCCGATGGCGGCGCTTTCGACATAGCCTTCCACCCCCGTCACCTGTCCGGCGAAGCGGATATGCGGCCGGGACTTCAGCCTGAGCTGCCCATCCAGCAGCCGCGGCGAATTGATGAAAGTGTTGCGGTGCAGCCCGCCCAGCCGCGCGAACTGCGCCTTCTCGAGACCCGGAATGGTGCGGAAGATGCGCGTCTGCTCGCCATGCTTCAGCTTGGTCTGGAATCCCACCATGTTCCACAGCGTGCCCAGCTTGTTGTCCTGGCGCAGCTGCACCACGGCATGAGGCCGAAAGCCGGTGCGCGGGTCCGACAGGCCCATGGGCTTCATCGGCCCGAAACTCAGCGTGTCCACGCCACGCTCCGCCATGACTTCGATGGGCAAGCAGGCCTCGAAATAGGGCGTGGACTTTTCCCACTCCTTGAAATCGCTTTTCTCGCCGGCCAGCAGCGCCGCCACGAAATTCCTGTACTGCGCCTCGTCCATCGGCAGGTTGATGTAATCGGCCACGCCGCCGCCCGGCCCTTCCTTGTCGTAGCGCGACTGGAACCAGGCGATGGAGAAATCGATCGACTCCCGATGCACGATGGGCGCGATGGCGTCGAAAAAAGCCAGATGCGATTCGCCGGTGGCGGCGGCGATGCTGGCGCCCAAGGCCTCGGAGGTGAGGGGGCCGGTGGCAATGATAACGCTGTCCTCCGCGGGCAACTGCGTCACTTCTTCGCGCGCGATGGTGACGCGGGGATGGCTTTCCAGCGCCCCCGTCACCCAATCGGAAAAACCCTGCCGGTCCACCGCCAATGCGCCGCCCGCGGGCAGCTTGTGGGCATCGGCGGCCCGCATGATTAACGAACCAGCCCGCCGCATCTCCTCATGCAAAAGGCCCACCGCATTGTTGCGCCAGTCATCGGAACGGAAGGAGTTGGAGCAGACCAGTTCCGCCAGCCCCCCGGTCTGATGGGCGAAAGTGCCGCGCAAGGGGCGCATCTCGTGCAGCACCACATCCAGCCCTGCCTGGGCCGCCTGCCATGCCGCCTCGGAGCCGGCAAGGCCGCCGCCGACTATGTGAAGTTTTTTCGTCATGGCGGTCTTCTATTACGCGGCCCGAGCCCCGGCCAGCCTCAAAAGCGCGGTAAATCTGCATCATTGGCAAAAACGCTTTTGAAAGGAGGCTTGTGCTAATGACAGCCAAGGGGAGCCCCACCTATAGTGGGACTCATCACAAAGAGCAGAAAAATGGCTGAGGAAACAAAGGGAACTAATCTTGTCCGGTTGGCGATCGGGGCGGGCATTCTGGCCGCCGGTGCCGTCGCCTTGGCGGTGCTCGTGCCGCGCCGGCGCTGGGCCCAGGCGGCTACGCCGTTTCGCGCCGCGATGAGGCTGCCGGTCGCCGCCGCGGTGACAGCCTGGGCGGTCAGGCTGTGGGACGATGTGACGGCGCCGACCCCGCCGGACTTTGACGATTTGCGCCCGTTTGACGAATTCTGAGTTCCCCGCTACCGGGGTCGCAATGAACAAAATTCCCGTCACCCGGACCATCGAGGCCGCCTACAGGTTTGTCCTCACCCACCTTGGCGCCATCATCGGCCTGATCTGGCTGCCGATGGTGCTGGTCACGGTGATCGGATTTTTTGTCGAGCAGCGTTATTACGCTGCCGCCGCCAATGCGCTCGCCTCCAACAATGTCGCCAGCCTGGGACCGGCCCTGCTCAGCCTGCTCTGTTATTTCGTCGCCGCCCTGCTGCTTTACTCGGTGATGATCGTGCCAGTGGTCCAGCTGGCGCTGGGGCAACGCAAGGAAGGCGCCTTGCTGCATTTTGCCTTTGGGCCGGCCGAATGGCGGCTGTTCCGCGCCCTGGTCGGCCTTGTCGCTTTCCTGCTCATTCCCATCACCATTGCGGGGTTGCTGTTCAGCAGCGTGCTGTCTTTCGCGGTCCCCGGCCGCGGTTCCGTGCCGCCGCTTGCCGGAATGGGGCTGGAGCTACTGGCGGTGCTCGCCTATCTGGGCATCCTCTATATCGGCCTGCGCTTTGTTTTTCTGCTGCCCGCAGTGGCGGTGAGCGAGGAGGGCCCGGTGCTGCCGCGCGCCTGGAAACTGTCGGCGGGCAATTTCTGGCGCATCCTTGGCGTCGTGCTGGCGACCGCGGGTCCGGTCAAGCTCATCGCGGTGATTGCGGAAATAGCGCTGGAAGGGCCGCAGGCGCTGATGCCCGACTTCACCAGTTCCAGCGCCATGGCGGCGGCGCAGCTGCACAGCATGAGCCTGAACATGCCGCTCAGCCAGGGCATCGGATTTTTGATCGCGCCGCTGATGATCGGCCTTCTCTCCAGCGCCAGCGTTGCGTGCCTGGCCGCGCTGAAAGACGGCCGGGACGCTACTCTGCCGCCTTGAGTTTCTTCGCGGCATTCTTCAGCAGCGGTTTCAGATACTGGCCGGTATAGGAACGTGGATTTTTCACCACCTCCTCCGGCGTGCCGCTGGCCACGATCTCGCCGCCGCCATCGCCGCCTTCGGGACCCAGATCGATGATCCAGTCGGCGATCTTGATGACCTCCAGATTGTGCTCGATCACCACCACCGTGTTGCCGGTATCCACCAGCTCCTGCAGCACTTCCAGCAGCTTTTTCACGTCATGGAAATGCAGCCCCGTGGTCGGCTCATCCAGGATGTAAAGGGTGCGGCCGGTGGCCCGGCGGGACAATTCCTTGGAGAGCTTGACGCGCTGCGCCTCGCCGCCGGACAGCGTGGTGGCCTGCTGGCCGATGGAAATATAGCCCAGGCCCACGCGCCTCAGGGTCTCCAGCTTCTCGGCGATGGAAGGCACCGCCTTGAACAGCTCCGCGCCCGCTTCCACCGTCATGTCCAGCACGTCGGAAATCGAATGCCCGCGGAATTTCACCTCCAGGGTTTCGCGGTTGTAGCGCTTGCCCTTGCAGACATCGCACTGCACGTAAACGTCTGGCAAAAAGTGCATCTCGATCTGGATCACGCCATCGCCCTGGCAGGCCTCGCAGCGCCCGCCCTTGACGTTGAAGCTGAAGCGGCCCGGGGCATAGCCGCGCGCCTTGGATTCCGGCAGCTCGGCGAACCATTCGCGGATCGGGGTGAAGGCGCCGGTATAGGTGGCGGGGTTGGAGCGCGGCGTGCGGCCGATGGGCGACTGGTCGATGTCGATCACCTTATCCAGGAACTCCAACCCCTCGATGCGGTCATGCGGCGCGGGATGCTCGCGCGCCTGGCCGAGCTTTTTCACCGCCGCCTTGTACAGCGTCTCGATGGTGAGGGTGGATTTGCCGCCGCCCGATACCCCGGTGACGCAGGTCAGCGTTCCCAGCGGAAACCCGGCGGTGACGTTTTTCAGATTGTTGCCCCGCGCGCCCACCACTTTCAGCCAGCGGTTATGGATGGCTTTGCGCCGCGCCGCCGGAATGGCGATATTCTCATAACCGGCCAGATATTTTCCGGTCAGGCTTTTCTTGTTGGCGATGATCTCGGCCGGCGTGCCTTCGGCGATGATATGGCCGCCATGCACGCCCGCGCCGGGGCCCATGTCGATGACATGGTCGGCGCTGCGAATGGCTTCCTCATCATGCTCCACCACGATCACGGTATTGCCCATGTCGCGCAGGCCCTTGAGCGATTCCAGCAGCTTGCCATTGTCGCGCTGGTGCAGGCCGATCGAGGGCTCGTCCAGCACATAAAGCACGCCGGTCAGGCCCGAGCCGATCTGCGAGGCGAGGCGGATGCGCTGGCTCTCGCCGCCCGACAGGGTGCCGGAGGCGCGCGCCAGGGTAAGATAGTCGAGCCCCACATTGTTGAGGAATTTCAGCCGGGCGCGGATCTCCTTCAATATCCGTCCGGCAATTTCCTGGCTCTGCCGGTTCAGCGTCTTGTCGATGTCGCGGAACCAGACATCGGCATCCTTGATCGACTGGACGCAGACTTCGCCAATGTGCAGGCCGCCGATCTTGACCGCCAATGCTTCCGGCTTGAGGCGATAGCCATGGCAGACCTCGCAGGGGGATTCGGCCTGAAAACGCTCCATGTCCTCCTGCACCCAGGCGGAATCAGTCTCGGCATAGCGCCGCTCCATGTTGGGAATGACGCCCTCGAATTCCTTTTTTGTGTCGTAGCGGCGGGCGCCATCGTCATAGATGAACTTGATCTCTTCGGCGCCCGAGCCGTGCAGGATCACGTCCCTGGCCTTTTTCGGCAAATCCTCCCAGGGCTCGTTCATCGAGAATTTGTAATGCCGCCCCAGGGCCTCGAGGGTCTGCAGGTAATAGGGCGAGCTGTTCTTGGCCCAGGGCGCCACCGCGCCATTGCGAAGGCTCACGCTCTCATCGGGCACCACCAGCTCTTCGTCGAAATAGTTCTGTACCCCCAGCCCGTCGCATTCCGGGCAGGCGCCATGCGGATTGTTGAAGGAAAACAGGCGCGGCTCGATCTCGGTGATGGTGAAGCCGGAGACCGGGCAGGCAAATTTGGACGACATCATGATTTGCTTCGGCTTGCCGTCTTTTTCCTTCTCATCGGCATACTCGGCGATCATCAGGCCATCGGCCAGGCCGAGCGCGGTCTCGATGGAATCCGGCAGCCTGTTGCCGATGTCTTTCTTGACCGCGATGCGGTCCACCACGATCTCGATGTCGTGCTTGAGCTTCTTGTCCAGCGCCGGGGTTGCGCCGATGTCATAGAATTTCCCGTCCACCTTGGCGCGCTGGAAGCCTTTCTTCTGCAGTTCCGCCAGTTCCTTGCGGTATTCGCCCTTGCGGCCGCGCACGATAGGCGCCAGCAGATAAAGCCGCGTGCCTTCGGGCAGGGCCAGAATGCGGTCCGCCATCTGGCTGACGGTCTGACTTTCGATCGGAAGGCCGGTGGCGGGCGAATAGGGCACCCCCACCCGGGCGAACAACAGGCGCAGATAATCGTAAATCTCGGTGACCGTGCCCACGGTCGAGCGCGGATTCTTCGAGGTGGTCTTCTGCTCTATCGAGATGGCGGGCGACAGGCCCTCGATATGGTCCACATCCGGCTTCTGCATCAGCTCCAGGAACTGGCGGGCATAGGCCGACAGGCTCTCGACATAGCGGCGCTGGCCCTCGGCATAGATGGTGTCGAACGCCAGCGACGATTTGCCCGAACCCGACAACCCGGTCAGCACCGTCAAAGTGTCGCGGGGAATATCGACATCGACATTCTTGAGATTGTGCTCGCGCGCGCCGCGTATGGAGATGTTTTTCAGCATGGGCCTCAAGTAGCGAAGCGGTAGGCCATAAAAAAAAGCGAAGCCGGGATGTGGGGACGAAACCCTGGATACGCAAGGAGCATGACGTCCGGCTCACATTAGTTGGGGATTGACTCAGGCCTGACTAGAACATAATAGGAACAAACAGGCGATACAATTCGTATCTGCGGGACGAAACGGCCGACCCAAGGCTAAGGTTCGGCCCTCAAAGACAGCGAGGCAAGACCATGGCGGGAAGCGTCAACAAGGTGATTCTGGTGGGCAATCTGGGCAAGGACCCGGAGGTGCGCCGCATGACTTCGGGCGACCCGGTGGTGAACCTGTCGGTGGCCACCTCGGAAACCTGGCGCGACAAGGCCTCGGGCGAGAAAAAGGAAAAGACCGAATGGCACCGGGTGGTGATCTTCAACAAGAATTTGGCCGATGTTGCCGAAAAATATCTGCGCAAGGGCGCCAAAGTCTATCTCGAGGGCGCGCTGCAGACCCGCAAATGGACCGATAAGGACGGTGCGGAAAAATATTCCACGGAAGTGGTGCTGCAGAACTTCAACGGCACCTTGGTGATGCTGGACAGCCGGGGCGGCGGCGAGGGCGGCGGCCGCGTTGGCGCGGGCGAGACGCGCGGCGCCGGCGAGGCGCCGGCCAGCTTCCAGCGCGATGAGATGGATGACGAAATTCCGTTCTAGAAACGCCTTGTCATGGCCGGCCTCCGAGCCGGCCATCCATGAGACATGGTGCGCCGGATGAATTTTCCGTCGCGCGCAAAGAGCGCCATCTGCGTGCTTGCTCTTGGCCTCTCCGGCTGCGCCACGGCGTCGGGCATCCCGGCGGCGCGGATTCCGCAAGCCGACATTGCCGCCGCTTACTTGCCGCTTTCCGGGCGGACCCACCTCGGTCTTGATCGCGCCGCCGGCGCGGCGGTGATGATCAATCCCGGCATCGCCGTCACCAATGCCCATAACGCCAATCTTCTGGATCCCAAAAGCGTGATCGGCACTGCCACCCAGTCCGATCTGATGTTCTTTCGTGCCAGCGGTGGCGCGCCCCCTGCCACGGCCGCGCCCATGGTGGGCGAAGCGGTCACGGCCTATGGCCAGGATCTGAGCGGCAAGCTGCGCTTGGCTGAGGGCGTGGTGCGCCAGATCGTGAAGGTCCCGGGCTATGATGCCTCGCCCTATTTCATTTTCACCGGCAATGCCGGGCCCGGCTTTTCCGGCGGGCCAGTGCTGGACCCGTCCGGAAAGCTGATCGGCATCACGTTCGGCTACAAGGATCAGGGCGGCCAAAGGCTGATTTACGCCTATGATGTGGCCCGGGTTTTGGCCGAACTTTCCCTGGTCCGCCAGGCCCCGCCCCTGGGATAAATTTCGTAAGAGAATCAAAGGCTTTTCCTGGGGTATTTCGCTGGCTCCCGGCTCCGGAAAAATGCTAGAAAATGCCGTCTCTTTCGCCCCCGATTCCGTCAGGCCCAGGACCGCATTTTGAGCGATAATTCCGACACAAAGGACTTGGCCGGCCCCCCCGAAAACGGTCCGCTGATCGCGCCGATCGCGATCGAGGACGAGCTCAAGAAATCCTATCTCGATTACGCCATGAGCGTGATCGTCAGCCGCGCGCTGCCCGATGCGCGCGACGGCCTCAAGCCGGTGCACCGGCGCATTCTCTTTTCGATGCATGAAAATGGCCGCGACTGGAACAAGCCCTATCGCAAATCCGCGCTGATCGTGGGCGACGTGATGGGCAAGTACCATCCGCATGGCGACCAGTCGATCTATGACGCCCTGGTGCGCATGGCGCAGGATTTTTCCATGCGGGTGCCGCTGATCGACGGCCAGGGCAATTTCGGCTCGGTCGACGGCGATCCGCCCGCGGCGATGCGCTACACAGAGGCGCGCCGCGCCAAGATCGCTCATGCCCTGACCGAGGATATCGACAAGGACACCGTCGAATTCCAGGACAATTATGACGGCAGCGAGCGCGAACCGATTGTTCTGCCGGCGCGCTTTCCCAATGTGCTGGTCAACGGCTCATCGGGCATCGCGGTGGGCATGGCCACCAATATCCCGCCCCACAATCTGGGCGAGGTGGTCGACGCCTGCCTCGCCTATATCGACGATCCCTCCATCAATATGGAGGCGCTGACCGACATCGTGCCGGGGCCGGACTTTCCCACCGGCGGGCTGATCATCGGCAAGCTGGCGGCGCGCGCCGCCCTGGCGCGGGGCCGCGGCAGCGTGCTGATGCGGGCGCGCTGCAGCATCGAGGAAATCCGCAAGGACCGCACCGCCATCATCGTCACGGAAATTCCCTACATGGTGAACAAGGCGCTGTTGCAGGAGCGCATCGCCGAACTGGTGCGCGACAAGCGGGTCGAGGGCATTTCCGACATCCGCGACGAAAGCGATCGCCACGGCATGCGGGTGGTGATCGAACTCAAGCGCGATGCCTCGGCCGAAGTGGTGCTCAACCAGCTTTATCGTTTCTCGCAATTGCAGACCAGCTTCGGGGTCAACATGCTGGCGCTGAACAATGGCCGTCCCCTCCAGATGAATCTGAAGGACATGATCGCCGTCTTTGTCGGCTTCCGCGAGGAGGTGATCACCAAGCGCAGCAAGTTCGAACTCACCAAGGCGCGCGACCGCGGCCATATCTTGGTCGGTCTTGCCGTTGCCGTCGCCAATATCGACGGGGTGATCAGGCTGATCCGGGCGGCGCCCGACGCCGCCACCGCGCGCGTTCAGTTGATGGCCAATGCCTGGCCCGCCAGGGACGTGGCGCCGCTGGTGATGCTGATCGCCGATCCCCGCCACAAGATGGAAGCGGGCGAAACCATGCGCCTCAGCGAGGAGCAGGCCAAGGCGATCTTGGATCTTCGGCTGCAGCGCCTCACCGCCCTGGGGGTGGACGAGATAAGGGACGAAGCGGCCAAGCTGGGCGAGGCGATCAAGGATTATCTCGACATTTTGTCGTCCCGCCAGCGGGTGATGCAGATCGCGCGCGAGGAGCTGGCAGCCGTACGCGGCGAGTTCGCCACCCCCCGCAAGACCGAGCTGGTGGATGCCGAGATCGAGATCGAGGACGAAGCGCTGATCGAGCGCGAGGATGTCGCCGTCACCGTCACCCATGCCGGCTATATCAAGCGCACCCCCCTGGCCGAATATCGGGTGCAGGGACGCGGCGGCAAGGGCCGTTCCGGCATGGCGACGCGGGACGAGGATTTCATCACCAGCCTGTTTGTCGCCAACACCCATGCGCCCATGCTGTTTTTCTCCTCGACCGGCATGGCCTACAAGCTCAAGGTCTGGCGGCTGCCCGAGGCGCGCATTTCCGGCAAGGGCAAGGCGATGGTCAATCTGTTGCCGCTGGCTGAGACCGAGCGGATCACCGCCATCCTGGCGTTGCCGGAAAACGAAGCCGAATGGGAAAAGCTCAATGTGGTCTTCGCCACCCGCTCCGGCGATGTGCGGCGCAATGCCCTGTCCGATTTCGTCCAGGTCAACAAAAGCGGCAAGATCGCCATGAAGCTGGCGGAGGGCGACGGCATTGTCGGGGTGGCGACCTGCACCGACGCCGATGATTTCCTGCTCACCACCCGCGGCGGCAAGGCGATCCGCTTTCCGGTCAGCGATGTGCGGGTGTTCAAGGGCCGCGATTCCACCGGCGTGCGCGGGATCAAGCTGAACTCTGTTGGTAAGGATGGCGGCGATGAGGTGGTGAGCCTGGCGCTGCTCTATCATTCCGATGCCTCAAGCCCGGAGGCCCGGGCCTATCTCAAGCAGGCCAGCGCCGCGCGCCGCGCCGCCGAGGGTGAGGAAATCGTCGAGGAGGTTCTCGAAGACGCGGACGAAGGCGTCGAGGAAGCCACCCTGACGCCGGAACGCTATGCGGCGCTGGGCGCGCGCGAACAATTCGTCCTCACCATGTCCCAGACCGGCTTCGGCAAGCGCAGTTCGTCCTATGAATACCGCGTCACCGGACGGGGCGGCTCGGGCATTGTCGCCATCGGCATGGGCAAGAAGAACAGCGCCGTGATCGCGTCTTTCCCGGTGGAGGATTCCGACGATCTGATGCTGATTTCCGACGCGGGCCAGACCATCCGCGTCGCGGTGGGCGGCATTTCCATCCAGGGCCGTTCCGCCCAGGGCGTCACCGTCTTCCGGGTGGAAGAGGGCGAGCGGGTGGTTTCGGTGGAGCGCATCGCCGATGTGGGCGAAGGCGCGGCATGAGCGCCCCGAAAAAAATCAGGAAGCGCATCGGCCTTTATCCCGGCACCTTCGATCCCGTCACCTTGGGCCATCTCGACATCATCAAGCGCGCCGTCAAGCTGGTGGATCATCTGGTGATCGGGGTGGCGAACAATCCCTCCAAGGCACCGCTCTTCACGCTCAAGGAACGCAGCGCTATGCTGATGCGTGAGGCCGCGCCCCTGGCGGCGCCCTTGAACAAGGCCCGCGCCACCATCGAAGTGCGCGCCTTTGATACCCTGCTGGTCAAGTTTGCCGAGGAAGTGGGCGCCGGCGTGATCATACGCGGCCTTCGGGCGGTGTCGGACTTCGAATATGAATTCCAGATGGTGGCGATGAACCAGCGCCTCAACAGTGAGATTGAAACCGTGTTCCTGATGGCCGATCCCCGGCATCAGGCCATCGCCGCGCGCCTGGTCAAGGAAATCGCGCGCCTGGGCGGCGATGTCGCGCCCTTCACCACGCCCGCAATCGCCGATGCTCTCGTCAAACGCTTCAAGGAACTGAAAAAATAATGTCCAACGACCCCGAAAATACCCTGATCCTCGACCTCAAGACCGGCCCGGTCACCATCACGCTCAGGCCCGACATCGCGCCCGAGCATGTCAAGCGCGTCAAGGAGCTGACGCGCCAGGGCTTTTACGACGGCGTGGTGTTTCACCGCGTCATTCCCGGCTTCATGGCCCAGACCGGCGATCCCACCGGCACGGGTAGCGGCGGCTCCGACCTGCCCGATCTCAAGGCGGAGTTTTCCGCTACCTCCCACAAGCGCGGCACTGTCTCGGCCGCCCGCACCGCCAATCCCAACAGCGCCAACAGCCAGTTCTTCATCTGTTTCGATGACGCGCCCTGGCTCGACCGGCAATATTCCGTGTGGGGTGAGGTGACCTCCGGCATGGAGCATGTCGACTCCATCAAGAAGGGCGGCGAACATAACAACGGCGCCATTTCGGGCGCGCCGGACAAGATCATCAAAGCCCGCCTGGCGGCCGATTGAACCCTCAGTGAGCATGCGCCGCGCCACCATCGAAGACGCGATCCGGTCAATGTCTTCCAGGCGGGTGGCGGTGCTGGGCGACATCATGCTCGATATCTGGGAATATGGCGGCATATCCCGCCTGTCGCCCGAGGCGCCGGTTCCGGTCGTGCAAATGCAAAGCAGGATCGCCATGCTGGGCGGCGCCGCCAACGCGGCGCGCAATGCGCGGTCCTGCGGGGCGGCGGTAACATTGTTCGGCGTGATCGGCGCCGACAGGTCTGCCGATGAGGTGAGGGGTCTTTTGGCGGAAAGTGGAATTGAAGGCAGCGGTGTTTTCGTGGATGCGGGGCGCCCCACCACCCAGAAGCGGAGAATTGTCGGGCCGGATGGCCATCTGCTCCGGGTCGATCATGAATCCACCTCTGTCATCCCGGGCGATTTGACGCGGAAAATTTCGGCCGCGCTCGCCTCCGCCATGGCGGGGACCGACGCCCTGGTGATCTCCGACTATGCCAAAGGGGTGATGACCGCCGAATTGGCGGAACAGGCCATTGCCCTGGCGCGCCAGGCGGGTATTCCTATGGTGGTGGATACCAAGCCGGCGCATGCGTCCTTCTACAAGCGCCCCACCGTGGTCACTCCCAACGCGCAGGAGGCCCTTGAGATGACGGCCAGCAGCAGCTTGGCGGTGGCCGGCAACAGGCTGGTGGAAGTGTTCGGGGCGCCGGCCATCGTCACAAGCGGCGCTGATGGCATGTCTCTTTTCGGAGATGGAGAACCGCTCCACATCCCCGCCCTGGACGTCGCCGTGGCCGATGTCTCGGGCGCGGGGGACACGGTGACCATGGGCGTGGCGCTGGGTCTTTCCGCCGGCCTCGGTCTGGCGGACGCGATGCGTCTCGCCAATCTGATGGCGGGCCATGTGGTGGCAAAAAAAGGCACCGCCGCGGTGACCGCCCAAGAACTGTTGCAGGCCCGATGGTAGGCCACAAAAGGTGCCGCTGGGACCGGACCAGAGAAGGAAGTTCGGGGTCAGAGTAAGAATTGACGGCCTCGCCGGGCGGCGATAGGTTTGGCGGGCAGGAGAGCCGCCGATGGCCCGGCTTGGACGCTATTTTCTTCCCGATCAGGCGTTGCACGTTATTCAGCGCGGCAACAACCGGCAGGCCATTTTTCAGGCAGCGGATGATTACCGCGCCTATCTGCGATGGCTGGGCGCGGCGGCGGAAACCAACGGCTGCGCCATTCATGCCTATGTGCTGATGACCAATCATGTGCATCTGCTGGTGACGCCGCAAACGGCGGACTCGCTGCCGCGCATGATGCAGGGGCTGGGCCGCAATTATGTGCGCTACATCAATCGGGCTTACCGCCGGACGGGCACGCTTTGGGAAGGGCGCTACCGCGCCGCACCCATCGACAGCGATGAGTATTTCCTGTCCTGCAGCCTGTATATCGAACTGAACCCCGTGCGGGCCAGGATGGTAGGGCACTTGCGCGACTATCCCTGGTCAAGTTATCGTGCGCACGCGCATGGCAAGGCCGATCCGCTTGTCGCGGACCACGCGCTGTACCGCTCGCTGGGACGAACAAAGGCCGAGCGCCAAAAAACTTATCGCGCCTTGGCTGCTAAACCGCTGGGCCGGGATTTCATACAGGACTTGCGTGAGGCCACCAATGGCGGTTGGGCCATGGGCGGCGAGCGGTTCAAGGCTCAGATCGCCGCTGCCCTCAATCGCCGGGCCGTGCCGCTCCCTCCGGGCCCCAAACCCAAAGCGGCAAAGGACAAACGGCAGGGGATTTTACTCTGACCCCGAACTTAATATTGCCCTTGAGCAACTAACCATCACTAGACAACTAGCGGATCCATCATGGGTACAGTTCTACGAGATTATTTTGCGCTCAATCGTGCCCGCGTTCGTACCGCGTTTGGTGTGATCTTCTTTTGCATGTCAGCAGGGCAAATCGTTTTGAACGCGCAGAGATATCCCAATTACGGGACAGCGAGGGTGATTGCTCTTGATGTTGTATCGGTCATATTTTGGGCGATTGGAGTGGCTTTATTTGTGATCCTTGTAGGCGCGCTTGATGCGTACCTGCGGGCAAGGCGTCTATCTCTGGGCACCGGCACCTCAATCGAAGAGTATGTCAAAACAGCCGCGTATCTTGAGCACGGTCGGGATCAGTTAAGGCGCACTGACAAGCCTCGGAAGTGGGTTTGATAGACTCGCAACAATGCTTTTATTTGGCTATGACGAGGGACCGGAACCTCTATGCCTATGCCAATAATGATCCCCTCAACCTGGTTGATCCCAGCGGGACGTTTTCGTACATCCTGCAAAGTGGAAACAACGTGATCGTCACTTATCCGGCTGTTTTCACCGGGCAAGGTGCGACGCCGGCTGCAATTGCGGCTTACACCCAAGCGGCTCAATCGCAGTGGTCGCAGACCATTGGCAATTACAATGTTCATTTGAACGTCGTTTCGCCCGCCGCTGGGGCATCGCGGGATCAGTACAACGTCGTCGATATTGGTCCCCTGGACCCGAATGTGGCAGGTGGTCGCCCGTTCACCAACGCGGTAGGGGGCAATTATGTGAAGCTCGGCCCGCTCACGGGTGACGCATCAGCGGACAGTTATAATCTATGGTCGGCGGGACATGAGATAGGTGGTCACTCTGCACTGGGCTTGGCCGACATGTACAATGCGAACGGCCCGCTTCCCCAATACGAGAACAACATCATGGCGACGCCAGGCGGCGTTCCTGATGCGCAGGATGTCACCAACGGCTTGTACATGAATTCCATTGGTTACAATGGTGGACATGGGACCTATCCATCCCCATCGTCCGATGCCTCTGGCTCTTCGTCGAAGAAATAATCGGGAGGTTTTTCGATGCTAACCCGCGCTGTACTGTTGCTCCCGTTAATGCTGATAGGTGGTTCAGCCTATGCAGGAAAAGCTGCGGAGGCAGATGCGCCGTGGTGTGCTGTGAACCCTAGCCATCCGAGGCAAGGGCAGTCGGTCAAGCTATCAGACGAAAAGCTGCATGTTGTATCTGCGAGCGAGCAAGCTGCCGCGAAGGCTCGTCTGGCGAACAAGATTTTTGTGAAGATAACAGAGGGCGAAGCGACGGCGCTTACGGGCGCACGACCGTTTTCTGACAGGAACATTTATCTTGTTCGAGCATCGGCGTTTTACGTTGGCGAGGACTACTCGATCAAAAGCAAGATGGCAGCCTTTGTTTATCCTGACGCTCATCTTCTGGATATTGTGAACGATAGCCTTAGCCGTCCCGGAACTGTACCGACTAATCTCGCCGTAGTTTTGGGCACGGATTTGGATATAGATCGCGTCGAGGTGACGTGTCATACGGCGGCATAGTTAAGCCATCACGAGATGATTGCGGACGCTGAATCGCACTAAGATGGATGCTTAGCTCACAATTCCGGGGACACCATACTTAATTAACAAAATCCGACCTGAATTACGAGGACACAATACTTAATTACGCCGCCCGCAATTCAAGGAAGACGGTGAGTGGATCCCTCTTTCCCACCTCCATCCAATGGAGAGTTGGCTGCTCGCCGGAATGCTGCGCCGGCTTGCAGCCGGGCACGAACAAGTGGAAATCCCTGCATATCCGCGATTCAATTTATCGTGATTATGCTCTAATATTCTGGGCCTGTTGAGGATTCGCCGTGTCAAAGAAGAAAAACGCATCCATCGTTCCCGTCATTCTGTCGGGCGGCGTGGGCTCGCGCCTGTGGCCGCTGTCGCGCAAGGCGCTGCCCAAGCAATTGCTGCCGCTGGCCGGCCCCAACACCATGATTCAGGATACCGTCGCCCGGGTGCGCGGCGAAAGTTTCGCCGCCCCCATCGTGATCTGTGGCCAGGAACATCGCTTCCTGATCGCCGAGCAACTGCGCGCCGCCGGCGTTCACGACGCCCGGATCATTCTTGAGCCTGCCGGCCGCAACACGGCGCCGGCCGCCGCCGTCGCGGCCCTCAAGATCATGGAAGACGATCCGGAGGCCTTGTTCCTGCTGACGCCCTCCGATCATGTCGTGGGCAACATTCCGGCTTTCCATGCCGCTATTGGCGTGGCGGCAAAGGCGGCACGGGCCGGCAGCCTGGTGACCTTCGGCATCAAGCCCTCGGCGCCGGAAACCGGCTATGGCTATATCAAAAGCGCCACGGCGCTCCCCGGCCTGCCCGGCGCCTTTGCGGTCGAACGTTTTGTCGAAAAACCGGACCGCGCCACCGCCGAAACCTATCTGGCTTCCGGAGAATATTTCTGGAACAGCGGCATGTTCCTGTTCAGCGCAAAATCCTTTCTCACGGAGATGGAGCGGTTGGAGCCCGCCATGCTGGGCTTCTGCCGCGACGCCTTGCTTCATGCCCATCGCGACATGGATTTCATTCGCCTGGGCGAAGTGGCATTCCTGGCCTGCCCGTCGCAATCCATCGACTATGCCATCATGGAACACGCCTTGTGCGCGGCCGTGGTGCCGGTCCAGATGGGCTGGAACGATATCGGCTCCTGGCAGTCGCTGTGGGACATCGCGCCCAGGGGCGCGGACGGCAATGTCCTCCTGGGCGAGGTCGTCACCGAAAAATCCCGCAATTCCTATATCCGCAGCGAAGGCCCGCTGGTGGCCGCGGTGGGGGTGGAAAATCTGGTGGTGGTGGCCACCAAGGATGCGGTCCTGGTCAGCCACCGCGACTGCGCCCAGGACGTCAAGAAGATCGTCGAACAGCTGGAAGCCGCGGGCGGCAACCAGCACATCCATCATGCGGTGGTGCACCGGCCCTGGGGGTCCTATGAGAGCGTGGACGCGGGCACGCGCTTCCAGGTCAAGCGCATCATCGTCAAGCCGGGCGCCAAGCTCTCCTTGCAGATGCATCACCATCGCGCCGAACACTGGGTCGTGGTGTCGGGCGCGGCCTTGGTCACTTGCGGCGACAAGCAATTCCTGCTGCAGGAAAATGAATCCACCTATATCCCGCTCGGCTCCCGGCACCGGCTGGAAAATCCCGGCAAGGTGCCGCTCCACCTGATCGAAGTGCAGTCCGGCGCCTATCTGGGTGAGGACGATATCGTGCGCTTTGAAGATACCTACGGACGCGCGCCGCAAGCCAAGCCTGTATGAGCGGCCGCTCGCCTAAGCCGTCCATACGCTGGCGCTATGGACCGTTCTTCGCTCTCGCATGTCCGCTGGACATGCTCACCCGCCGCCGCTTGCGCGGCAGCGGGCCGCTCTTCACAATCGGCAATATTTGGTGAGTGGCGCGAACTGGGCCACGGCCCTTAAAAGCGTGCTGTATCGTACCGGAGAATTTTGTGGCTGATCCAATCTCGTTCATCGACCTTCAGGCCCAGCGCCGCCGTTTGGGCGAGCCGCTCAATGCCGCCATCCGGGCCGCGGTGGAGGGCGGCCAGTGGATCCTGGGGCCGCAGGTGGCTGAGTTCGAGAGGGACATCGCCGCCTGGGCTGGCGTGAAGCACGCCATTGCCTGTGCCAACGGCACCGACGCCCTGCTGCTGGTGTTGCGCGCCTGGAGCGTGGGCCCCGGCGATGCGGTGTTCGTGCCGGCCTTTACCTTCGCCGCCACGGGCGAAGTGGTGGCGCTGGCGGGCGCCTCGCCGGTGTTCGTGGATGTCCTGCCCGATACCTTCAACATGGACCCGGCCAGCCTGGAAGCGGCCATTGCGCTGGTCAGGCGTGAAGGCAAATTAAAGCCCAAGGTGGTGATGCCGGTGGATCTGTTCGGCCAGCCCGCCGATTACCGCGCTCTGGCGCCGATCGCGGCGCGCGAAAACCTCAAGCTTTTCTGCGATACGGCGCAAGGCTTCGGCGGTCTGCTGGACGGCAAGCGCACGGGTGCCATCGGCGACGCCGCCGCGACCAGCTTTTTTCCGGCCAAGCCGCTCGGCTGTTATGGCGATGGCGGCGCCTGCTTCACCAATGACGACGGCCTCAAGGATCTTCTGCTCAGCCTGCGCATGCACGGCCAGGGCACAGACCGCTATGAGCATGTCCATATCGGCATGAACTCCCGGCTGGACACCATCCAGGCCGCGATCCTGATCGAGAAACTCAAAATCTTCGCCGATGAAATCGAGCTGCGCAACCGCGTCGCCAGCCGCTACAATCAGGCCTTCTCGAGATCAAACCGCATCGTGGTGCCCAGCGTGATCGCGGGCGCGACCTCGAGTTGGGCGCAGTACACAATACAGGTCGAAATGCGGGCTAAGTTCCAGTCAGACCTCAAGGAATTGGGTGTGCCGACCGCGGTCTATTATCCGATCCCGCTGTCCCGGCAAAAGGCCTATGCCCATTATCCGTCGGCGCCCACCCCGGTCAGCGAAGCGCTCTCAGCCAAGGTCGTCAGCCTGCCGATGCATCCTTATCTGGACGAGGCGACACAGGACCGCATCATCGCCGCGGTGCTGAAGACCGCCTAAACCGCGCCCTTGCCGGACAGCACAATCCAGGCCGTCTGGACCAGGATCACGATGTCGTACCAGAACGACCAGTTGAGGATGTACCATTCATCCAGAATGATGCGACGCTCATAGCTGGTGTCGCTGCGGCCGCTGACCTGCCACAAGCCCGTCATGCCCGGCCGGGTTCGCATATAAAGCTGGGCGGCGGGCCCGTAATACTCCTCCAGCTCCCGGGCTACGACCGGGCGAGGCCCCACCAGGCTCATATTGCCGCGCAGCACATTCCAGAGTTGCGGCAGCTCGTCCAGGCTTGTGCGGCGCAGCCATTTGCCGATGGGCGTGATACGGGGATCGTCCTTGAGCTTGAAGGTCTTGAGATATTCCTCGTACAGGCAGGGATTCTCCAGACTCCAGCGCCGCAAGGCCTCTTCGGCATCCGACACCATGGTGCGCAGCTTGATGCATTTGAAGGGAACGCCGTGCCGGCCCACGCGCGTCTGCGAATAGCTGATGGGTCCGGGACTGGAGCGTTTAATGGCGATGGCGAGGATCACAAACAAGGGGGACAGGATAATCAGCATGGCCAGCGACCCCGCAATGTCGAAGCTGCGCTTGACGATGCGCCATAGCAGGCGCTGCACATTGCTGCGCACCTGGAGCATCAGGATATCGCGGCCAAAGAAATAGCTGGTGGTGACGCCCGCCAGCGGCAGCCGGGTAAAGGCGGGAATGATCGCGACGGGAATATTGACTTCCAGCAGGCGCTGAACGACTTGGGCAAAGTGCGTGGACTGGACATCTTCGGCGGAGACAATGGCCTGCTTGCAGCCCGCATTGCGCATCACAAGGGCGGTACGGGCGGAATCGTCGGAATGAACGGCGCGCAGAGACGCCATGCTGGGGGGCAAAGTGGCTTCGGGACTATCCAGAACCAGCCAGCGGACATCGAAGCCCAGCGACAAGGAGTGTTTGAGTCCGTCATGAATTTCCGCCGTGCGCGCGCCAGCGCCAATCATCACCGTGGGGATCTGCCAGAAGCCCGGCAGCGACAGCAGCATGCGGGCGCCTTGCCGCATGACCGGCACGGCGAAGATCAGAAACAGCCAGCCCGCCAGGACATGCAGGATATCGAAATGCCCGCGCGCCAGGAACAGCATGGCCACATCCGGAATGGCGGTGACCATGAGCGCAATGGTGGTCAGCTTGGTGCCATCCCAAAAGAGTTGCCGGCGGCCATAATCGCCCGTCAGATAGCGCACCAGGACAAAGGCGATGGCGAGGATCAGGAAAATGTCGATCGGCGAACGGGCATTGCCGGCGGCACCGCCATTCATGATCAGCAGGCTCGGCACCGAGTGGCCGTGCCGGAACAGGAGGGATGCCAGGGTGAAACACAGTCCATCCGACGCAGCCAGTCCGAAGAGCGACAGCCAGTAGGCAAAGTGCCCGGTATTTTTGCGCCGGTCGCTGTCCCAGGAGTCGCTGATCGAGGTGATGGTCATGCTGCTCGCAAAATCTGATCGTTCGACGATAAACTCAGAACCAGGTGAACCTTGATCGTCCCCGACGGCTTACAACATGCGATTATGATAGGAAAGGACTTAGAAAGTCATATTGTTTCAATACCTTAGAAAATTCCTGCCATTCCTGGGCGAGGAGAATTTTTCCGGAAATATGGGTCTGGATGCGCACAAAATCCTTCGATTTTAACTTGCCGGCGGAATTGATCGCGCTCAGGCCAGCGGAGCCACGGGATGCCGCCCGGTTGCTTGTTGTGCATCCCGATGGGCGGCTGGACCATCGCTATTTTTACGAGCTTCCCCAAATGCTTATGCGAGGAGACATGCTGGCATTTAACGACAGCAGGGTAATCCCTGCCCGGCTCAACGGAATTCGTCCGGCACGGCTTCCGGGCGGTCCGGGGGTCGCATTCGAAGCGACTCTTCACCGGCGCCTGGGAGAAAACCGGTTCAAGGCATTTGTGCAGCCCGCTCGCCGGCTTCGCCCCGGAGACGTGGTGAGCTTCGCCGCGCCACTGTCCGCCAGTGTGACGGCCCGCCAGGACGCCGAGATTGAATTCGTTTTCAATCTGTCAGGAGAGGCGCTGGACCAGGCTATCGCCCGGGTGGGCGCCATGCCGTTGCCTCCCTATATCGCCAAGAAGCGGCCGCCGGATCTGCAGGACCGGGCCGACTATCAGACGGTCTATGCCCGGCATGACGGCTCGATCGCCGCGCCTACGGCTGGGCTGCATTTTACGCCGGAATTGCTGAACCGCCTGACGGAAGCGGGGATAGGCCGCGCCGATCTCACGCTTCATGTCGGCGCCGGTACCTTTCTGCCGGTGGAGGCGCAGGACACTGCCGACCATGTGATGCATCCCGAAACAGCCATGCTGGACTCAAACGCAGCGGCGCTTCTCAATGCCGCCCATGATGCCGGCAGCCGCATCGCGGCAGTGGGCACCACGGCACTGCGTACCCTGGAAAGCGCCACGGACGAATGCGGCCGCATTCACGCCTTCGACGCCGACACCAGTATTTTCATTGCGCCGGGGTACCGCTTCCGGGCGGTGGATCTGCTGGTGACCAATTTCCATCTGCCCCGTTCGACCCTTTTCATGCTGGCGTCGGCTTTCATGGGGCTTGAAACCATGCAGCATGCCTATGCCGAGGCGATCGGGGAAAAATACCGTTTCTATTCCTATGGCGATGCCTGCCTGCTAATCAGGCCGGCATGAGCGGTTTTCGTTTGGAAATATCGGCCAGAGACGGCGTGGCACGCACCGGCGTTATCCACACGGCGCGCGGTGATATTCGCACGCCCGCGTTCATGCCGGTCGGCACGGCGGGGACAGTCAAGGCGATGCTGCCGCAAAGCGTGCGCCAGACGGGCGCGGATATTCTGCTGGGCAACACCTACCACCTGATGCTTCGCCCTGGCGCGGAGCGGGTGGCGAAGCTGGGCGGCCTGCACAAATTCATGAACTGGCGGCTTCCCATTCTTACGGACAGCGGCGGTTTTCAAGTGATGTCGCTGGCCGGCCTTCGCAAGATCAGCGAGGAGGGCGTTCGCTTCCAGTCGCATATTGATGGTCACGAAGAGTTTCTCAGCCCCGAGCGGGCCATGGAGATTCAGCGCCTCCTGGGCTCCGACATTCAGATGGTGCTGGATGAATGCTTGAGCCTGCCCGCATCCGAACAGGCGCTGGAAAACTCCCTTGGGCTGTCCATGCGCTGGGCAAGGCGGTCCAGGGTCGCATTCGACAAACAGTCTGACGAAGAGAAGATCGGCCGGGCCTGCTTCGGCATCGTGCAGGGCGGCACGGCAGCGCAACTGCGCCAACGCTCGGCCCACCAACTGGTGGAAATCGGATTTGACGGATATGCGGTCGGCGGGTTGGCGGTGGGCGAGGGCCAGGCGGCCATGTTCGAAACCCTGGACGCCACGGTGCCGCACCTGCCCTGGGATCGCCCACGCTATCTGATGGGGGTGGGCAAGCCTGACGATATCGTGGGCGCGGTGGAGCGCGGCATCGACATGTTCGATTGCGTGCTGCCGACGCGTTCTGGCCGCAACGGACAAGCCTTCACCTGGCATGGCGCCCTCAATTTGAAAAACGCCCGCCATGCCGATGATGCAAGGCCCCTGGATTCCCATTGCAGCTGCCCCGCCTGCCGCGGATTTTCCCGTGCCTTTCTGCACCATGCCGTGAAATCAGGCGAAATCATCGCCGCCATGCTGCTGACCTGGCACAATCTCACCTTCTATCAGGACCTGATGGCGGGTTTGCGCGCGGCCATCATGGCGGGCGGGCTGGGCGCCTTTGCCGCCCGCTTCCGTTCCGGCTATGCCAGTGAAACATCCGCGGATTCCGGGGATTTGCTGGGATAATCGCGGTTGACCCATGGGGTCACCGCCCATATGGTCCGCCCGCTTGGTGAGAGCCCGTAGCTCAGCGGTAGAGCATCTGACTTTTAATCAGAGGGCCGATGGTTCGACCCCATCCGGGCTCACCAATAACCCTACATCGAGGCGATTGATACGAGATCGCCGCTTGAACCCATCATAATAGCCAATTCAAGCAATCGTTCGCTGTAAGTACGTTTCATAGGCGTGGCGCAGCCCTTCGTTGAAGGGCGTGCTTGCAGTCCACCCCATTGCCGACAATTTGGAGATATCCATCACCTTGCGGGGTGTACCGTCCGGCTTGCTGGTATCAAAGGTAAACCGACCGCGCCATCCGATTGTCTCGGCGATGCGCTCGGCCAGTTCACGGATGGTCATCTCGACGCCAGAGCCGACATTGACGTGCTCTTCCCCGGAATAATTCTTCATCAGGAAAATCAACCCATCCGCCATGTCGTCGGCATAAAGAAATTCGCGCAGCGGCGTGCCGGTGCCCCAAAGCTCCACCGTGGTGCGGCCTTCCCGCTTGGCGGCGTCTATTTTCATGATAAGCGCCGCCACCACATGGCCTTGCAGCAGGTCATACCGGTCGCCCATGCCAAACAGGTTGGTGGGCATTGCGGAGATGAAGTCGCAGCCATACTGCCGGCGATAGGCCTGGCATAGCTTTATGCCCGCGATCTTGGCTACGGCATACCATTCATTGGAAGGTTCCAGGGGACCGCTGAGCAAGGCGCTTTCCTTCATCGGTTGGGGCGCCAGCTTGGGATAGATGCAGGATGAGCCAAGAAACAAAAGTTTCTTTACCCCCGCATGATAGGCCCCGTGAATCACATTGGTTTCAATGATCAGATTGTCATGGATGAATTCCGCAGGGCGGGTGGAATTGGCCATGATGCCGCCGACCGTGGCGGCGGCCAGGAAAACGGCGTCGGGCTTGTTGACGGCAAGCCATTTTTCGACGTCAGTTTGACGCGACAGGTCAAGACTATCGCGCCCTGCCGTGAGAATTTCACAATTCTCGGCTGCAAGGCGGCGCACAATGGCGCTGCCGGCCATGCCGCGATGACCCGCGACCCAGACTTTCCTGCCGGCCAGAGAAAATATTTCAGTCACTATTGCGGCCCTGCTGCATGACCAGCAGATCGCTGTTCATCATGTCGCGAACCAGTTCGGTAAAGGTGATTTCGGGTGTCCAGCCCAACACGCGCTTTGCCTTGGAGGCGTCGCCCTGCAGGAAATCCACCTCAGTGGGGCGGTAATATCGTGGGTCCACCTTGACCAGCACGCGCCCGGTCTTGCTTTCGGCACCCTCTTCGTTGTCACCCTTGCCGCGCCATTCAATCGTGATGCCGACATGGGCGAAGCTTTTCTCGACAAACTCGCGCACGGTATGGGTCTCGCCCGTCGCCAGGACATAATCGCCTGCCTTGGCCTGTTGCGTCATCATCCACATGCCCTTCACAAAGTCGCGGGCATGGCCCCAATCGCGCACCGAATCCATATTACCCAAGTAGAGGCAATCCTGAATCCCGTGATGAATGGCGGATACCGCCCGCGTTATTTTTCGGGTGACAAAGGTCTCACCCCGGATAGGGCTTTCATGATTGAACAGGATGCCGTTCGAGGCATGAATGCCATAGGCTTCCCGGTAATTCACCGTGATCCAGTAGCCATAGACTTTCGCCGCGCCGTACGGCGAGCGGGGATAGAAGGGGGTGGTCTCGCGCTGCGGCTTCTCCTGCACAAGGCCGAACATTTCGGACGTGGACGCCTGGTAAAAGCGCGTCTTCTGTTCCAGCTTGAGGATACGGATGGCTTCTAGCAGGCGCAGCGTTCCAATGGCATCGGCATTGGCCGTGTATTCGGGAGTTTCGAAACTCACCGCGACATGGCTTTGCGCGGCCAGATTGTAGATTTCGTCCGGCTGGGTTTCCTGGATGATCCGGATCAGATTGGTGGAATCGGTCAGGTCGCCGTGATGAAGGAAGAACCGGACCTTGGCCCCTTCATGTGGATCTTCATAGAGATGGTCTATCCGCCCGGTGTTGAAGGAGGAGGAACGCCGCTTCACGCCATGGACAATATAGCCCTTGGAAAGCAGCAGTTCGGCCAAATAGGCCCCGTCCTGGCCCGTGGCGCCGGTGATAAGAGCGGTTTTTGTCATGGTTGTTTCGTCTGGTTTTGTATCGAGGAATGAGATGCCATATCACCGGCCACGATTGCGCGCAATTTGCGCTGGAATTGCGGAATGTCGAAGTGCCCGGCGTGGGCCATGAGGTCGCTTTTGCTGAAATCCATGGTCTCAAAACATCGCACCGCCTTAATCAGCGCTTCCGGCGTCTGTTCCGGGAAAAATATCGCCGTGGGGGCGCGGCCCCTTGGGTCCGCCAGTCCGACCATCGTCTCCAGAACCCCACCCTTGCCCAGCGCAATGATGGGCGTACCCGCCGCGGCGGCTTCCAACGGCACCAGGCCGTATTCGAGTTCGGGTGTGAAGATGACCGCGCGCGCCGCACCATAAGCATTTACCAGCGCCGCGTCATCGGCCCGGCCCAGAAATCGAATGGTGGGACCGGCCATGGCGCGCAATGCCGCTTCCTCCGGTCCGGTGCCAATAATGTCCAGTGGCAGCGCCATGCGATTGAATGCTTCTATCGCATAGTCGGCGCGCTTCCATCGTTCCAGCCGGCCAACCATCAGATAACGGTCCGTCTTTGCCATCCTGGCGCCTGGCGCGAATCGGTCCACGTCGATCGGAGAGAACAGGACCTGCGCATCGCGGTCATAAAATTGGCGAATCGCCGCGCAGCTGGACTGGGATATGGCAATAAAGGAATCCACCCGGCGGGCCGCTTCCAGGTCGCGCCGCATAAAATAACCACGGGTCTGCCTGAAGATAGTTTCGCGTAAGCCTGATTTGCCGCCGTCGAAATATTTGCCGGTGTCCCAGATAGCGCGGGTGGGATAGTAGCAGTAGCAGATGTGGCGGGCGTGATGGTTGCGGATATATTTCGCGGTAGTGGCCGACGAAGTCAGGATCACGTCATAGGTGTTGAAATTCCAACTCTGCATGACATGGGTTGAAAGAGGAAATGCCAGCTTGAAACGGTCATGGGTCTGAACAAATGGGTTCAGCCAGCTGGTATGAATCTCAAAATCCCGGAATTCCGGCCAGGTGGTCTCTGGATTATATGCCAAGGTAAAAATGTCGGCCTCGCGGAATTCCTGCGCCATGTAAAGAAAGACGCGTTCCGATCCCGCTTCGGTAAGAAGCTGATCTTGAATGATGGCAAGCTTCACAGCGCCGCCTGCAGAAATTCGTCGAACACATCCAGGATGCTGCGCATGGGCGCCCGGCCAAGCCTTGCTCTCAGCTTGGCGTTGCTGGCCTGATAGAGCGATTGCATGCTGGAAGCTGGTGCAGTCTCGATCAGATGGTCGGCGAGATCGAGGCCGTGACGGGCAAACAGCTGGCCCGCCATCTCCCGTCCTGTCCAGGTCTTGCCTGTGGCCAGGACAAAATCCTCGCCCAGCGCGCGTTCGGCGATATCGGCCGCGATTTCCATATATTCGCGCGCATCGCCCCAGTCGCAGCAAAAATCCAGCGAGTAGATCTCGCTTTTACCTCCGTCCAACAGGGCCCTTTTCAAGGCCTCGGCGAGGCGGGGAATGAAGAATTCGGGCGCGCGGCGCGGCGATTCATGGTTGAACAGATACAGCACAGACGCTTTCGCGGCGTGCCGGGCGCGATAATAATCGATGAGCGCATGCCCGGCATTCTTGGTGATGGAGTAGATGCAGCTCGATTTTCGTGGAGTCGTTTCGCTGATCCGCGCGGGGAGGGGCGCGCCGAACACCTTGGCCGAGCTGGCGTAGACCAAACCGCAACTCGGCTTCTCGCCGCGGATATATTCAAGGACGGCATGCACGGAGACGGTGTTGACCAGCTGAACCTCCCGCCATACCGACTCATAGTCGAAGCCAGCGGCGCCGTGAATGGCGGCGAAATGGAACACAATGTCCGGCGACACCAGACGTAAGATCGCTTGCAGCGTATCTGTGTCGGAGATATCGCAGGTCTGATAGCGATACTTGCCACTCGAAACCGGCCAGCGTGGTCTAGGCTGCCGGCCCACTCCCACCACGTCTTGCCCGCGGGCACACAGAATTTCGCTCAGATAACTGCCATCTTGGCCATTGGCGCCGAGAACAAGAGCTGTGGTCATGGCCGCATCCTACAGCGCGAGGAAATCGGCTTTGCGCGCTCTCTCGATTTCCGCATCGATGTTGGTCTTGTCCACCACCGTCACTTCCGGCAGAGGAAAGATCATCTTCGTGCCGGCCATGATGGCGGCGCGCTCTCGTTCGAGGAATTCGGCCTTGAAGTGCCAGGGCAGCACCAGATAATAGTCGGGCTTGGCGGCGCGGGACTCCTCCTCCGACACGATGGGAATGTCCGTACCCAGGGTTCGGGCGCCGTACTTGTCCGGATTGCGGTCAGCGGCACAGTCCACCATGGACGAGCCGATACGGCACCATTGCAGCAGGACATTGCCTTTGGTCGAAGCGCCATAGACGTGAATGTGCTGACCTTTGCGCCGGGCGGCGGTCAGAAAAGCGTCCAGCTTCTCGCGCACCTCTTCGATCCGGCGCTGGAAAGCGACATAGGGCTCGGGTGTATCGAGCTTGAGATCGAATTCATACAGCCGCAGGTGGCGCAGGAATTCGGCCGCCTCCTTGGTGTCGTATTTTGTGTTGTCGGCCTTGGTGAGATAGAGCCGGATGCTGCCGCCATTGACGTCGTTGATCGAGGCTTTGGTCACGCGCAAACCCGCTTCGCGCGCTATGAACTCCAGCACCGCCAAACTGTAATATTCCAGATGCTCGTGACAGATGGTATCAAACGAATTCTGCTTCAGCATCAACGGCAGGTAGGACATCTCCACAATCCATATGCCGTTCGGCGCCAACAGGCCGGCAATGGCACGCGCAAAACCCGTGGGGCTTTCCAGGTCATAATACATGGCAATGGAGGTGATGATGTCGAATTTCTTGTCGCCGATCAGCGCATTGAGTTGTCCGGACGGAAAGGTGGTATTGATCACTTTGACGGGCGGTTTGATGGAGCGCGCAATGTCGGAGGGATCAACGCCGTAGCGTTCGATGGTTTCGGGGTAATTGGCCAACAGGGTGCCATCGTTGCAGCCAATATCCAGCACGCGTTCCGGTTTGCTGCCATGTAGCGCCAGAGCGCTCATGACGATTTCGCCCAGGTGATCGCGCATGGTTGCGTTGGTGCCGGAACGGTACCAGTAGTTGGCGTAAAGAATGTCGGGCGGCACGGAATGGCCCATCTGCAGCAGTCCGCAGCCCTTCTCGTTCTTTTCCACGTTGCAGCGCACCAACAGGGTCGGAATTTTGCGCAAGGGCGGCATGACATGTCCCTGCTTTACGAAGGATCCCTGCAGATACTGTTCGCCAAGATCGACCGCTTCGCTGAGGTATGGCGAGCCGCAGACCCGGCAAGTTTGGCGGTGAATGATATGCATCCCTAAAGCCCTGTTTTTGTTGGGCGTCTATAGCAGGCCGGTTGCGCAATGCCAATCGAAAGGGTCAGTCCAGCAAGCTCTTGATGGCACGCTCATAGCCGTCCGTCGTGGCCTCCCAGCTCAATTCGCGCGCCCGCGCCGAACCGCGCATTTTGAGCGTTCGGCGCAAATCGTCATCCGTCACGATCTGCTTCATCTTGGCGGCTATATCGGTCACATCCAGCGGATCGCAATAAAGGGCGGCATCCTGGCAAACCTCCGGCAAAGAGGCGGTACGGGACACCATGGCCGGACAACCCGCCGCCATGGCCTCGACAGGCGGCAGACCGAATCCCTCGTAAAGCGATGGCAGAACCAGCGCGTCCGCTGCCGCGAATATGCTCCTCAGTTCCTGGTCTGAGACATATCCTGTGAATGCGACGCGGCCGCCAAAAGCTTCGATCCGCTGCTGCACGGCAGTATCGCCAGTTATGAACCCTCCCTTGCGCCCCACGATCAGCAGATTATGCGGGATTTCATCCTGGATCGCGGCAAAAGCATCCAGCAGCCGGGAGAGATTTTTGTGCGGCTTCACGTTGCCGACGAAGAGGATGTAAGGGTGGCTTGGCGCCACACGCGCTACATCGAACCATGCGTCATCCACCCCGCAATGGATTATAGCCTCACTGCCGCGCGGGCGGCCCACCAGGCGATGGAATTCGTCCGTCGAAAAACGCGAGATATAGGCAATGACATCGGCCCTGCGCCGCACGAAACCAAACATGAACCGGGCGTAAATCTGTTTTGCGGGAGAGTTGCGCATTTCCGGCAATACCAGATGCGCCAGATCATTGATGTTGACGATCAGCTTGCCGGGCCAGAAGAGAGGTATGTTGTAATTGGGAGACCAGAGTATGGAACTGGCACGCAGGGCAGCGGGAAACACCATTTGTTCCCGAATCGAATAGATCGGGGCGCGATAATCCACTATTTGCACATTGGACGCGGCGGTCCAGGGGAAGCGACGCAATTTTTCAATGTCGCCAGCGATCTGGAATTTCCACCCTCTATTGCGGGCAATCAGCCGCGGCGCGACATTGGCAATGATGGTGCCGATGCCGGACGATTCAATCATGCGGGCGTCGATCGCCAAAACTGTCATGTGCGACTGGCGGTTGGAATCTGGTCCGCAATCTTGCCATCCTGCCAGGGCAGGGGCCCGAGATCACCATTGCGCTCTGCCGCCACGAGAGTCTCGACCAGATCCGGCATGGCAATACGGGCCCGCCAGCCCAGCGTTGCTGCAATCCGCGAAGGATCCAATTGCACACGTTGAATCTCGGAAGGACGGAACAGCCTGGTGTCCACTTCGACATGATCGCGCCAGTCAAGCCGGAATTGTCGGAATGCCGCATCCACGAAACTCTGCAGGGAGGAAACCTTTCCAGTGGCGACGACAAAATCCGCAGCCACGTCGTGGTGCATGATTCGCCACATGGCTTCGGCATAATCTGGCGCCCAGCCCCAGTCGCGTTCCACGGACAGGTCGCCCAGAACCAGCTTTTCTCCACTGCCGCCCGCGATGCGATTTGCGGCCGTTATGATCTTGCGGGTAACGAAACGATTGGGACGCAACGGCGACTCATGATTGGAGAGAATGCCATTGCTGGAAAATATGCCGTAAGAGTGACGGTAGCTGACGACAGACCAGAAGGCCGCGGCCTTGGCCATGCCATAAGGGCTTTGCGGCCGAAAGGCCGTGTTCTCGTTGGCAGGTGACTCGATTGTGCCAAAACAATCCGACGAGGTGGCGTTAAACAGTCGCGCCCGGCGCTTGTCGAACCGCAAACACTCCAGAATGTTGAGTGTGGCCATCGCGATACTCTCGAATGTTTCGGCGGGGCGGTCGAATGACAAGGCCACCGAAGATTGGCCTGCCAGGTTGTAGATTTCGTCAGGCGAAATTTCCTGAATTGTTGCCAGCACGCTGCGAAAGTCGGAAAGCGATATCGATCGCAGTTGAACCCGGTCCTTGATTCCAAGCCGTAAAAGGTTGGGAAAGCCATTGATCTCCGCGTCGCGGGAAGTCCCTACCACGCGATAGCCTTTTCCCAGCAGCAGATGCGCAAGATAAGAGCCGGTCTGCCCGGATACTCCAAATATCAATGCCGTGCTTGTCATTTGGCGCGCGCAAGATCCCTGTTGACAGCGCTGCGCAGGGCCAAGCTCAAGGAGCGCGGCAGCAAATGTTCGATGAGGCGTCGTATTCTATCCTTGGCCATGCGAAGATAGCTCAGCAAATATGCCGGTATAATAGGATAACCATATGCAATAGCAGCCGTGCGAACCTCGCGGATGGCCTTCAGGCTGCTGGCATCCGAGGCGCCTGTCAGCGTCATATGCCCGACAATTCGCGGATTATAGACTCCCTTGCATCCCGCGCAATGAAAGCGAAGCAGCAGTTCATAGTCCATGGCATAGCGATAGTTCAGATCGAAAAGGCCAAACCGTTCATAGACCATGCGGCGTACGATCACCGTGGGATGATTCAACGCCGGCATAAGACTGTCGATGCGAGCGGCATAGGCTGCGTCACCGGTTACCTTATATAATAGTTCGCCATCCTTGCCGTGATAGAGCAAGTCACCGAAAACGAAATCCGCGCCGGTCCTGTCAAGCGTCTCGATTCCGGCAGCAATTTGACCAGGAGAGAGCCAATCGTCCGCATTCAGCAGAGTAATGAATTCTCCCGACGACAACACGATGCCCTTGTTAAAGCCATCACTAATGCCCCGGTCCGGTTCACTTTGCCAATAGGTGACGACGTCGGTGTTCCCCCGGACAATATCGAGGGTGTTATCGGTTGAGGCGGAATCAATAATTATATATTCCAGGTCCGGAATGTTTTGCAGTCGCACGCTGTCAATGGCGCGGGCCAGGGTTTCTTCTCCATTGCGCACGGTGGTCACGACGCTCATACGCGCGGGTTTGCGCAATTCACCAATTGGCGGGACGGGATAATCAGAAAGCTTCGCGGTATCCTGGCCATTCGGCATCGCGATTCAGCGCCCCGACGTGCCGCGCGCTCCACCAAACGCGGCGATTCGTTGGCGGGTTTCCTGCCACCATTCGGGACCGAAAAATATCACGACAATGGAACCCAGCAGGATGCCGACCAAAGCAGCCACAAAAACACTCAATACCGGACGCGGCGACACGGGCGTTGGCGACGCCATGGGCGGGCTCAAAATCTCCGCCGCAAAGGATGCGTTGGTCTGGGTCAGCATGAGCGTTTTTTCCTCCGACGACAAAATTGTCAGGAGAGTCAGGCGGTAATCCTCAACCGTGGTTTCGGCAATTTTGCTCTGCAGATAGGCAACCTGCTGGCGGGCGCGTCGCGCCACCTGATCACGCAGAACCTGATTGGCCTGCTCATGGGCCGCGAGCATCACGCGCCTCGAAAAATTGACGTCCGGGCCATCCATGGAAATGGTTACAAGGTCGGATTCCGTCGACGGCACAATCAGCAAATGGCCGTTCAGATAGGCGGCGAGGGCGGTCACGTCAGGCGCAGACCATTGTGGCACATGGGCCAACGCGAGAAGCCAGCCCACCATAAAGCCGCGGATTGTATTGGGCGGATTCCATTTCCTGTTTTGGGCATCCCAATAACTGGAGAAGACATACTGTACCATGCCGTATTTATTCTGCAGTTGCTGGGCGACGACATTCGACACCAAAAGCTTTTGATAACGGATATAGTTGCTGCTCTGGGCCGCGCCGCCCACCCCGAGGCCTAACAGAGTTGTCAGAGCACTCCCGGAAACGCTGACGACATTCTGCTCATTCGGCGCCGGGACCACGGTCATGCGCACACTGTAGGTGACTTGCTGGAATGGAAGCGCGAAGAGAACCAGCAGCACCGCCAACGCCGCGAACAAGGTGCAAGTGCGCCATCCGCGCACCAGACGATCCATAACGAAACCCATGTTGAATTCGTTCATGTCAGGGCGAATACCTTTCAAGGCACGCATTCATAGCAGACAGATTCTCATGGAAACAAGCTAATCCCGGGCCGCGGCGGCTTGCCAGAGGGGTGGAAGCGCGCCGTTAACGCCGGTTGTCGCGCGCATTTGCGCCATCACGCCCAGGGCCAGGCCGAGTGGGCTCCACAGATAGTATCGCAGGAAAGTGCTCTCGAACTGCAAAGCCAGGAATATGGAAAAAAATCCGATAAAGAACGCGATCGCCACAGGCGCCAATTCGTGCTTTCGGCGAATGAGACGTATCATTGTGCCGGCCGCGTACATAAGAATGGCGGCGAAGGGCAGAAAGCCTGCCATACCCATTGTACCCAGAACTTCGACATTAATGTTGCTGAATGGCTGCCCGTTTTCCACATCGGACGTGACTTTTACGAATTGTCGCGCGTAGTCCGACACTCCCTCTGCCTGCATGTAGGCAACATCTCCGCCGATCCCCACGCCAAACCATGGATGGCTGAGAAAGGCTTCCCAGCCGACCGCCGCGCGTATCCACCGATTCCCTGCGCGGGTAAGAATGATTTCGGATGAAATGCCGGGCTGCAGAAATACATCCGCAACGAGACGGTAATATATGGTATCGCGAAACATCAGAAATAGCATGCCAAAAAAGGCAGACGCTATCACGGCGCTGCCGATCAACAGACGAATGCGTTGCCGCGCAACGATGAAGTTCAAGAGCACTGCGAATACCATCCCAAACATTCCGGTCGCGGAGGTCGTCGCCAGCATTCCGACAAGCGACAGCGCGAAATCCGGAGCGCATTGCCTTCCACGGCTTAGAAACATGTAGAGTGCGCTTCCAAAATAGCCGCTCATGAATATCGCGAGATAAGACGATTCATAAAACCAGAGATGCGGTCTTCCCAAGGCGCCGTGCGATACGTTCCAGGCAACCTCTGCCAGCAATGCGACCACATGAATGCGGTACACTAGGAACCATATTTTTAGAACCTGAACCGGGGGGTAATGCTTGGCGAAATTGTAGCTCAGGGCGATGATAAGGAAAAAATCGAACAGTACCCAAATCGTGTAACCAATGCTTTTGACCACGTCGTAGCTGTGAATCACGGAGAGAGCGCCGGCAATGGCCAGGAGCAAAAACAGCAGAGAGAGCGTCTTATCGAAGGCAATTGCGCCACCCCGCTGCATGAACAGAAACCCGAAAGTCAGCATCAGCAGTGGAAAAACTAGGCGCAGGGTTAATCCGCCAGCAATAATGGCGATGCGATCTGCGCCAATCAGAAGGAGCGACGAAAACATTGCCAGAACGAAGAGGTCTTGCAATAACAGCCCCAGCACGGGTTGCGGCTGCCACGCCGGTTCTGGTGCATCGTCTGAAGCGGAGCTGCTGGTGTGTGTCATCTCATGCTTCTGGTGTGGGCAGGGCCTCTCAGCTCTGCCAATTGATCCTAAGGTATAGGATTTACAATCCATGGCCTATAGAAATTGCTGGCTGAAATAGGCCACCTGCCCAAAGGAACGAGGCAAGGCGCCTAGCATGCCAAGTGTAGTGGCGAATGACATTGACTTCCATGCTGTCGATTTTGGATATGTTTGCCTGCCTTCCGCTCATTTGCGGGATTCCGCGCCAAGCCAGGCACCGAGGATTAATGAAGCGAAATATTCGCGTTCTTGCAGAAGCTGTCCTTCCGGCCGCCATGTACCGGCGGTTTTTTGTAGAAATGCACGCCCGGCACCTGCGGAAGAATTATTTTGGAAGCCGGTCGCGAAGCGTACCCCCGGCGATCATGGCCAGTGGTGAAACGCATAACTTCACACATGACCTGACCGACAAGAATTTGCGCCACTGAAATTGCAAGGGGACTTAGCCCTTTCCTATCGGTACGATACCCGCACCTACGCGGTTGCGAATGGTGCAAATTCGTTGTACAGGTCTGCGCCAACTGATTCTGGTGGATAATAATAATTGGTCAGCGCGTAGCGGGTGCCTACCAGGATCGGCATGCCGCGATGAATCATGCTGCTGTCAAAAAGAATCACCGTGCCGCAAGGTGCCGGGAATGCGCGCGCGCGCGCCGGACTTGCGGCAAGCAGGCGCTGTATCTGCGCGGTCGTGATTCGGCTGCGCGGTGGCTTGTCAAGGCGCCCGACAATAGTGTCTAGCAGAAGTCGCGAAAAGCAATGCGATCCCTGAATAACCTCGAAGGGCCCGTTTTCCGGCCCGACGTCGCTCAGATAGATCATCGCCTTGTACTGGAAGTGAAACGCGTCGCGGTGCCACCCTTGGCCGGACCCAAGATTGCCGGGTACGGCATTGATGCGCGCTGCTAATGTGCTGAAATTGACCAGATCTCCGCGACGATAAGCTTTTCCTACTCCCAACATGAGCCCGTCGCAGTGAAAGTGCGCTGCCATCGACGAGGCGTGTTCAGCTCCGTAAACGCGGCAATCCGAACCCTGACCGAAGCGTTGCACCGCACCGGGTTGAGCTTCGATAAGGCGGTCGATTTCCTCGCGGCCGCGTGCGCAGTCGCTTGTGTTGTAGTAGGACGGCAAAACTGCATACCCATTTTGGTGCAGCAATCGGGCTATTGCGGACATCTCGCTTGTAGCCGGAAGCTTGGCCCGAAAGAGCCGTTTGATGCTGTGCTTGGCATGGCCATAAAATACATTCGCGGTGGCGAGCGCCGCCTTCCCCAGGGAAATTTCGCGTTGCGAAATACCGATGTGCATCGGTCAGTTTTGAAGTAGGGGATTGCCAAAAGCAATAGTTACTTTGTCTGCCCAAGAGGTCGAATTCGCAGCATTATTGTGGCAGGCTGGGCAACGGAATGCTACTCTGAAGGTAATCGCGCGACGAAAGTTCCGGTGATTTTAATGCCGTCCCATTATTCACCCATCGCGCTGTTTGCATACCGGCGTACACGCCATTTGACTCTTACGCTGGACGCGTTGGAAAGATGTCCGGAGTTCGCACGAAGCCCCGTTTTCGTCTTTTCGGATGGTCCCAAATCCACAGCTATGGAAGCCGATGTCCGCTCGGTCCGCCAGATGCTTGCGGCACGACGGCTCCCAAATTTGACGATTGTTGAATCGCCGAAGAACAACGGCCTTGCAAACTCAATCATCGCGGGCGTCAGACGTCTTTGCGACACCTACGGCCGCGTGATCGTTATCGAAGACGACCTCATCGCATCGCCGGCGCTGCTTACCTGGTTCAATGATGCGCTGGAGACCTACGACGGTGTGCCTGACGTCTGGCAGATTTCCGGCCATCAATTTCCAGTGCCCGCGTTTGCGCCACGCCAAGACTCGATGTTTCTGGGCTTCAGTACATCCTGGGGATGGGCGACCTGGAAGTCAGCGTGGAGCCATTTCGATTCGGATGCAAGCGGTTACGAAGCTCTTCGAAGAGACCCGGCCCTGCGCAGCAGCTTCAATCTCAATGATGCCTATCCTTATGCCGAGATGCTCGAGCGTCAGATGGCGGGGGCGGTGGACAGTTGGGCCATTCGTTGGTGGTGGAGTATGTTCCGCGCCGGTGCGCTTGGACTTTTTCCCCCGCGTTCTCTGGTCGTCAATATCGGATGCGATGAAACCGCCACCCACGCTTCTTCGCGCTTGGCACGTTTTTTACAACCGGTTCGAAAAACAAATATCGCCACCCAACCGCCTTCGTTTCCGACAAAAATCCTGCTGGACAAAGAGGCGCAGGGCTCCTTGGAAGGTTTTTTACGGACGCAGAATAGGAAAATGCAATGGGCTAGGGCTATTATGGCGCGTTTGAAATGAGCTGGCAGTGAAGCGGATTCTAAGCATCCTGGGGCGCTATCGCCGCAATTTTACGTTGGCGGCTGCTTCTACGACGCGCTATAAGGCCCGGCGCAATTCCGACAGTAGTGGGTCATACATACGGCTCGGTGATCATTGCATTTTCGAGGGGCGCATAGTTTGTGAGCGAGAGGGCGCCCGGGTTACTATTGGCGCCCGTAGTTTTGTCGGCAATTCCTATATTGTCGGCGCAAGTAACGTGTCGATCGGTGAAGATGTTTTGATTTCCTGGGGCGTGACGATCATGGACCATGACAGCCACACCGCGGATTTCGATAATCGGCGCAACGATATGTATGATCCTGATTTGAATTTTAAACGGCCTATCCATCCAATTCGACGGTCGCGGCTTGACCGTTGCTGTTTCAGATCATCACCATGTTGTCGCAGATTTCCAAATATGACCTCGGACCAATCGAATGCAACTGTCCGCCGATGCCTTCAGGAGCTATATTGACGCCGTAGAAGAGGCATTTTGTGCGGATGTTGATTTCGGGCAGTCAGTAAATTCTACGAACCCGAGTTTATCGGACCCGAGCGTTACAGCCCACACAAGGTTGTCAGAGCCGAGCGCCACGTTGTGGAGGATACCCCCGATCAAAAGCATATTTCGACCAGCCTTGTTGAGAGGTAGAACCTCACCATGCGGACGGGAATGCGTCGCTTCACGTGCCTAATCAACGCATTCAGCGAGAAGGTGAAAAACCACAGCGCAGCAGTTGGCCTGAACATCCCGCATTATAGATTCGTGTGCCAGCGCAAGACCCTGCGCATTACCCCTGCCATGGCAGCGAGTGTATTTTATTGAATCTGGTCATTTGAAGAATTAGTAGGGCAGACCTCGAAATAGGGAACGGTTATGGTTCGTATTTGAGCATAGTTCAACGGATCAAGACCGAGCAGTAAGGTTAGACCATGCGCGAAATCCCCATAAGCCAGTGGCTCTCTTGCCGCGCCACGGGTGCTTGTATTCCTCCTTTTCGCGCCTCAATCGGCGATTGTATACTACTTATGTCAAGTACATAATCGGCAGTAGATGCCCCTCGTTGACTCCGGCCTAGTGTCAAGGTTGGTTTAGAGTCTCGATTGGAGGATCGTCAATGGCCAGTCTTAAGGCTACAATCAAGCCGTTTATCCCTGCTCCGATTCTGGCCGCTCTTTCTGGCATTCGACGGGGTGTTGCCCCAGGCGCCACCACGCCGATGCACGGACAAGACCTCGATATGTATTGGACGCCTGAGATGGCGAAGATCCTTGATGCGTGGGGTGTCGGAACTGTCTGGGATGAAATCCAATATTTTTGCGCTGGGCTTGAAGGCAAAGCCCTGGATATTGCGTGTGGCACGGGAACGACGATCGAATTACTGAACCGTAGTACGCCGGCGCTTGATGTTTATGGCTGCGATATTTCGCCGATTCTGATCGATCGTGCTATACAGCGCGGCATCCAGTCAGAAAAGGTATCTGTGATGGACGCAACATCTCTTAGCTATGCCAATAAAGAATTTGACTACTCGTATTCGATTGGATCGTTGGAACACTTCACCGAGGAGGGAATTCCACTTTTCCTAAAGGAAGCCGATCGCGTGACACGCAAGCTGTCCTTCCACATGATCCCAGTGTCCAAGAGTGGCAGGAATGAGGGGTGGATGAAAACCCATCAAAGCTTCCACAACAACAATACTGAATGGTGGATGAAGCACTGCCGCGGGGCATTCAAGACCGTTAATTACCTGCCCTCTCGTTGGAAAGATAATATCTCCACCGGAATCTGGCTGGTCTGCGAGAGCAAATAGCGTACCATGATTCGAGACTTCCTTGTTCGCACATTGCGCCGCCGCGCGCTGGTTCGCGGCTTTGTTTGCCAGGGTCTAATTGCGCCTGATGTAAAACTCACTGGGCTGATCGATGTACGCGAATTGGGAGCAGAGGTCCGCATTGGTCACGGCTGCATCATCGAAGGGCGGATTGTTTGTGAAACCAAAGATTCGCGAATTGCTATAGGCAACAATGTTTATTTCGGCGGAAGTATAATTGACTGTGCCGCTTCGATCACTCTCGGATCCGATATTCTCGTCTCCTATGGCGGCGTCATTACCGACTCAGACAATCACAGCCCAAGGCTGAGTATCCGGCGGCGGGATGTCGCTGATTGGCGCAACGGCAAGCATGATTGGCACCTTCACGAGCAGAAACCAGTCGTGATCCAAGACGGCGCATGGATCGGTGCACACGTAATAATCCTGAAAGGCGTCGAAGTCGGCGAAGGCGCCATCATTGGAGCGGGTTCGGTTGTGCGTCGGTCCATACCGGCGTGGACAGTGGCGGTCGGAAACCCAGCTGAGGTCATTCGAGAAATCGCTCCCAACGACCGTTAAAGTAACGATTTGGCAGTCTATTGGGACACTACCTAATGATGTTACGGACTGGTATCATGGCAAAAAGGATTGGTCCGCTGTCGCCATGGCGCCGGTGGTCATTTCAGACAAGGCCTGGATAGGATTCGGTACAACAATTCTGAAAGATGTTACGGTGGGCGAGGGTGCTGTCGTTGGCGCGTGTTCGGTTGTGACAAAGGACGTCGAGCTTTGGACCGTTGTAGCGGGAAATCCGGTACGGATATTACGCCGCCTTGAGCCGGGCGTTGCTCGTGACCACAACGATGGGCTCTAGCTGGGAAGACGCGGTGAAGCGGCTGCTTGCTGATCCCCATGCCGCTACCCTGGTGCGCGATTGTTATTACGATGCGCCGCTGGAAGTCGCAGCCGAGCGGTATTACACCAGCGACGAATGGATAGCGATCCACGATTTGATCGGCGAGGGGCCCGGTACAGCGCTAGATGTCGGCGCCGGCAATGGTATCGTATCTTACGCGTTGGCGCGCGACCAGTGGAGCGTATCGGCGTTGGAACCAGATCCTTCTGAGCTAGTTGGGGCGGGCGCTATACGCACATTAGCCAGGTATGCGGGCGCTGATATCCGAATCGTGGAAAGCTTCGGTGAGGATGTTGGTTTGCCATCGGAAAGCTTTGATCTCATCGTCGCCCGTCAGGTCGTGCATCACACTAGGAATATTGACGATTTTTTTTGTGAGATGTTCCGTCTTCTTAGAAGGGGCGGAACATTCTTTTCATTTCGTGACCATGTTGCTGACAATGACGTGCAGCGCGCTCAGTTCTTTGCGGAGCATCCGCTGCATCGTTTCTATGGCGGTGAAAATGCATTTAGCGAGGCGCAGTATCGCGCCGCATTAGTGGGCGCGGGTTTCGAGATGCGTCGCCAGTGGGGACATTTCGGGGCGGCATTCAATTTTGCGCCGATGCGCGCCCTGGACGTGGCGCGCGGTGCGGCCGGCAAGCTTTTGCCTCCTCATCTGGCGGATGCGGCGGCAAAGATCATGTCCAGTCCCATGCTTTATCCTATGGTCGGGGCAATTCTTTCGCGACTCTATCGGCATCCTGGACGGCACGTCGCATTTCTGGCGTGGAAGCGATAATGACTGTCACGCTTGTAACTGGTGCGATCGGTGCCATCGGCCGCCACGTTGTGCGTCAACTGACGCATCAGGGGTGTGAAGTTGTTGGCATCGGTCACGGCGCGCGGCCCCAGTCGTTGCCGCTGGCCGCCTGGATCAATGGGGAAATCAACTCTGACAATCTTGGTGTGCTTATGGCGTCGCGCGACAGACCGGCTGCGGTGATCCATTTGGCGGGTGGTTCGACGGTCGGCCCATCGCTTACCGCGCCAGCGGAGGATTTTTTTCGTACAGCGGCGGCGACCGTGCGTCTGCTGGAATGGGTGCGCCAGACCGCGCCCGAGGCGGCTGTGGTCCTGGCATCCAGCGCGGCAGTCTATGGCGACGCCCAATCTGTTCCAATTCTGGAGGACGCCGCGCTCAGGCCGCTTTCGCCCTACGGTACGCACAAAGCAATGATGGAGATGGTAGGCGCGAGCTGGGGCGGAAATTTCGGGATCAAGGTCGCCTCCGTCCGGCTATTCTCGGTTTATGGTCCCGGCTTGGAGAAGCAACTTATCTGGGAAATATGCAATCAACTGGCGCAGGGCAGAACGAAATTTGTGTTGGGAGGGACTGGCGCGGAAACCCGCGACTGGGTGCATATAAAGGATGCGGCACGAATTCTGATTGCCGCCATTTCGCGGGCGACACCACTGGCTCCCAGTTTTAATGGCTGTACCGGAGTGGCAGTTAGCGTAGCTGATGCTGTGCATGCGCTGGGCAGCGGTTGGGGCAGGGAGATTGACATCTCGTTCAACGGTCTTCGCCGGATTGGGGATCCAGAACACCTTGTTGGCGATCCCAGGCGCGCAGCGGCGGCGGGCCTCGCGACGAAGATTGCGCCCATCGATGGGCTTAGGCAGTTCGGGGCGGATTTCCGCGCTACGCATTGAGCGCGGCAATGCAGGCGACGCGCAGTTTTTCCGCGTAGACGCGCTGTGATGCGATATTGGCTTTGGTAGCCTTTTCGCGACTATTGGTATCGGCCCCCACCGGAAGGGAGGATGCCCACTCCAGAGCGTCAGCGGCAGCGTTGAGGTTACCAGGGTCGAAATAAAATGCATTTTCGCCCGCCTGTTCCCGGTGCACCGCCAGATCCGACAGGACCATTGCCCCACCTAGGGCCTTCGCTTCTTCGACTGTGGTACTCCATCCTTCGAATAAGGAGGGATTGAAGAGGGCGCGTGCGCCTGCGATCAACGCCAGAAGATCGGCATAGGGAATGACCCCCAGCATGACGACCGACTCGGCGATGCCCAGATCAGTGATCAAGCGCTCGAGCCGTTGAGCATAGCTGTTATCGCGACTGTCCAAGTTCTGGCCCGACATAACCAACTTTATGTCTCGTCGGCGCGTGCGCAGTTCTGCCACCGCTTCAAAAACCAAAGCGTGGTTTTTATGCAGCCAAAACTGATTGGGCATGTAGACATAGCCTGGGAGGAGGCCATACCGCGCCATAACCTGGTCAATCATGTCGCGGGTTACTTCTACTGTGGGCTGTACTGCAAATGGTACGACATGGAGCTGCGCGCGAGGCTTTGGCATGAATTTTCGGATATCACGCCTCACGGCCTCGCTGGATAGCATGACATGGTTGCGGAAGGTGAGGCGCCTCCAAAACTCCAAGTCGCGCTGTAATCTCTCACGAAGAGAAAAAAAGCGCGCAATCCCCCGATGTTGAACATCCGGGATCCAGGACAGCGCAGGCACGGCCAAACCTGAGCCCAGATAATTGGTGAGTTCAAATATCAGATCGATCCGCGCCGAAGCGAGCTGAACGTTCAGGCCCTTGTGTGAGGCACCGAACAACACCAGCGGATGCGAAAAGCGACGAAAGGGCGGCAGAGAAACAATGATTTCGCCGCCGGCCGATTCCACTTCAAGCCGCTTTGCGCCCGCCAAATCCGTCGAGCTTAATACAACGAACTGCATGTCCGGGGCAAAAACACTGCACACACGTATCATGTTGAGAAGGTAATTCCAGCCGCCGAGCCATTGTGTGCGGACGTCCCAGAGAATGCCTATACGCATGCGTTACAGCTTCTCGAAGATCACGACCGTGGTCCAGGTTTCGCGCCATGAACCATATTTGTCCACCGGAACGATATCGTTGCCGTCGCCCATGCCCTGCCAATCATAGCGACGCGCCCTTATGTCGAAGCCGGCCTCCAGAACCTTAATAGGGCCACCGCTCTCGAACATTGAGATGACACCTGCGGGCGTGTAACGAAAATAATCGCCGGGACTTTCGTGATAACGCTGCGCGAACGGAACAATGGTAACGCAGCGCCCACCGCGACTTAGAAGGCGCAGCAAATTATCAGCAGCGATCCAGGGCCGCGCAAAATGCTCGAATACGTTGTTGCTGTAAATGATATCGAAGCTCTCGCGGAAATGCGGATAGGCGGCCAAGAATTCAGGATGACATAAGTCGCCCGCTAAGACATGCCCGCCGGCTGGAATCAGGTCGATGCCGTAATACTCGTAGAGACGTTCGAACTTCGCCTTATTCTTTTCGTATAGCGCCGCGTTGAAGTGCAGTGGCCCGTCAAACCCAAGCAGATAGGAAAGCTTGCCGTCGCGGCAGCCGACGTCCAGAAAACGAAATCTTCCTTGGATTGATGGCTCACGATCCAACACATAATGGCGCGAGATGACTTCTTTGTCCAAATTATTGGCGTGAGAAGGCGCAAGTGAGAAGTCGCCGACCCGATAGTGGGCGTCAAAAATGATTCGCACGCGGCGGCGCAGATATTTTGTCGTAAGTTTCTCGTAAAGTTCCAGCAACACGGATTTTTCCTTCCTTCCGGAGTTTTTCTGGCGATTCTTCCCTGAGGCAAAAATACCGGACTGTGAAGGCCCCGGAGTCATATCATTGTAATGCGTGGTCCTTCCGATTGAGAAGATGGCGGCCGTCCGGTACGGAAATCAATACACTTGTCTTTTTGGAGAGAATTTCTGTCACATAATCGAAAAGCGCGTTCCCGTCTTCGGGAAAGAGTTTGCCATAAATCGCGGCTCGGCGGACAAAGGGTACGATGATGCATATCGCGGGGCCGGATCCCGTTGTGTGCTGTTCGGCCTCAGCGAAACTTATTCGAAATATATCTCACAGCCGAAAAGGCCCGCTTCGCGAACGGATACCTCAATAGTTGCGCGCGTTGCGCTGAGCCATAGGGAATGAAAAATTCAGAATGGTGAATAGTCGTTTTTGCAGCATGCATTCGGCTGTAGTAGTCTTGCATGGTTAAATTGTCATTTTCGATGGTTGTCGCTTTTGATGCCGCAAATATCACGAGTGCTTCAGACATGTTTTGTGCGATGAAGCCGCGCCCCCTCATGCGATATATGTTCTCATCGGCGGGGAATGCGACGGGCGCGTCACCGAGTGTGAACAAGGCGCTTGTGAGAATGTCAAAGCCGGACGATCGATAGAAGCTCCGAAAAAGGTCCGGTGAAATCTGCCAAAAGCCGTGATCCATAAAACCATTCGCCGGCGATGCATGCACAACGACACCGCCAAGGCGAACAAGTGTTCGAATTGTCCGCAACGCCACGGTAATCTCAAAGATGTGCTCGATTGTGCCTGAATCATATACGAGATCATATTGGGCGTTAATGCGGCTCGCGATAGTGGGGTCATTTAGGTCGCCGAGAATCTCGGCGCCCTCATAGTTGGATATGTCAAGGGAAACAATTTGTTCGTAGCCCAGCATTTCAAAGAAACCGCGATATTCGCGGAAATTATCGCCTTTCACGTCGATACCAATTTTTTTTGCTGCAGAACGATAATTGCTACAGGAAAAATTCAGAGTTGGTACGCCCAGCGTTAAGACGTTTTTTTTGGCGCGCGCGGTCGATGCGATTCGCGTAAGAACGAGGGCGTCGTATATCAGCATGCCCATGATTTGCCTATGACCTCCTTCTTGTTGCGAAGCGGCTGATCACACCGGATAGGGCTGCAGATGAGTGCAATTTATCGCGCAGACCTATTTTTGAATACGCCTCCCTCACAACGGAATGTCATTCCGACAATATTGCGTCCCGGACGTGTACTATTACCGAATCCTGTATTTCATCCGTCATAGGCGGCATCGGCAATCGCAACAGCCGCGCAGCCAAATCGTCAGTGCGGGTCATGGTGCCGGAGGAGCGCCCGAATCGCTGTCCGGCAGGCGAGGAATGCAAGGGGATATAGTGGAATGTCGCGCCGATCCCGGCAGCATTCAGCACTCGCAGGACGCGGTTGCGTTCGTTCGCCGTGTTCAGCAGGACATAGAATATATGGCCATTGTGGGCGCAATCTTGGGGGACGACTTGGCGGCAAAGCCGCTTTTCCCGTTCCAACCCTTCAAACGCATCGTAATAGCGCTGCCAAAGCCGAAGCCGTTCGGTGGTGATGGCATCTGCACCCTCAAGCTGGGCACGCAGCACGGCGCCTGTTATTTCGCTGGGCAGGTAGGATGAGCCAAGGTCAATCCAGGTGTATTTGTCCACCTGGCCGCGGATGAACTGGCTGCGATTGGTGCCTTTTTCCCAGGCGATTTCGGCGCGGGCGATGAGGTTTGCATCATTGATGAGAAGTGCGCCGCCTTCGCCTGAGACGATGTTTTTTGTCTCGTGAAAGCTGTAGGCGCCCATGTGGCCAATACTGCCCAGCGGCTTGTCCTGGTAACGCGCCAGGATGCCCTGCGCCGCATCCTCGATCAGCAGCAACCCATGCCGCTCGGCGATGTCCTTTAGCGCGGCCATGTCGCAGCCGACTCCGGCATAGTGCACCGCCACGATGGCGCGGGTGCGACTGGTGATTGCGGCTTCCACCAGTGATTCATCCAGATTCAACGTGTCCTGTCGTATATCGACAAAAACCGGGATGGCACCGCGCATCACAAAGGCGCTGGCCGAGGTGGCGAAAGTGTAGGAGGGCATGATGACTTCGTCGCCTGCTGCGATGTCGGCGATAATCGCCGCCATCTCCAGGGCACTGGTACAGGACTGGGTCAGCAGCGCCTTGGCGCACCCCACATTCCTCTCCAGCCAGTCATGGCAATATTGGGTCATCGGTCCATTGCCAGACAACTTTCCACTGGCAAGAACCTCGGCTACGTAATCGCCTTCACGGCCCGTGAGAAAGGGGCGCTGGAATGGTATCTTGACAACCATTATCCTGCCTCTCCGAACATGCGTAACAAGGCCACACGAAGCATGCTTTGCAAGGCGCGCCTCATCCCCCGCTCGCGGCGAATTTCGCCGAACCGCCGCATAGGGAAGAGAAGGCGGCCGACAACCGCCTCTTTTTCCACGCGGGCATCATCCGATTGGCAGATGGTATAGGCGTCGAGAGCAAGTTCTGCATCACCTGCAATGTCGGAAGGAAAAGGCTGAATCAGCTGCTTTGTCAGTTGCAGCAGCGAGGCGCGGGCCGCGTTGGTTCCGGCATTTCCGACATGATGACGCGCCAAACGCAGATCCAGGTTGTCCAAAAACCACCCAGCATCCACATAGCCAATCCCTAGGTGGGCGTAAAGCTTCTGAATTTCCTGCTTCAGCCGGGGAATTTGAAAAGATGCCAAGTGAAACTCACTGTACACAGGAGGCAGAGAGGTACTGGCTTCGACCGCACGGCGCACGGCGGCGGCGGCCTGGTTGGCGTCCTTGAACGAAAAAAAACCTGGCGGTTGGCGCAAGTCATCCGGCAGGAGGGCGGCAACGCTGGGTGGCCCGATGACCGGTATACCCGCCGCCCAGGCATAAGCCACGACGCGCGGGTGGCGCTCATCGCGCGCGGTATGCAGAAAGCTGCGGGACTGATGGTAAAAAAGCGCCAGGGTCTGCAGATCGAACGGAAAAGGATAATCGACCCATGGCGTCAAAAGCGTGAACAGCTTGCGTTCCGCCACCGTGAACATCGACATATAGAGGCGCAACGGCTCCGACTTGTCGAGCTGGGTGTCAGCGGCGCTTCCATGTGTAATAATGGCCAGCACGCGCATCGGCGCGGCATCGAAAATCTCGCGAACTGTCTGGAACAGTACGTCCAGAGATTTGAATTCCTGGTTGCGGGAAACGAAAAGCACGTCCCAGAACTTCTGGTCCCTGCCAGGCTGACGCTGGAAGTAATCCGGACAGAAATTGGAACAGTCCATAGTCAGCTGATAGGGCGTAAACGACGCCAGTGGAATTATGTCGCCCGGTCCGGCGATATAAGCATCAATCAATTCATTGGCTCGGACGTTCTGCTGGACCGAACTGTTGCAATGCACGGCGACCACCCAGTTGGTGCGCAAGGAACGGACACTGTCCTGCAGCGTCGTGCTGGTTTCCAATAGGTCATGCAGCTCCCCGTCGGTGATGACAAGAAAACCCTTGGTCCCATTTACAGGCTGTTTGACGACGCAGGCCATTTTAATTGTCTCAATGGGTTGGAAGAGATGTTCGCTGTGTCACTTTTACAATCTGCCCGTGCTCCATGTCGATCACGACATCCGCAAGGTGCATGTGATTGTGACTTACGACGACGACGAGTTTTTCTTTCATGTTCTTTATATAAACTCCGAGCAGGTCCGACACTGTTCGGCTGAGATGGTTGGTATATTCGTCGAACAGATAAATAGGCGTGTTCCTGAGCAGCGTCCGTAATATGCAAATTAATTGCCGTTCGCCGCCCGACAAATTGCTGGCGGTCTCGGCGATCGGAAAGTCAAGCCCCTTGGCGAAAAGCGGATGCCTGTCCATCTGCATGCTGACAATTAGATGCTTCACATCCTGCGCGTTTTTTTCCGGATTTCCCAACAGCACATTGTCGAGAAAACTGCCCTCCAGCAAGAAATTGTCCTGGCTGTGATAAGAAATGAACGACGCCAAGCTTTCGCGCGTGAGTGTGTTCACTTCCCGACCTTGAATTGTGAGGCTACCCTCATAAGGCAGCAATCCGGCAATCGCGCGCAAGAGGGTGCTTTTCCCCGAGCCATTGGGGCCGGCGAGCTGGAAGATGCCGTTCCCGTCCAGGGAAACGGTTGCATTATGCACCAGCGGGCGATTGGAGGCAGAAATTGTGATATTGATGCAGCGTATCTGCATGTGCGCCGTCGAGGGCGCTACGCTTGTGAAGCGCCTCGCCAAATTATGCGATCTGCCGGGAACCCGATTGAGCTGCAGAAATAATTCGATCTCGTCTACGACCGCTCTCTGCTTGATGAGGTCCCCCATCCTTTCATTGATCTGCCCGATGGCCCCGACAAGCCGGATCATAGAATAGCCGGAAACCGCGATGAGCGGCCCGTTGAAAGCGCCGAAACCCAGGATAAGAAAAAAACCGAGCACCGCGATGGAAACCAGGATTTCTGGAAGTGCCGCTATAAAGCCTTGACGAACCCCGAGGTCGAACTGCGCGAGCATGGCGCTGCCACCAAGACCATTTATTTCTTTCTGTATCCTGTCCCGGACGTTCAACGTCGTGAGGGTCTCGAAGCCTTCGGTAAAATTATTCGCAGACGTGAGAATCTTGTGAATGATGCCATAGTACACAGTGCCGATCATGGAAATACGATGCAGGATGGGCTGCGTCAGAGGGATCATAGTGAGACCAATCCCGATTGATACAGCGAACACGCCTGGCGATAGATATATGTTGACAAGGATAAGGACTATAAGGGTGTAAGCCTGAAGGGTACAAAACATGATTCCCCAGTTGAATGAAGTCAGCTGCTGCAGCTGACTGTTCAAGTAGAGAATTTTCGTCTTGGCGTTTTCCGACCCGTATTGCTCGCGGTCCAGCGCATAAGTTGTGAGAATGTCGTCGCGAACCCCGCGCGTATATTGTTCCGTCATGCGGCCGCCATAGCCGTAATAAAACCCCAGAAATGCGGAGCGCAACAGGAACACCGAAAGGGTCGCCAGCAGCAACAGAACGCTTACAAGTTCATGATTCTGGAGCAGGGAGCTGTGCGAAATGATGCTCGCGATGAAGGCGGGAAATGCTCGGCTGCCGCCACCTACGCCAAGTGATTCCATCACAGGCAGGAGAGATGCAAGGCCGAGTGCGTAGAGACCGCTCGCGGCCACGCCTGACCCTTGCACGATCACGGATTGTTTCCAGCCCAAGGCCTTATAAAGTTTAGCGCCGTGCTGGAACACTGATAAATAAGGCGTCAGATTATACTGCACAACATTCCCGCCGTTCGTAGAGATCCTGTTGCCTCGCATGTTTGGTGAAGGCCGCTGTCAACGCAGTGCCGTACAAGACCCCAACCGTGAACATCTCTAAATGGACTTGGCCAAGTTGAGAGGTTTCCATCTAAAGATAACTGAGCAGATAGGTGAGGATGTATTTTGCGTAGGGACGCCAATTGGTCAACACATGATTTGCTCTGGTTTGGAATTCGCTTTCCGTCGCGAGCAAATAGTTTTTGAGCTGTTCCGCCGAGACCGGCTTGCTCGATAGCGCAACTGAGGCATCTTCGACGCGCCTGAAAAGCGACCTGATTGTCTCGTCTCCATAAACCAATTCATATCCATGTGGCGCCACTGCGCGCTCCAGTGTGTGCAAGCAAAAGTGACTCAGGTGCCCGTATTCGAGATAGCTGATGAAGTTGGAATTGTAATGTGCGGCCGCATCGAGAAGGCCGGGGACGCCAATATATAGGAGATCGCCGTGTTTTTGCGCCTTGCTGGCGATTTTAAGAAAGCCCGACACATCCGAAAGGTGCTCCAATACCTGCTCCAAAATTATAACATCGAACGCCTCACCGCCTCGAAATATTTCGTAGCGTAAATCCAGCCCTTTGGATTTGCCATAGGACACCGCGTCTGCATTCAATTCAAAACCCGTTGCGTGGACACCATCGACATTCCGCGCCAACCACCCAACGATCCCGCCCTCCCCACATCCGATTTCTGCGATGCGCAGGCTTTTCAGAGTAGACGTTGGCCTGGCGTGCTCTTTGATGGTGGTCCAGATTCCAGGCGCTTTTGCCTCCTGCAGGTCAAACATGAATTCATGAATGTTGCCGACTATGCCGCGTTCAATTTCCCGATAATCACGACGATAGTGATCGCTCAACGCTGCGGAATCTGGCCGCGGGTTGTTAAAGGCAAGCGCGCAATTCTCGCATAACATGACAGACACCGGAAGCCCGTGCCTTTCCTGCATGGCGATGGGAGACATTTCTTTTCTGCCGCACAGCGGACATGCGTCGAGAGTCTCCAGTTGGTATTCCGATCGTAATTTTCGTTTGTAACGCGCGCGCGCGCGGTGATGGCCCGCGTTACAGAACCAGGCCGGTTCCTGGGGAAGAAAATTGAAAATGTCCGATCTTCGAATAAGGAAATCAGGCATATTCTTCTTGCGCATCAAGGGGCGCTCGATGAGGCGTCAATTTGTGATACGTGTATCCCTGGCATGAATTGAAGCAGCGGGGCCCCGTATAGGACGACAAACATGTGAAACAGGCGGCTATTCTTCATGGGGTTCCCCATGACGTCGTGAGAATTGGCTGGCAACAATTCGGATGGGCGTACTGCTCGCATTCTACCACGCCGTCCGTCCGCCATCGACCGACAAAGTGGCGCCCGTCATGTAGGACGACGCGTCCGACACCAGAAACAGCACGGCTGCCTTATACTCGTCCGGCCGCGCCATGCGGCCCATGGGGATTAGGTTGGTCAGCCTGGCCACGAAAGCGGGGTCCTGGCCGTTCTCGACCCCGCCCGGCAGCAGGGCATTGGCACGCACGCCCCTGTCGGCCCAGTAGGTGGCAAGATAACGCGTCAATCCTATCAGTCCGGACTTCACCACCGAATAAGTCACCGGCTTCACCGGCTGCCCGTCGTCCGCCACGCCGCCCTTGCGATAGATGCGCTGGTCGGGGCCTATGACGCCGAGGTCCGACGCGACATTCAAGATGACGCCTTTTCCCGCCCGCGCCATTTCCGCGCCGAACAGCTGTGCGCACAGCATCGCGCCCGTCAGGCCCACCGCGATATCGTCATTCCACACTTTCAGGGGAAAATTCTCAAGCCGTGTCCATTCGCTAGAAAGCCCGCTGTCTTCCATTTTTGGGTTGTTGGCGGCGTTGTTGATCAGAATGTCGATGCGGCCGAACTTCGCCATGACGCTTTTTTTCACCTCCGCCAGGGCCGCGACGCTGGTGATATCAGCGGCCAGCCCCAGTGCTGCCACGCCATGGTTGCCCGTAATTTCCTTCGCCGCCGCCTCGGCGCGCGCTGTGTCGATGTCCAGAAGCACCGGAATGGCCCCGAATTCCGCCAGCGCAGCGCCATGGCGCCTGCCCAACAGGCCCGCGCCGCCGGTGATGATGGCTACGCGGCCCTTCAAATCGAGCAGGTCCTTGACCGCGCGGTCAGACACGGTGGATCGCGCCTCGCGCCAGAAGCCCTTCCTCGATCAGCTCCATCATCGCATGACCCATGGCGATATGGGCTTCCTGAATGCGGCCTGTTTCGCTGTCGGGTACGATTACCGCCGCGTCGCATTCGGTGAGCGCCAGGCCGCCTTTGCCGCCCAGGAAGCCCAGCGCAACGATGCCGCGCGCCCGCGCCGCCTTCAATGCGCGTATCACATTGGGTGACATGCCTGAGGTCGTGATAGCGATCAGCACATCGCCCTTGCGGCCAAGCGTTTTCACCATGCGCTCGTAGAAAATTTCATAGGAATAATCATTCCCGCAGGCCGTCATGGCCGAGGAATCCATGGCCAGTGCGATGGCGGGTACGCCGTCGCGGTCGAGCTGAGGCGTGATTCGCACCAGCAGTTCCGCTGCCAGATGCTGGGCGTCGGCGGCGGAACCGCCATTGCCGCAGAACATCAGTTTGCCGCCACCTGCAATGGCCTCAATGCAGATTTCGGCCAGCCGCACGATGCCGTCGCAATGATTCTCGATCAGTTTTTGCTTTACCGCGATCGATCGTCGCAACAGATCGCGCACATGTTCCGCGCGCGCGTCCGATTCAGAAGCTGCGGGTTTGTCCACCATCCACCACCATTGTCGCGCCGGTCACAAAGGACGCCCGATCGGACGCCAGAAATACCACCATATCGGCGATTTCTGCCGGGCTTGCAAATCGCGTCAGCGGGACCTCGGACAGGATCATCTTCTCGTAACGCCCCGGCTTTTCGGCAAGCCTTTGCTCCCAGGCTCCGCCGGGAAACAGGACGTTGCCGGGCGCCACCGCGTTAACCCGCACCCCGTCCGCCCCGGCCAGCCGGGCGTAGGAAGAGGTCGCTGCCTGCAGCGCGGCCTTGGCGGCGGCATAAGGCACCGGCGCGCCGATGGCTTCGAGGCCTGCGATGGAGGTGATGAATGTCAGGCTTCCAGTCTTGCGCCTGGCCAGCCGGGGCAGCACAGCGGAAGCCAGAATTGCCCCGGTCATCAGATTTGCCTCCAGGCTGGCTGCCCAGTCGGATCGTTGCAACGCATAGCCGGCGGCGGATTTGCCCGTGCCGGCATTGGCGACAGCGGCATTGATGGGGCCCAATGCCGCTTCGGCTTCGTCCAGCGCCCGGGTTGCGGCCGATTCATCGGCCATGTCTGCGGCAATCGCCGCGATTCGGCCTTTGGGAAATTCGGTGGCCAGCCCGATTCGGGCGGCAGCCAATGTCTGGGTGTTCCGGCCCGTCAGGGCAACGCCAGCGCCTTCCGCCAGGAAGGCCCTGGCGATGGCCAGTCCTATTCCCCGGGTTGCGCCGGAGATAAACGCTGTTTTTCCCGCCAGACCCAATTCCATGGCGCCTTATAGCCCGTTCGATTGACCTCCCGCAAAGACTTGTTTTTCCATTGATTCAGGCCGTGATATTGATCCAGCCTGCGGCCATGTCGCGATAGCGCGCGAGCACACCGACATGATCGCCGTCGGCGGCTCGCGCCGTCTGCAAGATATAGAAACCGCGATAGCCGCGCCGCGCCAGGTCGCCCAGCGTACCCGACAAGTCGGCATTGCCGGTACCCAGCGGCACAGTGGCACCGCCCAGTTCGCGATCTTTGATATGGACATTGAAGATGCGTGGGAAATAAGCGGCGATTTCCTCGCGGCTGTCGTAGCCCATCGCGGCGCTATTGCCTATATCGTAATTGATGCCGAACGCTCCCTCGGAAAAACGCGCAATGAATGCGGCCAATCGCGCAGCCGGATAATCGCATTCAAACACTACCGCGAGGCCGCGCTGTTTCAGCCATTCGGTGCGCTTTCCGAATTCCTCGACCACCGCCGTTTCCTCTGCAAGGGTGGTCATGGCGCCATTGTCCACCAATGGCACCACGATGAAACGGATGCCCATCCGGGAGCAGGCTTCTGCCACTGTGTCGAACTCGCCCAGGCGCCGGGCGCGCGCTTCGCCGGTCACGCGCCAGAAAGGCATCTGCATGAAGACGTCGCCGGTAAGCGACACCACGTTCACGCCATGCGCCTTGGAGAGTGCTGCGATCTCGGCCTGGCCCGCCGCCGTCATCAACGGATTTTCGGCCAGCCGGACGTGGTCCAGCGTCCATTCCATCAGCCCGATGCCAAGCTTCTCTGCGGCGGGAAACTCGTCGCGCCAGGTGTCCCAGGGAAATGCCTGAATCATGCCGTTTACCTGCGGCGACAGCCGGCCTTGCATGAAGCCGATGGGAAGAGTCATTCTTTTGCCCGCGAATTCCGGATCATGGTTTTTTAGACAGGGGCTCGACCAGCTCCAGATAGGTGCCGTCCGGATCGCGGCAGAAGGTGACTTTGGCACCGCCATCTACGGAGACGCGGGGCGCCGTTGTAAAATTCACGCCTTGGGCCGCCATGCGCGCATACAGGGAATCCAGATTTCTCACGGTCAAGGCGATGTGGGTGGGGCCGCGGCGAATCAGCGAAGGTGGCGGCGCAAGATCAGCCACTGGCTGAATGAAAGCCAGCAATTCCAATTGGCTGCCGTCTTCACCGGCGAGCTTGGCGGTCTCCACCTCAACATTCTCCATGCCCAGAATGGAGGATACGAAGGGCCCGCTTTCCTGCATCCGGCGTGCCAAGGTTAGCCCGAGCAGGTCGCAATAGAAATACAGCGCGCGGTCCAGGTCGCTCACGACGATGCCGGCATGGCGCAGGCTGGTCATGCGGCTTTGCGCAATGCGAGGGCTTCGGCGAGCGCTTCGTCGACTACGGACACGCCCTCGAGGATCGCTTCGTCGGCGATGGTGAGAGGGGGGCCGAACTTGATGGATTCGCGGCCGGTATGGACCACGATCAGGCCTTTGCGCATGCAGAGTTCGGCCGCCATATTGCAGACGTCCGCATCGGCCGCGCCGGTTTTTGGGTCGACCAGCACGATGGCGGCCACCATACCTTTTCCCAGCACGCGCGAAATACGGTCGGGATAGCGGCTCTTCAGGCCGTTGAGCGCATTGTGCAGGATTTTCCCCTTGCGCGCGGACTCCGCGACAAGATTCCGCTGTTCCATCTCTTCGATCGTTGCCAGGCCCGCGGCGCAAGCCAAGGGATTGGCGGAATGCGTCGAGCTCATCGAGCCGACGTCCGGCAGGTCCATGATGTCGGCGCGGCCCAGGACGCCAGACAGAGGCAGGCTGGCGCTCATGCCCTTGCCGCAGCAGATCATGTCCGGTTCGACGCCATAATGCTCGTAGGCGAACATTTTGCCGGTGCGACCGAAGCCTGCCTGAATCTCGTCGAAGCACAGCAGGATACCGTTCTCGCGGGCGAATTTCGCCAGCGTCTGGACGTAATCGGCGGGGAAAAACACCGCACTCCAGCCGACGTAGGATTCCAGCATAAAACCGCAAATATCGGTGGCGGGGTTGATGCCGCGTGATTTCAGTGTCTCCAGATCTTGCGAGAAACGGTCCGCACCGCTGACGCCGGCTTTTTCCAGGTCCCAGTAATACGGATAGTCGAGGCGCGAGAAATCCGGATAGTCGCGCCCGACCCAGGCCCGCGACGCGGGCGAACCGCCCATCATCACGGCAGCCAGAGTACGGCCATGCATGGCGCCTTCAAACGACACGACTATATTGCGCTTTTTGCCGATCTTCTGTCCCTGCATGTGCATCAGCTTCACGGCGCATTCGGTGGCTTCCGTTCCGGACGACAGCAGGAAGGCTTTTTCGAATTGCGCGGGAGTGAATTCCACCAGCTTCTGCAGATAGCGTGCCCGGATATCGGTTGCATAAGTGTAGGAATGCAGCAGACTTTTCTGGATGGCGCTTTGCAGGGCGGTGGCCACATGCGCGTTGGAATGGCCGATATTCGCGACGAAGATGGTCGAGGTAAAATCAATCCAGCGGTTGCCGGCGCGATCCCAGACGCTGAAATCCTCCGCCCGGTCCCAAACAATCGGAATCTGTCCATGCATGGAACGCGACTCGTATTTGTCGAGCAATTCAAAAAGCTCCCTGGTGCCGGGGGCGGGCAAGGGGGTTTGAATACGCCGGTATTGCGTCAGAACCCTTGGAACCTCGACCGGGTTCCGGCCGAATTCAAAACCCGCCATGACTTTAATCCTTTTAGAGCGGTCGCCCACGGTCTACGCGCTGGATGCGTTTATTAGCGGCAAAACGGCGTTTTAGGCAACCGGCTTCCGGCCCACGCAAAGCAGCATCGCCTCTTTGGAAAACCATATGATCTTGTTCACCGAATCCGGCCAATTCGTCTTCTGCATGGGACGGTAGGGAAGGGGCAGCATCCGGATAACCCAAAGCAGTGGCAGAAGCCACGGACGGCGCCAGACGAACGGCAATTGCCAGAACAACTGGGAATGCACCAGCTCAAAACCGGCCAACTGCATAGCATCTTCCAGCGAGGGTAGCGTGAACGGCGTGATGTGCGTGTGATCAATATAGAAGGAGCCTTTGTAGCCGGTCTCCCAAGCGGGCACCATAATGATCACCACGCCGCCCGACTTCAGCGTGGACTTGATCTCTGCCAGGAGCTTTAGAGGCGCTCTTGTATGCTCGAGTACGGATTTGCTGAAGGCGAAATCGAAGCTATCCTTGTCGAAGGGCATTGCCTCGCGCTCAAGGTCGGCGACACGAACATCATGATTCGGCGCAAGCCCCGGCGCCGCTGGTGAAATATCCACTCCGGCGACCTGTAAGCCCTGTCCCATAAAGGCTTCGAGAAAATCGCCGCGGCCGCTGCCTACATCAAGAAGTCTGCCGCGCGGCGCGAGAAAGGATTTTGTCAGATAAGCTGCCAGCCGCCGCGGATAGGCCGTTTTGGGTAGGCGCTTCTCGTCATAAGTCAGCGAAAGATACCTGCCGTCGTGCAGGATAGGCGCGCCGCCGATTTCTTTTTCCGATTCTGTCATGGCGTCAATTTTTTCGCTTTGTTGAGTATCGTCAGCAGCGGGCTGCCATCGCGCTGCAGGATGAATTCCAGATGTTCGAAATCCTCCGGCCGGTCCACTTCCACGGTGAATGGCGTGATGCAGGCCAGCATGCGCGTGCCATGCAGGCTGGTGCCGGAACGTATGAAGCTTGTGCGCAAGATGTCGATATAGCCATCCGGCTGATAGGCGGTGGGGAAAGCCTGCCGCGGCATATTGTAATATTCCGGTCGCGGATCGTCCGGAAAAAAGCCTGTCAGGTAATCGCCGGTAACCTGGAGCATCTTGTGCGGCGATTCTGCCAGCGCGTATGCGGAACGCAGCGCCGTGGCTTCGGGATCGCTGGCGATCTTGTCGATCGCGGCCGCCATCAGTGTGGGATCGCGCAGGGGCGTGGTGGGACGCAGATGCACCAGGAAATCGGGATCGCGATTTTCATGGTCGCGAAACCAGTCCAGGGCGTGAATGACGAAGTCGCGATCCGGCGACCTGTCGCTCGCCAGTGCCGCCGGGCGCAGGAACGGCACTTCCGCGCCGTAGGTTTTTGCGATGTCGGCGATTTCCGGCGCGTCGGTGGAAACGATCAGCCTGTCGATTCGAGGGCAGGCACTTCCCGCGGCAATGGACCAGGCGATGAGCGGGTGGCCGCCAAGCGGGCGCACATTCTTGCCCTTGACGCCCTTGGAGCCACCCCTGGCGGGCACGATGGCGACGACATAGGGCTTGCTCATCCGGAACAGCAATTTTCCAAGAACTGAAGAGGCGAAGACATATACCCGACGTCATGGCCCGGCTCAATGGCCCGCAGAACGCGCGATCAGTTGCTTTTCTGGACAATTATGAATTGTTAGACTTGCTTGCTTCTATGCTTGCAGGGTTTATCTAGCGGATGGCCAGCGAACCGTCCTACGAATTTGCCGCCCAGTTGTCGGATCAGATAGGCGTCTTGGTCGCCGGGATCGCGTCCGCAAGTCCGGAAGCGTTTTTTTATCGAGGCCTGGATTTTGGCCATGCCTTTGAACTTTACACCTATTACTCGGTTGTCAATGACGAAGCCCTTCATGGCTTATATGCGGGAAAGGATCATACCGCCCGTATTCCGAAATTTTCCAGTGATCTGTCCCATCTCGTGGCGCGCCACTGGTTCGGAGAGGAAAAAGCCCGTCAGGGCGTTTCCGGCAAACTGATGCTTGTGCCGCTCAGGCGGCGTCTGCGGGCACTGCTGGGCTGGAAGTTATTTCATACCCCTCACCAAAAGAGGCGCGCCGGAGAAATCCTGCTTTTTGCAAGTTCCCTGCGTTTCGCGCGCTACCTCATGCCGATTGCGGACGCCCTGAAGGGACGCTGCGCCTTTCTGGTCAGCGCTCTTGCAACAGATCTGTGCGCCGAGCTCGCTGCTGCCGGGTATGAGTTCGCAACCTATGGTCCCGCCGGTCCGGCTTTGCGGCGCATGACGGGAATGCTGACGCGTCACGCACCGGCGATCACGCTTGTCGCGGATGAAATCGACGAGGCGCTCCGCAGGCTCGCGCCGAGCGCCATTCTGCTGTCCGAAGGCAACGCGCCCGATGATGAGATCATCAACCGGGTTGGACAGCGTTTGGAAATTCCCGTCGCCTGTCTTCAGCAGGGCTGGTCGCCGCTTGTCCATAGCGGGTTTCGCAATATGAGCTATGCCTCCATGCTGGTCTGGGGAGATGGATTTGCGGAAATTTTGCGGCCGCATAATCCGCGGCAGTCATTCGTTGCGGTCGGCAGTCATGTCCTGTTCAGTCATTTCGAGACGCCCGGATGGCAGCGGCGCGGAATTGCCGTTTTCTCAATGGGTGTTGGCCTTTGGATGAGCGCGCAGGACGAGAAGTTACTGTTGAGCCTGGCGCCGCACATTGCCAGGGCGATGCCGGGTCAAACGATTCTCGTAAGACCGCATCCAATTTTTCCCTTCGATGAGGAGACATTACGCTCCCTGGCTTTGCCCAATATCGAAATTGCCGCTGGGCCAGCCATCTCCCTCGCCGAGGTGCTTGCGCGTTCCCGTGCGGCGGTTTCGATCTATTCCTCCACTATTCTGGAAAGCATTGCCGCAGGCACCATACCCGTCGTTTTCAATATGACGACGATGCCGCACTATCTGCCTGATGTGGCCGCGGCGGGGGCGGGCGTCGAGGTTAAGACTTTCGAGGCGGCGGCGCAGACGCTGGTGCGCTTTCTATCCGATCCCGAAGCTGCGCGCGCGTTCGAGCCGGCAATGCAGACATTCGAACGAAAGTATTTTGCCGCGCGCGGCGCAGAAGCAATCGCTAATATCGTGGCGGAGCTGGAGCGCCTTATGGCCTCAAAGTCTTAGCTTGGCCCCTGCCGAGGCAAAAAGACCCGCTCAATGCCCTGAAAGTCAAGCTCTTGTCCACCGATTGAGATATTCCTTGAAATAGTCCATGTAAGGCCGAAATGCCCATGGAAGCCCATCCCATGTCAGGGATACCCGAAGATATCGTTGTCGCTGAACAAGCCTCTATTGAGGAGGTTTTCCACAAGCTCAACGCCAACAAAAAAGGCATTGTTTTCGTTGTCGACGATGCCCGGCGTGTTATCGGCTGCCTGACAGACGGAGATATCCGCCGCCAACTGCTGGTGCAGAACGATCTGTCGGTTTCCATTTCGACGTTCGCCAACCGGCAATTCGTTCACGCCTCGGCAAATGCACCGCGCGAACATATCTTAAAGCTGCTCGACAATGCCATCCATGTCGTTCCCCTGCTGGATGCGCAGGGCCGGCTGGTCAAGATTTGCAGCCGCGACGAATTTCATCTGCAGGACGAGGGTGAGATGTTTGCGCGCGCCCGCGCGCCGGCGCGCATCAGTTTCGGCGGCGGCGGCACCGACCTCACGCACTTTTTCTTTGAGCAGGGCGGTGTCGTCATCAACGCCACCATCGCCAAATACGCGCACGCGACGTTGCGCTGGCGCACGGACGGGCGCATCCATGTCTATTCCCACGATCTTCAGCCCCGCGTCGAGGCCGGCAATATGTCCGAGCTCAAGCTGGACGGTGAAATGGGGTTGATTAATTCGGTCATCTCCCTGATCAAGCCCCGGGCGGGCTTCGACCTGGAAGTATCGTCGGATTTTCCTGTGGGTTCGGGACTGGGCGGCTCGGCGGCGGTGACGGCGGCGATTATTGGCTGCTTCAACGAATTCCGCACCGATCCCTGGACGCGGCACCAGATCGCGGAGATGGCATTTCAGTCCGAACGGCTGATCTTCAAAATCGCTGGCGGCTGGCAGGACCAGTATGCCACCACCTTCGGCGGATTCAATTTCATGGAATTCTCCGCCGACGAAAACGTCATCGTGCCGCTGCGGCTGGAATCCCGTACCCTGCGGGAACTGGAGGCCTGCTTCCTGCTATGCCACACCGGCAAGGCGCACCATTCCGGTGCCATCCATGCCGACCAGAAAAACCAGATGCGGGCATCGCCTGGCGCGGCCAGCGCCGCCGGGCGCCAGAAGGACATCACCGCCGAAATGCACCGGCTCTTGCTGCGCGGCGAGGTGCACCGCTATGGGAGGCTGCTGCATGACGCCTGGCAGGCCAAGCGCCAATTCTCCAGCCTGATCAGCGATTCCGAAACGGATCGCATTTACGATCATGCCGTGGCCAATGGGGCGGAAGGCGGCAAGCTGCTGGGCGCCGGCGGCGGCGGCTATTTCCTGTTTTATGTACCGCCTTTTTCCCGCTACCGACTTTTAAATGCGCTCAAGGCCATCGGCTATGACTGCGAGCGCCTGATACTGGATGATGGTGGGCTGCAATCCTGGAAGATGCGCGTACCCGCCGCCGCGAATTCCAGTACCAAGGCCGCCGATGCGGATATGCTGGTTATATAATGCTGCACAGGCTCCCGCCCGCGCCATTCCTCGTCATCGGTTCGCGCAAAGTCGGGCCTGAGCAGCCTTGTTTCGTGATCGCGGAGATTGGCAACAACCATAATGGCGATTTCGACCGCGCCATCGCGTTGGTTGATGCCGCCAAGGCCGCCGGCGCAGATTGCGCCAAGTTCCAGATGCGCAAGCTCGACGAAGTTTATCGCGCCTCGAGCCTCAACGGCGCCGAAGACGATCTGTCGGTGGAATATACCCTGGACCTGCTGCGGCGTTTCGAACTTTCGACCCAGGACCAGAAACGCCTGCTCGATTATTGCGCCAGCAAGGGCATTCTTTATCTCTGCACCCCATGGGATCCGTCGAGCGTGAGGATTCTCGACGGTTTCGGGGTTCCCGCATTCAAGGTGGCGTCGGCCGACTTGACCAACCTGCCGCTGCAGGATGCGATGGCGGCGACCGGCAAACCCCTGATTGTCTCCACCGGCATGAGCACCAGCGCGGAGATCGAAGCGGCGATCAATTTCATCCATGGGCGGGATGCCGCCTTCGTGTTGCTGCATTGCCAGAGCACCTACCCGGCGGCGCTGCACAACATCAATCTGCGCTTTATCCAGCGGCTTCGTGAATTGCATCCCTTGGTCGGTTATTCCGGGCATGAGCGCGGCACCGCCGTGAGCCTCGGCGCCGTAGCGCTGGGCGCCTGCGTGATCGAGCGGCACATCACGCTCGACCGCAACATGGAAGGCCCCGATCATGCCGCCAGTCTGGAACCGGCGGAATTCGCCGCGCTGGTGGCGGGAATCCGCGAACTGGAAGCGGCGCTGGGTCCGCCGGCGGTGTCGCACGAGCGCGTCCTCAGCCAGGGCGAACTGATCAATCGCGAGAATCTCGGCAAAAGTGTGGTGGCGGCACGCGCCATCCCGAACGGCACCGTGCTGAAGGCGAGCGATCTGCTGGTGCGCAGTCCAGGGCAGGGGCTTGCGCCGATCCATCTGCCGCGCCTGATCGGGCACAAGAGCCGCCGCGCGATGAAGGCGGACGATTATTTCTTCCTCTCCGACCTGGAGGCCGCCGATACCGAGGCGCGCGAATACCGGTTCCGCCGCCCCTGGGGCCTGCCGGTGCGCTATCACGACGCCAAGGCTTTTCTGGCGATTTGCAAACCGGATTTGCTGGAATTTCATCTGTCCTACACGGACATGGACCGCGATCCGGCGGACTATTTCGACAGCGCGTTAGACCTGGATTTCGTGGTCCATGCACCCGAACTGTTCGCCGGAAGCCGGCTGATGGATCTGGCCACGGACGACGAGGATTATCGCCAGTTTTCGATCCAGCAAACCCAGCGGGTGATCGACGTGACGCGCGGTTTAAAAAAATATTTTCCGAGGACGGCGCGCCCGCCCATCGTTTGCAATGTGGGCGGCTTCTCGATGGACGCGCCCTTCGCACCGGAGAAGAAAGCGCAGCTCTACGAAACCTTCGCCAGAAGTCTCAGCGCCCTGGAGATGGACGGGGTGGAAATCATCCCCCAGACCATGGCGCCGTTTCCCTGGCATTTCGGCGGCCAGCGCCACCAGAACATCTTCATTTTTCCGGAAGAAAGCGCGGCCATTTGCAAAAAACTATCCTTGCGCATGTGCGTGGATATTTCGCACACCAAACTCGCCTCCAATTATTTCGGCTTCGATTTCCTCAATGGCATCGCGGCGCTCGGCCCCCATACGCGTCATTATCACCTGGGCGATTCCAAGGGCGTGGATGGCGAAGGTCTCCAGATCGGCGAGGGCGACATCGATTTCAAGGCGTTGGGCGAGGTGATGGCAAAACACGCGCCGGACGCCTGGTTCATTCCCGAGATCTGGCAGGGTCACAAGAATCTGGGTGAGGGCTTCTGGGTCGCGCTGAAGCGGCTGGAGCCGTATCTCTAGCAGTCAGCCCAGCAAAGGCCTGACGAAATCCAGCAAGCTGCCGCCGGAAAATCGGTGGCCCTTGATGCCTGCGGCCTCGGCCGCCGCCACATCATGCGCCATATCGCCCACCAGGAAACTGCGTGATGCATCCACCGGCCAGGCTTTCATCAAATCGTGGATCATGCCGGGGCCTGGCTTGCGCCGGTCGCAAGCCTTTCTATAGCGGGGATCGATCCCTTCCGGGTGATGCGGGCAATATTCAAAGGCATCAATATGGGCGCCGGCTAGGGCAAGATCTTCGGACATGAACGCATGAAGATCACGGACGTCGCGCTCCTGATAATAGCCGCGCGCAACGCCCGCCTGGTTGGTGACGACAAATACAAACCAGCCACGGTCGTTGGCAAGGCGGACGGCTTCCCGCGCGCCGGGAAGCCACTCAAGATCGCTGTTCTTGTGCAAATACCCTCTGTCGACATTCAAGACACCGTCGCGGTCGAGAAAGAGGGCGGGGCGCCGCAGTCGCGCGGGAAGCTCGGTGCGGGCACGTTCCAGGTCCTGTGGAATACCGATGTCGACAAAATAGCCGTCGAACGCGATCCCGCGCAAAAGCCCGGCCCTGGCCAGCCCGGGAAACACGTCGCGTTCCAGTGACGCCGGCCCGTCATGGATGCCGGCGAGAATATCCCGGCTCAGTGCATAGATGCCGCCATTGATGGGACCCGCTTTAATTTCGTCCGCTGCATCCAGGCTGCGCACCAACCCGTCCTCAAATCGCACGCGCCCATAGCGCACGCCGCTGACGCCGTTGCAAAGAGCCATAGCACCGCCACCGGGCGGCAATTCCAGTGCAAGTGCCCGCAGATTGATGTCGAAAAAAGTGTCGCCGTTGGCCAGCAAAAAAGCATCCGCCAGCTGCGGCGCCGCGAATTTCAGGGCGCCAGCCGTGCCGAGTGGCGCGGGTTCGACAAGCACACGCACATTTGCGCTATGCACCTTCTTATCGTGATAGCGGGCGATCATCTGATCGCCGAGATAGCCGCTCAGCAGAAGAATGTCGTCAAAGCCGTGGCGCGCCGCTTCCAAAACCAGGATGTCGAGGAATGGCCCGCCATTCACCTCGATGAGCGGCTTGGGCGTGGATTGAGTCAATTTTCCTAGCCGCGTGCCAAAACCGCCAACCAGAAAGACAGCCTGGTTCAGCAAGACCTATCCTCAGGCGCGACGCGGATCATGCGTGACTAATAATGCCCTTTCCCGCAGCTGGGAAGCCTATCAGTGGAACGAACACCCGAAGCTGCCAGGGTGCGGACGAATGATTCTGCGCCGTTTGTTACTGGTCGGCCGCGAAATCTTCCGCGTGATCCATAACCTCCGCTGTGCCGGTGCGCTGCACATAATCATAAAGATTGGCGTCGCCATCCAGGGCTTGGCCGCCGTCGCGCTGGATCGGCCGGATAACGGTGGATAGCACGCTTTGTGTGGACACGGGCATAGCCCATTGGAGAGGAATTTTGATGATAAAGCCCTTGTCGAAGCTGCCTTCGCCGAATTGCTGCGAGGAAACATTGGTCTTGGTGAAGAAGGCGCCCAGCTCCACGCCGGTTGAGAAACGGCGCGTTATCTCAACGGTCACGCCCTTGTCGCCGGCGAGATATTGTCCGGCCCGCAAGGCGAAGTGCAATCCGTACCAGGGTGAGGCGTAGTACAGGGTGACGTGACCGGTCACCGTTTTGTAGTTTTGGAACCCCAGCAATCTGTTGAATGCGCGCTGCTGCACATCATAAAGGTCGGCGCCGATTGCCCAGCGCGCGTCTTGCGGGCGCCATAGCACCTCTCCGCCCACGCCCGCGAACATGCTTTCCAGATAGCCGGCCCGAGCTTGCGCAAAGACGTCAGGGGTAAGCCGGGTCAGATAATCGAGTTCGAGCTGGCCGATACCGTCTTTTCCCTTGGTGAAAAATCTGGTCCAATCCGTTCGAACGTGCGGCAGAACACTGCCGCTATCACGGGCGGTATTGAAATTGTCATAGACGCTGGCTTCCGCCTCCCCGACCGCAACCAGGCCAGGCCTCAACTCGGCTACCCCCAAAACGCCAGCGAGAAACTGGACCGCGAAAGGGTTGCTGGGATCGAATAGCTCCTGGCGGAACTGCGGGAAAAAATCATAGGACAGTCGGGGATATGTGCCGACGGCGGAGGCGGCAAGAACCGGATTCTGCAGCGGCGCATCGGTCAGGGTATTGCCGTTGCCCAGAAGGCTGTATCCCCCGGTCTGGGTGATGTCGCGTTCTGTGGGACTCCGCAACACGTCGAACTCCGCCTGTGGCAAGCCGCCCAGCGTCGGCAGCATGCGGAATCTCTCAATATTGGGCGGCGCATCCGCCAGCAGCACGCGCACCAGCCGTTTAATCGCATCGTCTTCGTGGGCGTATCGCAGGTTGCTGTAATAGACGATGGCTTCGTTGTCGGTGAAAGTGATGGCCTGAATAATGATTTTCTGCTTGGCCGCGTCGGCCTTGACGGCCTGGATTGCGCTTTGAGGATTGACGCTCGCGGGAGCCGAGGCATCTATGGTAAGGAGCGCCGTGGGCGCCATCGTCAGACCGCCCAATGAGGTCGCAGCCGGATTTTGGGTCAGTGTGGCATTGACGAGGGTACCGCTGCCACGCCTTCGCACGGCGCAGCGCGCCGATCGTCCGGCGGCGCCGGTGGTGAGGACCGATTCAACTTCCACATTGTAGCGCGCGATCATGGCCGCGGCGTTTGCGCAAACGGATTGCACATCGCCCCTGGCCACGGTCAGCATCAATGTTTTGCCGCGCGTGGAAACATCGTCAAGGTCGCTGATTTCGGCAAAAAGCGCATCGGAGAGCGCATTCAGGCCGCTTGAGGAAAACTGCAGCGAGCCTGTATCCGCCGGCCCCGCGCGCTGCTGAACCAGCGCGTTGAGGGCCTGTAGCTGTTCGGCCTGGGTGCGGATGTGCACCGGCGGCACTGGGGGATCGTTGATGTGCTGTGGAAAGGGGTCGGTGACAGGATTGAGCAGGAAAGTAACGCTGCCATTCAGCGTCGTGCCGTAAAGCCAGCCCAGTCCCAGCGAAATATTGTCAAACATCCGGTAGGAGGCGCCGAAATTGAGCTGTCCGCGCGGCCTGAAGTTTCCGAGGGTCCGCTCCTGCAGATAGGTATCGCTGCTATATTCGGTGATCAGCGAGAGATTATCCCAAGGCGTATGCCACACCACGCCGCCAAACAGGCCCGAAAAAGGTCCATGGAAAAATGCATTAAAACTCGCGCTGCCAGGGGTGGACAAGCCCGAGGATCTGTTTGCGAAAGAGGCCGAGATATGGGTGAACGGGTTTTGGAACAGGTCTGTTGACCCTAGACGGCCCCAGCCGATGCCCAGGGTGGCGTCGAACGGACCGAAGCGTTTCGATGCGACCAAATATTCCGCGTCGTAAATTCCAGTCCCGACAAGGTCGTTGATGCCGATGGCGACCGCGGGAAAAATAGCGGTTTCGTCCCATAGACGCGCCTTCATGGCGAAGGAACGGTCGTAATACACTGGAAATGCGGCATCGAAGTGCTCGAGGCCCGAATAGCGAAAATCGGTCTCCAGCCATGGCAAAGCCTGGAACGCCAAGTTGTAATGTTGATTATTCCTGAGAAAACTTGCCCCGACGGCAATCTCTCCGTCGGGCGCCATGCGGGCGCTGGGCATATCGATCAGGCCGATCCCGCCGTAATTGTCGCGGGGTTCCGGCCCTTTGTCATCCGCGGTGGCGGGGCGCAGCAGGACCAGGAAAATGGCGGCCGAGCAGGTGAGAAGGAAGGGGTGGGCCTTGCGCCGGGGCGCCCGCGCGGCGCTCGTCATTCTGGCCGGGCGGGGCCCTCTATTCACGGTGATCAACCTTCGTTCTGCCCGCGCAAGGGTTCCTTGCCTTTTGTCTAAGCAATTGCAAGGAAAATCTTTTTCTTCACCCGCGCGTCTGGCTTATGCTAGATGGTCTTCTGTCGAAGATGAAGCCGCCTCGAGGGGCAAATGCCGAAAATGCGCCGTGTCCGCAGCGGAGTGATGCAGGCTTGCCGCATCGCGGCGTTTTGCTTTTCCTTCGTTCTCGGGCTGGTCCTTATCGCCACGCCCGATCATGCGCAGATCGGCGCCGGCATCGATAATTCATTGCTCCAGCAGCAGCTGCAGTCGCAATCGGGCGGCGGCACGAACATCAGCGTCCAGCCTTCGGCGCCGGCCGATGTGACCGTCCTGCCGACCCCGCGCAGCGCACAATTACCCTTGCTGCAATCCCGCCTGGAACAGATCATGTCAGCGCGGGCGGGCGCGAAGCTGCAACAGTTCGGCTATGATGCGCTCGGCCAGGGGCGCGCCGTCACCATTCCCCAGACCGCCGCGGTTCAGGACGATTATATTCTGGGCCTGGGCGATGAAATCGTTGTGTCGCTGCGCGGCCAGGAAAACAGCGAGTTCCGCGCCACGGTAAACACCAACGGCCAGATCGTGCTGCCCCGCCTCAATCCCATTGCGGCGGCGGGCCGCAGCTTCGGCAGTTTCCGAAGCGACACTGAGGCGGCGGTGCGTCGCGCCTATGTCGCGACCAATGCCTTTGTTTCCGTGGCGCGCGTGCGCCAGATCAGCGTGCTGGTGTCGGGAGAGATCGACATGCCAGGCCAGCGCATCATTCCCGGACTGGCTTCGGTGGTGGATGCGCTGGTGCTCTCGGGTGGCATCAAAAAATCCGGGTCTCTGCGAAATGTCCGCATTGAACGCAATGGCAAAGCTTATGTCGTCGATCTTTACAGCGTGCTGAGCAACGCCAACAGCGAAGTCGCGCACATGCAGCTGGCGGACGGAGACCGGATACTTGTGCCCCCATTGGGCAAGACCGTGGCGATCAGCGGCATGGTGCGCCAGCCCGGTATCTATGAATTACCCTCTGGTGCATCCGGCATGCCTGCCCAGGCGCTGTTGGCGCTGGCGGGCGGCCTGGAAGTGCGGGGCCAATATCGCCTTTCGGTGCTGCGCGTCACACCCAACGGCAACACCCAGCTGGTGGCCCTGCCGGATGAAAATGGCGTCATCGGCGATAGCGAGATTCTGTTCGCGCAGCTTGGCGCCAGCCAGACCATGGGCCAGGCGACTCTGTCTGGCGGGGCGGCGCTGGCGGGCCAATATCCCATTACGGAAGGCACCAAGCTTTCCGAATTCATCAAACAGCCGGGTGCGTTGCCCGCGTTGCCTTATACGCTGTTCGGCATCATCGCGCGCAAGGATCCGCGCACCTTGCTGCGCAGCCTGCAGGCTTTTACTCCCGTTGCGGTTCTGAGCGGCAGCGAGGACCAGCCCTTGCAGAGTGACGACATCATCCGTGTCCTTTCGGTGGATGAAGTCCGTCTCCTGACCAACACGGTCCGGCTTTACAACCAGCGTCAGGCGCAGGAACAGGCCGCTATCCGCAATCCGCTGGGCGAACCCGATCAATCCGCTTCGCCGCTTGGCGGCGTCACGCTTCCCGCACCAGGCCAGACCGCACAAGGCCAGATCGCGCCAGGGCAGCAAACCGTCATAGTGGCGCAGGCACAGGGACAAAATGCCGGCGCGGATTCCGCGCTGAGCCTCGCCGAGATGCAGCGCCGCGATATCGCCGAACTCGCGAACCAGATCGATCCGGTCACCCGCCAAAATCTGACGACCCAGGCCCAGGCCGAGCAAGATCAAATCGCCCAGCAGCAATTTGCATACCGCCAAGCCAACCCCCAGCTATTTGGCGATCAGGCGTCGGCAGCGCCGCCGGTTCAGAGCTTGCAGAGCAGCGCCACGGCCGGCGCGAGCGGCGCGCAGGCCGCGCTCGCACCCGTTCCCAGGGTGCCGGTCCAGCCGCCCGCCGCCAATTTCCAGACCACGGACGCCAACTCCGGTCAGATCGCCTCCAACCGGGAGATCAGCAATTTTGGCGATCTGGCACGGCAACTTGCGGTCGATCAACTGGTGTTGGTCAATTTTCTGAGCGACCATCAAGCCGTATTGGACGGCGCCGTCAGCGGCCCGGGCTCCTATTTTGTCGGCCCCAGTGTTCCGTTGCAGGATCTCGTCCAGGCAGCGGGTGGAACGATCAACTGGGCTGACGAAAGTGGAGTCGAACTGATTTCCACCGCGGTTGACACCCAGGCGGGACGGTCTGCCACGCAGAGAGTGCAACTTCCTCTACGCCAGGGCGCGTTGGCCAACTATATCGTTCATCCGCGCGATGAATTCCGCTTCAACCAGATATTCACCGATGCCGGCATGGGATCTGCCACGGTGCAGGGCGAGGTTCGGTTCAGCGGAAGCTACCAGATTACCAGGGGAGAACATTTGTCGAGTCTCCTGGCTCGCGCCGGCGGCCTGACCAACACCGCCTATCCCTATGGCACCGTCTTCCTGCGCAAATCCGCCGCCGCGACGGAACGCGCGGGCTATATCCGCGCCGCGCAGGAGATCGAGGAAGAACTGGTGGTCGCCATGACCCGCATCGGCAATGACAAGGTTGATCCGGGAACCTTCGCTTCTCTGCAAACCTTTGTCACGGAGTTGCGCAATCAGAAGGCGGTAGGGCGGATCGCCATCGCGGCCGATCCCTCCGTGCTTGCGACCAGGCCCGAGCTGGACCCGCTGCTGGAGCCGGGCGATGTCGTCTATATTCCGCCGCGCCCCAGCACCATCTCGGTTCTCGGCCAGGTCATGCAGCCCGGAAGCCTGCCCTATCGGTCGGGCAGCACAATGCAAGACTATGTTGAGATGGCGGGCGGCTACAGCGCCACCTCGGATTCCTCCAACACATTCGTGGTCATGCCGGATGGTTCGGCACGCAAGATAGAACAGTCCTGGTTCGATTTCAGTCCCACCGATTTGCCGCCAGGGGCCACCATTGTGGTTCCGCGCGATGTGACGCCGCTGGATACGCGTCAGCTGATCCTGGACATCACGGGTATCTTCAGCCAGCTCGCCGTGTCGGTCGCATCCCTTGCGGTGCTTGCCAAGCAGTGAGCGCAGCCGTCGCCAGATCTGATGTCTTTAGGCGGATCGAATCACCGTCGCCTGTTTGACAATATTCGTGATGGTTCGCGATGGGGCTTGTTAAGGGTTTCTTAGCAAAGTCGCGCCGCGCGAATCGGGATTGCTATTCTGATAAAATATCGGAATAGGATATATCGTTGGAATAGCTGGCTTTTGACTTTGGCCGGGCGGTGACCGCATTCGAGGTGATCTATTTGCAATGTTGGAGTTTCTTCAAAATTACGGCCTGTACAACCGCGATTTTCTCAGTTACATTGCAACGCACAATGGGGCATCGAACGTGATGTTGACAGTTCAGTCCTGGACTGCAAATAGTTAAACCCGATCTTGAAATAAGAGGAGCAATCCCAATGCGGAATTTTGTTGCGGCGACAATGGCTGCTACCCTGATTGCATCTAGCGCCCTCGCTGCGACGGCTGCTGGGCCGTTGCCGGCGGGCAAGCCGGCAGGCGTCAAGCAGGCGCAAGACAGTGATGACAACACCGTGTGGTGGGTCGTTGGAGCGGGCGTTGTTGCTGCGGGCATCGCCATCATTGCCTCGGGCAGCAGCAATAACGCTCTGGCCGCTAGTTCGACGACAACGACTACGACCACCTCCTCCGCCAAGGCGGCAACGACCAGCACGTAAGCTGTCTTTAGCTACAAATTTCAAAGACCCGGAGGGCGAAGCTTCTCCGGGTTTTTGCTTTTGTCAGCCCGGTGGCCGGAAGATCTCGATCTGAAGCGTATCGCCCTTGGGATGGATATGCTGAATAGAGCGCCAGACAAATCCGGTCTGGGCATCCAGCCAATAAGAATTGCGGAATCGCCATTGGGGGTTGGGGCTTACGCAATCCTCGTCGACGCGGGTCGTTGGGATAGGCTGACCGAGAACGGCGATGGTTTCCCGTTCCTTCGCGTTGAGCCGGCATGTAATGGCAACGGAATAGCTGCCGATATCGGGAAAATCCGCCGTGAAAATATTGGTGGAAGGTCCCTCGAGAGCCGATGCGGGCGCGGGAAGGGATGGTCCGCGCACCGGAATCAGGGCGCCCAGATTGTGCGGCAAGCCGGTTGTACGCTTGACACGTCCATCCTGGGACAGAAACACGACATGGGCGCTTGAAGTCCAAAGCTGTTCGCCGTTGGTGTCGGTCGCCAGTACCAGCATCGCTTCGGAACCGTCATCGAGACGATACCCGAGGCTGGCATAGGGTATGGCCGCCGCCTGTTCGCGGCTGACGCCGCTGTTGCCGATACCATTCGAGAAGCTTTGCTTCACGAGCTGGAAATACGCGCCATAGTCCGAATCGGCCGAGCAGCCCGAGAGCATGAGCAGGGCGATTGCGGGCGCGGCCGCCCACAAAGCGGGTCGAATCACGTTTCGGTGCCCTTGAGGATTTTCCGCAAAGCGGGCGCGATATCGGGTCGGGAAAGACCCACCGCGATGTTGGCGTGTAGAAAGCCAACCTTGTCGCCGCAATCATAGCGGGTGCAATCGGTCTTTACGGCATGAAACGGCATCTTGCCTATCATCTGTCCCATGGCGTCCGTCAGCTGGATCTCATTACCGGCGCCACGCTCCTGCCGGTCCAGCACACTGAATATTTCCGGCTGCAGAATATAGCGGCCGATGACACACAGATTCGACGGCGCCTTGGCGGGGTCGGGCTTCTCGATCACACCCTTGACCTCGGTGACGTTGCCCCTGACCAGGCCGGGATCGACCACGCCATAGCGCTTGACCTCGGCGGGCGGTTTTTCCTCCGCCGCGACGATGATGCCCCCCCCGACATTGCGATAGGCCAGCATCATCTGGGACAGGGCGCCCGGTTTGCCCACCATCAGATCGTCAGGCAACAGCACCGCGAAGGGTTCATTGCCCACGAAATGGCGGGCGCACCAGACCGCATGGCCCAACCCCAGCGGCTGCTGCTGCCGGATGAATCCGACCGAGCCGGTCTGGGGGAGGGTTTCCAGAAGACTGCTCAATTCGGCGGTTTTCTCGCGCGCGGACAGCAGGGCTTCCAGTTCATAGGCGTGATCGAAATGATCTTCGATAACGTGCTTGCCGCGGCCGGTGATGAATACGAATTGTTCGATTCCGGCTTCGCGGGCTTCCTCGACCGCATACTGGATCACCGGTTTGTCCACCACCGGCAGCATCTCCTTGGGAACCGCCTTGGTGGCAGGCAGGAAGCGGGTGCCCATGCCGGCGACTGGAAAAACCGCTTTGCGGACGGGTTTGGGGGCTTGGGGCATGGTGGCTACCGCTTGGCTGCTTTATCGGGGGATGCTTTGGAAAAGCGCTGTTTTCATGGCACAGCCGCGCTATTAAAGTCCAGTTTTTCCCGGAATTTGGCGGTTCCGGCGCGGGGTGGATCAGGATGCGAATAGGGACCCGGTTTTGTGCGGCAATCCTCGCCCTGGCTGCGCTGTCCGGTCCCGCACGAACTGCCCCCACGCTTCCCTTTCCCGAAATCTCGGCCGCCCTTAACGCGGGCAATGGCGCCGAGGCCCTGGCGCTGGTCGATGCGGCCCTGGGCGAGGCTGGCCTCGACGGCGTCGATCGCGCCCGGCTCTTTCTGGACCGCGGCCTGGCCCACCAACTGCAGGCTGATCCCGAAAGCGCTCTGGCCGACATTTCTCAGGCGATCGATGGGCATCGCCTGACCAGTCCTGAGCAGGCGCGCGCCTATCTGGAGCGCGGTCTGATTCTGGATGGCATGGGCCAGCTCAGTGACGCGATCGGGGATTACGGTGCCGCCCTGCGCCTGGATCCCGCTTCCGCCGCCGCGCTCAATAATCGCGCCAATGTGTATCGGCGCCAAAACCGTTTTGAGGACGCGCGGCGCGATTATCTGGCGTCGTTGGCCGCAAACAATCCCGCGCCGGAATATCCCTATTATGGCCTGGGACAAATCGCCGAAATCGAGGGCAGACCGGAAGAGGCAAAAACCTTTTATGGCCGGGCTGTCGCCGCCAATCCGGGATACGGCCTGGCGGCGGCCCGTCTGGCGGCTTTGGGCATTGCGCCGACTGCCCCGGCCATCACCTTGCGGCCACCCAGAAGTATGACGGCGCAAAACGTCCCCCTTGCGCTGCATGCGCCAGCCCCCAAGGACGCCATGGTCATGGCGCCGCCCACCATCAAACCCGCCGGCTATTCGGAGCGCGCGCCGGGTTTGCGCCTTGCCCTGGACAATCCAGGGTCGGTGGGAGAACAGGTGCAGCTCGGTGCCTGGCGTCAGGAAGCTGAGGCGGCGGCAGGCTGGAACCGTGCGGTCCAACAGGCGGGTGAGATTCTGTCGGGACTTACGCCCCATATCCTGGCGGTCGATTTGCCGGGCAGGGGACGCTATTACCGCCTCAGGGTCGAAACGGCTGGGAGCAAGCAATTATGCGCCGTCCTGACCTCCAAGGGACTGGACTGCATTCCTGCCCGGGATTGACCGCCTTAATCCGGTCAAGTCCAAACGGTTAGTTCCGCCGGGAGGTTGTCACCAACGGGCGTCATGCGCGCGATTGAAAGCACACTTGGCTGGGCAAGGGCGTATGAGCGCCATTTGTCGGCGGCCGCCATGACAGGCGGCTTTGCCTTCGACTCCTATGCCTTCGGCCGCATAGACCGGCCGATGACCCAGGCCGTCTTTATTGCGTATCTGGCGATGGCCGGCGCCAGTATTGGCGTTCTGCACCGTCTTGAATCTGGGACCGACAAGCCCGACGCGCGGACCCATGCCATTCTTGTCGCCGCCACGCAGTTCGCCTTGGGGGCCCTGCTATCCGGATTCTGCGTCTTTTACATTCGCAGCGCATCGATCGGCTCGTCCTGGCCGTTCCTGCTGTTCATGGCGGCGATCTTCATCGGCAATGAATATTTCCGCGCCTATGCTTCGCGGCTGGTTTTCGGCGCGTTGCTGTTTTATTTCTCGCTCTATTCCTATGCCATTCTTCTGGTGCCGGTGGTGCTGGCGCGCATCGGTCCGATGTCGTTCCTGATTTCCGGCGCCGTCGCGGTGGCGGCCTTTTTTTTCTACATGTGCGCGCTGGTCTGGCTGGGCCATGGGCGCTATCGGGCCGCGCGCAAACAGATTGCCGCGGGTATGCTGGCCATCACCGCGCTGATCAACGCCTTCTATTTCGCGAAAATCTTTCCGCCGCTGCCGCTGGTGCTGTCGGATGCCGGCGTTTATCACAGCGTCAAGCGCGTGGGCCGCGATTATGAGGTCACAGCCGAGGACGAACCGCCGCGCTGGCGGGCGCTGTTCGGCACCTTTCCGGTTGTGCATGTCACGCCGGGCGAGAAGCTTTTCCTCTACAGCGCTGTGTTCGCACCCAGCAATTTGCGCACCCGCATTGTCCATGAATGGCAATGGCGCAATCCTGCCGGGGATTGGACTACAGAGCAGCGCATACTTGTTCCCATCTTCGGCGGACGGGAGGACGGCTTTCGTTTTTACACCAGCAGAAGCGACCCCTCCGCAGGGCAGTGGCGGGTCAATATAGCCACTCTGGATGGGCGGGCGGTCGGCCGGGTGCGATTTTCGGTCGAAGCGGTGTCCAAGCCGCCGCTGCTGGCAACCAGGCTATTGAACTGACTGGGTTTTACGTCAGCTTGCATAACCCCCGCTTTGGCCTTATTTCACAGTCAAATGTTGGGATAGTGGAATTTGTCCAGTAATAAAACTGTAATATCGCACCTCCGGCGCCTGGAAGCCGAGAGCATCCACATCATGCGCGAGGTGGCGGCCGAATTCGCCAATCCGGTGATGCTCTATTCCATCGGCAAGGACTCGTCGGTGATGCTGCATCTGGCGATGAAGGCCTTTTATCCGTCCAAACCGCCATTCCCGCTGATGCATGTGGACACGACCTGGAAATTTAAGGAGATGATCCGCTTTCGGGATGAAACCGCCAAGCGCCTGGGCCTCGACCTGATCGTCCATGTCAACGAGGACGGACTCAAACGGGGCATAAATCCCTTCGATTCCGGTTCGTCGCTGCACACCCAGGTGATGAAAACCGAAAGCCTGAAACAGGCGTTGGACAAATATGGCTTTGACGCGGCGTTCGGCGGCGCGCGGCGCGACGAGGAAAAGTCCCGCGCCAAGGAGCGCATCTTTTCCTTCCGCACGGCTTCCCACGCCTGGGACCCCAAGAACCAGCGGCCCGAACTCTGGCGCGTCTACAACACCCGCATCAACAAGGGCGAGAGCATCCGCGTTTTTCCGCTCTCCAACTGGACCGAGCTGGACATCTGGCAATATATCCTGGCCGAGAATATCCCCATCGTGCCGCTCTATTTCGCCAAGAAGCGTCCGGTGGTGGAACGCGACGGCACCCTGATCATGCGCGATGACGAGCGGATGGCGCTCAAGCCGGGCGAGAAGGTGGAAGACCGGCTGGTGCGCTTCCGCACCCTGGGCTGTTATCCCCTGACCGGCGCGATCGAATCCGATGCCGACAGCCTGGAAGACATCGTCACTGAAATGTTCACTGCCCGCACCAGCGAGCGCCAGGGCAGGCTGATCGACAGCGACGAAAAAGCTTCGATGGAGAAGAAGAAAAAGGAGGGCTATTTCTGAAAATGAATGCACTCCCCACCGAGCTTCAGAAATTTCTCGCCGCCCAGGAAAAGAAATCCCTGTTGCGCTTTCTCACCTGCGGCAGCGTCGATGACGGCAAATCCACGCTGATCGGCCGGCTGCTCTACGACACCAAGTTGCTGTTCGAGGACACGCTGGCCTCGCTGGAGAAAGATTCCCGGAAATTCGGCACCACCGGCGATGATATTGATTTCGCGCTTCTGGTGGATGGGCTGGAAGCGGAGCGCGAGCAGGGCATTACTATCGATGTCGCCTACCGGTTTTTCGCCACCGACCGGCGAAAATTCATCGTCGCCGACACGCCGGGGCATGAACAATATACCCGCAACATGGCCACCGGCGCCTCCAATTCCGATCTCGCGGTGATTCTGATAGACGCGCGCAAGGGCGTTCTCGTCCAGACGCGCCGCCACGCCTATATCGCCAGCCTGCTTGGCATCCGTCACATTGTGCTGGCGGTGAACAAGATCGATCTGGTGGATTATTCGCAAAGCCTATTCGACGCGATCGTGGCGGACTTCTCGGCTTTCGCGGCGAAACTCAATTTTACCAGCCAGGTCGCGATCCCGCTTTCGGCGCGCTATGGCGTCAATGTGATGGCCAAAAGCCCCGAGACGCCCTGGTACGAGGGCCCCGCGCTGCTCTCCCATCTGGAGACGGTGGATGTGGATACCGCCGCCTCCGGCAAGCCGTTTCGCATGCCGGTGCAGTGGGTCAATCGCCCCGATCTCGATTTCCGGGGTTTTTCGGGAACCATTATGGGCGGCCGCATCCGGCCGGGCGACAGCATCGCGGTTGCCAAATCGGGCCGCGTCACCCAGGTCGCGCGCATCGTCACCATGGATGGCGACCTTGCGGAAGCCGTGGCGGGAGACGCCGTGACCGTCACGCTTGCAGATGAAGTGGATATTTCACGCGGCGATGTGCTGGCCGCCCCTGACGCCAGGCCCGATGTTTCCGACCAGTTCGCGGCGCATCTGCTCTGGATGGCAGAGGAGGAGTTGCTGCCGGGCCGCCAATATCTGCTCAAGCTGGGCACCGCCGCGGTGCCGGCTTCCGTGTCGGAGCTCAAGCACAAGGTGGACGTTAACACCCTGGACCATATGGCGGGCAAAACGCTGGCGCTCAACGAGGTGGGCTATGCCAATTTTTCACTGGCCCAGCCGCTGGCCTTCGATTCCTATCGCGACAATCGCGATACCGGCGGCTTTATCCTGATTGACCGATTCTCCAACGCCACGGTGGGCGCGGGCATGATCGATTTTGGCCTGCGCCGCGCCACCAATGTCCATTGGCAGGCGCTGGACGTGAACAAAGCCGCCCGGGCGGCCATGAAGGGGCAGAAGCCGGTGGTGCTTTGGTTCACCGGCCTGTCGGGATCGGGCAAATCCACCATTGCCAATCTGGTTGAAAAAAGCCTGGTGGCGGAAGGCAAGCACACCTATCTGCTGGATGGCGACAATGTCCGCCACGGCCTCAACCGTGATCTGGGCTTCACCGACGCCGACCGGGTGGAGAATATCCGCCGCGTCGGCGAGACCGCCAGGCTTTTCCTGGATGCCGGCCTGATCGTGCTGGTGTCGTTCATCTCTCCGTTCCGCTCGGAGCGCCGCATGGCCCGCGACCTGGTGGGCGCCGGCGAGTTCATCGAAGTGTTTGTGGATACGCCGATCGAAGTCTGCATGCAGCGCGACCCCAAGGGTCTTTACGAAAAGGCCAAGGCCGGCGCGATCAAGAATTTCACCGGCATCGACAGTCCCTATGAGGCGCCGGAGAAGGCCGAGTTGACCATCAAGACCGTCACCGCGAGCCCTGAGGTTCACGCCCAGGCCCTCGTTGCCTATCTTCGGGAACGCGGCTATCTGGTTTAGCCCCGTGGTCTGGTCCGGCGCGTTTTTTTTGAGGTTGTGATGAGCGATCTGGTCTTGGTGACGGGCGGGGCCGGCTTTATCGGCAGCCATCTCAGCGCGCGCTTGATCAAGCGCGGCTACCGCGTCCGGGTGCTGGACAATCTTTCCATGGGCCGGCGGGATTGGGTGCCTGAGGGCGCCGAGTTCGTCGAAGGCGATATCCGCGATCTGCCCACTTGCCATAGCGCCTGCGAAGGCGTCCGCGGCGTGTTTCACACCGCCGCCATGTCGCGCGTCGGCCCCTCGCAGGAAGCGGTGGACATCTGCACCCAGCAGAATGTCGTCGGCACTCAGAACATGCTGCTGGCGGCGCGCGATGTGAAGGTGAAAAAATTCATTTATAGCGGCTCATCCACCTATTACGGCAACCAGGATGTGCCGCACCGCGAGGATATGCGCGGCGAATTCCTCAATTTCTACGCCCTCAGCAAATATGCCGGCGAGGAGTATTGCCGGATGTTCGATCGCGTCTTCGGCACGCCCGTCGTCATCCTGCGCTATTTCAACGTTTATGGGCCGCACCAGCCCCAGACCGGTCCCTACGCTCTGGTGCTGGGGATTTTTCTCAAGCGCTGGCGTGACGGCCAGACACTCGAGGTTCATGGCACCGGCGCGCAACGGCGGGACTTCGTCCATGTCCGTGACGTGGCAGACGTCAATATCGCCGCTTATGAAAGCCCCCTGCATGACAACACATTCAATGTCGGCAGCGGCAGCAACATTTCCATCAAGGAATTGGCGGACCAGATATCGTCCGATCAGGTTCCTGGTCCGGCGCGTGCCGGCGATTCAAAGGAGACTCTGGCCGACATTTCGCACACGGCGTCTGCCCTGAACTGGAGGCCTTCCGTCACGCTCCAGGACGGTCTGGCGGAACTGAAATATCTCACCCGCCAGGGCCTCGAATGAGCCTCAGACGCCGTAATAGTCCTTGTACCAGGCGATAAATTTTGGAATGCCGATGCGGATCGGCGTGACGGGATCAAAACCCAGATCGCGGCGGCTGGCCTCGATATCGGCATAGGTGTGGGTCACATCGCCCGGCTGCATTTGTTCCAGCTGAATTTCGGCCTTGCGCCCCAAGGCGCGTTCGATCTCGGCAATGAAATCGGTAAGTTTTTCCGATCGGTGATTGCCCAGATTGTAAAGCTTGTGGGGCGGCGTCCCCGTGGCGGGACGATCCAGGGCGCGCACCACGCCATCCACAATATCGTCGATGTAGGTGAAATCGCGCCACATCTCGCCCTGATTGAACACTTTGATCGGCTCGCCCGCGATGATCTGGCGGGCAAAAATGAAATAGGCCATATCCGGCCGGCCCCAGGGACCATAGACGGTGAAGAAACGCAGGCCCGTAGCGGCGATGCCGTAGAGATGGGCATAGGTATGGCCAAGCAGTTCATCGGTGCGCTTGGTGGCGGCGTAAAGCGAATTGGGCCGCTCCACCGGATCGTCCACCGAAAAGGGCAGCTTGGTGTTGCCGCCATAGACCGATGACGAACTGGCATAGACGAAATGCCTGAGGTTTTTGAACTGGCGCGCCAACTCCAGCATGACCGTCTGCCCCATCACATTGGCGGTAACATAGGCGTAAGGATCGGTCAGCGAGTAACGCACCCCTGCCTGCGCCGCCAGATGCAGGATGGTATCGATGGCGGGAAACGCCTCCGCCAGTTTCAGCATGCCGTCGCGGTCGGCGATATCGAGTTCGCGGAACATGAAATTCTTTTCCGCCAGCAGCGGTTTGAGGCGCGCCTCTTTCAGTCCGACATCGTAATAGGCATTCAGATTGTCGACGCCCACGACTTCGTCGCCCCGCGCCAACAATGCCCGGACGGTGGCGGCACCGATGAAGCCGGCCGCCCCGGTAAGCAGAATCTTCGCCATGGAAGTCCTTGCAAGCTTTAGGGGCGAAGATTGCCGGTGATGGCCCGGGGGTCAATGGCGCTTTCAAAAAAGCCGCTGGTTAACGGACCTTGCGATAGGCTAATGAGGACGGGACAGGGGCATCCTGGCACGCCGCAGAAGCGCATGGGGCAGGGAACGGTGGGCGAAGCGCTTTCAGACGGCGGCAGGCAAAGTCTTTGGCGTTTTTTGACGCCGGCCACGATATTTCTCGCGGCCCTGCTGCTTTTTGAAGTCGAGCCGCTGATCGCCAAGATGATTCTGCCCTGGTTTGGCGGCTCTGCCGCGGTCTGGATGGCGTGCCTGTTGTTTTTCCAGACGGCGCTGCTGGCGGGATATCTATATGCGCACCTTCTTTCCACGCGACTATCCGTCCGCTGGCAGTGGCGGGTGCATGTCCTGCTGCTGGTGGTCAGCCTGGCATCTCTTCCCATCATCCCGGCGATGCACTGGAAACCGGCGGGAAGCGAAAACCCCCTGATGCTTATCCTGGGCTTGTTGTCCGCGACGATCGGGCTGCCTTTTCTTCTGCTCTCTTCCACGACCCCGCTACTGACCGCCTGGACGACATTGCAGGGTTCCGCATCTCAGTCCCTGACGCGACTCTATGCCTTGTCCAATCTTGGCTCCATGCTCGCCCTCATCAGCTATCCGGTGCTGATCGAACCCCTGATCGCGACACACGGCCAGGCCCTGATCTGGTCAGGGCTTTATGTCGGCTTTGTTGTTCTCGGCATAACCGCAACCTGGCGCCTGCGCAGCGGTCAATCCGGCAATGTCCTTCCGGAATCCGGCAACGGCTCCGCGCCGCTCCTCGCCGACCGGATCTTCTGGTTCCTGCTGCCGATGATGGCCTCCGCCCTTCTTCTGGCCGTGACCAACCATATCTTGCGCAACATCGCGGCCATTCCGCTTTTGTGGGTGGTGCCGCTGGCGCTCTATCTGCTCAGCTTCGTCATCTGTTTTGATTCTCCGCGCTGGTATGTCCGGCTGTTCTGGTATCCCTGGTTCGCTGTCTTCAGCGGGGCCATTATTTACGTCATGGTGGGGTTGTTCCTGCTGCAGCATTTCCTGGCGCAGCTGGCGTTCTTCGCCGCCGGCTTCCTTGTTTGTTGCGTGGTCTGTCATGGCGAATTGGCGGCGCTCAAGCCTGCGCCGCGACACCTCAGCGCCTATTACCTCACTATCGCGGCCGGCGGCGCCGCGGGCGGACTGTTTGTGGCGGTGATTGCGCCCCTGGCCTTCCGGGGCGACATCGACCTTGCGCTAATCCTGCCCCTGACGGTTCTGCTGATCATCCGTGTCGCGTTTCGCCGCTGGCCTCTCAGCCCCGATTCGCCCTTATCGGCCCTGGTCCTGGCGGCGGTTCTGGTTGCCTGGCTGCTCGATACCGGGCGGCTGGTGAAAATGGAGAGGGATGATTTCGCCAGCGCGCGCTTTGTCGAGCGGAATTTTTACGGCGCCCTGCGAGTGGAAGATCTTGGCGCGGTCCGCGTGTTGCAGAATGGCAATGTGGTTCATGGCCGCGAATTTCTGGCCCCCGACCGTGCCGCCGAACCCACCAGCTATTATGGCCGCCAGTCCGGACTGGGGCTGGCGCTTGCCGCGCTTGGCGAAAACGGTCCGATCAAGGTCGGCGTGATCGGGCTGGGCGCTGGTACCATCGCCGCCTATGGCCGGGCCGGCGACTCCTATATTTTTTATGAGATAAATCCGGCGGTGCGGGATATTGCCACCAGCTGGTTTCGATTTCTGTCGCTCAGTCCAGCCAAAAAACACATCGTCTTGGGCGATGCCCGGCTGTCGCTGGAACGCCAGGCGCCGCAGAAATTCGATCTTCTGGCGGTAGACGCCTTCACCAGCGATTCCATCCCCATCCATTTGTTGACGCACGAGGGCTTTGCCCAATATTGGCGGCACCTGAAACCGGGCGGCGTGCTAGCGGTGCATGTTTCCAATCTGTACATCGATCTTGCGCCGGTGGTGGCGCTGGCCGCCCGCGAGGACGGCAAAACGGCGCGCATGGTTACCGATCCCGGCGATGACAAAAAGGCGCAAGACCTTTCCGACTGGATTTTGGTTACCGCCAATCCCTCATTTTTCCAGCATCCCGCCCTGGCCAAGGCTGCCGCGGTTGCCATACCTGAGCCGGTAAAACTATGGACGGACGATTATAGCAACCTGTGGCGTTCGCTTCGTTGATTAGGCCCGCCGATGGCTTTATAGGGGGTGCCCATAACAAGAGCCGGGGAACACCATGCTGAAAACCATCGCCGCCTTTGACCGGATCGGCGAGGAAAACGCCTTCGCGGTTCTGGCGCGCGCAACCGCACTGGCCGCACAGGGCCGCGACATCATCAGCCTGGGAATCGGCCAGCCGGATTTTCGCACGCCCGAACACATCGTCGAGGCCGCGATCAAGGCGCTGAGAGACGGCCATCACGGTTATACCCCCGCGGTCGGCATACTGCCGTTGCGCGAGGCGGTCGCCGAGGACCTGCACAAAAGATTTGCCGTCAGCGTTTCGCCCGATGAAGTGATGATCATGCCAGGTGGCAAGCCCACCATGTTCATGTCCATCCTGATGTTCGGCGAGCCGGGGGTTGAGATCATGTATCCTGATCCGGGCTTTCCCATCTACCGCTCGATGATCGAATATACCGGCGCCACCCCGGTGCCGATTCCGATTCAGGAAGGTTACGGTTTCAGCTTCTCGGCGGAAGAAACCCTGGACCTGATCACGCCCCGGACCAGGCTGATCATTCTGAATTCGCCCGCCAATCCCACCGGCGGCGTTTCGCCGAAATCCGAACTGGACCAGCTGGTGGCGGGTCTCGAGAAATGGCCGGACGTGGCGGTGATGTCCGACGAGATTTATGACCGGATCATCTATGATGGCGAGACGCATGTCTGCATGCTGTCCTATCCCTCCATCCGCGACCGGTTGATCCTGCTTAATGGCTGGTCCAAGACCTTTGCCATGACCGGCTGGCGGCTGGGCTATGCGGTGTGGCCGGGAAAGCTGTACGACCAGGCCCGGAAGCTTGCGGTCAATCTGTACTCCTGCGTCAATGCTCCGACCCAGTTTGCCGGCATCGCGGCGCTCACCGGGCCGCAGGACCCGGTGGAAAAAATGGTGGCCGAGTTTGACCGCCGCCGCAAAGTGGTGGTGGAAGGCCTGAACAAGCTGCCGGGGGTGTCCTGCATCGTGCCCAAGGGCGCTTTCTATGCCTTTCCCAACATCAGCAAGACCAGATGGAAGGCCAAGCCCTTGGCCAACGCGCTTTTGGACGAGGCCGGCGTCGCCCTGATTGGCGGCCCTGATTTCGGCGTGTTGGGCGAAGGCTATTTGCGCATCTCCTACGCCAATTCGACGGAAAATATCCTCAAGGCGCTGGACCGGATGGGTAACTTCCTCGCGTCCCACAAGCACGCCTAGCAGCACAAAGAATTATTTGCGCTCGCCGATTATTGTTGCGGGCTCGCCTCTGCTCGCCCGATGCTGACATAGCGGAAACCCGCCTGCGCCATCAGGGCGGGCAGATAGATATTGCGCAAATCCACCATCAGCGGGGTCTTGAGCGCTGCCTTGATGCGCGCGAAATCCAGGGCGCGGAATTCATTCCATTCCGTCAGGATCACAACGCCGTCGGCGCCTCTCAATGTGTCATAGGCATCCCTGCCGTATTCCAGCTGCAGATGCTTGGCCGCTTCCTTCTGGCCTTCGGGGTCGAAGGCGCGGATGATGGCGCCCGCCTTTTGCAGGTAGGGCAGGATCACCAGCGACGGCGCGTCGCGCATGTCATCGGTGTTGGGCTTGAAGGTCAGGCCCAGTACCGCGATGGTCTTGCCGCTCACGCCGCCGAACGCCGCTTCGATCTTCCTGGCCATTGCCAGCTTGCGCGCGTCATTGACCGCGACCACGGCTTCGACGATGCGGCTGGGTGTGCCCAGGGCTTGCGCCGTCTGCACAAGCGCCAGAGTGTCCTTGGGAAAACAGGAGCCGCCATAGCCCGGACCGGCATGGAGGAATTTCTTGCCAATGCGGCCATCCAGGCCGATGCCGCGCGCCACCTCCTGCACATCGCCGCCCACCTTCTCGCAGATATCCGCCATCTCGTTGATGAAGGTGATCTTGGTGGCGAGAAAGGCATTGGCGGCATATTTGATCAGCTCGCTGGTTTCCCGGCTGGTGAACAGGATCGGCGTCTCGTTCAGGAACAGGGGCCGATAGACTTCGCGCATCACGTCACGCGCCCGGTCGGTATCGCAGCCCACCACCACCCGGTCGGGGCGCCGGAAATCCTCGATCGCCGAACCTTCGCGCAGAAATTCCGGGTTCGAGGCCATGGCGAATTCCACGTCCGGACGCTTTTTGCGGATGATCTCTTCCACCTTGCGGCTGGTGCCCACCGGCACTGTGGATTTGGTGACCACCACGGCATAGCCGGTCAGGGCGGCGGCAATCTCCTCGGCCGCGGCAAAGACATAGGATAGATCGGCATGGCCGTCACCGCGCCGGCTTGGGGTGCCCACCGCGATGAAAACGGCATCCACGCCCGCCACGGCCTGGCCGAGGTCGTCGCCGAAGGTCAGGCGGCCCGCCTTGACGTTGGCCGCCACAACCTCATCCAGGCCCGGCTCGAAAATGGGAATGGCTCCCTGACGCAGGGTCTTTATCTTTTCGGCGTCCTTGTCGACACAGATCACGTCATGACCGAATTCGGACAGGCAGGCACCGGAAACCAGGCCGACATAGCCCGAGCCAATCATTGCAATGCGCATCAAAATCCCCTGAAAGCAGCGCCTTTCTGACCCGGACGGCCGGGCGATTCAAGGGCTTTTAACAGGAACTCCCCCCTCCGCGGCCACGTTCCGCCCCAATCCGTTAATGGGATTAACCCAAGCCGGCTTGGGGAAAATGTCGGGTTTACGACAGGGCGTTCGACTGGGCGCGGATTTGAAGAATTATCTTCGCCTACAATGATGCGTCAGGCGCGCCATCACGAAATCCTGCTGATCGTCTGTCATGGCGGAATAGATGGGTATGGACAGAGCCCGGGCATAATAGGCTTCCGCGGCGGGCAGTTCGCCGGGCCTGAATCCGAACCGCCGGTAATGGGGCTGCAGATGAACGGGAATGTAATGCACATTCACCCCAATCTCGTCCTTGCGCAGGCTATCGAAAAGTTGCGAACGTCCGATGGTCGCGTCCTCTCGCAGCTGAATGACGTAGAGGTGCCAGGCCGAATAGGCATCGGCATGCGGTCGCGGCAGGATCAGGGGCAGGGCAGCAAGCCCCTTGTCATAGCGCGCGGCCAGAACGTGCCGCCGCGCCACCCGTTCCTCCAAAAGCCTGATCTGGGATGAACCCAGCGCCGCCTGGATGTCGGTCATGCGATAATTGAAGCCCAGCGCCACCTGCTGATAGCCCCATCCGCCTTCCGAGGGATCCACCATGTCCGCGGCGTCGCGGGTGATGCCATGGCTGCGCAGCAGGGCCATCTTCTTGGCCAGGGCGGCATCATTGGTCACCGCCATGCCGCCTTCCCCGGTGGTGATAATCTTGACCGGATGAAAACTGAACACAGTGATGTCGCTATGGCGGCAATCTCCCAACGGGTGGTCCTGATACCGCCCGCCGATGGCGTGCGAAGCATCCTCGATCACCGCAAAGCCATATTGCTTCGCCAGCGCGGCGATGGCCGCCATGTCGCAGGATTGACCGGCCAAGTGCACCGGGATGACAATTTTCGGCAGGGCGCCGGATTTTCTGGCCTGCTCCAGCTTCGCGGCAAGGGCCGGCACGCTCATGTTGAGTGTCGCCGGATCAATATCCACGAAGTCCACATCGGCGCCGCAATAAAGCGCGCAATTGGCGCTGGCGACGAAGGTGATGGGGCTGGTCCATACCAGATCGCCGGACCCGGCGCCCAGGGCAAGGCAGGCAATATGCAGCGCCGAGGTGGCGCTGTTCACCGCCACCGCGTGTCGGGTGCCGCAATGCGCCATCACGGCGGCCTCGAAGGCGGGCACGGCCGGACCCTGGGTAAGGAAGTCGGAACGCAGTACCTCGGTTACAGCCTGGATATCCTCTTCGCTGATGGTCTGGCGGCCGTAGGGAATGAATGCCATAGGTTTACGCCTGGAAATCCGGCTTCACATGCGCGCGGATGAGTTCGCGGATCTGCGGCACGGTGAGGAAATCGGGATTGCTGCCGCTGTCATAGGAGAAGCCAGGGGCCAGGCGTTTCGCGCCGGTTCTGGCGCAATAATCGTCGGTCGTGTACCAGCCGCCGGTGGTGGGAAGGATGGCGAAATAGCGTTTCAGGTCGATGGCATTGTAGCCGTCGCTGACCGTGATCATTTCCTCATGCACCTTTTCGCCCGGGCGGATGCCGACAATTTCCTTGCGGCATTCCGGCCCGATCGCGTCCGCCACGTCGGTGATGCGGTAGGAGGGAATCTTGGGCACGAAAATTTCGCCGCCGATGGCATGCTCCAGCGCCCATAGCACCATGTCCACGCCGTCCTGAAGGGAAATGTTGAAACGAGTCATCTCGGTGGAGGTGATGGGGAGCACGCCGCTGGGGCGCTTCTCCAGAAAGAAGGGAATCACCGAACCGCGGCTGCCCATGACGTTGCCGTAGCGCACCACGCTGAATCGCAGGTCGCGGGCGCCGCGGATATTGTTGGCGGAGACAAACAGCTTGTCTGAGCATAGCTTGGTCGCGCCATACAGGTTGATCGGTGCCGCCGCCTTGTCGGTGGACAGCGCCACCACGCGTTTCACGCCCTTTTCCAGGCAGGCATTGATGACGTTGTTGGCGCCCATGATGTTGGTCTGGATGAATTCAAAGGGATTGTATTCCGCCGCCACAACCTGTTTCAGCGCCGCGGCATGCACGACATAATCGATACCCTCCAGGGCGCGCGCCACCCGTGCCCCGTCGCGCACATCACCCAGGAAGTAGCGCATTCCCCTGTGATTGCGTTCAGACCAGACTTGCGACATTTCGAACTGCTTGAGTTCATCGCGCGAGAAAATGACGAGGCGCTTGATCTCGGGATGACGTTTGAGCAGCGTATCGACAAAGGCCTTGCCGAACGAACCGGTGCCCCCTGTAACCAGGATAGAGGCATTCGCGAACATTTCCTTCTCCTTTATGGAGATATTGGCGTGGCGGCCACCCGTGCGGGCCATCCCTGTTACGCCAAATCTCCTTTTTTTCCAACAATCGAAAAACCGACGCGCCGCGGGCCATCGCGATAAGGCGCGGGCTTGCGCGTGTCATCCAGCTCCAGCGCCGACAGCACCAGCTGGCAGAACAATTGCTCGCCGGCCATGCGGTGGATCAAGAACCCGATCAAAGGCGCCTGTTCGCGGTCCACTTCGATTCGCAAGCCCCGGACCTTGTCGCCCAACTCCAACCAGCCTTCGCTTAGCCCCAGGGCGCAGCTGGCCGACACCAGAAAAGACACCGGCGCGCCGTGCTCGACAGTCTGTCCGGCCAGGGAAAAATGTTCCGCCGTGAAGCCGCCATTGGTGGTGGCAAAAGAGAGGCTGCCGGGATCGAAAACGCCGGGCAGCAGGGTGATATGCCCCAGCCGCAATGAACCGCGGCCCCAGTTTTCCCATTGAAATTCGATGGCGAAGTCAATCCGGGGGGCGCCGCCATGAAACGTCATGGTCTTGCGTATCGGCCCCAGCGGCGTCTGGATCTCGCCATCGAGGACGACGCCGCCATCCGGCGTCTGCGCGATTCTGGTCTTTGCCCAATCCAGGTCTGTCACCTTGGGCTCGCCCGGGGCCTCGAACACGCAGTCGCCAGTGTACCAGTCCGCCTGCAGGGCAATATCGTCGAAAAAGCCATGGGCGATTCCACCGATCAGGGGCACGAAGTCGGGCGCGAACCCGGCGCGCTGGATGGCAAGACCGCGGCGACGGTCAAGCCGGGCCTGGATGAAGGGCGTGGTGACGTCGATGAACCGGTCTGCCACCGGTTCGCCGTGCGGAACGGGCAGCGGCTTGTGCGAGCCGGTGCCCAGGCGTGCCTCCATCGCCAAGAGGTCGCGGCGGTAATTCTGCCAGCGCGCTTCGGTGATATGGGTGCGAAAATCGCTGGCCCAGAGCCGGCACAATTCCCGCCAGTCCGAATCCGGCGCATGCTGTCTTTTCAGGGCGCCATAGATGCGCTGGCAGGCGGCATTGATGGCGATGTCGTCACGCCCCGTCACCGCCCAACGGGTGAGATTATATTTGCGCTGTTTTTTGACCGGCACAGGATAAGCGGCGGATTCCAGCCGCACTATTTCTCCCGCATGGTCCGCCGGGACCGGCAGGGCGCCTGATGGCGCAATCATCCGAGCGCCCTCCATCGCCGCCACGGCGGCAAAGGCATCGCCAATGCGGCGCCATTCCGCCGGGCCCTGATTGGCCTCCTCGGTACGGTAGCGGCCGGGACGGAATCCGAAAATTTCCGCGTCGCTGGCATAGAGGCAGAATATCCGCGCGCGCGCGCCCTTCTGGGCGGCGACGAAACCGAGATAATCCCCGAGGCTGATATCTTCGTGGGCCAGCCGTTGCAGTTTCTGGAAGGCGACGGTGCTGGTCCACAGGATGGGAATGGCGCGGCCGTCGCTACCCAGGGCGCGCTGCGGTGCATAGCGGTATTCCGGCTTCCAGGTTGGATGGAAATTGGCGACATTGTCCCAATCCACCAGCAGGGCCTCATAGCCCGCGTCGAGATAATGACCCACAAGTCCGGCGGAATAGGCCTGTTCATTGACAAGCGCGATCCTGGGGGTGACACCCAAGATCTCGCGATAGGCCATGTTGCCCAGCCTGAGATTGGCCGCCACCACATCGGCGGGTACCAGCGGCCCGATGATCTGGGCATAGCCGGAGCCGATCAGTTCGGCTTTGCCGTTCCCGATCAGGCGGCTCAGCCGTTCCAGCCAGGCGGGATCGCAGGCCCGGATCGCCAGCAAGGTATAAGCGGTGACTTCGATGCCGATGGGGCCGTGGCGCTCCACCAGATCCAGCAACGGCGCGTAACAATCGCGCACCACCTCGGCGCGCTGTTCTTCTTCGATCGACGAAAACGCCAGATTGAGGTGAAACACGGCAAACAGGTTCAGAGTCTTGGTCAAGGCAGGCACAACTTTCGTTCGCAGGCAATCATTCAAGTCCTTCGGGCTGGTCACCAGCGCGATGGCGTTAGCAGCTTTTCATCGTCCAGCGCCAGCGCGCTCCAGTCCAGCCGGGGCAATTCCATCGCCGCCGCCGCCAGAATCTCCTCGAGTTCAGCCAGCGCCGTCACGCCCACCAGCGCCACGCCGATTTCCGGCCGCGACAGCACAAACCCCAGCGCCGCCGCCAGGGGCGTCGAACCGGCCGACCGGATGGCCAATTTTACCGCCGCCAGTCGCGGCGCGGCATGGGCCAGCCGGGGCGGCAGTGCGTCCATGAACAACAGGCCCTGCAGGAATACCGAGCGGGCATGCAGTTCGACCCCCAGCTCGTTCAGCCGCGCCAGGGTACCATCCTGGAGCAGCCGCTGGTCCAGGATGCTGAAGGGCAGCTGCATGACGTCGGGGCGATAACGCGCCGCCAGGCCGGCCGGATCATCGCCGACATAGACCGAAATCCCGATATTGCGGAATTCGCCCTCCGCTTTCAGGCGCTGCAATGCCGGCCACAATTTGTCGTCAGTCAGGTCGCCTGCGGCATGAACCAGCAGCGTGTCGGCCTTCAGGTCTCGCGCCGATTGCCGCGCTCGCGCCACCACCGCCTCCACGCCATGCTTCACGCCGATGGTCTTGGTGACGATGCGGAAATTTCGGGTACCCGACTGGCTCAATATCTGTTCGGCTTCACCATAGTTGGCGGCGGTGTCCAGCACCGCGATGCCGGCCTCGGCCGCCCGCTTCAGCAGGGCGCGCACCGCATCCGTGGAAACCTGGCCATGGACATTGGAAATGCCATAGGCCTGGCCGAACTGAACCGTACCCAGGCCTAGTTTCCTCATCGGAAGCGTCTCCTCTTGCGCCAATCGTTACGGGAGGGGCCGCAAGCGATCCGCTATTTCGATGCGAAGGCGGCGAACGCGCCGGCAAAGCGCGGCATCACCGCGTTCCAGTCGCCGCATTTTTCCGGGCTGAAGACTTTGGTATTGGCATGCCAGGGATATTCGTCGGTTCCCAGCTGTGGCCAGCCTTGGCCAGCGCTGAGAAACCAGACTTCCGTGCCGACGCTGGCCGCGATATGCGCCGCCGCGGTCGGAGCCGACAGAACCAGATCGAGCGCTGCGCTCAAGGCCGCGGCGCCGTCTATGTCCTGCTTGAGGTCCAGCCCATCCATCTGGTGAATGGTGACGCCGAACTTCTCCTGGGCGCGGGCGATTTCGGCGGCGCTGTCGCCATATTGCAAATTGACGAAACTGACGCCCGGCGTTTTCAGGATGGCGCCCCAGCTCTCGATAGGCATGAAATATTTTCCGCGCTTGGCGCCCATCATCATCGAGCGCCAGCAAAGCCCGACTTTCCTGCCGGGCAGGCGCGCCAGACTTTCCTTGAATTTCGCCGCGCGATCCGCGTCCGGCACCAGAATTGGCTTGTGCGGAAAATCCGCCAGCGCCTTGCGATAATATTGCAGGGCCGAACCCATCGGCGCCCATAAATCCGGCTTGTTTTCCTTGGAGGCAAAGGGCACCAGCCGCAGCGCCTTGTTGCCGTCATTGTCGATCAAGGTGCGGTCGTCATAGGTGCCGACTTCCGCCTCCGGAAAGGAGCGCTGGAATAATTTCACCATGCGCTGGTCCACGCAGATCTGCAGCTTGCCGGTTTCTCCCACCGCTTTTTGCGCATCGGGCAGGACATTGGCGAACATGATTTCATCGCCCAGGCCCTGTTCACCCACCAGCAGCAGTTTCTTGCCGGTCAAATCCTCGCCCCGCCACTGGGGCGCGTCGATGATGTGATGGAAATAGGCGCGAAAACGTTCATGGTTGCGGATTTCATACTCGCGAAAGCCTTCCTCGAGCCGGCCGGAGCCGATCAGGCAGATGCTGCGCGAATGGCGGGTTTCGATTTTTTCGGCCGGGTCCACCACCAGTTCCAACGCCCTGTTGTAACTGACCAGGGCATCTTCCAGGCGGCTGAGGTGCTGGTAGGCATAGCCCAGATTGTGATAGGCGCGGGCAAAATTGGGCTCCAGCCGCGCGGCTTCTTCGTAGAACACCAGGCTTTCATCGGCGCGGCCTTCTTCGGCCAGCACCGTGGCCAGCGAATTCCAAAGAATGGCCTGGTCGGGCATGCGGTACAGCGCGGCGCGCAGGGTCTCGATCGCCACATCGGGCTCGCCCATGTCGCTCTGGACGCTGCCCAGATTGTTGTAGCCGAGGGGCGAATCGGGACAGGCGGCGATGTAAAGCTTGAACATATTGGCCGCGCCGTCGGTCAGTTTGAGATTCCAGGCGGTCAGGCCAAGATTGATCAGCAGTTCGGGGTCTTCCGGGTCGAGCTGGAAGGCGCGTTCATAAGTCACCAGGGCCTTGTGCAGATGGCCCATGCGTTCCAGCGCCATGGCCAGAACGTGAAACGCCTTGGAGTTTTCGCCATCGATTTCGGTGGCTTTCAGGGCCCATTGCCCGGCCTTGACGATGTCACCCTTGCGCCAGGAGCGGATGCTGCGTTTGAGCGTGACATTGGAACGGTGGCGGGCCTTTTCGCGCACCACGTTTTCGACCAGGACCTCGAGCTTTTCGAGGGCCTCCATTCTGGCGTCCACGCCGGCGCGCAGGTCCATGGTCGGCAGGGGAACGGCCTGGGCCATCAGCAAATCTCTGCATGAAAATCGGCCCTTATCAGAGCCTTATATCCTTAATCGTTGGTGAACAAAAAGGTACAAAAGCCCGCCGAAACACCGCTTTACCGTGGTCTTTCGCCCATGGACGCAAGGCCGCTCAGGGCCCCCGGGCCAGGATGACGAATTCGCGGCCAATGCCGGCCTCCGCCCAGGCGCGATAAAGCGCCTTGGCCGTCTGCTTGTCATGCATCAGCAGTTGGGATTCGAACGCCTTGCGTTCCTTGTGGCATTCGCGGCCAAGGACGCTGTTGCCGACATAATTCCTGCCGCTGAGAAGGAATTGCTCGATCGGGTAGCCGGCCTCGACATGCAGGACGTCGAACCCCATGCGCCGGAGCAGTGTCTGTATCGAAGCGGTGCTGAAATAATTCAGATGGTGCTTGGGCACCACCCACCAGGGATCGAAGCCGGCATGCTTCCACAAAAGCTCCTGATAGGGACTGAAATCGTTGGGTGAGGTGATGAACAGGATGCCGCCGGGATTAAGAACCGTCTTGGCCTCCTCGATCAACCCGATCGGATCGCGCAGATGTTCCAGCACCAGGTTCAGCGAGACCACGTCGAATGTGCCATGCTGTTTGGCGCTGGCAAGGGTGAAGAGTTCGTTGACGACTTTCAGGCCACGCTTGCGCGTATACTCCGCCGCCATGCGCGAAGGCTCAAAGCCCAGCACCTCCCAGCCATGGTCGCGGCCAGCCTCGATGAAATAACCGGGTCCCGAACCGATATCCAGCAGCCGCCGTCCCGGCGCATGGGCATCGAGCAGGTCGTAAAGGTGGTGGTAGCGTAGCATCCACCACTCCTTGTCCTCTTCGGCATTCTTAAAATAGTCCGGGCGCTCGCTTTCATAGAACTCCTTGTCATAAAATTGCTTGAGTTCTTCGTCGCTGAGAAGCGGATCGATATGGCGAAAGCCGCAAGTGCGGCATTCGATGACGTCATAGCCGTCAACCGAGACCAGCACCGGTCCGCCATGCTGCTGGTTCGCGCGCGCTTCGGTCATCGCTCAGACAGGTATGCGATTGAGCGTGTAAGCGGGATCGAAATCGATCACGCTGCCGGAAATATAGCGTGCGCCTCCGGTGGCAAGCCAGGCCATGTAGCTCGCCACCGCCTCGGCGGGAATCAGCTCCCCGGATGGGGTATGGGCCTTCACGGCGTCCAGAAACGCGGGATTGGGCTTGGTCGTGCGCATGAATTCCTTGAGGTGCCCCAGGCGAATGCAATGCGTGGCGATGCCATGGGCGCCCCATTCCACCGCCAGCTCGCGGATCAGGCCTTCCAGGCCAGCTTTCGACGCGGCATAGGCGGCGCGCCGCGGATAGGGATGCAGGGTGTTGATGGAGGAGATACAGACAAAGCTCGAATGACCGGCCGCCGCCAAAGCCGGGAACGCCGCCTTGGCGAACAGGAACGCGCCGGTCAGGTTGGTCGCCAGGACGCGGCCCCAGTCCGCCTCGCTCAGATTCTGCGTGTCCTCGACCACGTTGACGCCCGCCAGATAGGCGGCGAAGTGGATTTTTTTCGGAAGCTTTTCATACGAGGCTGCCAGCGTCGCATCCGGCCGTTCGGCGCTGCGCCACACCGGATCGATATCGTAGCCCACGGCCTCCAGCGCGTCGCAGGTCGCCCTGCCCAGATTTCCATTGGCGCCGACAATGACAGCCGTCTTTCGCTCCTGCTGGCTCATGGCCTATTTCACTTTTTCCCAGCGGGCATGCTTGGCCAGATAGACCCAGACATAGGAGACGTTGACGCCGGGCTCGCCGACGACGGGATGATAACCCATCGGCACGGTGCCGAAGGTTTCATGTCCAATGGGCCAGACATCGTCCACCGCGGAATTGTCGAACCATACGCCCCGGCCAAGTTGCAGGGCGCGCATCGGCTTTCCCTTGAGATAATAGAAAAATACTTCCTCGAAACCGGGTTCCGTGTTCAGCTCAAAATCATGGGGCAGGCTGGACCATGTGCCCGCGCCGCGGTGATGGGTAATGCCGACCCGCATGGTGGGCGCCGGGCCGCCCGGGGCCAGGAAATGAAGAACGTCGCGAGTGGCGTTGCCTTCGCCGACCACAATCGCCTTGGCGGCCTTCGCCGCTATTTCCACTGCCGGCTTGTCCTTGGCGGTGAAGACGACCCTGGTGATGTCGCCATCCTGAAGATGGACCACGCACTCTTCGCCGGGCGCGCGAAATTTCAGAACCCCATTTTCGCCTTCCGCGGAAAGCGTCTCGAGTCTTTTATCGTTGCACCAGGAATAGGCCATCAATTTTTTTCCCATTGATTTTTTGACGTCAATGTTTCTTGCACTTAATTCAGGAACTTTCCAGCCCGCAGACTTTCATAAGCCTGCCGCAACGCGCTGGCGCGGTCGGTCCCGATGCCGGGCGCGAAATCCCGGCCGATACAGTCCCGGGCGCCCGGTTCGACCCGGGCAAGAACCGCCGCGACACGCTCGGGATGCCGGTACCGGAAATAGCGCCGCCAGAGGGCGTCATCGAGCGTCTCGCCCATGGCCAGCGCTAGCACGCCGCCGACAAAATCCGCCCCCCGCTGGGGCGAGGAAAACGAGCTGTCCCAGCCGCCGGAAAGGCGCGGCGTCAGTTCCAGAATCATCGGGCCGCGCGTCGTCAACATGATGTCGGCCTTCAGGATGTGGCCGCCGTGCTGGCTGCCCATCCCCATCGCGTCCCCGGCGCGGCGGACAAGATTTTCCACCTCGGCCCGCAATTCCGCCTTGTGATCGGCGGGATTGAAATGCGCCAGCTCGATGGCCCAGGACATGGCGCTGTAAGGATCGCTTTGGGCCGTCCAGGGAATCTGCAGCAGCGAAAAATCCTTGCGGAAAAGCCGGTCTACCCAGTTTAGCCAGCGCATCTTGCCGTCGTGCCACACCGTCTCTACCGACTGTTCGGCGATTTCGCCCGGCAGCGGAATCAGAAGCTCCTCAATGATGGCAAGGCCCGTCGTACCGTTCGCCAGGGCGTGGGCAAAAGACCGCTCGTTGAGGTCCGAGGTCTGGTCGAGCCGGGTAAAGCCCTTGCTTGCCGAATTGTCCGTCGCCTTCAGTGCGGCGGGCAGGCCGATGGCGGCGAGCGCTTTTTCCGCTTCTGCAAGACTGCTCACGATGGTGTAGCGCGGTTGGGGAATGCCCGCCGCGGTCAGGATTTTCCGTGTCTCGTATTTGAACCGGCAGGCATGCGCGATGATGGGATCAATGCCCGGCAAATTGAGCGCCCGTGCCACCTCGGCCACCGTCTCATGGCAATCCGCCGCCGCCGTGAAAACGGCGCGGATATCGTAGTCCTTCACCAGTTCCACGGCGCGCGCCTTGTTTTGCGCGATGGCGAAAGTATCGAGATGAAGAAAGACATCCGCGCGCGGCGCCAGAAGGCAATGGGGATTGCCATCGGTGAGGATCAGCTTCAGTCCTCGCGCCCTGACGGCATCCGCGGCGGCGCGCTGCATGCTGCCGCCCGCGAAGAGCCATGCCGCCTGGGGACGATCGAATCTGGACGACATAGTCAACTGTTCTCAGGCGAGGATTTTTTCATACCGGATTCCGTCAGCGGGCAAAGAAATCGCCGAATTCAAGCGGCGCCCGCGCCTTGACGTCATGCGCGAGTTTCCTGCCCATCACCAGCCCGGCATGTTTGGGCTCAATGCCGCCCCAGGGGCGCAAGGTTATCACCATCTCCGCGGTCAGAATTTCGCCCGCCCTGAGATCGCGCGCCGCATAGAGCGAACGCCGCGCCCAGCGGTCGTTGATTTCATCGCCGGCATGGTCTTGCGTCACCACCGGCTGCTTGATTCCGCTGTCGCGCAAGGCCCCCTCGGCATAGCGAATCTCCGCGACAAAGCGCGAAAGATCGTCCGGGGAGAGAGAGTTCGGATCGTCATTGCTGCCGCCATCACGGTTCAGGGTGAAATGTTTTTCAATCGCGCAGGCGCCGAGCGCCACCGCCGCCACGGATGCCGCCGCGAAAGGCGGCGGCGAATGATCAGAATAGCCGATGGGAAGCTTGAAGGCGTGCGCCAATGTCTTGATGGCGCGCAGATTCAGGTCCTCAGCGCGTTTTGGGGGGTAGATCGAGGTGCAATGAAGCACCAGGATATCGGCATTTCCCTCTTCCTGGATGGTTCGCACCGCATGCGCCACTTCTTCCAGATAGGCCATGCCCGTGGAAACAATGACCGGCTTGCCGGTGCGGGCGATGGCGCGTAGCAGGATGTCGTCGGTCAACTCATAAGACGCCACCTTGAAGGCCGGCACTCCGGCTTTGTCGAGCAAAGCCACCGCCTCCAGGTCGAACGGCGTCGAGAAAAACAGAATGCCGTGCTTGCGGGCATGGGCCATCAATTTCTCGGTCCATTCCGGCGGCAGTTCGGCGGAACGGTAGAAGTCCGAAAAGGCGCCGATCTCCTTGCCGTGCCACTGGTCGTAGACGATGGTGTCGGCGGCGATCTTGTTATGGGTCAGGTGCTGAAACTTCACGGCGTCCGCGCCTGCCTCGGCGGCTTTCTCTATGGAAAGCAGGGCATGCTCCAGCTTGCTGTGATGGTTGGCGCCGACTTCGGCAATGATAAACACGGGATGGCCGCGCCCCACCAGCCGGTCGGCGATACGAACCGCGGCCACCGGCTCATAGCGAAGATGTTCCGGCAGGCTTTTGAAAAATTTGTCGCGCTCTTTGCCCATTTGGGAAAATTACTTTCTTCGTACAAATTTATCTTTAAAGGCATTCCGGTTGGAGGCCAACTATGCCACCCCCGCGGGGCTGTGTCATAAGCCATTGATCTATCAATAACAATAAGGCTTGCCGGGACCTTGGACATTCCGCCTTTGTGGCGGGCGGGACGAGCTATAGAAAGAGCCGGCGGCGCCATTCCGGCCCGCCTGGACCGGAATTGCCGCCAATGCCGGATATTTCACCGACCATCGCCGTCATCCAAGCACGCATGGGCTCGTCACGTCTGCCCGGCAAGGTGTTGATGCCGATCGCCGGGCAGCCGCTGCTTTGGCACATCGTTCATCGCCTGGGCTATTGCCGGCATGTCGATGGCATTGTTATCGCCACGTCCACAGACCCGAGCGACGACGCGATAGAGGCATTCTGCAGGGACCAGAATATTCTGTGCGTGCGCGGATCGCTGGACAATGTGCTGGACCGCTACCGGCTGGCGGCGGAGCGGAGCGGCGCCAGGACCCTGCTGCGCGTCACCGGCGACACGCCCCTGGTTGACCCCGGCTTTGTCGACTATCTGGTGACCGCGATGATTGGGAATGATGGCGATTTTGCCGTCATCGAACCTGGTGCGCTTTGCGCCCATGAGGGCGTAGATGTGTTTTCCCGCCGCGCCCTGGACTGGCTGCTCCGCCACGCGGCGGACGATCCTGTCGCCCGCGAGCATGTCACCAGTTACTTCAAGCTGCGCCCCGGTGGGGTGAAAGTGGTCACCGTGCCAGCCTATGCGCCTCTGGCGGTCGCACATGAGCGCTTCAGCATCGACACCGTGGATGACCTGACGTTGATCCGCGCTGTCTATGATCGGCTCGGGGCCGCGCCGGGAGAATTGAAACTGGCGGATGCCCTCAAGCTGCTCGGGGACGAACCCTCCTGGCGGCAGATCAATGCGCATGTCCGGCAGAAGTCCATTAGCCAGGTCGAACGTCATGCCCTGATCTGCTGCCAGGGCGGCAGCAAGGCGGGGCTGGGCCATGTCCGCCGTACCCTGTCGCTGGCGCGCGCCTTGCGTGACAGCCAGGGCTTCGGTGTTGTGGTCGGCATCCATGGCGATGAAGATATTGCCGATTTGATCCGCGCCGCGTCCTTCGAGACGGTCCGGCTGGAGCGAGACCAGGACCTTCAGGCGCTGGCGGGAACGCGAAAATTTTCCTTAGGCATTGTCGATGTAAAAGACTGGCTGACGCGTGGCGATGTCGCGACCCTTGCCAGAAATATTCCCGTTATCGCCGTCATCGACGACATCAGCGACCGGCGGCTGGCGGCAAGTCATGCCTATTATCCGCCGATACCTCAGGCGGGCGAACTGGCCTGGGCCGGCTCCGCCTGCAAGCCTCGCATCGGCTGGGAATGGTGCATCTTGGGCTTCGATCCAGCGCGCCTGGCTGCCCCGGACAAGCGCGCGCCGGGCCAATTTCGCATCGCCATCAGCATGGGCGGCGCCGACCCGCTGAACCTCACCGCCACGGCGCTGGAAGCGCTTGACCTAATCAAGCCGTCCTTTCAGGCCGATTTTGTGATCGGTCCAGCCTTTGCCGATCCCAAAACCCTGATTGGCCGGATTGAAAAAGCTGGACCGAACTTCCACGCCCTGACCAACGTCTCCGACCTGGTGGGACTTTTCGCCAACGCCGATCTGGCCTTGATCGCCTTTGGCGTCACCGCCTATGAAGTCGCCGCCCTGGGCGTGCCGGCGATTTATCTGCCGATATCCCAGGACCATCTGCGCTCGGCGTCGGCCTTCGTTTCCGCCGGCCTGGGTCTTGCGCTGCCGGAAGCTGCATCCGCGTATGCCATCGCTGCCGCCGTTTCGAGCCTGATGGAAGATGACGCGCGGCGGCGCGACATGCATCTGACCGGCCCCAAACTCATAACCGGCGGGGGCGCGGCCAAAATTGCCGCGGATCTAGCCGATGCCGTGGCAAAACAGTCTCAGCCGGTCCTGAGATAACGCACCGCTTCGTCGCGCCCGAACAGATAGAGCAGCACGCGCAGGGCATCGCCGCGCGGAGTTTTCAGGTCGGGATCGCGGCTCAGCACCAGCCTGGCATCGTCATGCGCCACGGCCAGAAGATCGCCATGGGCGGCCAGGTCGGCCAGGCGGAAATCCTCCATCCCGCTCTGGCGCCGGCCCAGAAGGTCGCCGGGACCGCGCAGCTTCAGGTCCATTTCCGCGATCACGAAGCCGTCGTCGGTCTCACGCATGATCTTGAGCCGCGCCTTGGCACCTTCACCCAGAGGACCGTGGTAAATCAGAAGGCAAGACGATTTTCCCGGCCCACGCCCCACCCGTCCCCGCAATTGATGCAGCTGGGCCAGGCCGAAACGCTCGGCATGTTCCACCACCATGATGGTGGCCTCGGGCACATCCATGCCCACTTCGATCACGGTGGTGGCGACCAGAATTTTCGTTTCGCCGGATTTGAAGGCGGCCATCGCGGCATCGCGCTCCGCGGCTTTCATCTTGCCATGCACCAGCCCGACTTTTCCTCCCAACACATTCCTCAACATCACCGCGCGCTCCTCGGCGGCGGCCAGATCGATCTTCTCGGATTCTTCGACCAGCGGACAAACCCAATAGGCGCGCTGGCTGCTTTCCAGCGCCGTTTTCAGATGCGTGACCAGATCGTCCAGCCGCGCCGCGCTCATCACCCGCGTTTCCACCGGCTTGCGGCCCGGTGGACGGCCGATAATGCGCGAGACATCCATGTCGCCAAAGGCGGTGAGCGCCAGGGTGCGCGGAATCGGCGTCGCCGTCATCACCAGCACATCCGCCAGTTTCTGGCCCTTGCCCTGCAGGCTCATGCGCTGGTGCACACCGAAGCGATGCTGTTCGTCAATCACCGCCAGGCCCAGATCGCGGAATGCGACGTCTTCCGAGAACAAGGCATGGGTGCCCACCAGGATATCGATCTCGCCTTCCGCCAGCGCGCGCAGCACCGCCTCGCGCGCCGCGCCTTTCTCGCGCCCGGTCAGCGCCGCCAGCCGCACGCCCGCCGCCGCGGCATAGGGCTCCAGCGCCGCGCAGTGCTGGCGCACCAGAATTTCTGTCGGCGCCATCAGCGCGCCCTGAAAGCCCGCTTCCACCGCATTCAGCAGCGAGAGCAGCGCCACGATCGTTTTTCCCGATCCGACATCGCCCTGCAGCAACCGCAGCATGCGCGTGTCCCCCGCCATGTCCTTTTCGATTTCGCCAAGGGCCGTCAATTGTCCGTCGGTGATGGCAAAGGGCAGGGCGGCGATAGCACTGGCCCGCAGTTTTCCGTCGCCTGCGATGCGCCGTCCGGCGGGGCCGCGTAGCTGCGCCCTTATCAGCATCAGCGCCAGTTGGTTCGCCAGCAACTCGTCATAGGCCAGCCGCCGCCGCGCCGGCGTCTCGGGCGACAGGTCGGGTTCGTGCACCGGCGCATGCGCCGCCGCCAGCGCGTCCCGGAACGGGGCGAAACCCTCGCGCTTGAGGAAGGCCGCATCCTGCCATTCCGGCATCGCGGGCACACGCTCCAGCGCGCCCTTCACCGCCTTGGCCAGCGACTTGGCGGGCAGCCCTTCGGTCAGGGCATAGACCGGCTCGTGCTGGGGAAGCGCCGCCGCGTCCGCAACCACATAATCGGGATGCGGCATCTGCAGCTTGTCCTTGAAGCTTTCGATGCGCCCGGAAACAATCCGCCGCGATCCCGGCGGCAATATTTCCATCAGATATTTGGCGTCGGCGCGGAAGAACACCAGGTCCATCACCGCGCTGTCGTCCGACACCCGCACTTTATAGGGTTGGCTTTTCACCCGGGGCGGAAAATGATCCAGCACGCCCACGGCAATGGTGGCGATGCGGCCCGGCTCGGCGGCGATCAGCCTGGGCCGATAGGAGCGGTCAATCACCCCCACCGGGAGGTCGAAGATCAGGTCCACCAGCCGCGGCCCCGCCACCCTGGCGATCAGTTTTTCCAGCTTCGGCCCCACCCCGGACAGGGTGCGGATCTCGGCGAAAAGCGGGAACAGAATCGAAGGCCGCATGGCGGCAAAGACTATGGCCCATCGCCATTTTCAAACAGTGCCGTTGTTCTGGCCGGGTTCCAAAGCTATATCCCCGCCATGGATGACGGCGCACAAGGTGGCTCTTCGGAGAACCGCCGCAAAAAGCTATTGTTCCGGGCCCAGCGGCGCGGCTTCAAGGAGGTTGACCTGATCTTCGGCGCCTGGGCCGCGCGGTATCTGGCAGGCCTGGACGAAGCGGGTCTCGACCGGTTCGAGGCACTGCTCACTGCCCCCGATCATCAGGTCTATGCCTGGCTGCGCGGCGCTGCCCCCGTGCCCGCCGAGCATGATAATGACGTTTTCACCGGGCTGAAGGCGCTCTGCGGCCGCAAGGATGCGCCTTGGAACGCCTAGATTATATCGCCAGACACGACGCGAAATTGACCGTCTCCGGCGCCCCCGCCGGCTATGACGCCTGGCTGGCGGTCGAGGCGGCGCGGCGGCGGGCCAAATCTGGCGAAAAAGGGCCGGTGCTGTTCGTCACCGCCGATGAGAATGAGGCGGAAGCGGCGCTCCATGCAATGGCCTTCTTCGCCCCCAAGATGAGGCTGCTGGCTTTCCCCGCCTGGGATTGCCTGCCCTACGACCGGGTCTCGCCCAAATCCGATATCGAAAGCGCCCGTCTGGCCACGCTGGCCGCTTTGGCCAAGGGCGTGGAAGCCTGCGTCATTGTTACCTCGGTCGCCGCCGTCCTGCAGCGTGTGCCGCCCCGCGCCGCCATTGCCAAGGCCAGTGTCCAGGCCAGGACCGGCGAAGAGGTGGACCGCAATGCGCTGGTCGCTTTCCTTGCCGCCAATGGCTATGGCCGCGCCGACACGGTGCGCGATCCCGGCGATTTCGCCCTGCGCGGCGGCATCGTGGATCTCTGGCCACCCGGCGTCGACGAACCGCTGCGGCTCGACTTCTTTGGCGAGACGCTGGAAGCGATCCGCAAATTCGATGCCGCGACGCAGCTGTCCAGCGACAATGTCCAGTCCATCGCGCTTTTGCCCGCCAGCGAAGCGCCTCTTACGCCCGCGGCCATCAGCCGCTTCCGTGCCGGCTATGTCGCCCTGTTCGGGCCTGCCGGCGACGACCCCCTGTATGAAAGCGTCAGTGCGGGCAGGAAGGCGCAGGGCATGGAGCATTGGCTGCCTCTGTTCTATGAAAATCTCGACACCCTGTTCGACTATCTGCCGCGATGTCTGGTGATGCTGGGTCACCAGCTCGAGGAAGCCAAATCCGCGCGTCTGGCGGTCATCGCGGAATGTTATGAAACCCGCGAGCAATTCCGTCGTCAGCAGCCGGATAAGAAAACGAGGAGCGTCGGCGCAAGCCGGAGCGACCATAAAATAAGCGCCCCGCCTTACAAGCCGCTGAAGCCGGAGTCGCTCTACCTCACCGACGCACAATGGAAAGCGGCGCTGGCGAAAAATCTCATTCGCCAGTTGACGCCGTT